>Ga0126379_10003102_pt1 | contig 10697 bp, 7 predicted proteins | sample PanSoiMetPlot_24_FD_92640 | JGI IMG/M metagenome (GOLD analysis project Ga0126379, IMG submission 92640) | Tropical forest soil microbial communities from Panama - MetaG Plot_24 | ecosystem: Environmental > Terrestrial > Soil > Tropical forest > Bulk soil | place: Panama | collected 2016-02-17 | reverse complement strand
TTAAGCCGAAAATAACCGGCCAAACTGTTTGATTATTAAGGTGCTTGCGCTGAAATAAGGTGCAAACAGATTTGGACCGGTTATTTTTAGCAAACCGGAAGTTTTTCACCAATATCCGATCTTCTCCGGGAGCGGAGCGCCGGGGTGGGCCGTTCGATCGTCGAATCTTTCACACTGTTACCATGGATATCATTTTTCCGGGTCGCATCGCAGATGCCACCACTGGCCAAGGCTTGAATCCCGGCGAAGTTACGTTCACCCTCCGCACCGAAGCGGAATCATCAGAAGGCCCAGAGTAGAGAGAATGTCGTGTTGTTGGCATGGAAATAGCGTGGGGCCGTCGGCCCGACGAAAGAGTTTTCGCCATACTGGTGATAATTCCATCCGGCTCTGGCCGTGAGGTTGTGACCAATGTCGATCCCGAGATTGGCGAGCGGCTGATGATAGGTGTATTGCAGAGAGCCCAAAGGCTGCAGGGCGTTGAATTGCGGCGTTTCTCCACCCACGCTTGTGACGCTGTAGCCTACCTGAGTCGTTACCCGGTGGGTGGGCCTAAACAATATTGAGGCCATCCCATAATGAGTACGGCTTGTATAGTTTCCATACGTGAGGAGAGTATTGTTGTTGTCGTCGTTGTATCCATTCGTCGTGCAGCTTCCGGCGTTCGCTACGACGGGAAGAGACGCATTGGAGTCGTTGAAACAGACGAATGCGTCTTGGCGGTAATCGTCGTAGTTGTAGGCAAGATCAAGACTGACCCGCTCCCGCGGATTGAGGCTTGCGGTAAAGCCATAGTTGCGATTGTGGCCGCGATAATCGGTCAGCGCATCTCCGTTCGAGCTCTCCCAGAGATTGATGGAGCCTCCAATCACCGCCCATGGCTTGGGGGTGTAGGTTGATTGAATGCGATAACGGGCTTCCTTACGAGCCGCAATGCGCACGATGACATCGTCGCGGTTGGTGTGTTCCCAATCGAAGTTGAATCGCATGCCTTTTACCGGTTTCGCCCAGAATCCCAGCAAAGCGGTGTACTCGTGGACGTGAAAGACGTCCTCGTCGCCGGTCGTGAAATCGTTAATATGAGTGAAGGTCTGATCGCCGTAACGGAAGCCCACCCGCGCTCCAAGGTGCTTATTGACGTCCCAAATCAGTTCGGTCTGGTTTCTTCTCAAGTCCTGGTTAAATGAGAGATTGTCCGTACTCGTGCTTGATGCCGGGGTGGCACAACTGACCGGGGTCAACACCGTGATTGGCGGAGCACAGGCGCCCGTTCCGGTAGAGGGCGGAGTCCAGTCCGTTTCTGTGAAATTTCCGGCTTCTGGAATACGGTAGTCCCACAGACGGAACGTATCGACCAGCCGGATGTGCTCTGTCAGATGCGCGGTCACCACAAACTCGGCAACGTTTGAGACTCGAGTAGCTTCCGTAGGCAGGCCAGGGGTGTTGACTACACTCGACTGCCGCAGCCCGGAGCGGGAACTCAAGCCGTTAAAAAACTCATTGAAGGGTGCGTTCATGTCGGCGTTGCTGTAGGCGTATGACGCGGTGAACTCAAGGCGCTTGAAATAGGTGCTATGCAGGGCCACCCTCTCCGTTGGCATCGAGGTGCGAACCCGGTTGGAACGGCTGTATCCGAAAAAGGAACTACATACGAGGTTGGTTAGTACTCCGTTGGGGTCAATAAGACTGGTTGCCGGAGGGCTAACCGCGCACGGCGTCTTGTTGGTAGTATCGATCGGCAGACCGAGCTCAACAGTGCCCTGCCCACCCGGCAATTGTGCCGGATTCGAAGGAGCAAGCTGCCAGTTTGTATCGCCTTTGTAATAGTCGAGGAACTGATCGTAGCTGAAGACCGTACGGGGCAGAAATTTGAGATCCGCGCCGAAGCGATAAGAATTCAAGGTAGTGTTCCAGTCTTGCAGGAGCAACGCATCGGTTCCCTCATGAACGCTGGAGTACGAAGGGCCCGTCATGTTGTTATGGGAATATCCCAATTTAAAGCTAAGAATCGATTGTGGCAGCAGCGTGAGATCAAAGTCGCTCATGCGGCGCGTCGTCGTGAAATTGTGTGGTGAATAGTTTATCGGTAGGCTGGGGCTCGAGGTCGGCGGATTCAGGGGATTGGCCAGCAAGTCGTAATTGAAGACGTTTTGATCGCGTCGAAATGCCGCGCGGAAGTCATACAACTTACTCTTGTCGACGCGAGCACGCAGGGCATTATTGACGTCCCCGCCCCATCCGAAACTGTCGAGGAAAAGATTATCAAACAGCACACCATCGTGATTCTCCGACTGCATGGACAAAGTCTGCGACAGGAGTCGGGGTCCAGTGTGCAGATTTACCAGCGTGTCATACATCAACTCGCTGCCGGTGACGTCCGAGACGCGATATCCGATCTCAATGGACTGATGCACGGTGTAGCCGCCATGTTCCCACCCCTCAGGCTGGGATGACCCTGGCGTCGGAGCAGAAGGCGGCGGCGTTGATTGCGCGCGTAACTGCAAGCCAACGACGAAAATCAACAGAAGAAGTAGCGAGCCGCGATATATAGGGACTGGCATAGTTTTCCTCATCGGAAAAACACGTTGCTTGCGTTCGATCCGTGAATGGCGGCATGACACATCGTGCAAGCCTGATATTTGGTCGACTGGTTATGAGTGGGTCCACCCGGGCTCAAAGAGGGGAATGTATGACATTGCAAGCACAAGAGGTTGACTTGGCTTACGCGAAGAAAGCGTGGATTGTTCGACCCGTGCGGCGTGTGGCAACTGGTGCAGCCTTCTGTTTTCACGGGTACGTGTTCATATACAAAGGGTCCCTCCTTGTCGGCGTGACACTTCGTGCAGACCGCATCTCCGCTGGGTCGAGCTCGGACTTGCCGCAATGTGGTTGTGCCATGAACGTTGTGGCAGTCGCTGCAGTGGACCAGGCCTTCGTTGACGCGGTGGTGATATGCCTTGGCGAAGTCCGATTTAGCCGCGGTATGACAGCCGTAGCAGAGCTCGGGCTGGGCCCGGGCCAACAGGTGCTCCGACTCTTTGGCGTGGTGCGGAGAATGACAATCGATGCAGCCTACGTCATTGTTGTTGTGTGACGATGCGGAGAAATGTCTCTGCTCGTGCTTGGCGCCGTGACAGCTCAGACAACGATCATTCGCTTCATTTTTTGAGAGCGTCTTGAAACTGATGATCTTGCTGACGTCGCCTCCACCCTCGACGTGGAGGGAGCCCGGACCGTGGCAGGACTCGCAGCCATGTCCATCGTCCAACGTGGTCTTGAAGTGGGGCGTGTGTTTGAAGTTCTTCTCGTAAAGTTCTTCATGACACGTCTTGCAAGTATCGGATCCGATGTACTGGCCTGTTCCGGTATCGGGTGGCGCAGCCTTGTTTCCTTTTTCCTCGGCGGCAGTTGCCCGGATGACCAAAAACAGTGATGCGGCCAGTCCTGGCAGCAAGAGCATTTTGAATTGAACGCGATTCACGCAGACACCTCGCTCCCTTGATCTGGCGGTGTGGCACGCTGGGACGCACAGAACGACTTTCGATCGGCCAGAAGTTGACGCTTACTGCAGGGTCTTGATGAAGTCCGCAATCGACTTTGCGCCTTCTTCGGTAATGCCGGAAATCCCTTTGTTATGCGGAGGTTTGCTATCTGGTTCGCCTTTGGTAATGTGGGCGGTCACCTTCTCCGCGCTGAGAGCAGTGCCTTTCAGGGCGGGCGCCTTCATCGCGGGTTTGCCCTCGCCCTGCGGACCGTGGCAGCCGGCACATTTCTTTTTGTAGAGAGCAGCACCGTCGTCAGCGGCCCAGCTGAGGTTCGAAAGACCGGCCAGTAAAGCTGCGGATACAACTGCGAATGTAAGAGATTTGCGCGTCATTGCGAAGCTCCTTTCAGGAATTGTTTCCATCCCTTGTTCTTAAATCATTGCTTCTGAATTTTCGAAATCCTTTCGTCGAGCCCGAGTGTTTTGAGGATTTCCGGCGATGCCTCGTCGGTCGCGAGCGGCTCATGGCAGGCATTGCAGTCCTGAGAGATGGTTTTTCCATCAGCGGACGAATGGTCTCCGTCATGACAGCGGAAACATCCGGGAAAGTCGGTGTGACCCAGATTGTTTGGGTAGGTACCCCAGGTAACCTTCAGATCGGGAAAAACATTGCGGTTGTAGATCGCGAGAATTGCCTCCCCTGCCTTGTGTATGTCGTCGCGACGCTTTCCATACACATCGGGATAACTCTGTTCATAAAAGCTCTCAAGTGCGGGTACCAGGCGCGCGTTGGCCTGCTCGCTTGTCTGGTAGTCAGCTTTTAGGAGTTCCAGACCTTTCTTTTTGATAAAGGGCAACGTGACCGAGATATCGCCGAGGGCCATAGCCTTATCCATGGCGCGATCCGGCAAGTCGAACGTGTGTGTCGGACGATTGTGACAATCCACACACTCCATCTCGTACTGTGGCATGCCGCCGCTGTCCGCGGCGGTGCCCGAGCTATGAAGAATCCGGGTCTCACCGGTCGCAGTGTTTTGGTATTCGACCCATGGAATGGTTTGGCGCGTCGAATCAGTGGCTGCGTAACGGATGCGGACACCTGGACCGAAGTGAGCGCCGTGGATGCCAGAAAGCTTGTTGCCTCCGACCATCATGAGTAGAACCGTCTGCGATCGAGTGTTCGGCTCATCCTCTGCATATTTGTTGAACACATGTAAACGCACCCCGCCAAGGTTTTGTGGCCAGTGGCAGTTCTCACAGGTTTTCCGGGAAGGAATCAATCGATGGCTTTCGAGCGCAGAAGGTATCGGCCGTCGATACGTATTGAATACCGTCTCGATCAGCTGGCGGGTTCCATTCGTCTTGCTGCTGATCCAACCCGCAGCTCCGGGCGCTACATGGCATTCGACGCACTCGACTCTGGAATGAAGCGAGTTCTGATAGGCCGCATACTCCGGCTTCATGCTGTGACAACTCGCGCCACAAAACTGGGGAGTTTCCATGTGCTCGACAGCTCGGTAAGTAACCTGGGTCCCGACGATGATGTTGAGCACAGTGACGACGCCAACAAACCAAGCGATACGACGCAAAGCAGTCTTGCGATCGAAGCTCGGTTCCGCCAGTCCTTGGCGTATCTGGCGCTTACCGAGGTAGATTCCGATGGGGACCAATACCAATCCAGCAAAAAAGACGAGCGGGAGGATGAGAAAGACGATGATGCCAACGTAGGGGTTATCTACATGCCCGCGGACCTGCAATGGCAACACGAAAAGCCATGAGATGATCGCGGTCGCCAGCAGGGCGATGCCGACCAAACTCACCCAGTGCCGAGTGAGCAAGAACCACGTGGGCCTTTCCATTGCGTCGTTCATAGCTGCAATTTTTTAAAAAAGTTCCCCAAGGAGTGAAGGGAGTGTACGTGACGCCGCTCGCAATAAGTCACTGGCACTATTAACAGTGTCGGCCACAAGCTGATCTCCGTAGCATAAGGGCCGGCAACGTTCTTCATTCTGTGGGGGCGAAGGCGCCGGCAATGTTCTGGGGGGGAGAAAGCCAGTACTACGTTGAGCCCCTCGAAAACCGTAGGGGTGAAAAATCTCTGTGCATACAACTCAGAAACAGCCCGTTGCTGCTCTAGAGGGAGAGGGTAACCTTTCCGCGGCTGCTGCACCAAAATTGCTGAATCGTAGAGACTGGTTCAGGAATGCTCTCGGCGGGGGGATCGGACTCGCAATTGGCGGCCTTATTGATTTGCCGGCAGTGAGAGCCGCTAACGAAAATCTAAAGCTCTCAAACATCCATGAATTAACGACGTCATGCAACTTCTGCTCATGCGGATGCGGCATGGTCGCAGCGGTGCGCGAAGGTAAGCTGATTGCGATGGAAGGTGACTACGACCACATCGTGAATCGCGGATCGCTGTGTGTGAAGGGCATATCGATGTTCGCGACACACGCCTCGCCTAACCGGCTGGCAAAGCCACGTTATCGGGCGCCGGGCAGCGATCATTGGGAAGAAATTTCGTGGGACGACGCAGTGGGACGGATTGCGCACAAGATCCGGAAGACACGCGATGCGACCTGGACCGCCACCGAGAAACTCGGCGACAAGGAGGTTCCGGTCAACCGGACCGACGCAATCGCGTTCATGGGGGGCGCCCAGAACACGAATGAAGAATGCTACCTCTTCCAGAAAGCGGCACGACTGCTCGGCACAGTATATGTCGAGCATCAGGCCAGGCTTTGACATAGCCCTACGGTCCCCGGTCTGGGGGCTGCATTCGGGCGGGGAGCGATGACGAACCACTGGATTGACTTGCAGCATTGCAAGACGATTCTGGTGGAAGGCAGCAACGTGGCAGAGAATCATCCCATGGCCTTCAAGTGGATAAGGAAGGCCCAGGAAAATGGGGCGAAGATCATCCATGTTGACCCCCGATTCACCCGAACATCAGCAACTGCCGACCTGTACGCGCGTATCCGTCCAGGCGCAGACGCCGCGTTTCTTAACACCGTGATCAACTACGTCCTCGTTCATAAGCTTTACGACGAGGACTACGTTAAGACTCACACCAACGCGCTATTCCTGGGGCATGCCGACTTCGGCTTCAAGGACGGTTTGTTCAGCGGGTTCGATGAGGAGAAGCACAAGTACGCAACTGAGACCTGGGGCTATCAACTCGATGGGCGGGGCAAGCCGCGAGTAGCTGCGAGCCTGGATGACCCACACTGCGTTTTCAGCCAGCTTAGGAAATTCGTTTCGCGTTACAGCCCCGAAGTAGGGGAGCGCATCACGGGCATCCCAGCAGCGCAGATTCAAGAAATCGCCGAAATCATGGCCAGGAACCGGCCAGGGTCGATCCTATACGCGCTCGGAATGACCCAGCACACGACTGGAGTGCAAGGAATCCGCGGCTTCACCATCCTGCAACTTCTGCTCGGCAATGTTGGCAAGCCTGGAGGTGGCGTCAACGCATTGCGGGGAGAGCCAAATGTTCAGGGTGCCTGCGACATGGGCGTGCTCAACAACTACATGCCCGGTTATTTGAACTATCCGGCCCATACCGAGCCCACGCTCGCGGAATACACCAAGAGGAACGGGACTGGCGATCGAAAATGGCTGGTCAACACCCTCAAAGCGTTCTACGGAGATGCCGCAACTCCCGACAACGATTTCGCTTATGCCTGGCTGTCGAAACGAAGCGTTGCTAAGGATTACAGCACGATGTCGATCTTCGAAGACGCCCTTGCCGGGAAGATGATGATGTTGTGGATCGTCGGCCAGAACCCTGCGGTAACGATGCCCAACCTGAATCTCACGTTTGAAGGGCTGGCGAAAGTTGAAATGCTGGTGGTTCAGGAAATTTGGGAGACGGAAACTCCAGCATTCTGGCGACGCCCAGGAGCGGATCCAAAGTCGATCTCCACGGAAGTGATCTTACTGCCGGCGGCGTTCTTCATGGAGAAGAACGGAACCATCACCAACTCGGGTGGGATGGTGCAGTGGCGACACGCGGCCGTCAAACCCCCCGGTGACGCGAAACCGGATGGCGAAATTGTTGACCTCATCTTCCGGCGCGTACGCGACTTGGTCAAAGACTCACCTGACCCCAAGGACGAAATTATCAAGAAGGCTTCCTGGAGCTATACCAGTGCCGAAGACGTGCTGCGCGAGCTCAATGGGCGCGCCCTGCACGAAATTCCGGGCAGCAGCCTTAAGGCTGGAGATCTCGTCAGCCGTATCGCCGATTTGCAACCGGACGGCTCCACCTCTGCGGGTGTCTGGATCTACGCCGGAGTCTTTGCCGGGGGAGTGAATCTCTCGAAGCGTCGAGATTCGCAAACCGATCCGGGAGGCCTCGGGCTGTATCCGAATTTCGGCTGGACCTGGCCGAACAACATGCGAATTCTCTATAACCGGGCGTCCTGTGATCGCCACGGGAAACCGTATCCCGGGTCGGAGGCCATCGTCTGGTGGGATGAGAAAGCAGGCCGATGGGCCGGACACGACTTACCAGACGTGCCTGTCCTCACCGATGGCCCCAACACGCCCAATGGTCAACGGGCGTTCCATTTGAATCCTGAAGGTGTGGGGCGTCTTTTCGCCGCGGTTTATGAGGACCCGGACCCGAAGAATCCGCAGATTCCGCGTGATGTCGCCTACGTGCCCAAGGATGGCCCCCTGCCCGAAATGTATGAACCTGTAGAGAGCCCCGTGGAGAACCTTTTGCATCCGCAGGTGAAGCACAACCCCGTGCTCAAATACCCACGCGTCAAATCCCACCAGCCGATCGGTACGGCCGCGCAGTTTCCCTACGTCCTGATGACATCCACAGTCGCGGAGCACTGGTGCGGAGGCTCTTCGACGCGCAACGTTTCCTGGCTGAACGAACTCGTTCCAGAACCGATGATCGAGATACCGGAAAGCCTTGCACAGAAGCTCCAGGTCAAAAGCGGAGACTGGGTGAAGGTATCTTCGGCGCGGGGCGAACTCACGGTAAAAGCGGTGGTCACCCTGAGAATGAAGGCACTGCAGATTGACGGTCACGAGGTTACGGTGGTCTGGATGCCATACAACTGGGGGTATCAAGGACTGTCAAAAGGCCCGAGTGTGAATCACCTCACGATTGATGCGGTGGACCCGGGTGCCGGAACACAGGAGACGAAAGCGTGTTTGGTCAACGTGGTGAAGGCGCGTGAGGCGGTCGTCGCCAAGGCCGGTCCCCGAGGGAGAGAATCATGACGCAGGCGGCAGCCGCAACGCCGATCAAGTCGACGCTAATCGACATCACCAAGTGCATTGGGTGCCGGGCATGTCAAGTTGCCTGCAAGCAGTGGAATGATCGCGATGGAGAACAGACCGAGCTGGATTGGAACCTGGGATTTCAAAACCCGGCGACTCTGAGCGCGAAAACTCTGACTCTGATCACCTATCACGAATTACCAGATGAGAAGGCGCCGGGCGGTCTGCATTATCTTTTCACCATGCGGCGCTGCCTACATTGCCTGGAGCCAGCGTGCGCCTCCGCATGTCCGACAACGGCGCTGAACCGGAGTGACGATGGCCCGGTGGGTTACGATGCGGATAAGTGTATCGGCTGCCGATACTGTATCTGGGCTTGCCCGTGGGGTGTTCCCACCGCGGAATGGGATTCGCTGGCTCCCAAAATCCAGAAGTGTACTCACTGCGCTGATCGTGAGAGTCAGCCCCTGCCCCTCAGCCGAAATGGGCAAGCCCTCAGCGACATTGAGAGCAAGCAGTTTCGTGAGAACGTGGTCGTACCCGCTTGTGTCAAAGCTTGTCCTGCAGACGCATTGCAATTCGGGCAACGCGAGGACCTGCTTAACGAAGCACGGAAGCGCATCGCGGCGAAGCCTGACAAATATGTGAATCATATATATGGGGAGAAGGAAGCCGGGGGCACAAGCGTTATGTATTTGTCCTCGGTGCCTTTTGAACAACTTGGCTTCCCCGACGTTGGCACAAGCTCCTATCCCCGGCTTTCTGCATTCGCGTTGCACGCGGTTCCGCCGGCAGTGATGGCTGTGGGCGCGGTGTTGAGCGGCGCTTATGCATTTCTGAAACGGCGCGCAACGGCGATCGCGGCATCATCGGGTGTCCAAGAACATATCGAATTCGAGGCACTGCCTTACAAGCTACTTACTCCATTCAACTGGCTGCTGCTGATCCTCATGGCGTTCGGCGCGATCTCACTGCTGGCGCGCTTTGTATTGGGATTGGGAGGCAGCACACATCTTTCGGATACATATGCCTGGGGACTTTGGATCGTATTCGACCTGGTTTGGATCGCGGTAGCCGCCGGAGCGTTCGCCACCGCCGGCTTGATTTATGTGTTCCAGCGGAAGGACCTGTATTCGATGGGCCGATCTGCCGTTCTCATGGGCCTGTTGAGCTATTCGTTCGTGACGGTCACATTAATTGCGGACCTCGGCTTGCCTTGGCATTTCTATCAACTTGGACTTCAAGCCCCGGAGCAGTCCGCCATGTTTGAGGTCTCGTGGTGCGTGGGGTTATACGTCACGATTCTTCTCCTAGAGTTCCTTCCGGTTCCGCTGGAGCGATGGGGGCTACAGAGACCGATGGACCTTTGGAAACGCTGGTCCGGAGCGTACGTTGCGTTTGCGGCGACACTGTTTGTTTACCTGCTCTCGCGCAATCTGATCTATGCGGCTGCGGCGGCGGTGCTTTTCTCATTCCTTGCATGGGCTTTCCGAGCCAGAGGAAAGAAAGCTGAGCCGATCATGCTGGCGATCGCAGCGGTAACGCTCTCCACCATGCATCAGAGTTCACTCGGCTCCCTTTTCCTGTTAATGCCCGACAAACTCGGACCGCAATGGTGGTCCCCTGTAATGCCGGTTTCCTTTTTTCTGTCGTCGATTGCCGCGGGGACGGGTTTGATTGTTGTTGTTGAGATGTGGATTTCAAAAGCCTGGAATCGGCCGCTGCGCGTTGCGCAATTGGCAGCGATGGGAAAGATTGTCCTGTGGTCCTTGGCCATTTATCTTGCATTCCGTCTGGGAGACATGATCATTCGAGGCCAGTTGGGCGGCGCATTTTCAGGGACGCACAGTGGCTTATTTGAGGCGGAACTCTTTTTGGGAGGGTTCGTGCCGTTGGCGCTGCTTGGCTCGGCTAGACTGCGGTCAAATCCTGCATCACTTTTTCTGGGCTCGCTGGCCGCCACGATGGGAGT
>Ga0126379_10003101_pt1 | contig 10699 bp, 8 predicted proteins | sample PanSoiMetPlot_24_FD_92640 | JGI IMG/M metagenome (GOLD analysis project Ga0126379, IMG submission 92640) | Tropical forest soil microbial communities from Panama - MetaG Plot_24 | ecosystem: Environmental > Terrestrial > Soil > Tropical forest > Bulk soil | place: Panama | collected 2016-02-17 | reverse complement strand
CGATCTCGATGCGCATGGCGCTCTTCGAGCCCGTGGATACTTGAAGCGCGCTGGAACCGCCTGCACTGGCGGCGCGTCTCACTGTCAGGTTCGAATCTCGCAAGCGGGGGAATGAATGAAGCTTCCAAAGCGGCCTTGTCTCTTTTTGCTCGGGACGATTTTGTTCCTGGCGGCTAGAGCCGGGGCGCAAGTGACCTACGGGAAGAAGCCGGACCTGCCTGCGCCCTTCGCTACCGCCTCGGCCGGGAATGGTCCCAACAAAGCGACTCCGCCTGAAGGGTTTTTGCCGACGGTACCCAGCGGTTTTCACGTCAGCATCTTTGCCAAAGATTTCAAGAATCCTCGTTTCCTGGCCACGGCGCCGAACGGCGATGTTTTCGTTGCCGAAACCGGCGCAAACGAAATTGTGGTGTTACGCGATCCGCAGCACACCGGTAATGCGCAACAGCGCGAAGTCTTTGCAGCCGGCTTGAACCGCCCGTTCGGCATCGCCTTTCATGACGATTACGTATACGTAGGCAACACCGGCGCGGTCGTGCGATTCCGCTACGACAAGCAAACTTCGAAACGCCTTGGCGAAGCCGAGCACATACTCAACCTTCCGCCGGGCGGGGGCCATTTTACGCGCACGATCGCCTTCAGCGCCGACGGCAAGCGATTTTTCGTCAGTGTCGGTTCGTCGTCCAACATCGAGGTGGAAAAGGACCAAAGGCGCGGCGCCGTGCTGGTGAGCGATCCTGACGGGAAAAATTCTCGCATTTTTGCTTCCGGGCTGCGCAACGCTGTCGGCGTCGCTGTCGAGCCCGTCACCGGCGCCGTTTGGGTGAGCGTGAACGAGCGCGATGAACTGGGCGACAATCTCCCGCCGGACTACCTCACCTCGATTGTCGACGGTGGTTTTTATGGTTGGCCGTACAGCTACATCGGCAAGAATGTCGACACGCGCGTGAAGCCGCAGAAGCCCGAGTTGGTCGACAAGACGATCATCCCCGACGTGCTCCTCGGGCCGCATGTTGCCCCGCTCGAATTTGCTTTCTACACCGCCGAGCAGTTCCCCGAGCCGTATCGCGGCGGAGCGTTCGTTGCGGAACACGGCTCCTGGAACCGCGCCACTCGCAACGGCTATCAGGTTGCGTTTGTCGGGTTCAAGGACGGCAAGGCGGCAGCCGATCCGGTGCCCTTTCTCACAGGCCTGCTTCCGGAGCCCAACGGAAAGTCGGTGAACGGCCGGCCCGTCGGGGTTACGGTTGCCTCCGATGGTGCGCTGCTCGTGAGCGATGACGGCGCCAAGGTGATCTACCGGATCAGCTACCAGCCCTAGAGGGTGTTCTACGGCGCACCCCGGCGAGGCCGCGGGCGGGTGAATTGTGTTTGCGCTGTTTCTTGACTGAGCCTCGGCTGAGGGGGCGATTTCGCGCCTTTAGGGTCGCCGGTCTATTTTGAACACTGACGCGCGGCACTCCTTTAATGTTAAAGTCTATTAGTGTGAGGCAATCTTCTTTCTGTTAATTGTGGAACCCTATGCCATTATTCAAACTAGACTTGGAAAAGCTACCTTCGAGCGACGAAAAGCTGGCGGTCTACAGGCCCTCGGGAAAATTAAGCCTGGAAACGGTGAACGATTTCATCCAGAGGTTGCGACCCGACACTTCGAGCTATCTCGTACTGGACATGAGCGGGGTGAGTTTCATGGACTCGGCGGGAGTTGGCGCCTTGGTCTCCTTGTTCGTCAGCCGGCGCAACCAGGGCAGGAGATTTGCTTTAGCGACGCTGACGCCGCAGGGCACGGCGGTGGTAACGGTGGCAGGCTTGCAAAAACTTTTGCCAATCTACAAGACCGTCGCTGAGGCCCAGGCTAAGAAGGATTAGGGACTCGCTGGTTCACTGCGGCGTCCAACGCGGGTGGCCGGTGAACAGGCCATCGACGAATCCGATCTGGTAAGAGAGAAACAGACCAAAGCCAAGGCTAAGCAATCCCGAGCCGGTGATCAGGCCCTGACTTAACCACCTGAACCGCGTCGCCGCATAGGAAAAAGGCAGAGCCAAGGCTACCGTGATGAGCATCATGCCGGCGATGGTTCCGACCCCGAAAACCAGCAAATAGAATACGGCCCACCGCGGGTCGTGAATGGTGGTCAGCACCAGCAGTGCCACGGCCGCCGAACCCGCCAGACCATGAACAATTCCCACCAGTAGCGGGCGCAGCGAGTGAAACAGCCCGAGCCTCGAGAGTGGATTGCTCAACCAGCCCGGAGTTCCGAGCGAATCGGCGTGATGTTCCGCGGCGGGCTGGTGCGAATGCCAGTGGTAGTGCAGCTGCGGGCCGTGTTGGTGAATATGCGCGTGCTGCCCGGTGACCTGTGGGTGTGCCGGCGAAAATTTCTCGCTGAGCCATTTGCTGACGCCCGTAAGGTTCAGGACTCCGAGCAAAATCAGCATCAGTCCGACGGCAAACTCCATCGCGAGCCCGACGCGCGGCGAAATGACCAGATTGAAGAGAATAATCGCGGCGCCAACCAGGACGATAGTGATGGTGTGACCGAGGCCCCAAAACACTCCAATCCAGGCGGCCCGTGAAAGCGAGCGTTCGCGGCTCACGATGGTCGAGACGGCGATAACGTGGTCCGGGTCCGTGGCATGGCGCATGCCCAGAAAAAATCCAATCGCGAGTATGGCGAGTCCGCTGATCATAAAGGGCCAGGATTGGCCGGCGCCCGCTATAGGATAGTCGAATTCGACCAGCGGGGCGAGCCTTGGCGGTAGGGGCCAGGTCGGTTCGAGCAGCCAGACGTCAGAACGCACCTGGCGGGCTTCGACGGTTCTCGCGAACCGGCCGCTCATCGAATGGCCTGAATTCGAAGGCCGACTTTCACCTGCCTAGAGCGACGCGCCTCGGACTTGTCTGGTCGCGCCTACTCGGACTTGAGCACCTGCATGAACTCCGCGGCGGCATGCGGGAGCCGGGCCCCGCGACGGGAAACAATATATAGGTGACGCGGAATATTCATTTGGCGCACCTTGATTTCTTTCAGCCAGCCATGTTCGATCTCCCAGGTCACGCACATCCGCGGGACGATGGCGACGCCCATTCCCATTTGCACAAAGCGCTTGATGCTTTCGATCGTGGGCATTTCCATCGGCATGTTCAGCGCCGTGCGATGCCGGGCAAACAACTCGATCACCCGCCGGCGAAAGGGCGATTCCACAATGTGTGCGATAAAGTTTTCCTGGCCCAGTTCTTCGATCTCTACCTCGCGGTGCTTGGCGAGATGGTGTTTCGGCGGAACGACCAGCGTCAGTTCATCTTTCCGTATCTCGGTTGCCTGCAACTGCGTGTCTCGCGGCACATAGGAGACCGCGCCAAGGTCCAGCCGGTAGTTCACCACTTCGTGCGGGATGTCGCGTGAGAACATCCGGTGCAGCCGCACTTGAACGCCGGGATGCGCTTCCCGGAATTTAGCCACGGCGGGAAGCAGCGCGTGGATCGAGCTTTCATTCACGCCGAGCGACAGCTCCCCGCGCTTTAACCCTTCCAGTTCGAGCAAGCCCTTCTTGACCTCATCGCGCAAGTTCAGCAGCCGCTCCGCATATTCCTGCAGAAGCGAGCCGGCATCGGTCAGCCGTACCGGGCGCGCGCCTCGTACAAACAGCGGTTGCCCGAGCGAATCCTCAAGTTTGCGGATAGCCAAACTGACGGCGGGCTGTGTGCGGTAAAGTCGCTCGGCGGCCCGGGAAAAGCTGCCCTCCTTGGCAACGGTAAGAAAAACTTGCAGTTCGGACAGATCCATGGGGCACGATCCTCGCTTCGGCAGACGGTCATCGAGCGTCGGCCGGGGCGGTTCACCAGGGCGGCACGCGGTCCTAGGACCGGGGTGCCGTGAGCACTAGGGTAGTATAAGGGACAATTATAAAATACAGAATCAAGATAAATTGGACTAGAGACCCCGCCCCGTGCGTAACTAGAGGAGCCGCTCGGGGGATATTCATGAGCCACATACGCATCTTCGACACAACGCTCCGCGACGGTGAGCAGTCGCCCGGCTTCTCCATGAATACGGACGAGAAGATCCGGATGGCCCACCAGCTCGCGGCGCTTGGCGTCGACATCATCGAAGCTGGCTTTCCGATCGCCTCCAAAGGTGACCGCGAGGCCGTGATGGCGGTTTCCCGCGAAGTCCGCGAGGTACCGATTGCCGCATTGGCGCGTGCACGGAAAGACGACATCCTGGCAGCGGTGGAGGCTCTGAAACCCGCAAAGTTCCCTCGCATGCACGTTTTCCTGGCGACATCCGACCTGCACCTGCAGGTAAAGCTTCACATGACACGCGAGCAGGCGCTCGAAGCCATCGCCTCGATGGTCAAGCTGGCGCGAAAGCACGTGGAAGAAGTGGAATTCTCCGCCGAGGATGCCGGCCGGACCGAGATCGAATTTCTGTGCCAGGCTTGCGCGGTCGCCGTCGAGAACGGCGCCACGATCCTGAATTTGCCGGACACCGTTGGCTTCGCGGTGCCCGAGGAATATGGCGAGATGTTCCTGAAAGTGCGTGAGCACTTGAACGATCCGGACCATGTCACACTGAGCGCCCACTGTCACGACGATTTGGGTCTGGCCGTTGCCAACTCGCTGGCGGCGGTGCGCGCTGGAGTCCGTCAGATTGAGTGCACGGTCAACGGGATCGGCGAACGCGCCGGCAACGCGGCGCTCGAAGAGGTGGCGGTGGCACTGGCTGTTCGCCGGGAAAGCTTCGGCGTTGAGACCAAGTTGAAGCTGAACGAATTGTACAAATCCAGCCGCTTGCTCAGCGAAATTACCGGTGCGCACGTCGCGCCGAACAAGGCCGTTGTCGGCGCAAATGCCTTTGCCCATGAGGCCGGAATTCACCAGGACGGCATCATCAAGAATCCGCTGACCTACGAGATCATTTCACCGGAAACGGTCGGTGTGCCCTCCAGGTCGCTCGTGCTCGGCAAGCACTCCGGCCGTCATGCGCTCCGCGAGTCCCTTAAGGAATTGGGGTTCGAGCCAAACGACGCCGAACTCACCGAGTGCTACCGGCGCGTCACATCCATCGCCGATACCACCAAACAGGTTCGCGCGCGTGACCTGATGGCCATCGCTCACGAGGTGATCCGCCGGAAAGTGATCGCTACTTCGGCGACGCCGGTGGTCTGAGTTCGAACGCATTCGAGGACTGTTTCGATGAAGCTCAAAAAGAAAATTGTGCTCCTCCCGGGCGACGGTGTTGGCCCGGAGGTCAGTCGCGCCGCATGGAGCGTGCTTCAGGAATGCGCGCGGGAGTTCCAGCATCAGTTTGACATTGTCGAACTGCCGGTCGGTGGCTCCGGGATCGACAAGACCGGAAGTCCTCTCCCCAACGAAACCCTGGATGCCTGCCGCAAAGCCGATGCCATTTTTCTCGGCGCCGTGGGTGGGCCGAAGTGGGACTCGCTGCCGGTCGGTAAGCGCCCGGAGAGTGGCCTGTTAGATTTGCGAAAAGGCCTTGGACTGTACGTGAATCTGCGGCCGGTGAAGGTCATCGAGCCTCTGCGAGGCATTTCGCCATTGAAGCCGGAACGCCTCGGCGATTTGGACATTGAAATTGTTCGCGAACTGGCCGGCGGAATGTACTTCGGTGAGCGCGGGAACAAGGTGGAGGGAGGTGTCGAGCGGGCCTTCGACACCGAAGCCTACTCCACGCCGGAGATTGAACGCATCGCGACGTTTGGCTTCACGCGGGCCGAAAGCCGCTCGCGCCGGCTCTGCTCAGTGGACAAAGCCAACGTGCTGACCAGTTCTCAGCTGTGGCGCCGCACGGTCAGCTCCGTCGGGTCCGTGTTTCCAACGGTAAAGGTCGAGCATATGTATGTCGACAACGCCGCCATGCAACTCACTCTCCGCCCCACACAGTTCGACGTGATGCTGAGCACCAACATGTTTGGCGATATTTTAAGCGATGCCGCGGCGGCCCTGGTGGGCTCCATCGGGTTGATTCCTTCCGCGAGCTTCGGCACCAGCGCGCCGCTCTATGAGCCCATCCACGGCTCCGCGCCGTCCCTCGCGGGACAGGATGTCGCCAACCCCATCGGCTCAATCCTCAGCGCGACGATGATGCTCCGCGAGACCTTTGGACTCGGCCTCGAAGCGGATTGGGTCGAGCAATCGGTGGTGCGTGTTCTCGGCGCGGGTTATCGCACGACGGACATCGCTCAACCCGGCGCAAAAACAGTGAGCGCCTCGGGCTTTCTCGAGATTCTGCATCAAGAGATGCAAAGGACCTTCGAGCACGCCGAAAAGTACGGCTGGGGCGTCTGAACCGGGAGATCGAAAAAGCCCTCTTCCGGTGCTTGTTTCCTCTCCCCTTTCGAGCACGCCTCCGCCCGGCCCCAACTGCTCCTGGCCGGTTGCGGGAAGCTTACGGGGATGTTAATTTGATAATTCGATTTTTCCGGTGGTTCACCGTCGGAACCTAATGATTCAGGCGTAAGCACCCGGATCTCGAAACTGTCCGGGCGAATCGAGTGTGGAAAGGCCGTCGGAACTGGTCGGATTTTGAGCTTTTCCGTTCGAGGCCGACGCGTTTTCTTCACAAGGATGCCAGAAACTTCTTTCAGTCGGAAGAGCGGTGAAGCCGTGCGTGTGCCCGGCCGCACGTATTGGCGCGTGGAGGGCTCTCTGTTCGAGATGAGCGCTTTGCGAAGCGTCGGCTTTTTCAACTGGAACAGCCAAAGCTTTCTCGAACGCTGGGTACGGCGCAGCGGGATGTTCGCCGTGACTCTCCTCCGTCCGGCGCTGTCCCTTTCGAGCCGCACTTTCGCCACGCGCAGCCTTCACAGCGTCTTGCGGGGGATCTCGCGCGACCGGCTCGACCTGCTCGGCGAGGAATACTTCCAATACGAACTGAAACCGCGCATGCGGCGCGAAGCGGTCGAGAAATTAGTAGACGCCGTGCGCAGCGGTGAACGAGTGGTTCTTGTCGGGCAGATGCTCGAGCACATCCTGAAACCAATGGTCGATTACTTCGCGGCTGACGGCTGCATCGCAAACCGCCTGGAATTTCGCGAAGGCATTGCCACCGGCCGCCTGCTGGAGCCGGTTATCCGGCCGCGCGGGCCTTTTGCCTGGCTCAGCAGCGGTTCCGCCGACGGAAGCATTTCACGGGAAAAGTTGCTCGGCCAGTTGGATTGGGAGCAAACGCCAAGCCTTCTCGAAAGCGCTGTTATGAGGTCGGCGCGTCCCAAAGCGCCGGCGCGTGATTCGGTGGAGTTGCTTGGCAGTACGCCTCGCGTCGCCCGCTTGCGCGTCCGCGAGAGCCTTGCGGGCAAGCACCTGCTTCTCATTGGCGTGACCGGCTTCATCGGCAAGGTCTGGCTTGTGGACCTGCTCGAAAAAATTCCCGAGATTGGCAAGATCACCCTGCTGATCCGGCGCAACCGCACTACGTCGGCCCAGCGGCGCTTCGAAAAAATCGTCGAAGAATCGCCGGCCTTCGACAGTTTGCAGGCCAAACATGGCGACGAACTCGCCGCGTTCCTGCGCAAAAAGGTAGAAGTGGTGGAAGGCGACGTGAGCCAGCCGGGCCTCGGCCTGAACGCAGAAACTCAGTCTCGTCTGGCGCGTTCTCTCGACATCATTGCCAACAGCGCCGGACTGACCGACTTCAATCCTGACCTGCGCGATGCTCTTTCTTCCAACGTTGACTCCACGATCCGTCTGCTCGAGTTTCTCCGCCACTGTGACCACGCCGCCCTCATGCACCTTTCCACCTGCTTTGTCGTGGGCATGCGCGACGGGCGCGTCAGCGAAAATTTGCAGGAAAACTACAACCCCGCCAACCATCCCGATTTCACCGCCGAAAGGGAGATCGCCTCGCTGCGGGAAATGGTTGTGCGCGTCGAAGAGCGCGCCGAAAGCGCCGAACTCGCCAAGGCGCTCCGCCGCCAGGCGCTCGGGCGCGGCGGCGATCCGGCCAAGGTCGCGCCGGATGAACTCGATGGCGTTTTGAAAAGAAACCGCGCCCGCTGGACTCGCAACCGTCTCGTGCGCGCGGCCATGAAGCGCGCCCAGTATCTCGGCTGGCCGAACACGTATACGTTCACCAAGAGCCTGGGTGAATCGATTCTGGCTCAGCGCGGCCGCGATCTTCCGATTGTGATTGTCCGCCCCTCCATCGTGGAAAGTTCCGAGCGCACGCCCTTCACTGGATGGAATGAAGGCATCAACACCTCCGGCCCTCTCTCCTATCTCCTGGGCACGAATTTTCGCCAGCTGCCTTCGAACGAGCGGAAATGCCTCGACGTTGTTCCGGTGGACATGGTGACGCGCGGGATGACCTTAATCGCCGCCGCCTTGGTCCAGCGCAAGCATGCGCGGGTTTACCAGCTCGCGACTTCCGCAATCAATCCCGTGAACATGGGCCGTTCGATCGAACTGACGGGCCTCGCCCACCGCAAGCATTACAAGGCGCAAACCGGCATCGAGCATTGGCTCAAGGTTAAACTCGAGACCATTCCCGTCTCGAAGCAACGCTACGAGCGACTTTCGATCCCCATGCAGAAAGCGGTCGTCTCTCGTATCAATAAAGCGGCGGCCTCGCTGCACCTGAGCAAACCCCCACTCGCCAAAACCGAGCGCGACCTGGTGCGCGCTCAGAAGCTGATCGAACTGTACGAGCCGTTCATTCTGCATAACGAACACGTATTTGCGTGCGAGAATGCCCGGCTGCTTTCGGCCGCGCTTTCCCACGAAGAGAAGGCCATGTTCGATTTCTCACCGGAAACGATTGACTGGTGGGATTACTGGATTAACATCCACATACCGGCGCTGCGGCGGTGGTGTTACCCCCTTATGGAAGGGAAGCCGCTCGAAACGCGCGAACCCCGCGTGCTCGATTGGTCTGCGCCGCCGGAAGGGGCTTCGGCAGCCACGCGCTAAGCCGCGCGGCGCACTCTTATGGCCATTTTCCTGACCGGTGCAACGGGCTACCTGGGCAGCTACCTGGCGGAGGGCCTTTTCCGCCAACACCGCGAGCGGCTCAATCTGCTCGTGCGCGCCAAATCAGAAACGGAAGCGCATGAGCGGCTCTGGCAATCGCTTCAGCTGCACCTTGACTTTCCGGAATTTCAGGGATTTGTGAACGAGCGCGTTCGCATTTTCCGCGGAGATCTGACTGAGGAACGGTTTGGTCTCAGCGACGACCAGTATCATGCGCTCGTCGACTCGACCGATTCGGTCCTGCACTGCGCCGCCTCGCTCAACCGCAAATCCGAGAAACAATGCCTGAACGTGAATCTGCGCGGTTCGCTCGAGGTCATTCAACTGGCGCGCCGAGCTCAGAACCGCCACGGCTTAAGGCGCTATTCGCATGTTTCGACGGTGGCGGTTGCTGGAAAGCGTCAGGGCGAAATCGTGACCGAAGACGCCTCGATTGACTGGGCGCGCTCCGACTACGATCCCTACGCGCGCACAAAGAAATTTTGCGAACACATGGTGCATCAATTGCTCCCCGATGTGCCGCACACCATTTTCCGTCCGGCCATTGTCATGGGCGACAGCCGCCGGCCAGAAACAACGCAGTTCGACATGGTCGAGGCCTTCGACATGCTCGCGCGCTTGCCCGTCCTTCCCCTGCGGCCGGGCGATAAAATAGACATCGTGCCCGCGGACTATGTAGGCGCTGCGATCGTAAGGATTCACCAGAGGCAGCAACCGCGTTACGGGATTTATCATTTGTCTTCCGGTACCGCTTCCGAGACCTACCGCGAGCTGACCGATGCGCTCGCTCGGGAAGGGCACTGGCCGAAGCCGGCCTACCAACCCTGGCTCGGCGGGCCTTTTTCGAAAACGGTGAACTGGCTTTCCTCGAAAGGCGGGGCCGTGGGCTATGGCGCTTCGCTGCTGAAAGTGTTCTGGCCGTACCTCGACTGGAATACGGTGTTCGATAATTCGCGCGTGGTCGAAGAAATGGGTGAGGCGCCTGCCAAATTCACAACCTACGCTTATCCGTTGCTGCAATTCAGCCGCAAGAACAAATTCAGGTATCCGGCCAAGCCTTGGCCAGCGGAAGCGGTAGGGCAAGCGAAGAAAAGCGTCGGGATCGCAAGGGCATGACTGATTTTCTACTGGTAGCATGGGTCAGCGCGCTGATCGAACTCCGGCGCTTCGGCTGGATGTTCGGTCTCGGCAAGCGCTGGACCCCGGGCGAAAAGCTGAAGCTGCTCTTTGCGGGCTACAACGGCACGCGCAACACCGGCAGCGACGTGCGCGTCGAGGAAATGCTCCGCCAGGTGCGCCACGTGCTCGGCGCGCGAAATGTCGAATTCAGCGTGATGACGCAGAATTTCGACCGCACCAAAGGCTACTTCGAAGGCAGCCGTCAGGTCCATCTCCCGGATGTCTACCCGCCGTTTCTGTTCCGGGAAGTTCACAGCAATCACGGCGTGGTTGCCTGCGAAGGCTCAATGTTCAAAAGCAAGTTTGCCAACGCGCTCACAACGATGATGATCGGTTCGCTCGGCCTGGCCTCCGCCGAAAACAAATTGTCTGTCGCCTATGGCGGCGATGCCGGCCACATGGACGACTTGCTCGAGCGCATGTGTTCGCGCTACACCGGGGAATCGCTCGTGATCACGCGCAGCCTCGAGTCGCAGCAGCTGCTCAGCAGCCTCGGCATCCCGAACGAACTAGGCGCCGACACCGCCT
>Ga0126379_10003100_pt1 | contig 10701 bp, 11 predicted proteins | sample PanSoiMetPlot_24_FD_92640 | JGI IMG/M metagenome (GOLD analysis project Ga0126379, IMG submission 92640) | Tropical forest soil microbial communities from Panama - MetaG Plot_24 | ecosystem: Environmental > Terrestrial > Soil > Tropical forest > Bulk soil | place: Panama | collected 2016-02-17 | reverse complement strand
TCCGCGATCTCGGAATGCCCGTACCAAGGAGGCGCCGATCCCGCGAGATGCTCCAGTGACAATAGCCGTCTTTTTTCTGTTCATTTGTCTACCTCTCTTCCGGATCGGTGCTCATCGCCCATGGTCGCTGTTGCAAGCGACTCCCCACCAATAAAGGGCGGGCGGAATACAGTCACGAATGTGACTATGACCGATCTCCTCCGAGCATGCTTATCCGAGCGTCTGCTAAACTTGACTGACTCGCGGTAGCATGTTGGTCGTTTACCCGGGAATCCTAAAACTTTAGCCACGAGTCCGCATCAAACCCTCTATGGACGCTCTCTCGGAAATCCTCGATTCGGTGAAGCTCGAAGGAGCGATCTTCTTCAACGCCGAACTCACGGCGCCTTGGGGGTTTCGTTCGCCGCCGTCGTGCGAAGTCGCGGCGATTCTTCGCAAGGGACCCAAACACATCGTCATTTATCACCTGCTAACCGATGGGCGCGCTCGCTGCAAGGTCGAGGATGGTGCTTACGCTGTCGAGTTGATCGCTGGAGACATCGTGATATTTCCTCATGGCGACGCACACATCATTTCAAACGGGTCCCCCTCATACCTCATCGATAACAACCGTGCGTACTTGAAAGAGGTGTTCTCTCGGGGATTGGCTCCCTTTCGCGATGGCGGAGGGGGCGAATGCACGACCTTTGTGTGCGGCTACATGGAATGTGATCGCGACCTTTGCAAGACGTTTCTGAGCGGGCTTCCACCGGTGTTCAAGGTGAATGTCCGGAATGATCACTCCGGGCAGTGGTTGGAAAATTCCATTAAATTCTCAGCCGGGGAGGCGAGCGCAAACCGGGCAGGCAGCGACGCGGTGCTGGCGAGATTGTCTGAAGCGCTCTTTGTGGATACCTTGCGACGCTACATGGTAGAGCTGCCGCCGGAACAAACCGGGTGGCTGGCAGGAGCGCGTGATCCAGGGGTGGGAGCAGCGTTGGCGCATTTGCATCGCGCTCCTGAGCAGCCCTGGACAATTGCGAGCTTAGCGCAACAAGTGGGTTTGTCGCGATCTGTCCTGGCCGAGAGGTTCCGGCATTTCCTGGGGGAACCTCCGATGACCTATCTCTCGCGATGGAGACTGCAGCTCGGTGCGCGGATGTTGACATCGACAAGCTACACAGTGGCAAGAATCTCGGGAGATGTCGGTTATGAATCCGAGCCTGCCTTCAACCGGGCGTTCAAACGGGAGTTTGGAGTGCCCCCGGCGCGGTTCCGGACGCAGGCCAGATCGGCGCGAAGGGGGGCACGTTTAGGACGGGAGCAAGCAGAAATGAAATCCTCCTCGCCCCGCAGGTAAAATCAGTGTCGCCAGCCACGAATTCCGACAAACCAAGACCACTCCGACCAGGCAGTCCCAACCGATAACCCCAGCTAATCACCAATGAGAATTCACGATTGGACGCGGTTTCGACTCTGCGCGAGACTCTACCCATGAATCAGTGAGTCATACAATGATCCCGCAGAACAAAATTACGCGTCTCGCACTTAAAGCGGTCTACACATTAGCGCTCGCAGCAATTTTCGGTGGGTCTGCATACGGGCAAGCGCAACACGGGACTTGTAGCAAAGGAGATCGCGCATTCCCGTAAGGATCGGCTGACAGTTACGGCGCAATAACCCGCCGCCGACTAAGGGTGGCAATGCAAAATCCGCAGAGCGTTCCCACATCACGGTAGAGTGCTTTTGCAGGAAAAAATTAAACCGAATGTATGATGGCGCACTACCTGGGTCTTGCTTGTTTGCGGATGGGGTGATTCGATGAGGCCGCAACCGACCAGCCTTTTCTTTTCGGCTCTGTTCATTGCCAGCAGTCTCGCGATTGAGGTTAGCGCCCAAACAACGACCTCTGCGGTAGTCGCGACACCGTCGCGCAGGATCCATCTCGGGAATAAAAGCCCGCCTTCCGGTTTGTATCTATGTCAGACGGAGTCTTACAGGAGGAACAATGAAAATTGGCTTTGTAGGGTTGCCCTTATCAGGGCACCTGAATCCTATGACCGCGCTCGCGCGCAAGCTCAAGGCCCGCGGACACGAAGCAATCCTTTTTGGTGTCCCGGACGCAGAGCCTGCTGCTCGGGCCGCCAACCTGGGTTTCGTTTCGTACGGAGAACGCGAATTCCCTCGCGGCGCAATCGAGCAGAAATGGAGCCAGGTGGCCACACTTCAAGGCGACGAGGTGGTGCGCTACACGCTCACAAGCATACAGCCTGAGCTCGTCCGAGTGGGACTGCAGTACCTACCACAAAAATTCCTGCAAACGGGCATCGAAGCTTTAGTAATTGATTCGGTCTACTTCTTTATCTCCCTCATCCCGATGCGCATGAAGATGCCTTTCGCGCACGTTCACTACGTGCTCAATCTGGACTTCTCCGGATCCACCCCGCTGTGCTTTCGTACTTGGCCGCATGACATGGCGCCGGAGGCACTCGCTCGAAATCAGGAAACGCTAAAATTGCTTGGCGAACTTCTCGCGCCAGTCGCAGAAGCAGCCATGCCTTACGCGCAAAAAGCCGGAATGCACATCAACTGGAGCGATCCCTACGCGACCATGTCCAAACTCCTGATCGTCTCGCAGACTCCCAAGGCTTTCGATTTTCCCATCGACACTTGGCCTGCACAATTTCGCTATGCCGGTCCGTTTTGTGACGGCGACGGACGCGAACCGATGGCTTTTCCGTGGGAAAAGTTAAACGGCAAGCCGCTGATTTATGCTTCGCTCGGAACCCTTGTGAATGGTCTGGAGAACATTTACAGCGCCATCCTTAACGCAACTTCCGGCCTCCCGGACGTACAACTGGTGCTTTCTCTAGGCCGTAATGTAGACGTGGACAATCTGGGGCCAGTTCCCTCGAATGTCATCGCGGTGCAGAAGGCCCCGCAAATAGAGTTGCTCAAGCGGGCCTCTCTATGTATCACGCACGCCGGTCTCAACACGGCTCTGGAATCCTTGACGAATGGTGTACCCATGGTGGCGATCCCGATCGGTTATGATCAGCCCGGTGTCGCTGCCCGTATCAAACACCATGGAGTGGGCGAATTCGTGGAGCCGTCGCACCTTACCACCGAACGGCTGAAGGACTCGATTCAGTTGGTGCTGAGCAATCCCGGCTACCGCGACAAGGCCCGTCATTTCCAGAAAGTGATCGCTCAAGCGCGCGGTCTCGACACTGCCGCCGACGCCATCGAGCACGTTTTCGGTCAGCGTCGCGGCGCAGTTTCAGCACCGCAACCTCCAATTTCTTCCTCGCGCGATTTCATCGAGTGGCCTGCATTCCTTTGAGTAAAGATCAACGCCAAAAAAGAAGGCCGGGACGTCATCCCGGCCTTCTTTCGTTCACTTTGTGTCGCGTCACTTTCCGAGTCGCGCGTCAGCTGCCGTTTGCCAAATTGTTGCACCGGCATCAAAAGGATTTCTTTCCACTTGACGTAAGTACTTCGGTTTTGGATGGCAGGCTGATTCGTCGCCCGGCGAAAGATGCTCGCAGAAAATGTGAACAGTGCCTTGTCCAGGTTTCAAGAAGGAGAGTTTGGTCTTCAGAGCTATTGCTCTTGAGTCGTGGCTGCCTCGGGAATAAGTGTGCGGCACGCGTGTTTTGCCCTATGAGCGCGGAAGCAAATAGGGGAATGCGAAATCATAAGAGGAGTAATTGATGAGCGTATTTGACATACATACTACTTCGGAGTTAACCGCGGCTCATGAACTGCGCGCATTGATGCAGGGAAGTGTCGTGTTACGCGGCGATGATGACTATCCTCGCGCGCGGAAGATATGGAACAGAGCAGTGGAGAACCAGCCCGCGTTATTTGCAGTGTGTGAGACGACCGCGGACGTGCAGGCGGCGGTGCGTGTCGCGAGTCGCCATGGCCTGCCGCTCTCAGTGCGCGGCGGAGGGCATGACTGGGTGGGACGCGCGTTGCGCCCCGATGGACTCGTCATTGACCTCAGCACGATGAGGCAAATAATCGTGGACCCGCACTCACGAGTCGCAACCGTCCCCGGCGGGGCAAAGGCCAACGAAGTGGCCGCCGCCGCTGGCGCCCACGGTCTGGTTGCGGCGCTAGGCAATTGCGGTACGGTCGGCATGGCCGGCCTGACCTTGGGCGGCGGCTATGGCCCGCTGAACGGTCTGTACGGCTTGGCAGCGGACAACCTCCTCGGCGCCGAGGTGGTGCTCGCGGACGGGCGACGCGTGACGACCGGTCCCGACGAGGAGCCCGAGCTGTTCTGGGCAATACGGGGCGGCGGCGGAAACTTCGGTGTCGTCACCTTCCTGCGGGTCCAGTTGCATGAGGCGCGGCACATGCTTGGGGGAATGATCGTATATCCCTGGAGCGAGGCCGAGCGAGTGCTGCGCGGCTACGCAGCGTTTGCGGCGAACATGCCTGACGAACTTGGGGTGCCCGTGGCTATGGCATCCGGCCCGGATGGCCAGCCAGCGATCACGTTAGTGCCGCTGTGGAACGGCGACAAGCTTGAAGGGGAGCGCGTTATGGATCACCTGCAAACGCTCGGCAAGCCGCAGCTCGTACAGCTTGGTCCGATGACCTACAGTGAAATGCTCGCGCCGTTTGACGCGCAACTGGAACAGGCGGATGGCTGCCACTGGGAGCTCCGGACCCGCTGGTTGCCCGCGCTCACGCCCGGTGCCGTCGATGCGCTTATCACGGCGGTCGCCCGCAAAACGTCGCCCCACACGGCGGTCTACTGGCACCACTTCCACGGCGCGGCTACGCGCATTCCTGCGGAGACGATCGCCTTCGGCGTGCGCCAAGAACATTTCATGTTGGAAATCGTCGCCGGTTGGGAACCGGACGGGACTAACGGTGCAGCGCACCGGCAGTGGGCGCCGGACCTCTGGGAAAGCCTCACCCCATTTGCGCTACCCGGCGGCTACGCGAATCAGCTGGCGCCACATGATCGCGAAGAGGCCAAGTATGCTTACGGCGGCAACGGTGCCCGGCTGAGAGCCTTGAAGCGGCGTTTCGATCCGGACGGCGTGTTCGCTTCTGCCATTCCGTTGCCAGACGAGCACTGATCTCGCAAAGTGCGACGCGAACTGCTGAAAAAATAAGGTTAAGCGTAGGTAGTGAGCCATCGGTAACTGTAGGCGAATTCGTGGAAGTAGAGGATCTGATCATCGAAGGTCTGTCACGGCTCGTAGCAAAGGTCTTGCGGGATCCGGGCTACCGTAGCCGGGCGCAGTATTTCCGCAGACTGATTGCCAAGACTCACGGATTAGATTTAGCCGCCGACGTGATCGAACGTGCATTCATCACGAGAGCCGATGTGGCCCATGTCAGTGCGAAATGACCACGCCGCTTGAAGTTTGAAACCAACTAAATGAGAGGCGGGCAACCAGCGCCCGCCGAAGGAAGAAAGCGCAAGGCTCAGCTCAGAGGTTGTCAGCGGTCCGATTGGAAATTTTGGCGATCGGCCATGCTTTGGTGGCAGACCATGCAGGACTCCCGTGCCGAACCTGACACCGACGAAACCAAAGCGTAGGAGAGACCATGGTTGCTCCAGGTAACAACTTTAAAGCCTTGGTCGGTCCGGTAGTGAAACATCAGCGCGCCGGAACGGACTTCCTCTCCACCCGCGACCACGGCAGACTGACTTGATGCAACCAAAAGGCTGATTCTCTCTTTCTGCTTTTCGTAGATTAGCAAGGCTGCCGGGCTCCCTCGATAACTCACCAAGCTTGCGCCGGCGAGCTGGTAGATAGGTACGCCGCCTTCCGTGGACTGAGGCAGTCGAAACTGAAACGGGACCTTGCCCGTGAACCATGATGTCACCTCCGCCGCAGAATCCGAGCGAATTCCGAGAGCAAGATGGCCGTCCAGATAGCTGCGGTGAGTAGTCACGGCCGTTTCTACATAGTTCGCAGCGCGCACTTGGCGCACGGCATTAGGCACAAACGCGAGAACTAACGCCGTCACAGCAAGGGTGGCTGCAAGGAGCCTAAGCCTTGCAACAGGGCGAACTGGGTCAGCGAACCCACTCCCCACTATACGCAAGAGACGTTCGTAGGAATTCTCGCGGGCACCTATCGAAGCGCTGCGCTGTTCAACAGCTGCGGCCACGCGAGCGCGAAGCGCAGGTGGGGCGGAATATAAAGGTCGGGATCGATGTAGAAGCTGCGAGAGAAACCGCTCACTCTCCAGGCTCGCCCGACAATTCGAGCAGGCTTCAAGGTGCGCCCGAAAGTCATCTAATTCCTGCCCGTGAAGGCGGTCATCCAGGTAACGCAGCGCCTTGAGACTATACTCATCGCAGGGGCTCATTGCGTGTCCTTGTTCTTCGGAGCGGTCGAGGCATCCAAACTGCACCACCAACTACAAAACACGCGAGGGAGGAAAATATTCCCGGAGCTTAGCGACAAAAACTTTGCCGCTGACAATTCCCTGTCGATTCATCCTTCGTTCCCGACCCTCCCACGGCTGTAGCCAAAAGCAAATCGCGAAGCTTGGAGCGCGCCCTGGCCAGTCGCGACATGACCGTGCCAACAGGACATCGCAGCATCTCCGCAATCTCCTCATAGGAAAGCACTTCGTATTCGCGCAATAGAATCACCTCGCGGAACTCGAAGGGAAGCTGCTCGATCGCGTTCCGGACTTGCTCGCCCTCTAAGTCGCTCACGTAGGCTGCATAGGGATCTCTTGAGGAATCCACAGCCCTATTCGCGACATACTCGCTCGTATCCAGTTCGACCATATCGGGGGCAGTTTTCCGTTGCCGCAATTGGTTCAGCCAAATATTACGCAGGATAGTGAATAACCAGCTTTTGACATTGCTGTCCGGTCTTAACTTCTCCATGGCGCGGAGCGCGCGAAGACACGTTTCCTGTACCAGATCCTCGGCTTCCGCTTGATTTCGCGAAAGAACCAAAGCGTAGCTGTACAGGCCGTCCAGGCACTCTTGAAGATCAATAGTGGGTGGCGTATGGCCGTTTGAAGGCCTCAATTGCATGCCTTACCCCGAACATCCACCGGCCTGAACGGCAGGATTGATATCGTTCGCCAGGAGGAAGGGGGAGTCGTCCCCTGTCGTCCGTGACGGAGTGGGGCCCATTTTCATGCACACCATCAATCACCTCATTCATAACGGTCTACACCACTGATGAGTGGGGCCTCTTTTGGATGATTGAGGCCGCGCAAACGCTACAATTCGTTGACCAACGCTATAGCGACCCTCGCTAGCCGCTTCGCGAGCCATACGTTCTCCCTTTCTAATGATGAATTTAGTCCCAGCAGCCCTATTTCTGATTCGAGTTTCAGCTGACCGCCGATGAGACGAACAATTTGAGTTGAGGTCGCAAATTACGGCCTTAAACCGGGCACACGGCGAACGCCGGTATCGCTCGATGCATTTACGGAGCACTAGCCATCCAAGTGTATTCTGTCGGCCTGCGATTGACGCCTCAGTGTCGAAGTCGAAAGCCGTTTGTGCGGGCGTAGGCTCTGCTGATGACGCTTGCGGACCCTACCTGCAGTGCCGCTGCAGCCTCAACAGTGCCGGAGGGCCGAGATGTGATTACTGTTGAAAACAAGGCCTCGTTTTTCCGTCCGGCCTCGGGGCCAAATCTATTCTGTCGTGCAGAGGTATTGCGGGCAGGGAAGAATCTCATTTTCGTTGAAGCGACGGTGATGGTCGAAAGTGAAGAGGGGCGAATGATGGTCGCTAAAGCGTCTAGCACTCTAGCGGTCATCGCGAAGAAATAGACCAAGGATATCTATGCTGTGGACCGGCGGAAACACCGGACAGGTTGGGTTGCCAGGGACAAATCAGGACCTACGCGCATAGCAATCCGCCCGCCCGTGGCAAGGGCAGTCTGTTGTATTCTGCGTGTACATCACAGCACATGGGCTCTTTGCAGGTTCTATTCCGAAAGAGAAAGTAAAGTGTGGAGGCGCAGAGACCTGCGACCTGAACAGGGTTCGACTACGGCGCGATGGGTTTGCCACAGCCACAACAAAACTTAGAACCTAAATCTAAAACCGACCGTTTGCCGCAGGACGAACAAAACACCACCGACGGTTGCGTGCTTGGCTGCGCCGGCAGATTTTGCACAATCACCTGCGTTGGCCGTGGTTCTTCCCAGAGTGCCCACACCAACGCCCCTGCCCATCCAAAAGCAGTCCATCCGACGAATCCTCCGTTCTCGACATGCATGATTGCCGTGTCAGGCAAGAAATTTTGAATTAAGCACCTCTGTACTGATCTCCTTTTCGACCAAGCCGGACCGCTTTGCGTATTGCCGTGCCCTGTGTACAAAACACGCTCATCCTGAAATGTTTGAGAAAGATTTTTTGCCAGAAAGATCGGGAATATTTGTCGGCCCCAAGTGTTGTCGAACTGAACTTTTGTTCAGCAGGCCATACGAGCAGCCGAGGAATAAAGAGCGAGCGCCAGTGTTTTGTCTCAGGAGCGTGCAAACAATCCGCCGCAAATTAGCGGACGCTTCGCAGGCGCAAAAGAAAGAAGGAGACACACACGCTATGACGAACACCGTAATCGCCACCGTTGAGCACACAGGCAGAGATCGCGCAATCGTGATGGGCGGGAGCATAGCGGGCCTAGCGGCGGCCCGCGTTTTATCGGACCACTTTCGTGAGGTCGTTTTGGTCGAGCGAGACCAGTTTGGCGCGGTGGGAGAACATCGGCGCGGCGTACCGCAGGGCCGGCACACACACGGCCTTTTAGCCGGTGGCCTGAGGGCTCTTGAAGGGTTTTTCCCTGGCCTGTTTGAAGAGGCACGACGAGCAGGAGGACTGGAAGTCAATCTCACGCGAGACGCGTACTGGTGCTATGAAGGAGGAGAATATCGGCGATTCGCAAGCGACCTCGAAGGTCTGCTCCTCAGCAGGCCATTGTTGGAAGGAATCATCATTCGCGAGCGAGTGCGTCGCGTTCCGAATGTTCACGTCTGGGACGGCTGTCATGTCGAAGGCCTGATCTCTTCTTCCGATAATCGTCGCGTTACTGGGATCAAGATTTATGGTGAAAAAGCAGCACGAACGGTGCAGGCCAACCTCGTTATAGATGCGACAGGTCGTGGCTCCAACTCACCCATTTGGCTTGAGGCCATGGGATATCGGAAGCCAAAAGAGGACAGAATTGCAGTCAACACGGCTTACGTCACTCGCCACTTCCTTCGGACCGCCGACGATTTGAATGGAGCTTCGCTCGCCTCGATCCCCGCAACCCCGAAGAACAAACATGGTGGGATTATCCTCGCCCAAGAGGGCAACCGTTGGGTGGTGACGTTGAGTGCGCGAAGCGGAGAAAGGGTGCCAACAGACCTCAGACAATTCATTGAGTTCGCAAGAACATTGTCTGCCCCCTACGTTTACAACGTCATTTGTCGCGCCCAAGCGATCGGCGAACCTCAAGCGGCCCGTTTCCCCGCCAGCGTGCGGAGGCGATACGAACACATGAGCCGATTCCCTGAGGGTTTTTTGGTGCTCGGCGATGCGATTTGCAGCTTCAATCCCGTTTATGGTCAGGGTATGACGGTCGCGGCCCTGGGAGCCGTCGAACTCGATAAAGTCTTGCGCGAGCGACCCAGGAACCTCGCTCAGAAGTTCTTTGCGCGAGCCGCCAAGATTGTGGACGCACCTTGGAGCATGGCCGCAGGCAATGATCTTCGTATGCCAGATGTGCCCGGAAAGAGGACTGTCGTAAGCCGCTTCCTTCATTGGTATCTCGCCAAGCTCAATATGGCCGCAAGATGCGACATGAATGCTGTAATCGCGTTTCAGAAAGCCCAAAACCTACTGGCGCCACCGCAAAGCCTACTCAAGCCATCGCTCATGGCGAGAGTGCTGTCCGCGGCTATCTCGTTACGCTCAATACCACGAACTTCGGCGAAATCGGCGCAACAGACTGCCTGAGCCAAACCACATGATCAGTGGGCCATGCACAAAAACGACTGAACTCAATCGAAAAGGAGATTCACCACTTATGGCTCAGGTAACTGCGGGATTCCATGAACGCTTCGCACGGTGCTGCTCGTTGCTTCATTTCACAGCGCGTCGAATCCTCGGCTGTTCCGCACAAGCTGAACTAGCTATACGGAATTGCTGGCTCAGCGCGTCTCGCAACCCACCGCTCTTTAGTCATGATGGCGCATTCCGAAGCTGGCTGCTTCGACTTATGATCGACGAGGCTTTGACCATTCGCCGTTTCCCCCAGAGGCAGCGACCCGCTCTGAGCGCCTCATCCAGCGACTCTAAGGAACTCAATCGCGGGTAAGAGCTCAGGAAATCACGATGATACCGTTCATTGGCCCCGAATTCGTCGCCCTTCTTCTTAGCGATCGACCAAATAGCGAGAACCTGGCAGGAACAACGCGCGCGGCTCGCGAGCTTAACGGTGCTGTCGACAAGCCAAAGTTTTTGGTGAAGCTCCGGCTGATCGCAACCGAAATCACTCAGCTAACCGCAGTGAAAGGAGAAATACGATGACAGTACAAAGTAGTAGCCTCAGCGCTTTTTCCGTGGCGGTCGATTCGTCGATGCCTTGCTCTATGGGCTATCGGGCTGGTCGAGGATGCGATTGGGTCGAGCCAGTCAGACGACATCACGCTTCTCGTCATTGATTTTAAGGCTTCGGCACTGTAATCACAGTTTGAACATTACTGTGGAAAACGCAGCGGGTGC
>Ga0126379_10003099_pt1 | contig 10701 bp, 12 predicted proteins | sample PanSoiMetPlot_24_FD_92640 | JGI IMG/M metagenome (GOLD analysis project Ga0126379, IMG submission 92640) | Tropical forest soil microbial communities from Panama - MetaG Plot_24 | ecosystem: Environmental > Terrestrial > Soil > Tropical forest > Bulk soil | place: Panama | collected 2016-02-17 | reverse complement strand
GGTTATCGAGTCATCACCTACGATCGCCGCGGGTTCGGCAATTCCAGCCAGCCCTGGACCGGGTATAACGCCGACACCTTTGCGGAAGATCTGCATGCGCTGGTCACGAAGCTCGGCTTGCATAACTTCGTTCTGGGCGGCCATTCGATGGGCGGAGAAGAAGTGGCCCGCTACGTTGGAAAATACGGGACAAAAAATCTGAGCAAGGCGATTTTCATTTCTGCTGTGCCTCCATTCCTGCTCAAGACCCCGGAAAACCCGGAAGGCGTGGATGCCAGCGTTTTTGAGGGAATCAAGAAAGCGGTTATCGCCGACCGGCCCGCGCTCCTCAAGCAATTCTGCCTGCTCTTCTACAACTACAACGATTTAAAAGGCAAGCTGGTGAGCGAAGATGCGCTCAATGCAAGCTGGAACATTGCTGTCGCCTGCTCGCCCAAAGGCGCACTCGATTGTGTGGACAGCTGGGGCACCGACTTCCGCAACGATCTCAAGCGCTTCGACATTCCCACCCTGGTAATTCACGGTGACGACGATCGAATCGTGCCGTTCCCGAATTCGGGCAAACGGACCGCCGCTCTGATCAAAGGAAGCAAACTCCTAGTCATTCAGGGCGGCCCGCACGGTATTGCATGGACGCACAGTGATCAAGTCAACAACGCCCTGCTGGAATTTCTTGGGCAAGCAGAGCGAAGCGAAAAGTAGCGTTTAATGGCTAGTCGTTCCGGATGGTCGCCCTACGGAACCTGCGGGGCGCAACTCGGTCTATTTCACCCAGCAATTCTTCCGCCCGGTATCGGCGATATTCGCGATAAGCCACTTGCCATCAAGGCGAATAAGGTTGAACAGGTCCGTCCCGCAGTGGTTCACCTTGCCATCCACCAGAAACTCGAACGGAGCCCACACCACCGCCAGATCGTGATCTATCCGCACTAGCGGATCATGGATCCGCTCTTCGATGTGCGTCGTTCCAGGCTTTCCCGCCTGGTCGGCAAAGTCCTCAAACGTCATCTGATTCGGCTTGCCGTCTCGCATGAGCACCATCGTGCCGCCGGTCAACAGAGGTTTCCTGATCGCCTCCGCGTCACGTTTCGCCATGCCGTCGAACAAAGCCATTATAGGCACCAGGACGTCCTGCTCTTCAGCTGTTGCAGCGCGCAGAGAAGGAATCAGAAATGCGGCGACGGTTGCACCAGCAAGGAAAAATGCCAAGCGCGATGGACGAGAAATTTTCATGGCTCCCAATTTTAACTGAGCGACTAATTGCAATTTTAAGATTGCAGCCAAAATCCAGAGACTCCCGTCGGACGGTCGGCAAACGAAAACTGTGCGGCGTAGCCCATGACCGGATCGAGTGCCGGCAAGTAGTAGCATTGTGGGAATAGGCGAGCGCATCGATACCACAACTCGCAGTGGGAATTTCAAAACACACTAAAACCAGTCTCACAAACCCTCCTACCGATGGTTGCCCTGTCCGCTTCTGGACATCCAACATCGGGGGTGGACACCTTGAAGCGTAGCAGTTGACAAACGGTACTCTCTAGCCGCCTGTAATCAATGCGTTACGATTAGCATTAGATTGGTAGGACCTTTGCTATGAAAAGAACTTCCAGCCGGCGTGATCGTTTCGCCTTGTAACGGCCCGTGCGCTGCGACACTGTCATGGGGGTAAGAGGATAAGCCTGAGATGAGAGGAACAGCCCAAGATCTTCGTTTCGCGTCGCGGCAGTTACGACACAGTCCCAGCTGAGGAGGTTCTATGGAAGCGTTGTTGCAGGATATTCGGCACGCCTTCCGGCGCATTAGCAAGAATCCCGCATTTGCGGCGATTGCTTTGCTCACTCTGGGGCTAGGAATCGGCGCGAACACGGCTATCTTTAGCCTTGCTGATCTGATCATCCGCCGGCCCGTCGATCTGCCGGAAATGGATTCCCTGGTCGTTGTGGACGAACAGCTGGCGGGCAGCGAGAATCGGGGGATCTCGCCCGCGAATTATCTCGATCTTGGCTTGGCAGCCACCAGCTTCAAACAATTGTCGGCCTATGAGTATTGGAGCGTCAGCGAAGATACGCAGGGACAGCCGCACGAACTTCAAGGCGTGAGAGTTTCCGCGAATTTTTTCGCCACCATCGGGGTGAGTCCGATTCTGGGCCGTGTTTTTGCTGGCGAGGATACGTCTTCCCTCAAAGAAGGACAAATCGTTATCAGCAACGCGCTTTGGAAACAGCGTTTCGGCTCTGCCGCGAGTGCCGTAGGTCAGCCCCTGACGCTGGATGGGAAGCTCTATACCGTGATCGGAGTTATGCCGCCGAGAGCAACATTCCCGCTTGGTGCCCCAGCGTTCTGGATGCCCCTAACCGTGTCCTCCAGAATGCGAAGCGAGCGGAGTGGTCTCTCTTTGCGGGCGGTGGGACGCTTGCGAGCAGGCGTGAGTCTGGCGCAAGCACGCTCCGAAGTGGATGCCATCTGGAGGCGTTTCGCAGAGCTTTATCCCGATGCCAACCGCGATCGCACCATTGAGATTACGAGTCTGCACGATTCCATTGTGCTCGACTACAACCGCCAATTTGCCCTTTTGCTGATGGGCCTGGTCGGCATGGTTCTGCTCATCGCTTGCACCAATATGTCGGCGGTTCAGTTCGCTCGCGCTTTCAGGCGCCGATCCGAAATCGCCGTGCGGGCTGCGCTCGGAGCGAGCCGTCACGCCTTGTTGCGGCAATTCCTCGTGGAAAACATGCTTCTGGCGATTGGGGGCGGCGCTTTCGGTGTCCTGCTTGCGATTTATGGAGTCGCCATTCTGCGCCGTACTCTGCCCAGCGATGTTCGATGGTTTTGTGATGTGGACAGCCTGCGGGTGAACACTTCAAGTCTTCTATTTACGACTGGAGTCACGATCGCGGCTGGGATGTTCTCCGGGCTAGCGCCCGCCTGGCGAAGCTCGAAGGCAGACCTCAGCGGAGTGCTGGCGGAAAACGCGGCTCGGATCGCGAGCCGCCGCAGTCATTTTTGGCGTGCAGCCCTAGTCGTGACCGAGACCGCTATGGCCACGGTTTTGCTCATCGCAGCCGCCCTCATGACCAAGGGCTTTGCGTTACTGGCGAGGGGCCACTCTGACTTATCACCGGCATCCCTGTTGACTTTCCATGTTACGCTCCCGCAGGATCGCTATTCCGGTTCCGAGCGGATTCAGGCATTCGAGGAGAACCTGCTCGATCAAATTCGACGTCTTCCCAATGTACGTGCGGCGGCATTGGCCAGTGGCATTCCATACAGCTCTTACGAGAACGATTCTCAGATCACTGCACAGGACTCCTGGCTTGCGGGACCCCGACAACAAGTGGTGGCGATGGTCGATTCGGTCAGCCCCGAGTATCTCGCAGGCATGCAAATTCCGTTGCGCGCGGGTCGCCAATTCAGCCCGAGTGACAGCGCCGTCAGCTCGCCGGTTTGCATCGTCAGCCAAAGCATGGCGCAACGAGTCTGGCCGGGCCAGAGCGCGCTGGGTAAGCGCTTAAAGATGAGCAGCAATGGCGCTGTGGGCAAATGGATAACCGTCGTCGGAATTGCGACGGACGTTCAGCATGAAATCTATGACCGGTCGTTTCGCTCCATTCTCTACCTGCCCTACACCCAAAATCCACCACGTTCGGCCGACTTTGTCATCCGCGCTGAAGGGGACCCCTTGCAGTTTGCCACGGCCGCACGCGCGGCAGTCCGCAAACTCGATCCCAGTCTGCCAGTCGAAGACCTGCAAACGCTGAGCGGGTTGATCCGGAGCCAGGCCAGTGCACTCGAATACGTTGCTGGACTGATGTCAGCATTCGCGATGCTCGGCCTGATCCTGGCTTTTGTCGGAGTCTACGGGGTGATGGCGAATTCCGTGGCGGAACGCTGGCGTGAACTCGCAATTCGCATGGCTTTGGGAGCGCGTTCTTGGAGGCTATTGCTGACGGTAATCGGGCGGGCGTTCCTTTTCTCCGCGATGGGCATGGCTTTTGGACTGTTTCTGTCGTTGAGTCTGGCCAGGTTACTTGCCAGTTTGATTTATGGAGTCAGCGCCTGGGACGCGGGCACATTTATTTCTATCCCCCTCTTATTGGCAACGATTGCGTTGCTGGCGTGCTATGCGCCAGCCCGTCGTGCAGTTCGCATGGACCCTATGTTAGCGTTGCGGTATGAGTAATCGCTTATAAATATCCGAACAAGATTTGCATACACCCTAGGCGGACCATACCGAAGAAGTTCTCGACGTGGTACTCCCAACGGATCACCAGCCTGCCAAAAATGATGGAACCATGCAAAGAGTCAATTGCACTCACTCCCGGATGATGTAAGTGCTTTAGCGGACGCGCGTACCCCTTTCCCGGTCGAATCAACTGCTCGGACGCTGCTGCCCCTATTGCGGGGAACGTCATCGAGCCCCGCAGGACAGGCTTTCCTTTTGTGCGATTGCGCTGCGTAAATCTGCAAGAATTCTGAATCCCTTCTTTTTGTCATGAATCTATCAATGGTAGATTTAATATCTATCAGTGATAGATTAAGGAGGGAAGAAAATGTCCACCGCATCTCGAACCGCTCTGGTTCTCGGCGCCACCGGCGGAATCGGCGGCGAAGCCGCTCTCGCTTTGTCCCGGCACGGGTGGAAGATACGCGCCTTCTCAAGGACAGCAAGTCCTTCGTCTGGCTCGCCTGACTGGGAATGGGTGAAAGGCGATGCTCTTGACCGGGCGTCTGTGATCGCGGCTTCAAAGGACGCACACGCCATCGTGCACGCCGTGAGCCCGCCCGGCTACCGAAACTGGGCCAAGTTGGTCCTGCCCATGATTGACAACACAATCGCTGCCGCGAAGGCCAGCGGCGCCCGCATTCTTCTCCCGGGCACCATCTACAACTATGGCCCCGACGCCTTCCCGGTTCTCCGCGAGGAATCGCCGCAAAATGCAACGACGCACAAGGGAAGAATTCGCATCGAGCTTGAGAAGAGACTCAAAGATGCCTCGGTAGAGGGCGTGCGCTCGTTGATTGTGCGCTTCGGCGATTTCTTTGGCCCGAAGCCTGGGAACAACTGGTTTTCTCAGGGCATGGTGACGCCGAATGGTCCGCTGAAGAGCGTCACCTATCCCGGGAAAAATGGCGTCGGCCACGATTGGGCTTATCTGCCCGACGCCGGAGAAGCCTTTGCTGAGCTGATGGATCGTGAAGCGGAACTCGAAGACTTCGCCAGGTTCCACTTCCGCGGGTTCTGGGACAAGGATGGAACGGAGATGATTGCGGCCATTCGGAGAGTGACCGGCAAGCCGTCACTGCCGGTGAAGAGCTTGCCGTGGCTCTTCTTCAAATTGGCCTCGCCTTTTAATGAAACACTGCGTGAGCTCTATGCAACGCGTCCTCTTTGGACAACGCCGATTCAACTTGACAACACCCGGCTCGTCCGGAAGCTGGGCAAGGAACCCAGCACGGATCTCGACCGCGCCGTCAAGACCACGCTGCGGGCATTGGGTTGTCTCGGAGAGTGAAGGGGGGCATGCCCAGGTGAAAACCAGGAAAAGCCATGGCGCGATCCGCCCGGTCGCCGGCCGGCCGGAAATTCTTGCTGCCGCGCGTTCGATCGGAATTCGGATGGGCTGGAAGGCCGTCACGATCCGGGCCGTGGCGCAGCAGCTTGGCTATACGTCGCCCCTGTTGTACGAACACTTTCAAGACAAGCAGGAAATCCTGACCGAACTCGCGATTGAAGGCCAAGTTGCTCTAGCTAGGGGAATGCTGAGAGATCTGCCGGCAGATCCTTATCGCGCTGTTCTCTCGATGGTGGAACGGTATTGGTCCTTCATGCTCGAAAATACGCAGCTTTACCGGCTGATGAATGGAATGGACGGCGTGCTCATCGGCCGTGATCGAGTTACCGCCGCCGCGCAGGACAGCTTTGAGGCCGCTACGGCCATTTTGCAGGCGTGGCTGACCGCCGCGTGCGGTGATGCGTCTGGGGCCGAGGTCCTGTTCGAGGATCTCTGGGCTGTCCTGCACGGGATGGCCGTACTTCACCTGGATCGGTCGGCGCCTTTCGATGTTTGCCGGGCAAAGGACTGTGTTTCAAAACTCCTGATCGGGACTAAGCAGCAAGCGCGGCCCGCCCGCAAGTAAATGGATGTGCGGCCCGAGAGCCGACGGGCCTAGCAGACTATGTCACCACGAGAGCGGGCCGTCCTCGTTCGAAAACTTGCCGGTCGGACCGTTCGCGTCGAGGAGCGCAAGGCGCACTGGCTCACGCGCCGCCTGTTCGACCGTGCGTGTACCTGCAAAGTTGTTGAGGTCCGTTGCGGTGAACCCCGGACACGCGGCATTGACCTTAATGCCAATCGACTCAAGGTCCAAGGCGAAGGAGAGCGTGATCGCATTGAGGGCCGTCTTCGACGCGCTGTAAGTGACGCCGAACATCGAACGGTGCGGGTTCTTCGGGTCGGCGTTCAGCGTGAGCGAGCCGGCGCTGCTCGATACATTAACGATACGTCCCGCCGGCGCCTCACGAAGAAGTGGCAGCATCGCTTGTGCGACGGCGATGACGCCGAACACGTTCGTCTCGAACACCCCGCGCACCTCGTCGAGAGATGCGCCGCTCGCGCAGCCCGCCTTTGCCATGTCCTGAAGCGATTTGCCAGGCTGGCCCGCATGCGAGATGGCGGCGTTGTTCACCAACACGTCGAGACGGCCGCTGCGGCGGCGATGGATGCCTGATTCGTAACATCGAGCTGGAGGGCGCGGGCGTTCGCTGCGATGCTCTTTGCGGCCGTCTCGCCATGGTCGAGGTTGCGCGACCCGACGAGCACGGTGAAGCCGTGCGTCGCGAGATCCTTGGCGATTTGAAGACCAATTCCTTTGTTAGCCCCAGTGACCAGGGCGACGGGTTTATCCTGCATAGCAATCTCCTTTTGCGTGATGGGTGGGCTTGCCTCACCATGGAGATCCGCGCACGCGTGGGCGCATCTCCTAGGCCGAGGCCCCGGCCATTTTGCGAAGACGATCGTTCGCGAAATACTGCGCCTGTCCTTCTTCAAAGGCCTTCACGACGAGGCCAGCGACGAACTCAGGCGTGTCGCCCTGGGCGTAATTGGACGACGGTCCGCCGCCCACCGGATTCCCCATCCTGTTCTTGCCGAAATTTGTCGCCGTGATGAACGGATAGATTTCACTGACGACGATGCGGTCCTTTTCCAGCTCGGCGCGCGCCGTGAGGCTGAATCCAAGAAGTGCACGCTTCGAGGACGAGTAAACGCTGTATTGGGGAACAGTCATGAACGCGGTCCCCGAATTGATGTTCACGATGCTTCCGCCGCCTTGCGCCCGCATCAGCGGAATCACCGCCTGCATCGCGACAATCGGTCCCAACACGTTGAGGTGGAAGATTTCGTCAAAGAGTTCGGGATCGATCTCCTCAACCGAGGCCGCATAGCTGCGCCCTGCATTGTTAACCAGACCGTCGACGCGGCCGTAATGCGAATGGACCGCGTGGACTGCTTCCCGCACACGATCAAGCTGCGTCATATCTACGGTGACGGGCAGGCTGCCCGGAAGCTTCTGCGCCAATTCTTGCAGCGCATCGGTGCTGCGCGCGAGCAGGGCGGCCTTGGCGCCGCGATTAGACAGGGCGATCGCCGTCGAAAGGCCGATGCCCGACGACGCACCCGTGATTATGAAAACACGATCTTTGATTTGCATCGTTCGATCCTCCAATTTCAATTCGACCAATATCCGTCAATCAACGGGCTGCTCTCGCCGGCGCCGTGGAGACGACATCGTTCTCGTTTTCGAAATAGCGCATGTTTTCAAGATCGGCGATCAGGCCAGGCCCGGTCGGTTGCCATCCCAGCCGTTTTTTGGTGATCGCGCTTGAGGCCGGAAGGTCTCGACCGGCAAACGCAGCGAGCCATCCGAAATGGGCTGGAGCGTCCTCCGGCTCTACGGAAATAACCGACACCTTCAGTCCTCGGCCGATGACTTCCGCAATGTCGCGCATAGGCACGCCCTTCTTCGGCCACTGCGTGATACCGAGCACCTTTCTCCAGTTTCTCAAGCGCCAGCCTGAAGGCACGGGCCGCATCGAGGACATGCACCGCCGGCCAGCGGTTGCGCCCGTCGCCCACATAGGCGGAAACGCCCTTCTTGCGAGCGAGTTCAATCACATAAGTGACGAGCCCTTGCTTGACAGTGTTGTGAACCTGGGGAAGGCGCATAACGGCTACGCGCACGCCGTTTGCCGCGACCGAAACTGCCGCCTGCTCAGAGGTCGCCCGTGGAATGGCTTGAGAGCTCTCCGGGAGATCCTCTTCTGTGGCCGGCCGGCCCGGCACGGCGTTTGCTATGCCCGTTCCGGAGGTGACGAGCAGTGGCCGGTCAGAGCCGGCCAGCGTCGCGCCCAAGGCCTCTATGACGCGCCTGTCCAACTCGGAAACTTCCTGAAACTTCGAGAAATCGTGAATGAAGGCCGTATGGATCACGCCGTCAGACATGGCCGCTCCTGTGCGGAGGCTTTCGAGGTCATTCAGATCGCCGCGATGCACCTCGGCGCCCGCGGCCATAAGCGATTTGGCGCCGGCATCCGATCGTGTGAGGCCGAGGACCTTGTGCCCTGCGTTAATGAGCTCTGGAACGATGGTGGAACCGATGAAGCCAGTGGCTCCGGTAACAAAGATACGCATATTCTTTCTCCTTCTGGCCCATTCAAGTCGCAATTCCTAAGCCAATGATCTTGACGAGCCGTCCCGAACTTGCTACAAACGGAGGTAGCCTCCGCCTAGCTTCTAGGTTAGCGGAGGCATCCTCCGGTTGCAAGTATTTTTGATGCCCACGAAAGCTTCTGAATCCACAGACCGTAAGCCCCGCGCCGATGCGCAGCGCAACCGCGAACGCATCCTGGAAATCGCGAAGAAGGAGTTTACAAGGGCAGGGGCGAACGCGAGCTTAGAGGAGATCGCGAAGAAGGCAGGCGTCGGACCGGGAACTTTATACCGACACTTCCCAACACGTGAGGACCTCCTCGTCGCGGTTTACCGGTCCGAAATCGAAAAGCTGGCCGCAGCCGAACGAACATTGGCGGATACGCTGCCCGCGGTGGAAGCTTTACGAGCCTGGTTGTTGTTGTTCGTTGACGCGGTCGAGACGAAGCATATTATCGCCCCCGTGCTGAATACACTGGTCGGCGACCCCAAGAAGGTATTCGAGGTGTTCCACGGCCAGATCCATGAAGCTCTTCGCGCCCTCGTGAAGCGCGCGATCAAGAGCAGCGACATACGCAAGGACCTTGATCCGATCGATCTGCTGCGGGCTATCGTCGGCGTTGCTAATGTGTCCGCCGGCCCCGACTGGCCACAAAGTGCGCGGAGACTAGTGGAGATTCTCATCCAAGGTGCCCGGCCACCGAAGTGAACTCGACAGCTTGATTTCCGCGCGCTCCGCGTTATGCCGTCTGTGAAGTCTGAGCTCGACGTCCGACGAGCGCCGGCGCGCCGGCAAGAAACCAGATCGCGATGATGGCGTCGAAAATCATACAACCCCAGGAAGAGCTCCGCATGAACGGCCAAATCGGGTTGCCCCACAGATGGTGCGCCAGGTCCCACGCCGAATGCATCAGCCAGGCGATGCCAATGAACCTGTAGGACCGCAGTCCGGCATATACGACTGGGGTCGCCAATAGCGGGTAGAGCAGCTCCCACAGGCCAAAGCCCCCATTCAGGTATGCCCCACACGTTCCGGCCACGAGGATCGCGTTGAAAGTTCGGCGGGCGGGTTCCGGAACTCGCGCCATGATCAGTACAAAACACGACGCAGCAATGGCTGGTCCGAAGTAGTCGGAAGCGAGCAGGGCGGGGGCTGTGGACATCAGGTCAAATCCTTTCGATTCCATGGTAGGAATTGCGCGATAATTGAGCCAGTGGCTGGAAAGACATTATTCGCAGGATTTAAGCCAAAGCGCCACTTGGTGGCAGTTCTGGCTTTTGATGACGTCGTCTTAAGTGACCTGGCTACTCCCTGCGATGTCTTTGGACGCGTCCGCGATCACGACGGACGACCCCGCTACGAAGTGCGGGTCTGCGGTGTGCGGCGGAAAATCAGGTCCGAGCACTTGAGCCTGGATGTACCTTGGGGACTCTCCACGCTGCAGCGGGCGAGCACGATCGTCGTGCCCGGCATTTATCCAGCCGATCGGCCCATACCCGAAGAATTGATACGCGCCCTGCAGCACGCTGTCAGACGGGGCGCCCGTGTAGCCTCCATTTGCTCAGGAGCGTTCGTACTTGCCCGCACCGGCGCGCTGAGGGGACTCAGAGCGACCACTCATTGGACGGCGGCGCAGGAACTGGCGCGACAGTATCCCGACATCGAGGTGAACCCGGACGTCCTCTATGTGGACAACGGCAGGATTCTGACTTCGGCCGGCGCGGCGGCGGGCCTGGATTTGTGTCTCCATATGATTAGATGCGATCTGGGCGCGGAGATCGCCGCGCTCACAGCTCGGCTGGTGGTCATGCCGTTGGAACGCGCCGGCGGACAGGCCCAGTTCATTGTTCACCAACCTCCGGCTCCCGACGACGGCGCCGCGATGGGTCCGTGGTTGGTTTGGATCGAGAAAAACCTGCACAAAGAGCTTTCGCTCGCTGCTATTGCACGCCAGGCCGCAATGAGCACAAGAACCTTGAGCCGGCGATTTCT
>Ga0126379_10003098_pt1 | contig 10704 bp, 17 predicted proteins | sample PanSoiMetPlot_24_FD_92640 | JGI IMG/M metagenome (GOLD analysis project Ga0126379, IMG submission 92640) | Tropical forest soil microbial communities from Panama - MetaG Plot_24 | ecosystem: Environmental > Terrestrial > Soil > Tropical forest > Bulk soil | place: Panama | collected 2016-02-17 | reverse complement strand
TTCTGGCCTTCGAGGCGGCCCGTCTCGGTCTACGCATGCTTGACAGCATGCTGTGCGGTGGAACTCTTCAAGCTCTGCCTCGGAGCGAAACTCGGCCTCGCGCACTAGTGCGCCGCAGAGTGGACACTCGCCACGTTCCATGCGTTGCACGCGGAGTGGAGCTACGAGGCGCAGCACCGCGATGACTCCGTGGCGAAGCAGCAGCTGCGAGCGGAACGGCTCGGGCGTCTGGAGTAGGTCCATCTTGGTTTTACCAACTCCTTTCATCTTACATCGAAAATTCAAAAAACCGATGTGGTCCGACTTCACCAACCAAAATGAAATAACAAGTTCAAACGCCGCCTGGCTGCTATGTATAGAGAATGGGTAGGAAAAGTGTCTCTCTCTCTCTCTCTCTCTCTCTCTCTCTCTCTCTCTCTCTCTCTCTCTCTCTCTCTCTCTCTCCTTTTCCATCCCAATCTATCTCTTAGAGCTAGCCAAGTGGCGATGGTATTTGCTATTTCATTGTGGAAGGTGGTGGTTCTACGAAGAAAGAGATAGGGAGGAGTCTATTTCGAGACTTCCTCCCTTTCTTCTTCGCTTTTGCGCGACGCGAAAAGCTAGATTTCTTCTACCCCACCATCCTCGCGCACCACCTTCTCCACTTCCCACTCATAGTGAGAGAGGGTGTTCATATTGGTGACGAGGTTGAGAAGAGACTTCTCGACTAGGTCGAGGTCGCGCTTTGTGTTCGCTTCGAGATCGATTCTCACATAGACGCTTCGACGAAGAGACATCTTGGATCTCCTTGTTAGTGTTGAAGGTGAAGGGAAAGGAGGGAGTTGTACTAACCTCCCTCCTTGTCTCTACCTAGACCTTGTCCTTCTCTCTTTCAAGTTTGAGAATCTCCCTATCTCGAAGATCTCTCTTCTTCCTCCACTCTTTTTGATACTCCTTCACCTTGTCCATATTCTTCTCTCTCCATCTTAGATTATACATCTTCCTCTTCTCCATCCTCTCAATAACCTTCACCAACTCGTTTTGGGTGTAAGTGATGGGTTCCATCTCTATCTCCTTATTAGTACCATTTACTTTCTTGGTACCATCAACATACAAAACTAATTCAAAAAGTCGATTTTCGACTAGTTTTCTATACTTCCACCACCCCCTCCACCCCACCACCCCCAAAAAAAGTTCATTGTTAAAATCTACCACCCAAAATACTTGAAGGGTCCATACACTTATCATCGGGCTTCCTAGCCTCGGGCTTCCTAGCCCAAAGGAAAACTTGATTAGCAAGATACCCTGTGGTACAATGGGTGCATGGAACAGCGCACGGCAGGCGCGGGGAGGTCCTACCCCTGAAGCTCGATGCGAGGCACGTCGAGTGCATGCAGCTCCTGCTGGGAGGTGTCTCCCGTAAGGAGATCGCGACGCGCCTCGGGCTTCACGAGACCACCGTTTCGCTCTGGCAACGCCACCCCGAGTTTCAGGCTGAGCTGGAGAAGCTCCGGGGAGACCTCACGACCTCCGTGAAGGTCCTTGTAGGTGCACGCCTGCAGAATGAGTCAGGACCCTCTCTCACTAAGATCGTTGACCTGCGCGACAACGCCCGCAGCGAGAAGGTCCAGTTGGGCGCTGCGCAGGATATCCTAGACCGCGCTGGCTACAAGCCGGTTGAGCGCCACGCGGTCCTGACAGGCTTCGTGATCCAACCGGAGCTTGTCGAGGCGATACGCTCTGTCGTCCAGGAGCTCGCGCTGATGCCAAAGCAGCTGGCACTGACAACGAGTCTCCCGGAGCGGAGGTGAGGATGAGGTTCGTTGTGCCTGTGCTCATAGCCTTCCTAGGCATGGGGTGCTTCCTCAACGCCTGCGGAGACAACCGACATGATGTCGCGGGCCCTGGCATCGACGTGCACTGCAACGCGCTGGCACCTAATGCCGGCAACGGCGACACGTCGGTCAAGGTGACGTGTCCGCCAGCAGCGGAGGGACTGCAGTGAGGGCCTTCGGTTTGGTCCTGGTAGCGCTGTTCCTCGCAGCATGTCGCGCATCCGCGCCCGCGCCTACACCGGTGTTGATGACACCGCAAAGCCGGCTGATCTACCACGACACCGAGGGCCATGGTATCTGGACACAGTGCGACCGTGGTAACCGTATCTACATGACGCAGGGCGGGCAGTTCCAGGTCGTGCCTGGCGGCTGCCAGAACGGGGAGCCGTAGCATGGACTTTCCACTGCTCGCAATATTCGTCATCGTGATCGTCATCGTCATCGCGTTGGTCCTCTTCATGGTCTGGAGAGAGAAAGCTTACGATCGACGCGATGCTAGGGCTGATGAGCGCGAAGCACATCGGGACGCTCGTGAGGCTGCTCGGGACGCTCGTGAGGCTCAGAGAGATGCGCGGGAGGATCGTCGAGACGCACGACACGAACCAAAGGCCAAACCGTAGGTTGCGCTGATGATCATCACGCTGATACAACTTCTGGTGCTCCTACTGCTTCTGTTCATCGTCTGGTACATCATTCGTATCGCAGCGACGCAGTTCGGAGCACCGGAATTCGTTGTGCAAATCATCGGTTTAATCCTCTTACTGATCTTCGTGCTAGCGCTACTACGTATGATAGGCGTAGGCGCTGGTATTGGTTGGCACCTGTGAACGAAGAAGTCGTCGTCCCATCGAATCCTTCCGAGGATTTCCGTCTCGAACTTCGCTCCCAATGCGAGGCGTCGTTGTACCTGTTCTGTAAGGTCGTACTTGGCTATAAGGACCTCGTCCCTGGGCTCCATGGTGAGATGTGCCTTTACCTTCAACAGGACCGCCAGCACAAGCTCGTAGTCGTCCCACGAGGACATTTGAAGACGAGCATTTGTACCATTGGCTACGCCACCTGGCGTGCTGTGCGGAATCCGAATATTCGCATCCTAATCGCCAATGCGACAGCGACCAACGCGTCGCATTTCCTGCGGACTATCAAGGCGTACTTCGAGACGAACGCACTGCTACGCTGGCTGTGGCCAGAGGCGATCCCTGACACGTCGAAGGTCAAGTGGACCGATACGGAGATCGAGCTTGCGCGTAGCGTTCCGTATCCAGAATCGACGATTGAGGCGATTGGCGTAGGTGGCACGGTTGTCTCGCGGCATTATGATCTGATCATCGAGGACGACCTCATCGCGCCTGAGGACGGCACTGTCACAGCGGAGATGGTGAAGAAGTGCATCGACTGGCACCAGTACGCCACATCGCTCTTCGTAGACCCATCTCGGGGCGAGCAGAACGTCATAGGCACTCGCTGGCTGTATGATGACTTCATTGCGTACATCATGCAGAGGGAAAGTTGGTTCCTCCCAGCGCTGTACAAGGGTGGTTATGGCTTATGGAAAGAGCGCTTCTCAGACGATACGTTGGACCGAATTCTTGAGCAGTTTGGGCCAAGGAAGTTTTCTTGCGCGTACCTTAACGATCCTGTACACGAAGACACCCGCGCATTCGATCCTGCTTGGTTCCGATATTACGATAGAGTTCCCGAGCCGTATCATTGCGTTACCGCCATCGACCCCGCTATCAGCCAGAAGAAGCACGGTGACTATTCAGCTATCGTTACAGTAGCTGCGGGCTATACCCGCGCGTCAGCTGACGGTCCATGGGAGCAGGTGAGGTACATCGTTGATGCACGACGTGGGCGATGGGGCATTGACGAGCTGATTGATCAGGTCTTCGAGGTGAATCGCCTCTGGCGACCTCGTCGCGTAGGCCTCGAGACGGTGATGTTCCAGAAGGCCTTGCTCTGGCCGTTCCGTGAAGCCATGCGGCGTGAGAATGTCAACCTGCCCATCGTTGAGTTGAGGCCCAGCTCGCAGGTGACAAAGGAAGGCCGGATTCAGGCACTGCATGAGTTCTTCGCCAACGGCTCGCTGTGGCTGAACCAGCGCCATGCGGAGCTGCTAGATGAGCTCCGGGGATGGCCTGCGGTCACGCATGATGATATGCTCGACGCGCTGGCGTATGCGATGCAGATGCTCGTCTACCCAACGATGGGTGAGCAGGACCAACTACGCAGCCCGTTCTCGCTGGAAGAGATCCTCTCCGGCCTGCGTAAGCGGGCAGACGTTGAGCGCGGACCGTGGGTGTTCCATGGTGAGGGGGCAGCGATGCCCGTTGCGTGGGTTCAGGTGCCACAGACGGTTCAGGAGATTAGTGAGGCGCTGGCAGCGCAGCGTCAACAGGACGCGGAGGACCGTAGGTGACCTGGGTTGGCGTAGCGTCGCCCATAACGACCGCCCTCGTTCGTACCCGACCAGGACCCAACTTCCTGCTCGGCCTCGACTCGATGCGCCCAGCCGTGGGGTTCACCGACGAGCTGTGGTACAGCACTGACACTCAGCTGTGGTACTACGGCACAGGGACCGGTTGGGCCTTGCTGTCATTCACGGCTGAGACTCCGCTGCCCCCTCTGCCATACGTGGCAGGAGATACGTTCTACGCCGATACGACGTCGAGCATAGCTCGGCTGGCGATAGGGAACCCTGACGACGTACTGAGTGTCAACGCTGCCGGTATACCAGCGTGGGGTCCGGCGCCGCTGTCAGGGACCAGCATTGGGATCTGGCGTTGGCTAGTGCCATTGACTGGCGTAGGTCCAATGTCTGCGGGGCGCATCTCGATCGACGCGTTACCACCCACGACGACCGCTCTGGTCATGTCGACGATGACGGATCTGGGCGCGGACGCCACGGCGTTCCTACAGCGCATTCAGGCTGGCGATCTCGCATACGTCCAGGCGAAGCCCAACTCGACCCAGTATGTCAGGCTGAGGTTGATGGGGCCAGGCACGTTCGATACGCTCAACAAGACCGTGACGTTCGTGGTGCAACCGCAGGGCACACAGGGCGCAGCGATCCCCAACAACACGCAGGTCTTGTTTGTACTGGCGCTGGGTGGCGGTGGCGTCAATAACCCGATGACTGCGTTGGGCGATCTGATCATCGGAGGCACGAATGGCTCACCAGGACGCCTAGGCATCGGTTCTGCCGGACAGGTGCTGACGGTAGTCGGCGGCACGGCCGTCTGGGCCATTCCTGCCTTCGTCAACCCGATGACAGGAGTCGGTGACCTGATCGTTGGGCTGGCCTCTGGCGCACCCTCGCGGCTCGCGGTAGGTGCCAACGGGTTGGTGCTGAAGGTGGCCTCAGGTACACCAACGTGGTCTCCAGATGTCGGCTTTGCCAACCCGATGACGACGCTGGGCGACGTGATCACTGGAGGGGCAGCAGGTGCTCCGCAGCGCCTCGCTGTCGGCACCAACGGTCAACGGTTGGCTGTGGTCGGCGGAGCCCCAACGTGGTCGACAGACGGTCCGGTGGGCCAGTGCCGGTTGGTCAAGTCTGGAGCCAACCTGGCTCTACAGCCGTTCATGGGCAACAAACTGGCGTTCCCCGACGGTACGTTGGCGACGGTGCCCTCGGGCGGAGTCACACTGGCGCCTACCGGGCTTACCGCTGGCACGACGTATTTCATTTACGCGGTGCAGACTGGTGGCACAGTTACCAGTCTAGAGGCCACGACGTCTGGACATGCGACCGACGCTGGCTCAGGCATTGAGATCAAGTCTGGCGATGCCACGCGAGTTCTCGTTGGTATGGGTCGCCCGATCGCGGGGCCTGCGTGGCAGGACACGGCGCTACAGCGGTTCGTGGCGAGCTGGTTCAACCGTCGGATCGTAGCGGCGTTGCTGGCTCCGATGACCACTGGCTCCAGCACGTCAACGACGCTGGCTGAGATCAACGTTGCGAACCGTGTAGAATGGCTGGCGTGGGCTGACTCAGCTACGAGGCTGGAAGTTGTTGTGGTCGTGGGCAACGCCGTGGCGGGCAACGGATCACAGCTGTCTTGTATGCTGGACGGCTCAATCACGGGTCCAGGCGTGTTCGCCATCAGTGGTGGCGCTGGGTATCAGGTCACTCTGTCGACGTTCTTTGAAGGTAACGTGAACGACGGCTACCATTTCAGTGGGTACTACGGTGCCATAATCAGTGGTGGCACAGCGAACTACACAGCCAGTGGCGCAGTCTGCGCGACGATGATGATATGATAGGGGGTGAGGAGATGGCCAGGAAGCGTGGTGAAAAGCGACCGCCGTTGGCTGGGTCACGACGCCAGCCACAGGGCATGCGAGGGGTGCCAGAGGACATCGCAGGGACGATCGGTGGGCGGCAGTCGGGTCGTGCGCCGAAGCCGTTGCGAGTCTCGGTCGAGGGGCTCAGAATGCGCCGAGGGTTCGGGCGCAGGTTGGGGAGTGATCTCTGATGGCTAGTCTGGGATTCGGGCCGTATCAGAAACCCAAGCGGATGCCAAAAGGTCGTGGGGTGGGGAAGATGGGCTCCCTGAACATCTCTGGCGAGGGTGGTCAGGTGGCAGATCCGACCTTGGCCCGCGGCCCCAAGACCATCCGCATATCGACGCAACACCTGAAGATGAGGAGGAAAATGCCGTGAGGGATCTGGGCGAGACCAACGAAACCGGCAAGGAGCCGGCCAAGGGCGGAACGCGACTGCCCTGGGCGCCGATCAAGTCGGCGAAGCAGTCAGAGGAGGGGTACGGTGGCATCGCGCAGCCGACAGGAGCAACGCTCCCAGAGTCGGCGGACAAGCCGCCGGGCCGCGAGAGGGCGAAGTAAGGTGTCGTCGGAGAAGGTTGACTCGGCGGAGTTGATGGAAGAGTTCAACCAACTGTTCGAGAAGGCCGACGATGCTCACAAGGCGCACGCGCTACAAGAGGCCATCAAGGCGCTGAAGGAACACGCGAAGGGGCACAAGTAGCGTGGCTGACAAGGACGAGCGCTCGGACATACTGAAGTGGAAAGATCGGGTCCGTGCTGCGAAGCAGTACCAGGAGCGCGATGGACGGTTCCAGAACTGGCGGCGCAACCGTGACTGGTATCGGAACCGGTACCCTTCGCAGGTGGTTAGCGTCAACCTGGTATTCAGTTATGGCCGAGCGCTCGTCCCCCAACTCTATTTCAAGGCGCCGACGATACTGTGTCGACCACATAAGCAGAACTTCGTCCAGCAGTCAAAGATACTCGAAGCGATTGATGCGTGGCTGATCGATCATATTGGGTTGAAGCAACAGATCAAAATGGTGATCCTCGACGCGTTTCTGACCAACGTTGGTATCATCAAGTGTGGCTATAATACGTTGTCCACTGAGTTGCCTGCGCCGAATGAGGATAGCACGGCGGTGGTTGCAGAGATGCTTGGAGCACCGACGAGTGAGTTGCAGGAAGATTTGGACAGGAAGAAGTGGTCGTACCATGACCACATCAAGCCTAACGCGCCGTGGGCGTTGCGTGTTCGACCGCAGGACGTCTTGATCCCATGGGGCTTTGCGGACGAGCATGAGGCGCCGTGGATGGCGTACAAGGTTGTGAGACCTGTAGCTGACGTGAAGAAGGACGAGGCATACAAGAATACCTCTCGGTTGCAACCCAATGTCGTACCTGACACAGGTCTCTCAGGTCTGATTTCACCTAATTTGGTCGGTGCTACGTCATCAGGCGAGTTTGTAGAGTTGATCGAGATTTGGGACAAGCGTGATGGGACGATTCGAGTACTGTCCATGGACCACGATAAGTGGTTAAGGGATGATGAGCACGGGCTCGAGATTACGGGATTCCCAGGTGTTGTCCTGAGGTTCAACCCAGATGGTGAGGACTTCTGGGGTGTGCCGGACTGCGAGCACATCGCGAAGCAGGTCATCGAGTTGAACGAGAATCGGACGCATGAGATCGTCTCGAAGCGTTTGGCGAATATCAAAGGCATTGTGGACACGAACACCGTTGATGACATTGAGATACAGAAGGCTGAGGCTGGTAAAGGTGGTATGTTCATTAAGGCCAAGGGCAACGCGGCCGCAGCGTTCCATCAGTTCGCGTTCACTGTACCACCCGATCTGTGGAAAGTGGATGAAGTGATTCGTAGAGACGTACGTGATACGCTGGGCTGGTCGCGCAACCAGTCAGGCGAGTTCCACCCGGGTCGCAAGACGGCGACTGAGGTTGAGACGGTCCAGTCAGCGTTTGAACTCAGGTCGGATGAGCGACGGGATCAGGTGGCGGATATGTTCGCGGAGCTCTTTCGCGATAAGATCCACCCGATGATCTTCCAGCACTGGACTGAGCAGCGGACAATGGAGGTCACGGCCCTGGGTGGGTGGTACAAGTTCACGGGGCAAGAGATTCGGGCAGACTACGACGTGTTCGTGGTACCGGACTCGGTGATCCCGATGGGTCGTAGGGACGAGCAACAGTTGGCTGAGCGAATGTTCGCAGCGTTAAAGGGTGATCCGCGCATACAACAGAGACCCCTGTACCTCTATATGATGGGCGCGTTCCGTGAGTTGATACCAGATCCGGAGTCTCTGATGGTGCCTGAGGAGGAGTATCAGAAGTTGGTGCAGCAGCAACAGCAGATGGCGCTGCTGACGCAGATGATGCACAATCGTGGCGCGCGTGGTGCTGTGGGTGCCATGCAGGGTCGGCGCTAGTGCCTACCTTTGACATGCGGTGCGATCGCTGTGGACAGGTGCGAGAGGTCTTTGGTCGACGTTCACCTGCTGGCGTTCAGTGTTGCGATAACGAGATGACTCGGTTGTTCACGTTGGGTAGCCAACAGGTGACTGGCTTTACTCCGTTCTGGCACCCACATCTTGGTCATGACCCGGTGTACATCGACTCGTGGAAGACCTATAAGGAGGAACTCTGGAAGCGGAACAAGTCTAACGCATTAGCGACCGACGGCGATCGCCCAGGTCGGTGGATTTGAAACCGAGCTCACTCCGTGAGCTAGCGAGGGACAGCATGGCTGGCGAAGAGCAGGGCAAGGAGCAGGTTGACGAGTCGGCAGCTGTCAGAGCTGAGAACGAGGCTCTGAAGGGACGACTCGGAGAGTATGAGCGAATGCTGATGGCGCCAGATTATCTCGAGTATCTGGCGAAGCAACAGCGTGGTGAGGACACGGGTTCTCGTCGCGCGAACGGTGGTGGTGAGAGGCGCGCTTCGGAACGTGAGTCAGAGTCACCTGCGAAGCCTGCAGTTGACCTGGACTCAATGACCAACTCGCAGCTCGCTGCCTACCTGTTGAGGAATTTCAGAACGTACCTGGATCAATCGTTGGGAAAGCGTGTCCAGCCCATCGAGGAGCGTGAGGCGCTCAACGCTGCGAAGGCAGAGATCGCTGAGATGGAGCGCAACTACCCGGACTTCCACAAGTACCAGAAGGACATTGTGGACAAGATCCGACGCGTGCCTCAGATGTCGTTGGAAGACGCCTACCTGTCGATCAAGGGTAAGGAGAAGCCGGCACCTAGGACAGTCTCAGGAGCTACGCCAACTGGCGGGGGTGGGCTGAAGAAAAAGCCCACACAAGGCTTTGAGGCTGCTTTCGAGCAGGCATGGCGAGAGGCTGGGTTGCCGGAACCAACTGGCTAGAAAACATGACAGCAGACACGAAGGGCGGTGGCTGAAAGATGGCCGGATCGTTCGGCAATCCACAAGCCCCAGCCAGCTTGACCGAGCAGTTCGACACGTTGTACTCGACGACCTGGCAGCTGATGCGCGAGGAGGCGGTGGACAACATCTACAACGCCACCCCGCTATGGTACTGGCTGTCAGCGCGCAAGCGGATTCGTCGGGAGACAGGCGGTCGCTGGATCGGCATTCAGCTGCTGTGGGCGAAGAACACTACCGTCAAGACTCTGGGTCCTGGCGGTACGGTTGATATCACCCCGGGTGAATCGACCACGACGGCGCAGTTCAACTGGAAATGGCTGGCCGGCTCGGTCGTGCGGCTCTTCTCAGAGGACCACACGAACGCCGGTCCGCAGGCGATCATGCGCAAGGTTCAGGTGGACCTGAAGAACCTGGAGCTCGCGCTGATCGACAAACTGGAGTCGATGGGCTTCGGGGACGGCACCGGTAACGGGGCGCTGGACTTCGACGGCCTGGGCAACATCGTCTCGGGCACAGCCGGGCTGGTGGTGGGCGGCATCGACTCGGGTCTCAATCCGTGGTGGGATAACTTTCGGCGACCGTACGTCACGGCGAACGGTATTCGGAAGGAGATGACCACGGTCTACAACAGCGTCTCGATCGGCAACGATCACCCGACGCTGGCGTTGACCACGCAGGCGATTCAGGAGCTGTACGAGGATTCGCTGACGACCGTCCTGCGTGTCCTAGACAACAGATTCGGTGACGTCGGGTTTGAGGCGCTGGCGTTCAAGGGCACGTCGTTGGTGTACTCGCCCTCGGCGCCGGTGCAACAGGTCCGGTTCCTCAACGAGCGCTACATTGAGCTGGTGGTGGAGCGGACGGCCGAGTTCGTGATGACGGACTGGAAGCCGATCCCGAACCAGTTGGACCGCGTAGCGCAGAACGTCCTGCAGGGCAACCTCGTGACCAGCAATCGCAGGATGCACGGCGTGCTGACGGGGGTGAGCTAATCATGGCACAGACCATTAGCTGCCCCCAGTACGGACGGTTTATCTCGCGTGCGGGCAACACGGGAACCCTGGCTGATCAGACCGCCACTACGGCAGCCCAGCAGTTGACCAGTGGCTGTCGGTGGTTCTCTGTGATGATCAGTCTCAAGACCTTTGTCGTGGGTACGGGGACGTCATACCCGATATTCGCGCTGGAGGTGGCGGACGACTCGGGGTTA
>Ga0126379_10003096_pt1 | contig 10709 bp, 9 predicted proteins | sample PanSoiMetPlot_24_FD_92640 | JGI IMG/M metagenome (GOLD analysis project Ga0126379, IMG submission 92640) | Tropical forest soil microbial communities from Panama - MetaG Plot_24 | ecosystem: Environmental > Terrestrial > Soil > Tropical forest > Bulk soil | place: Panama | collected 2016-02-17 | reverse complement strand
GTAGCGTTTCTTGAGCCGCGAGACCGCGATCTCGACGTGGAGCTGCGATGCCCCGGCGAGGTGGAATTCCTTGGTCTCCTCGTCGCGCTGAAAATGGAGCGACGGATCTTCGTCGATCAGTTTGTGAAGCGCCGTCGAAATCTTGTCCTCGTCGCCCTTGGTCTTAGGCTCGATCGCGTAGGCGATGGAGGCCTCGGGAACGACGAGCTTGGGCAGCGTGACCGGGTAATCTTTGGTCGTGACGGTATCGCCGGTCAGCGTGTCTTTGAGCTTGGCGACGGCGACGATGTCACCGGCCTTGGCCTCGGGCACATTAACGTGTTCCTTGCCTTGCGGGAGAAAGAGTCCCGAAAAACGCTCTGGCGTGGCGCGGCTGGCGTTCCAGTAGGTGCCGTCAGACTGAAAGTGACCGGATCGAATCCGCAGGAACGAGATGCGTCCCGCGAACGGATCCGATACTGTTTTGAACACCTGCGCCACCGCGTGGTCTTTCTCGTTGCAGAAGACCTTCACTTCCTTGCCGTCCTTGCCCGTGCCGGTCACCGTGGTGCCCTCTGGGGAGGGAAGCAGCGCGACGCAGGCATCGAGAATGCGAACGACGCCGATGCCCATCGCCGCCGAGGCGCAGAGTACAGGCAGCACCTTGCGGGAGGCGATCTCCTTCTTGAGTCCGGGAAGGATGTCCGAGGCTTCCAGCGTTCCCTGGGCGAAGAACTTCTCCATGAGGTCGTCTTCGCCTTCCGCGACCATTTCGACGAGCTTCTCGTGCTCGGCCTTCGCCCGCTCCGCGAGATCTGCGGGAATCGGCCCGTCCACGCGCTTGCCGTTCTCCTGGATGTGGCCTTCCATGCGCACGAGGTCCACCGTCCCCCGGAAGGACTTTTCCTCGCCGATGGGAATCTGAAGCGGGACGACCCCCCGCCCGAACCGTTTGGTCAGGGCTTCGACGACCCGGTCAAAAGAGGCCCGCTCGCGATCCATGCGGTTGATGACGAAGAGAACCGGGCGCGCGAACTCCTGCGCGAACTTCCAAACCTTCTCGGTCTGGACCTCGACTCCCGAAACGGCGTCGCAGACGATCAGGACCGAGTCGGCGGCGGCGACGGCCGCGCGGGCCTCGGGCGAGAAAATCCCGTAACCCGGCGCATCCAGAAAATTGGTGCGAACGTCCCGGTGAACCGCATGTGCGACGGACAGGTTGATCGAGATCTTTCGCTCTATTTCCTCGGTGTCGAAATCGGTGGGGCAGGTGCCGTCTTCGATGCGGCCGGGTCGCGTCGTGGCGCCGGCGGCATGCATTAGCGCGGCGACCAGCGACGTCTTCCCTACGGTGTTATGGCCTACGACGGCGACATTTCGAATCTCCGCGGCGGAGTAGATCTTCATGAGCCGGATTATATTGAAGGGATCAGCTGTCGGGAGTCCGCTTTCGCCGCGCTACGGCTTGGGGCTTGGGGTCCCTTTGCGCCGCGACGCTCCGGAAGAGGATGGAAACTCCAGGTCGAGAAGGTCCGGCAATGACGTTCCTTTCCTGCCTCGGGATCGGGGTCGTGTTTCTCATCGCGGTCGCTTTGCTCGTGTTCGCCGGGGTCATGTTGGGATGGGTTCTTCCCACAGCCATCGCGCGATCACGAGGTGGCATGCCAAGCCTCCGGACACCGTGGCGCTCCGAGCCGCCGAAATCGGAAGAGAACAGCGTCGATCGGATTGACCCCTCAGGACCTGAGGCTTAGAATTTACGGGCTCTTTCAGCAGAGGCGGGCAGGGAGCGCAGCGCTCTAAAGGTAAGGAGCTTTTCGTCTCGATGCCAGAAAAAGGTACAGCGGGCACCCGGCTGAGCAAGCTCGGCCGCTACGAGGTCTTGAGCGAGCTCGGTAAGGGAGCGATGGGCATCGTGTATCTGGCCAAAGATCCCGTGATCGGCCGGATGGTCGCGATCAAGACGATTCGCATGGCCAGCGTCGGAGACGACGACTCCGAATCGCGCGAGTTCCGCGAGCGTTTCGTGCGCGAGGCCCAGACCGCGGGCATCCTGTCGCACCCCAACATCGTCACGATTCACGACATTGGGGAGGATGCGGAGACCCAGACGTCATTCATCGCCATGGAGTACATCGAGGGAAAGAACCTGAAGTCGCTCCTCGCCGAGAAGGCCCGTTTTTCCCACGATCAGATCGCCGACATGATCGCGCAGGTGGCCGAAGCGATCGACTACGCGCACCGCAAGGGGATCATCCACCGCGACATCAAGCCCGCCAACATCATCATCACGACCGACGAGAAGGTGAAGATCACCGATTTCGGCATCGCGAAAGTCGCTTCCTCGAACCTCACGACGACCGGGCAGTTCCTGGGCACTCCCAACTACATGTCCCCCGAGCAGGTCTCGGGAGCTCCGGTCGACGGACGCAGCGACATTTTTTCTCTGGGCGTGGTTCTCTACGAGCTGCTGACCAAGCGAAAACCTTTTCAAGGCGAGAACCTCACGGCGATCTCTTACAAGATCGTTCACGAGGATTTCACGCCCCCGGCCGAGCTCTCGCGGGAAGTGCCTCCCGAGTTCAACCCGATTGTCGCCCGTGCCATGGCCAAGGATCCCTGGAACCGCTACCAGCGAGGCAAGGACTTGGCGCTCGCGCTCCACCAGCTCCGCGCGCATTTAGAGGAGCAGAAAGCGCTCCAAGATCTCGGCACAATCGTGTCGGAGGCCGAGTTCATGCCGACGCTTCGTCTGGCGAACCTGGAACAGCTCGCGGGCGAGCCGCCACCCGGCGGGGGCAGGTCCACTCTGGTCACGCCGCCGGAAGATCGAGCGACCGAGGTCATGTCCACAGGGAACCTGCCTCCTCCCGAAGCTGTGGGCGGCGGGCCACCCGGTCCCAACGATACGTTCGACACGAGCCCGTCACTGAGCCTGGATATTCCGGAACCGACGCCGCTTCCGCCGCCTCGGGTGCCAGGTGTCTATCAGCTTCCGAAGCCGGCAGATGATCTGCGCACGAACATCATTCCCTTCGACGACTTTCCGCCGGCTTCGGCCTCACCTGCTCAACCGACGCCGCTTCCGCCGGCGGCGCGGCCGGTTTCGACGCCACGGCCCACTCCGTACGTGGCGCCGCCGCAGGCCGCATACACACAGCCACCGGCCCCGAATGCGCAGCCCGCGACTCCTTATGCGCCGCCGGCGACCCCATATGCGCAGCCGCCCGCTCCCTATGCGCCGCCGCTGCCTCGCCCGTCGCGCTCCGGTCCTGCTCCTCTGGAGAAACCGCCTGTGCGCGCACCTGTCGCGCCTGAGCCTGCTGGTCCCGGAAAATTCGCCGAGATTTGGGAGCGGGTTCGCCTGCAAGCAGCGTCGCTTGCCGCGAAGGACTGGGGCAAGCTGCTCAAGGCCGAAATCAACCCGCGCTGGTTCAAGATGGCGGCAGGCGCAGTGGCTGCCTTTTGGCTGTTGGCTCTCACGCCTTTACTTCTTTACGCGTGGCTCGTATCCCGGCCGACGGTGCCGGTTGACGCCGCGCTCGAGAAGGAAACGAAGGAGAAGCGACAATCCGTCGCAGAGGCACAGCGCCTCTTTGCGGCCGGACAGTACGAGCGCAGTCTCGCTCTTTGCCGCGCGGTGTTGTCCCGCAGCCCGAACAATCAGCTCGCGCGTCGATTTGCGCTGATGTCCGAGACCGCGCTCGCCGGTCGGCGCCAGGAGGCAGATAAAGCCGCCGCCGCCGAGCGCGCGGTGCAAGGCGCGCAAGCGGCTTTTGCGGCGGGTAACTACGAAGAGGCCAGACGAGGAGCCGACGAGGCGCTCTCTCTGGATGGCGGACGTGTGGACGCCCAGCAGCTTCGCAGCGACGCCGCCTCGAAGATCGCCGAGGCGGAAGCCGAAGCCGCCGCGAAAAAGAAGGCAGCGGCGAAAGCCGCGGCACCAGCCAAACGACCGACCCCGCCGCCGCCCGTCATCGTTGCCCAAAAGCAGCCAGCGGCTCCGCCGTCCGCTCCCGCTGCCTCGGCTCCGGCCGGGCCAACCACGATGCGACTCTTGTTCGACTCGCCGGTGTCCGAGGGCAATCTCATGATCGCGGTCAACGAGAAGATCGTTCTGCGGCAGCCCTTCGATTTCCGAAAGAAGGAGGGGTTGTTCAAGAAGGTCAGCGGCACCGGCACCGTGGACGTCGCTCTTCCGGTCCAGCCGGGCTCGCTTTCAGTGAAGGCATGGCTGTCTGGGCCGGACATTCCGGCCTCGCTGCTGGCCCAGGCGAGCGCGCAGGTCTCGGCAGGCGAGACTAAAGTGCTGAGGCTCGAATACGCCAACGGACGCCTGACCGCGCGTCTTCAGTGAGGCGCGCCTGGAGCCGCAACGCGCCAGGACGCTTTGCACCGGAAGCACAAATCGCGTATAAAGCCTCCCCCTCGGGGCGTAGCGCAGCCTGGTAGCGCACTCGGTTCGGGACCGAGTGGTCGGAGGTTCAAATCCTCTCGCCCCGACCAAGACTTGCAGCGCAGGCGGTCTCTTCGCGACCGGGCGCTGCGAATTTTCTAAGCCAGAGCAAAGAACCCGCGAAACTTGGTCGCGTTGCAAACGGGCGCGGGCGACGTTGAGGTCGTCTGCTGTGACAGCGTTCTAGAATGCCGCTCGCGATGCGGAAGTGGCTGACATGGCTGATCCCCGTCCTCGCCTTTGTCGTCCTCGACATCGCGTTCGTGGCGGGGGTGAGTCCGTTGCTGGCCGGGCTGTGCGCGGCGACCCTCGTCGGGGCAGTGTTCGCGGCGGTCCATCACGCTGAGGTCGTGGCGCATCGCGTGGGAGAGCCTTTCGGAACGCTCATTCTCGCGATCGCCGTCACCGTGATCGAGACGTCTCTCATCCTGTCGTTGATGTTCGCCGGCGGTGAGAACGCCGCAGTCATTCCCCGAGACACGATTTACGCCGCGGTGATGCTCATCTTCACAGGAGTGGTCGGCCTCTGCCTGCTGATCGGCGGCCTCAAGCATCGCGAGCAGGCCTTCCGCGTCGAAGGCGCCCGCGGCGGGCTCGCGGCGCTCATCGTCATGGTCTCTCTTTCCCTGGTGCTGCCGATCTTCACGACGACCACGACGAGCGGGACCTACAGTTTCAGTCAACTGGAATTCGTCGCCGCGACCTCCCTGGCGTTGTGGGGGGTGTTTGTCTTCATTCAGACCGTACGCCACCGTGACTATTTCCTCCCGGTCAGCGACGCGTCGAACCCGGACGCGCACGCGAAGCCGCCCACGAAGGGACAGGCGAGAGCGAGCTTCGGGTTGCTCATCGTTTCTCTCGTGACGGTCGTCGGGCTCGCCAAGATGCTCTCTCCGACGGTGGAGCGCCTCGTCATCGAGGCGGGCGCGCCGAAGGCCGTCATCGGTATCGTGATCGCGATGCTCGTCCTATTGCCGGAGACGGTCGCCGCCGTGAGAGCCGCGTATGCAAACCGCCTTCAAACCAGCATGAATCTCGCCGTAGGCTCGGCGCTCGCCAGCATCGGTCTCACGATTCCCGTCATCGCCATGGCCGCGGTCGTCTTCAAGCTGCCACTCCACCTCGGTCTGGATCCCAAGGATCTCGTCATGCTCTGGGTGACGCTCACGGTGACCACCGTTACGCTCGGCACCGGCCGCACGAACTTGATGCAGGGAGCGGTTCACCTCGTTCTTTTCGCGGCCTTCCTCTTTTTGGCGTTCGTACCCTGACGGCACACGAACATGTCTGATCCCTTGGGGGAGAACGCGGACAGGACTCTGGCCGGCGTCAGCTCGAGGAACGATATTTGCATCGGTCGGGCTCCGTCACTAAAACGGAGGCTCCCCGATGAAGGTCGATATCTACGTGTCGAAGATGGAGAACTCGGCGCGCTACGGATTCGTGCCGAGAAACCAACCTGTCTCGCTGCTTCCGAAGGGTGCATCCTGGAAGTACGTCCGATCGGCGGACACGCTCGACTTTGATCTGCCCGAGGCCGTCGAAGAGCACATCGAGCGCCGCGGTTTTTGGGCGGTGCGTTCAAATCACTTGTCGTCGATTTGAGCCGATTCCGCGCCTTCGCGTAGCTCGAAGGAATGCCCACTCTGAGCCGCCGAGAGAAAGAAAACATGGACAGCCGCGATAGCATCGGGCCATGGCTGTGCGGCGTCTCGAGCGCCTGCTCTGGATTCTGGGTATCGTCCTCATCGCGAGCTATGCCGGCATTCGCTTCTATCAGGCGGCGCAGGGTCGTCGGGACGTCCGTGCTTTTGAGCGGAGCCTGCCGTCACCGGCCCCGTCTGTTCCGCCGGCCCCCACGCTCGAGACGCCTGTCGCGCCGCCGCCCTTGACGCCGGTCATCCTCGAAGAGAAGGCGGCCGACACCTCGCTGTGGGATGCCAAGCGTATTCGCGAATACCGGGAGAGCCTCCAGGAGAAATCCGCGAGCCCGGTGGCGGTCCTGAAAATTCCCAAGATCGGGCTCGAAGTCGCCGTGTTCGCCGGCACCGATGATTTCGCGCTGAACCGCGGCGTGGGGTGGATCGAGGGGACCGCGAAACCCGGCGAGATCGGTAACAGCGGAATCGCCGGTCACCGCGACGGGTTTTTCCGCCCTTTGAAGGACATCGCGCCCGGCGACGCCATCGAGGTCGTCGGTTTGTCGGGCAGCCGACGCTACCAAGTCGAGAGCATCCAGCTCGTGAGGCCCGAGGACGTTCAGGTTCTCGATCCGACTCCCGGCGCTGCCCTGACGTTGGTTTCTTGCTACCCCTTCTATTTCGTCGGATCGGCGCCGCAGCGTTTCATCGTGCGCGCTGTCTCGCTCGAACCGCAAGGCTCCGCATCTGCCGAACTCAAGTAGGCAGGGAGGTTGCATGAAAGGGGAGTTGAAAGGAGGTTTCTTGTCATGAGGACCTCGAGAGCGTTCGCTGTTTTCAGCGCCGTCCTACTCTTCGGATTGCTTGCTGCCAGCCCCTTGATCGCTGATGTGGCCTGGAGGACCCCTCTGACCATCTCCGAGCCGACCGAGATACCCGGTATGGTTCTCGAGCCAGGCCGATACATTGTGCAGGTGCTCGACACCAACAAGCCGAGGATGGTCGTCCAGTTTCTGAGCGGCGATGGAACCAGGAACATCACTACGGTGATGGCGGTTCCCAACTACCGCGTCCAAGTGACGGACGGCTCTCCGTTCACATATTTTCAGAGAAGCGAGGGAGCCCCTCAGGCCCTGAAGGACTGGTTCTACGTCGGCAACAACTTCGGAATTGAGTTCGTCTACCCGAAGGAAACCGCCGTCAGAATCGCGAAAGCCAGTAACGAGCCGGTCTACTCCGCGCCGTCCCTGAGACCCGAGCCGGGCGAGCAGATCGTGACGGTCTCACCGCAGGCGCAGGAAGCACCGCTGCCTCCGCCGCCGGCCCCAGCCCCGGCGCCGCCTCCGCCTCCGAGCGTCGCGCAGGCTCCCCCGAGGCCGGCGACACTGCCCAAGACGGCAGCGAACACAGGTTTGCTGGCGATCGCCGGTCTGGCGGCCCTGGGTATCGCCACCACGCTGCGATTGTTTTCGGCGCGATAAAGGCTGGACTCTGATTCTGTGGTCTCGTCCGGGTGCTGCCGGGTTGGCTGGTCAGCGCCCGGAACGCGTTTCGGAGCGCCGGTGAGCAAAGTGAAGAGGCTCGCTTGCGCGCTTTGACGGCACGCCGTTAGAGTAATTTCCAATCGAGAAGCTGCTTTTTTTCGGTGAGAGCAGGTGGAGACGATGATGCTTCAAGTCGACGAAGCCTGTTCGACGAGATGCGGAGTCCGTGTCTCTGGCGAGGTGGACACAGCGACGCGCGAGTTTGTCCACCAGTTTGCGCTGCCAGCGGGCGCGGAGGAGGTTCTCAAGCCCCGTAAGACCGAGGTCGAGCGGGTCCGTCTCGTGACGTTCAGCCCCGGAAGCACCCAGTGGCTGGTGGAGTGCCCCATCTGCGGGCACGGCATCACGATCATGAAGAAGACTTCTTGACTTACGCCATAGTTACGCCTACCATGATGCAGGCCGAAGGGTCGCCCTCAAGGCCGGAGGACGACCGCGGTGGTCCCTCGGCCTAATTTAATTAGAGAACTTCATATGTTTTCCTTAATTAATTAGAGCAATGATGAATCTGACAAAGAGACAAAAGGAAATTTTGGACTTCATACGCGACTATCGGGGTCAGGAAGGGATTTCCCCGACGCAGAGGGAAATCAGAGAGCGGTTTCGGCTTTCCTCTTTCGGAACGGTGCAGAAACACTTGAAGCGCCTGGAGGAAAAAGGGGCTCTTTCCCGGCAGTGGAACAGGAGCCGGGGGATTTCGCCGGCGCAGGAGCCTCCGACATCGCGAGAGGTCCCGTTGCTCGGCGCGGTAGCAGCCGGCCGTCCGATCGAGCCGTTTCCGGTCGAAGAGAGCATCGAAGTTCCTTCGTCCCTGCTTGGAAAAGGCGAGCATTTCGTTCTTCGCGTGCGAGGAGATTCGATGATCGAGGACGGGATCCGCGACGGAGATTACGTCGTCGTTGCTCGCCGGCCAAACGCGCAGAACGGACAGACTGTGGTCGCGCTGGTCCGCGGGGAAGCGACGCTCAAGCGTTACTACAACGAGGGTGCTCGCGTGCGGCTGCAGCCCGCAAACTCCGCGATGAAGCCGCTTACGGTAGAGGCCCGGGACGTGGTCTTACAGGGCGTGGTGACCGGACTGATACGCGATTACTCGAGCTCCTGAAGGCCTCGTCCTCTTTTCGGAATCGGTTAGAATTCGCGCCTACGGCGACGTACCCAAGTGGTTAAGGGAGAGGTCTGCAAAACCTTTATTCGGCGGTTCGAATCCGCCCGTCGCCTCCAGTTGGAGCGAACGAAACGGCGGTAGGAGGTAGGCGAAAGACGGCGCGCTGGGCGCCGCCTTTCACCTCCCGCCTTCCGCAAGATGATTGGAGCGAGGCCGGAGTGGCGGAATTGGTAGACGCACGGGACTTAAAATCCCGAGGGCCGAAAGACCCATGCCGGTTCGACTCCGGCCTCCGGCACCATCGATTTCACTCCGGCTCCAGCCATGAGTAGCGCTGTCGAGTCCTTCGCCGAGTTTCAGCAGCTTCTCGGCTACCGGTTTCGCGACGTGGACCTTCTGGGTCGCGCGCTGACTCACAAATCGTTTACCAACGAACGGCGGGATACGCCGTCGCCCAACAATGAGCGGCTCGAGTTTCTGGGAGACACCGTTCTGGGGTTCCTGATCGGCGAGCTGATCTTTCGTTCCTTCCCGAACCTGCAAGAGGGAGCGCTCTCGAAGATCAAGGCGCATCTGGTCTCCGCGGCGACGCTCGCCGAGAAAGGTCGGGCGCTCGGCATCGGGCGATTCTTGAGAATGGGCACGGGAGAGGCGCGCTCCGGGGGGGCCGAGAAGCTCTCGCTCCTGGCCGACGGCTTCGAGGCCGTCGTCGCCGCGATCTATCTCGACGGTGGTCTGCCGGCCGCCGGCAGCTTCATCAGCAGAGTCTTCGTCAACGACGTGGCCGGCATCGACATCGGCGACCTTTCCTTTCACGATTACAAGACGGCCCTCCAGGAGGCGGCTCAGGCGTTGGGACTCTCGCTGCCTGACTATCGGATCGTCGACGAATATGGGCCCGACCATGAGAAAACTTTTGTCGTGGAAGTATTCTGGAACGCCGAGCCGTTCGCGCTCGGTCGCGGCCCCTCGAAGCGAGAGGCTCAGCGAAAAGCGGCCAAGGAGGCCTTGAGGAAGCTGGGAAGGTTGCCAGGGCCGTAAGAGTCCGAAGTCCGAACCGACCACCAGAGGCAAACTCCCCGGAAGTCTGAGGTCGAGGCGACTATGCCAGATCTGGCATACTTCCACCCTTTGCGAGGACTTGGGACGTTTACGGCGCTTTCTCCAGCCTCTCGAGAAACCGATCCGCCGGTTCGAATCCCACCAGACGCAACTCGGTGCGCTCCTTACCGTTGGAGTCTAAGAAAACGAGGGTCGGCACGCCGAGGATGCTGTACTTCTCGGCGAGGGCGACTGATTCTGGTGAGCCCGCCTTCGTCAGATCTGCCTTGAACAACGTGCGCCGCGACATCGCCGCGCGGACGCGAGGGTCGGAAAAGGTCTTTTCGTCGAGCTCACGGCAGGGCAGGCACCAGTCCGCTGAAAAGTCGACGATGGCGGGGCCGCCCGCGCCGCGAATCTCCTCGGTTGAAAAGGAGCGCCACGCGAGAGCTTGAGAAGAGGAGCTCGTGCGGGGCATCAAGAAAATACCGGCTGCGAGGAGAAGGGCCGCGACGGGCACGCGGATCGACGGGCGTAACGACGCAAACCCGGCGGCGAACGCGACGGCCGGCGGGGCGATGAAGCACGCACGGTTTACCTGCTGCCTCCTTTCCGGGGAGAGCACCCTCACGGGCGGCGACCACGGCGGCAATGGCCCCGAAGGACGCCCCGGGCTCTACGCCGTGGGTGACGGCAACGGAGAGCCGTCGGTGTGGGCCACGAAGGACGGTACCAGCTGGCGGCTCCTCTCGGCGGCATGCCCGACGGCTCCGGCAATCTATCCCGCGCGTCCGGACACCGTCATCTGGGTGGCCGACAGCACGCGCAAGCGCATGATCATGATGCCGGGCTTCTACTTCGGGGTCGCCAAGGCCCAACAGGAGTGCCCGGGCCCGACGCCGATCGCTTCGGCCATGGTGTTCAACCCGGACACGCTCCTT
>Ga0126379_10003094_pt1 | contig 10710 bp, 7 predicted proteins | sample PanSoiMetPlot_24_FD_92640 | JGI IMG/M metagenome (GOLD analysis project Ga0126379, IMG submission 92640) | Tropical forest soil microbial communities from Panama - MetaG Plot_24 | ecosystem: Environmental > Terrestrial > Soil > Tropical forest > Bulk soil | place: Panama | collected 2016-02-17 | reverse complement strand
CAGCGGGCCTTGCTGCAGCGTCTACGGGCCTGGCGGTAGCAGAGACGGAGGGTGATTTCGGAGTTTTCTTCGTCGAGGGCAAGAGGAGATTCTATCAAGAGAAGAGTTTCGAGTTCCGGGTTTTCAAGGCCGGAGTGTACGCAAAAAGTTCCACGGGCTCGCGGTGTGAAGGCGGATCGGTTGGCATTCACAAAAGTTAGGTACGCACCGCGCGGCCAATACACAGTTCTGCAAGCACCAGCCAGTTCGCTACGCTGCGCGCGCTTCCAGCACAACGTGTTTAAGGTCAATTTTGCTGGGACCGTCCCCTTCACGTATGTGGCGCCGAAGGCGCCCGCCCGCGCTTACCACCGTCCGACGCCCTTCTGGACTGACAACGGCAACAGCAAAATGACGCGAATCAACAGGCAGCCCGCCATTCACGCCTAGCGCCAACCCTAGAGGCGATTGGCGCCAGATTTGTTTGCCGACGATTGCGTACCCCGGAAGACGCGTCTTGATACCATCACCCTGACCGATTCTTCTTCTCAGAGGCACGCTCTCATGCAATACCGCACCTTCGGACGCACGGGCTGGAACGTTGGCGACATTGGCTATGGATTGTGGGGAATGTCGGGCTGGACCGGCTCGGACGACCGGCAATCCGCAGCCTCACTGCAACAAGCGGCCGATGCCGGTTGCAACTTTTTCGACTCCGCCTGGGCTTACGGATCGGGCAAGAGCGATCAACTGCTTGGGCAGCTCATCCGAGATGATTTGGGAAAGCGGCTGTATGCCGCCTCGAAGATCCCGCCGGAGAACTTCCGGTGGCCGGCGTTGCCATCCTACAAGTACGCTGACGTCTTCTCTCCCGACCACGTCTTTCGCTTCGCCAACCTGATTCGCAAGAATCTCGGCGCCGACACCATCGACCTGCTGCAATTTCACGTGTGGGATGACTGCTGGACTGACGATCCTGATTTTCGCAAGACGGTCGAGCAACTCAAGCGCGACAACGCCATTCGCGCCTTCGGTCTCAGCCTCAATCGCTGGGAGCCCTGGAATGGGATCAAGGTTATTCGGACTGGACTCGTTGATGCTGTGCAGGTGATCTACAACATCTTCGACCAAGCCCCGGAAGACGAGCTCTTTCCGCTGTGCCGCGAAATGAACATCGGCACCATAGCCCGCGTGCCGCTGGACGAAGGAAGTCTTGGCGGGAAGATGACGACAGAGACCAGGTTCCCAGAAGGCGATTGGCGCGGGCGCTATTTCTCACCCGAGAACCTCGCGCCGACCATCGAGCGCGTCGAGCGCCTCAAGCACATCCTGCCTGATAGCATGACTCTTCCCGAACTGGCGATACGATTCGTGCTGTCGAATCCCACCGTGAGCACGACGATCGTCGGCATGCGCAAACCCGAACACGTTGCCGCCAATGTGAGCTACAGCGACAAGGGCCCGCTGCCCGCAGATTTGATTGCACAGCTGCGGCACCACCGCTGGGACCGCAGGCCCGCCGAGTGGTCGGACTGATCTTAGGTGTCCCAAAATTGCCCTGCCCGCCGCGGGAGGGGTCACAATTGCCCGCTGCTTTTGGCAATTGTGAATTTCGTGGCTGTCCCAGCAATCCCTGTATTCGCCTCTGAAAGACCGCCGCCCATCACTCCACCAGCTAACCCTCTACCCATCGCTGAGTCAAAATGTCGCTCACCTCCATCGGGTTAGGTGACCGCATCTGCCGTCCGTTCCGATGCAGAAAATCTCAGCACGTAAAGGAGTTGCGCATGTACGAACGTCGCTCTCTGCTTCTCGCCGTCTCTCTCGTATTGCTCACTGGCATTTGCTACGCTCAGTCCGCTCTACTCGACCTGCCGCGCAAAAGCCAGAATGCCGAAGTCATCCAGACCATCGGTATTACTAACGTGACCGTGAAGTACAGCCGTCCACTGGTCAATGATCGCAAGGTCTGGGGAGGTCTGGTGCCCTATGGCGAAGTTTGGCGCACCGGCGCGAACGAGAATACCACCATCACCTTTTCCACTCCGGTCAACATCGAAGGTAAGCCACTGGAGCAGGGCACTTACGGCCTGTTCATGATTCCCACGGAGAACGATTGGACCGTCATCTTCTCCAAGACCAATACTGCCTGGGGAGCTTTCACCTACAAACAGGACGAAGACGTTCTGCGCGTCACTGTGAAGCCCACGGCGTCGGACTTCCACAACGCGCTGGTGTACGACTTCGATCAGCTTACCCCAGACTCCGCGCTCGTTACGCTCCGCTGGGACAAGCTCGCGGTGCCATTCAAGGTTTCGGTGAACGTTCCGCAGACTGTCGAGGCGAGCCTGCAGAAGCAGTTTCGCGGCCTCGCCCAGTACACCTGGCAGAGCTATGACGATGCCGCAAACTACTTCCTTGATGCCAAGGTTAACCTGCCGCAGGGCCTGAAGTACGCCGACCAGTCGATCCAGCAGGAAGAGCGTTACGACAACCTCATGACCAAATCGAAAATACTGGCAGCGATGGGTAAGGCCGAAGAGGCGCAGAAATACTCGGCCATGGCGTTGGCTAAGGCTGACGCGCCTCAGTCCTACCAATACGCCAGGCAGTTACAGCGCGAACACAAACAAGACGAAGCTTTTGCTATCTATCGCGAGATGGCCAACAAGTACCCGACAAACATGTTCACCTACGCCGGGCTGGCACGCGTCGCGGTTGGATCAGGCAACTATGACGAAGCCCTTAAACAGATGAAGCTCTGCCAAGGGGCCGCCCCTGACAACGCCAAGTCACAAATCCAGACGCTGATTAACCGCCTGGAGAAGAGGGAGAACATCAATCAGTAGAGGTTCCGATCGGGAACGACGAATGCGGGCGACCTACTCGCACGTCGGGTGCCCCAAGTTCGCGGGTGACCCACTCGGCCATCTTTTGGCCGGGTGGGGTTGTTCGTGGGGTTCCCAGTATTGGGCTTGGGTGGGCCTTTTCGCCACAAATCACTAATTGGTGGGTGCCCCACCCTTTTTCGCTTTTCCTTGGCGAAAATGGGTAGGAATAAGTAGTGTCCCGATCCACAGCAGGCGACCGAGCCCACAATTGGGTGCTCCAGAACTCGTCCTGAACTAGCCCAAGGATTCACGCCCTTCTGTGGGGCGCTAACCTGACTCAGCCATCGATCACGATCCCGTCGGTTCGTTTTTTCCTTCTCTTTATCTTTTGGCGTCTCGCACGGTTTGGGCTGCGCTTCGGCCGGCTCACCCGGCTTCAGCTCCCATTTTTGCTGTCAATTTGTCAGCTGCGTTGCTCTTGCCTTCGATCTTCAACTCCCCCATCAGGTACTGGATACCCTCGTCGATGTTGAACGTTCTATCTTGCGCGCATCGAAAACATCCCCCGGATGAAAAGGGAAATCTTGAGCAACTCACTGGTGCTAAAAGCCTGGTTCACTGTAAATCTGATTTCCGCAAGATGGAATCGTGGCCCTTCATCGACCGATGCTTCAAGGGCCCAGGCTTCTCCTTCGCTAGTGGATCAACGGGGACCATCTTAAGGTTCGCTATCTCGGCATCAAAATACCCGCGCCGCTGAAACTCGTATTTAAATGTAGTCGCCGGCTATCTCATCGTCGTCCGCCATGGTCATGGAAACCAGTTTGTTGCTGATTTCACTGAGCTGCCCGAAACTCAGAGTCGCATTACTGGAGATGACGACTTCCTGCACCACGAATCGCTCGGCGGAACTAGGTCGCTTGGGCTCAACGTCTGTGCGGGGAGCAGATAGCAGCCGCCAGCGAAAACAACAAGGCTTTGGGGAAGAGATGCACTAAAAACTCCGGCGATGGCTCAATGATAACGCCGGTTCAGCGGATTACTTCGCCGGCGTGTACCAGATCGGCGACGTCCACGCCCTCTGCTGCACGAATGCCGGAACATTCGGGTTGGGCGGCAGATTCAGCTTAGCTGACCAGTAGGTTGACCAGCGTGGCGTGGGTATCTCGAGTACCCGCGCGTAATAAGTGGTATAAGCGTTGGGGTCGAACCAGGGATCAGTCCATTCGCCCAGCAGCTCCACCGCGCCGATATTGTTGGTGTAGGTCGCAGTTTTCAAATCCACGGTGTTGCCCACAGCCGGAACGGTGCCCGTTTTCGGATTGGGCTTGCGATCGCCACTCCACACCGCATCGAAAATCTTCTCCGTGCTCTTGCCGTTCTTAGTGGTGATTTTGATGACCTGGATGCGATCGAGATTGCCGCTCTGCGGGTCCTTCACGGCATGCAGCAAAAAGGTCGGACCACCGGTGCCGGTCGCTGCCGACAAGTCGCCGCCCATGGGTATACCATCCGCATAAGCTGTCTTGACCTAGTTAGCACTCTTCACCAAGTCCTTGGGATACTTCCATCCGGCGAACATTCGTATCTGGATCCGTACACCCGATGTTCCGAAAGTCTCCTTCCGTTTGAATGCTGCAAAGATCGATGCCCGCGTGTTCTCCTCGGCCCACACGCCAGTCAGGCCGCCTGATGAGAGCGCGGTCGGAGGTTCTCCCACCACGGACTTCGTAGTTGTGACGACCGCCCGCGGATCGGCGTCCTGGTTGCCATGCGAACCGGCATAGTTGCTAGGTTCCGTCGAGTCGATGCCGGAATGGAAATCGGTTCCGGCTTCGATCCCATATTTGAAAGGATTCACCCCGAGCTTTGCCTGAAGTTCTTGCCCTATGCCATAGGCCTGTCGAATGTAACTGCCGGTTTCGGATTTCGCGACGCCCGAGCCATCGAGGAGGTACTTCCAGATTTCGAAATCAGCGAACTCGTCGTTGGGAGAGAGGGCCGGATCCGTGTCGGATTGTCCCTTGGCCTGAATGATCTCGACCAGCGGCTCGTTGGCCATCCCGCGCTCAGCGTACTCTCGTGTAAGCGGCTTACCGGACAAGTCCCTGGTTGCGAACATTAAGCCATTGCTGACGTTGCCATTGTGCGGAACGGCAATTGCGTCTAGGCCGAGCTTGCGCTCGCCCTCCAGGTAGCGCCAAAGGTTTTCGGGGTCTACCGACTGGAACGCGGTATATGGCAACGCCGGACCCTTGTCGGCAAAGATGACGCAGCGGTGCAGGTTCTGCGCCTGCGGCATCGAAGTCCACTCAAAGCCGACGAACGATGTAAACTTACCCGGCTTGTAGTACCGGTCGGGAATGGCCGCGTAGCTCTCCCAGGCAGCCGCCCGTAAGTCGGGATTGTTGAACTCTGGAATCGGCTTGTTCGCCATAGTCGAGCCGAGCAACTTCTGAAAAGCCTGGCCGCTGACCTTTGGGTCCGAGCTGGTCATCGCGGTGTACCATTCGCTTTTCGCGAAAGGGCCGTTGGGATTGATGCTCTCCCGCACTGTGCCTAGGTATTCGGCACGATCGGTGACCGCCAGGAAATCCAGCGGCGCCAGCCGCTTCCACTGCTTGCCGAAGTACTCTACCGGCTCGCCCATCGCATACCGATACGAGTCTTCCGGAGTGGTGCGAGTCCCGAAAGCGAATGCATCCATGGAGTAGCTGGTGTGCAGATGCAGATCGCCAAAGTAGGCATTGCGCAACGGATTCGGCGCGGGCCGGGGGTCCGCATTCGTCTGCCTCGAAGCCGCGGCCGGCAGGCTTGCCTTATTCTCTGAGTTCTTTGAGTTACAACCGGAAAGGAAGAAAACAGCCGAGACAAACCAAACGGTTGGGATTCTGAGTCTCACAGGTCCTCTGGTAGCTTAAATTTTGGGCGTTATGCGAAGTGTACCCCAACGCTGTCGGGAGACTAAACTACAAAGGAGCGGTGCCCAAAGCATGTCCTCAGCTTGTCGAAGGATTCGCCGGGTCCTCCACAATTCTTTGGCAATCGTGGGGTAACGCCTACACCGTCTCGCGATCCAACTCTTCGACATCGTTCGAGATCGACGACGACCCGCTCGGACTCGCGACTTCTTCCGGCTCGCCGCCCTCTCCTGGCGCGAGGAACAGATTCTGCGCCAGACCGTGCTGTTTGGTGTAGAGCTCGAAGTATCGTCCACTCAACTCGTACAGCGACTCGTGTGTCCCGCGCTCCACAATCTGTCCCGCTTCTACCACAAGGATCTGGTCGGCGCGACGAATGGTCGACAGCCGGTGTGCGATGACGAAGGTTGTCCTCCCCTGCATCAGATATCCGAGCCCAGCCTGAATCAGCGCCTCGGACTCCGAGTCCAAACTCGATGTTGCCTCATCCAGGATGAGGATTCTCGGATTGGCTAGGATCGCTCGCGCAATCGACACTCTCTGTCGCTGACCGCCGGAAAGCTTCACTCCGCGTTCACCAATCACGGTCTCGTACTTCAGCTCGAATTTCTCCGCGAATTCGTCCACTCGCGCGATCTGGCACGCCTGCAGGATTTCTTCCTCCGTGGCGTCTGGTTTCGAAAACGCCACATTTTCGCGAATCGTTCCGTCAAACAGGAAGGAATCCTGAAGCACCATACCAAGCTGAGTACGGTATGAATCGAGTCGGACGGCCGCCAAATCCACTCCATCCACCAAGACTCTGCCTGACTGAGGCTTATGGAACGCCGCGACCAGTCCGATAATGGTCGACTTTCCCGAACCCGACGACCCTACCAGTGCCGTCACCGTTCCCGGTTGCGAGTGGAACGAGATACCATGCAATACTGTCTTCTTCGCTTCGTATGCGAATTCTACGTTCTCGAACTCTACAGCGCCGCGAATCGTGGGCAGCGTCACACTACGTTCCGGGTCTTCGTCCTCCGGAGTCTCGCTAAGCACCTCGCGCGTGCGCTCCAATCCTGCGATGGCCTCCGTGATTTGCGTGCCGATGTTCACTACCTGAAACAGCGGCGCCGCCAGATAGCCCAGGAACATCGTGTAAGTGAAAAATCCACCCAGGGTCAAGGTGCCAGCTAGAATCTGCCGCGTGCCGATGAACATTACGATCGCCCCGACCACTCCCATCAGCGAAGAAGAAGTCAGGCTCATCAGCGAAGTAGCTGTCAATGTCTTGAAAACGTTCTGGAGCAGCCGTTCCACGCCTGCGCCGAAGACGCGATGCTCGCGCTCCTCGGCGTGATAGCCCTTCACAACTCGCACCCCGCCTAGCGACTCCGTCAGACGGCCGGTAACCTCTGCATTGATCTTGGAACGTTCCTTGAAAATTGGCCGGATAGTTTTGAACGCATTGCGTAACCCCACCCCGAAAACCAGGAGGAAGCTGAAGGCGATCATGGTCATCAACGTGCTGATGCGCATGAGCACCACAAACGCTATGACCGCAGTCAGCAGTCCACCCACGAAATCCACCAGGCCCGTGCCTACCAGGTTGCGCACTCCCTCAACGTCGCTCATGATGCGCGATACCATGGTGCCCGTCTTGTTCGAGTCGTAATAAGAAACCGAGAGTCTCCCGATGTGCTCCTGCACTCGCCGGCGCAACTCCGCGATCATCCTCTGCGCTGCCTTCGAGAGGGTCTGGGTCAGCGTGAATGACGTCATTCCCTGTACGAGAGTTGCCGTAAGGACAATCCCCACTAGCAAGGGCAGCATTCGCAACTGACGCTTACCGATGATGTTGTCCACCAGGAACTTGGTCGATGCAGGTAACACCAAGCCCGATACCCGGTTGATCATCATCAAAACGAATCCCATTGCCAACAGTCCTCGGCGCGGACGAATGAGCTGCCAGATTTCCGGAAGCGCTTTAAACGAGGGCGCCTTCTTCGGAAGCTTCTTAAGTTCGCTGGTGATGGCCATGAAATTACTTGGATTCCCCGACTCTACTCAAAGGTGCGCGCGCCACGATCAACATTCTTTTCGCTATCGCTGACTTATTTGCACTTAGAGCGATGCAATTCGATGCGATACGGCACCCAACCTATGGCCTTACGAACGAAAAGGCCGCCCGGCAACAGGGCGGCCTTCTCTTCAAGGGAGAATAGTTCCAACGGAGGCTAGACCGTCAAAACTTTCTGGAACAAATACTAGGTTCGCCCTACCCCCCTGTCAAGCAGATTCTCCAACTTAAATTGCTGTATTTTCAACAACTTAACACAAATAAGCCCCGGCTGAGGAAATTGGCCGAAATTGACCGATCTTGCCTCGCAAGAACCATAAGCCATTCATTTTCAGCCGCTTACTCGGAGGAAGGGTGGTCGTCGAGGTGGAGTTGCAGGATTTCCACATTCTCCGGCAGATCGAGGACCGAACCCGGCATGTATTTGCTTACCAATACGCGAATTCCACCCAGGAACACGCCGAAGAGTAAACCGATCAACAACAAAATGCCGATTAATCCGAAAATTGCCAGCAGCAGATTCCCGATGTTGTCTTTCTTGCTGATCGAAGTCGCTTCGTTCCACGTGACTTCAGCTTCATAGTTCACTGCATTGAGCAGGTTCTTCGCTTCATCGCTGCTGATTTTGCCGCTCTCCACAACGAGTATCGGTCCAGTCCGGCGCACCGCAAGCGCATTTGACGAACTCGCCGCCTGAAACGCGCGCAGCCGCTCGGTCGCAATCTGTGGTGTTGGATACTGCAGGAGAATCAGCGTGACCGGTCCGTCCGCGGTTGTGTAGCTCTGCGTCAGGATCTCCGGCTCGAAATTGAAGCCGACCACTTCTGCCGATAGCGGCGTTTTGTCTGCCGCTAGTGCCTGTGGTCCGAGGATGTACTTGGCGGAATTTTCCGCGGCGTCTTGCTTCGGCAAGTATTCGGGGAGGTTCGGTAAGTTCGCCGCCGTGCTCTTAGCCTCCGGCAGCATGCCGGCCAGCTCGCGCAGTTCCGCAGCCGACATTCCGGTCACACGATCGAACGCGGCATCCACCACCACGTTGCTGCGGAAGAAAAGGATGCGCTCGTTGGCCGACGCTGCCTTCGTTCCAATCCGCTCCGCCTTCATTTCGGGATCGCGATAGAACGTGAACGCCCCGTATGCTCCGGTGGCATCCTTAAACTCGGCAGCCTTCACCGTCAGCGTCCGCCCGTCCGGGCGAATGTAAGTCGCCGTCTCCCCCGTAGTGAATCCATATTCATTGAGAACCGGGGCATGGGCAGTATCAAACTGCTGTGCTCCGGAAACGGTCGCCGGGTTGCCGGTCTGGATCCATCCTCCGAAGGATTTGGGGAGAATTTTCTGCGCTCCAGCCGACATAGCAGTCGCCGACCAAAGCCCGACAATGAGAATCGATTTATACAGAAACTTCATCGGGAGAGCCCAGACACCAGAGGATTGGCGCATACGCTCAGTCATTAGACTACTGTCCCCAGGCCAAAGTTTCCAACCAGGTTAGCTCTGGAACCTCAGGCAATTCCCATCTGCGTCTTTCACGTACATCTCTCGCGTGCCCCATGTCTGGTCTACGGGACCAACCGCAATTTGTACACCTCTGGCTAAGAACTCGACGCGCAACTCGTCGACGCTGTCCACCACCAGGTTCACCACCCCGCCGACAACTCCATCTCCAAAGAACGATGAAAGATGAATCCACACGCCATCGCGCGAAACGCCCATATAGCACGGGTTCGCCTGCGCCGGATCGCCGCGATGCGCGAACTCCAGCCGGAATCCCAACCTGGTGCAGTAGAACTCCTGCGCCGCCGCGGCGTTTGAGACGTGGATAACGGGAACCGCAACCTTGATCACAAATTACCTCCGATCGTCTGGGCATTCTTTCGCCACTCGATGAGGGCCAATCGTCTCAACAGACAGGCTTGTGTATGTCGTGTTTCTCGCCTGACACCGCAGTCCGCTTTTGTGGGACGCAGAAAGTAGCCCCGCGTTCAACGCGAGGTAGGCTTAGTTTAAGAATCCCGTGACGGTTTAACCGGCGGCACAGTTCTTGCTAGGACATCAGTCCGAGCGAATCCCCACCAATCCCTCCAGCCCATCCACCAACTTATTCACCCGCGCAACAACATCGACGCATCCGACGGCCGCAACAACAGCTCTGACGTCCCGCTCAAAACCACGTGGCAACTGGGGCAGTCCTGCTGCATGCTGCAGCAACCGCTTCTCCCCCGGATGCGGCATCTCATTCACCGCGAACAACACGTCAAAGTAGCTCGCCAAAAACGCCGCCACCCGATGATTCGCGCTCACTGAATCATTCCTTTGCACCGCCAGCTCAATCTGGTGCAGGAACGAAGATTGCGTGTCCCTCAGCAAACGATAGTTCTTCGCGATAACTGCTTGCTTCAGCTCAGCCGGATATGGCTGGCCAGCTCTCCGCTGCAACTCCGCAAACCAACCCTGGCGATCAAACAGAGCCTGGGAGTACAGCACGTTGTACCAGAAGCATGTCGAATATCCGACGGACGCCTCGTATCGCACCAACACTCGGTCCAGTTGCTCCTCGATCCAACGAATGTGCCGGTACATCACATCGACAGCGCTTCCCGTCGCAACGTCGATCCATTCATCTCCCGGCTCCCAGGTGGCATTGCCGATCTCTGCACCCCGCGAGCCTGCAGCAATCCCCACTCGCTCTTCCAGAGGAATGTCCTCCATAACGTAAACGTAGAGATCAATATCGGAGCTCTCATCAGGAAACGGCGATATCTGCGATCCCGCCAACGCGACAGCTTCCACGGGCGACAAGGAAGAAAACTGCTGGGCGACTCGCTCAGCGAGCTCCCTGTACGGACTTAACTTGGGAATCGGCACAAGCCATACCAACTGAACGCTGGCCGCAGGATACCGCAAGATGAGGGAT
>Ga0126379_10003092_pt1 | contig 10716 bp, 10 predicted proteins | sample PanSoiMetPlot_24_FD_92640 | JGI IMG/M metagenome (GOLD analysis project Ga0126379, IMG submission 92640) | Tropical forest soil microbial communities from Panama - MetaG Plot_24 | ecosystem: Environmental > Terrestrial > Soil > Tropical forest > Bulk soil | place: Panama | collected 2016-02-17 | reverse complement strand
TTGACGGAGAGGTTGTGGCCGTCAGGAGAGTCGGGCTGGGATTCAAGCACGACACCGCGCGCCTCGAGGTTGTTTTCGACCGCATCGTCACCGCCAGCGGCAGCGTGCTCCCGATTGCGGCGCAAGTCGTCGAGATCGATAACGCGCGCGAGACGGTCTCGAACGGCGTGATTCACGGAATACGCGCGACCGACACCCCCCAGGGGCGCATCACCAGCCGGCTGGTTCATATGCCCACGTTCAATCCTTACTCGGACATGGGCCTGATCGTGTACCGAGCCCTGACCTTCCTACCCGAACCGGAGATCTATTTGCCGCCTGGCACCGACATGCGCTTGCGCTTGAACGCCCCGCTCTACGTAGGCGACCAGCCCGAGCTTCCGCACGTTTCCTTCGAGATGGATGAATACGAGCGCGGCGATGTCGAGATGCTGCTCGACAAAGTATCCTTCCGCACCACGACCAGTTACGGCAAACAAGCGGACCTCGTTAACCTCCTGTTTGTCGGCTCCGAGGACCAGATCAAAGGAGCGTTTCTGGCCGCGGGCTGGCAACCGGGCGATCGAAATTCCAAGAGCGCGTTCCTTCATGAGTTTGGCGCTTTTCTGACGTACAGCAATTACCCGACCATGCCGGTATCGCGCCAGTTCCTGAATGGCCGGGTCCAGGACCTGACATGGCAAAAAAGCTTCGATAGCTACGGGAAGCGCGAACATCTGAGGGTTTGGGAGCAGCCGAGGACGGTTCTCGGCCAAGAGGCTTGGCTCGGGGCCTACACGCGCGAGACCAGCGCCGTTCTATCCTTGAAGTACCACAAGTTCATCCACCACATCGACGCCAATCTGGATGATGGCGTGAACATGCTTGTGCGCGATCTTACGCTGTCCGGATGTGTTGAGTCCGTGCGGCAATTGCCGCGCCCTGAGATTCCCCAGCTGCTGGTCAACTCGACGGGCGATGAAATGCGCAGCGACGGGGTGCTGACCGTCGTCCAGCTGAAAAACTGCGAGCGTCCCGACGTCCGCTACACACGTTCAAATCCCTTGATCCCGATCCGCCCGCGATCGCGGATGGCCAGATACCTGCGCACACAAGTGCTCGTTTACAAGAGCGACGTTGTCCGCGGCAACATCATTTACAGCGCGTTTGATCTTTGTCGGATGGGCATCCACTCTCTCCGTCACCGTCACGATCCAAACGGTCGAGAGAACGAGGACGGGCTGCCGCTTTCGCCCGTGTCTCCGGAGACTCTCTTTCCTCAGAATGCGCCCGGCGAGATACCGCTGGCGCGCTAGCTCCCTGCGTTTCGCCGAGCACCTCAAAAGCTTCCAGTTATTGGGCGCTCTCGTTACCCTAATTTTCGCTTCCACATGCCGCTATGAAGCAAGAAGCGTTGATCGGCACGACAGCTCCACTCGATGCGCTCACGGTAGGCGCGATCGGCATCCTTGCCTACATGCTCGGAAACGTCCTGCACGAAGGGCTGGGACATGGCGGCGCTTGTGTCCTGGTCGGCGCCAAACCTCTCGTGATTTCTTCAGTTCATTTTGAGTGTAGTTCAGACAGCCGCCTTGTGTTTGCCGGCGGCACGGCGATTAACCTGCTTGCAGGAGCGCTATTCTTTGCGCTCGGACGGCGCACCGTGCCCGCTTATCCGCGATTGAAGTATTTCTCTTGGATCGCGATGACATTGAATCTTTACACGGGCACCGGATATTTCCTGTTCTCCGGCATCGGTGGCATTGGTGACTGGGCCGGGTTTATCGAGGGGCTCGGCACGAAGTGGATGTGGCGAATCGCACTGACGATCATCGGGGGCATTACTTATGCGCTCGCCGCGCGCATCAGTCTTCTAGAATTACGTCCGTTTATTGGCAGCGAGAGAGAACGTCGTTACCAGCGTGCCGTGCGCCTCACGGCGGTTCCCTATTTTGCGGGTGGAATCCTAATGTGCATCGCCGGCGCTTTGAATCCCAAAGGAATGATCCTGGTGCTGATCTCAGCCGCGGCATCGACCTTCGGTGGCACTTCGGGACTTCTGTGGGCCACGAATTGGCTCAAGCGCGGGACACTGATCCCCTACGGACCAGCAGCCGAACCGCTACCCATTCGCAGGAACTGGCCGCTGGCGGTAGCGGCCTGTGTGGCCGCGATTGCTTTCATCGTCGTGTTAGGCCGGAGCGTCCGGTTGGCGCACTGAAACTCTGGGCGCCATTTAGCCCGATTGGCTAGGCATCCTTTGCGCAATCCCCTCAGTGCTGCGTCGGCCTCGGTTCCGCTCGTGCCGCCCGTCTGCCGGAAGCCGCGGCTGACCACGCGGGCATAGGGCCCGCACCTGTAGGAGACGTTTCATCCACTCCGTGAGCGGCTTCACAGAGCCACACGGACCGTGCCCCTGATACATCTACGAATTGACCCATTCCGACCGGCGCGGCGCAGCCGTGAGCCTGCGAACAAAAAGCCGACCGGCTGGAACTTTTTGACCGCTCCGCTCGTACTATCAGCCAAGGAGCTTTCCTATGAATCAATCGCCCAGGGGCCTTTGGGGGTTTGTTTCCGCAACAGCTTTGGTCGCCTGCAGCTTACTTCCAACGCTCGCCGTCGCCCAGTCTTCCTCGAATCCCGATCAATGGATCCACATCCGCGTGGAAAGCCGGGAAGACAAGAGCGAGACGGTGCGGGTGAATGTACCTGTAGATATGGCCGTAAAGGTGCTGCCCGCGATCAAGAACAAGAACCTCTGCGACGGCAAAGTGCACATCGATTCGGGGCACATCGACGACGTCGATCTGCACACCATGCTGGACGCGGTAAGGACGGCGAAAGATGGCGAGTATGTAACCGTCGAAAGCAAGGACGACAACGTGCGCGTCGCGAAGAGTTCCGGGTACCTGTACATTCATGTGACAGAGAAGAAGCCCTCCGAGAAAACCGCGAAAGCAACGAGCGACAAGGATTCGGCCAAAAACGCCGCCCTTAAAAAGTCCAAGGTCGAGGTGAAGATCCCGATGAAGGTGGTGGACGCCCTGCTTTCCGCTGGGAAGGACCAGCTAGATGTGGTCGCAGCACTGCGTGCGCTTTCGGCCAATGGCGACATGGAACTCGTCAGTGTGAAAGACGACGACAGCACGGTTCGCGTCTGGATCGACTCGAAGAACGTCGCTAACTGAGTTTTTAAGAAGGAGGGGTCATGATTTTTCTCGTCAAGGCCGCTCTTGGATTGGGAGCCACGATGGCGGTTGCAGGCGCCTACGTTTTCCACGAAGGGGTGATCCGGGTCGACTTCGACGAGAACCGTCGAGGCGGGTCGCACGTCCACTTCTGGGTGCCCGCGACCGCGGTTTCTGCGAGCTTGCGGCTTGCGCCACGCCATTGTTTGGAGGATGCCGCGATGAAGGCCAGGCCGTTTTTGCCATTGTTGCGCGAGATCTCAAAGGAGCTCGAGAAATATCCGAACGGCGAGTTCGTGGAGGCGCAGGACTTGTCGGGCCGTGTCCGCGTCGCGATGGTGAACGGCAAGCTCGAGATCGACGCGCTTCGGGATGACCAGGTCGTCCACGTTCGGGTGCCCGCGGAAACGATACGCAACGTGGCCGACCGCTTGGAGGACGCCGCGCCTGGAATCTGAGGGCGTACTTCAGTAGGGGCATGGGCTTTTGGCCGAGTCACAAGCCGTCTTTGCACCCCGTTTGGAATGCCTACACCGGCAAGGCCGCGGCTAGCTCTTCGACACTTCCTTGCCCGGAGGAAAATACACCTCGTCCTGAATGGCTTTTTTGTCCCAGCCGGCGCGAAGAAGAATCCCGCGGCCGTTCTCAACCATGTTGGGGTGTCCACAAAGGTAGGCCGTTGTGTCCTCGGGCCCGAGTCCCCACACATCGAGATATTTCCTGATCAGATCGTCGGTACGCCCCTTCTCGCCTCTCCATTCCGGATCTTCCCATGGGCGGCTGACCGTCGGAACGTACTTCAGCCACGGCGCCTCGCCTGCGGCCTGCTCCAATTCGTCGCGGTAGCCAAACTCGCCCGACCGGCTGGCGCCCTGGATACAAAAGAGCCGGTGTTCGCCGGGCATCGGAGTACCGCCCTTTTTCCAGTCCGAATACACGGTGCGAATGTAGCTGGTGTAAGGAGCGATGCCGGTCACCGTGGCCAGCAGGAAATGGTTCTTTCGCCCGCTGCGGAGGTCGAGTGTGAATCGCCCTTTCGCAAACCTGCGCAGCAGAAGTGGCGCGCCTTTGTCCATGGCGTAGAGAATTGGAGTGAACTCGCCTTCAGGGACACGCTCGACGAAAAACTCCAGGTTCTTCTCATAAGGCGACGAGCAAATCGAGTAAGGGCGCTCGATGCGCTTCGAATCGACCTCGACGCCCAGCGTGGCATACTGCCCGGCAAGGAACGAGAAGTCGCCGCCGGTGTCCACGTGAAGCACGAAAAGATCATCCGCCACCGCGCGACGATCGACAATCGTGGCCGCCAGGAATTTGTCCGGATTCGTCAACATTGCGCTCTCCGCCCGTTGGATGCGCCGTTCCCAAAAACGATTCGGGCGGGAGGCTGGGACCTGCCCACCCAAAATTCCTGCTTCGCACCGTCCTAGCGATCGGGATCAAGCCGACTCACTGATACCAGTTTAACGGGCCGGTTGGCAATTCTGCGGAAAATGCGCGGGAATGTCAAAGAAACACTACTCGTAGGCGAGCGCTTCGACCGGATCGTAGCTTGAAGCGCGCAGGGCGGGAATCGCGGCGCCGGCAGCCGCTCCGACCAACGCGAGGCCGATCGAGCCGACCACCCATCCCGGCGTAAGCAGGATCGCAACCGACGGGCTGGTCTCTTTGAGTATCGCCTCGGTCAAAAAGGTGATGCCGATGCCAACAAGGCTGCCGACGATCGTCAAAACCACGATCTCTCCGAGCAGCATCTTCACCACGTCGAACCGGGAAAAACCCAGCGCCTTCAAGATTCCGATTTCGCGCGTCCGTTCCATCACAAGCGTGTGCATATTCAGAAGCACGACCAGAAAGCTGATCACAATCCCAAGACCGACCATCGTTCGAATGAACGGTTTTAATTCCGGAAGATTCGACGAGCTCATCAGGGTCACGTATTCGGACATCGAACGGATGCGGTTCTGCGGGTTCAACTTGAGTATCTCCTCGCGCGTGCCTTCCGTGTCGCCTCTGCTGCGCACGAAAAACATCGAGACGCGTTTGTCGGCCCCGACCATGTCCTGGCCGGTCTTCAGCGGAATGAAAAATCTCGCTCCCTTTCCGTGTGCAACGATCCCGCAAATGCGGAATTGGTGATTTACGAGCGTGACCGTATCGCCTACCTTCAGATGGCGAGTTTGCGCGACAACGTCGTCGCCAATGACATCGTCGGGCTCCTGGAACGCGTGTCCCGAGCGGAAAATGAATCCCTGGCTCAAAGCGTTGAAACGCTTGTAGTCGATGCCGTAAATGATCATCAGAGTCTTGGGGTCGCTAATGATGAGCGTCGGTGCCACCTCATCGACGCCGGGCAGACTTTCAATCTGCTCGCCAAGCGACTCCGGCATCACCGCGCTCGAGAACGCAAAGAAAATAGAAGAGTTCGGCGGTTGCACCAGCAGATCGGCGCCGACACCTTCGACACGTTTACCCCATTCCCAGAGCACGCCGGAGGTAAGTCCGACAATCATAAGGATCAGCACGACTTGAATCGCGATCGCGAGAATGGTCAGCGAGCAGCGCAACGGCCGCGCAGTCAGATTGCCCCAGAACATCTGGATAAGTGAGAAAGGTCCTTCGTTCGAATCCGCCATGAAGAAATCCGTCCTAACGACTTTACCATCGGCAAATTATGCGGGTCAAAGAAGCGAAGGAGAAAAACCACGAAAACTTGTAGCACGATTCGTTCCGGGACGCAGCAAGTTTCTTTTCGCTTGTGTTAAGTTTTCAACAAAGCAGTGGATAAGTTTGTGGAAAGACAAGGAAAATCGCCGGATAACCCCACAACTTTCAATACGATGATGCGGTTTGCACTATTTTTGTGCAATCGCGTCCGGCGACAAAGTTTCCGAAAGACTTGTCGTCCGGAAAAATTCGCGCTCATGTATTCTGAACAATCGTTCGAGGACGATGATGCTTCCGGAAAATGTTCCACGCCGTTTCACGAAGCCGCTACACAAAACCGGGTGTGCATTTTCGAAAGTTTCCGGCCGGTCGCTTCGCTGAACCTTTAGGCGCCGTCAATACCACTTCGGAGGACGGTCTAAATGGACTTTGATTGTCTGCTTCGGATCCGTGACGTCGTACCAATGTCCGTAAGTCTTCCACCCATCGGCTACGACTTGTACGAGGACGCGTCCGAGCGGCGCATCGGGGACATGTGCGACGCCCGACTGATTGGTCTTCACGTTTACTTCAAACTTTTTGTTCTTTAGCACCGCGTGCTCTTCGACGGTCTTGACGTAGACGCTGGCATTTTCCACCGGCTTTTCAGAATCGCCACCGGTCACAATGATGGTGATACGGTTCTCCGGCGAAGGAGCCTGTTGCTGTTTCTTGGACGGATCCTGCTGGGCTGACAGCAGTGCCGGCAGCGCAAGCGTCGCGGCTAGGGCAAACCGTGGGAAGAAGCAGCGTGTGACCATGGCTGTTGATGTTATGTTCGCCGCTTGATATCGAAACGTCAAGCCGGCCGGCATTTGACTCGCCCTTCAGGCTCTTGTAACTTTTCTGCACTGCTGGAGTTGGCGGACCGGTCGCCCCAGCCGTTCCCACGGCCGCAGCAACTCTGCCAGTTTTGCGGGCAGCCCGCCGTGCCTTGCGCTTCCGGCCTCAATTGAACGAGGAGACCATCGATGGGATTTGCGACGAACGCGATACATGTGGGCCAAGAGCCGGAGCCGGCGACCGGGGCCGTTGTTGCGCCGATTTACCAGACTTCCACCTACGTTTATGCCGAACTCGGAAAAACCAGAAGCGGGTACGACTACGCCCGCACCAACCACCCGAACCGCAAAGCGCTTGAGAGAACGGTAGCAAAACTCGAAGGCGGTCAGAGCGCCTACGTGTTTAGCTCTGGCATGGCCGGAATCGACGCCGTCTTTCGCCTCCTTCGGCCCGGTGATCACGTCGTGATCTCGGAAGCCGTCTACGGAGGTGTGTACCGCCTCACCACCCAGTTGCTCGTGCACTTCGGACTGGAGTTCAGCTTCGTCGACACGACGGATCCGGCTGTCGTTCTTGGCGCGCTTCGGCCCAACACGAAAATGATTTACATCGAGACGCCGACAAATCCAACCATGCGCATCACAGACATCCCAGCGATGGGCAAACTCGCGAACGAACGGCACGCCACTCTGGTTGTCGACAACACTTTTCTCACACCCTATCTGCAACGGCCCATCGAACTGGGCGCGCACGTCGTCGTGCATTCGTTGACCAAATACCTGAACGGGCATAGCGACGCAACCGGAGGTGCGGTGGTCCTGACAAGACCGGAGGATGCCGAGAAAATCTACTTCATTCAGCGCTCGGCCGGCTCCGGGCTGGCACCCATGGACTGCTTCCTGACGTCGCGCGGGATTAAGACGCTAGCAGTGAGGATGCTCCAGCACAACGCGAACGGCTTGGCGGTCGCGCGGCATCTCGACGCACACCCGAAGGTGCGGAAGGTTTTTTATCCGGGGTTGGCGTCACATCCGCAGCACGATCTGGCGCGGCGTCAACAGAAGGGCCCCGGCGCCATGCTGGCGTTCGATCTTGGTACCGAAGACGGAGCGCGCCGGTTCCTGAACCAGGTAAAGATTTGCTCGCTGGCCGAGAGTCTTGGCGGGGTGGAGTCCCTAATTTCGCTGCCGGCCCAGATGACGCACGCGTCCATGCCGAAGGAAATGCGCGAGCGCATCGGCATTACGGATAGCCTCGTGCGCTTGTCAGTAGGAATCGAGGACGTCGAGGACATCATGGCCGACATCGATCAAGCCCTCTTGTACGTCTGATGAACTGGCGCGTTAGGGGCCGCTCCTTCCCGACTGAAGGGTCACTGAGTTCCGCGCGATTCGACCGACGCTCCGAGCCAGGAGAGGTAGGCTTCGGAGCCGGAGACGATCGGCAACACGACGAACTCGGGCGTGTCGTAGGAATGCAGATTCCGCACCTCCCTTTCGAGTTCGGCGAGACGCTCGGTGCTCGTCTTGACGATCAGGAGATACTCGCTGCTGTCTTCCACCTTGTCCTTCCAGGTGTAGAACGACTCAATCGCGTGCGTAACGACGTTCACGCAGGCGGCCAGACGCCTTTCGACGACCGCGCGGGCAATCTTGCGCGCCTCTTCGAGCGTGCCGCAGGTCACCAGAACCACCCGGTACTTCGTCTCGCGTCCCATTCGGTGTTTCTCCGCAACTGATTGTATACGGCCCAACCCGAATCGGTGACCGGCGATTGACGATTCGGTCGACCGCCGAGACCTTACCGCGGGCCGCCATGCGACGAACAGAAAGCAAATTCGGCCGGGGCGATGGCAGTGGAGGCTTCGACACCGGTTCCCGAGAAAGTTGTATCGCTCGATCTTGCACATGAAGCAAGATTCCTAGCGGGGAGACGGACGATTGGAAGCCGGACGACGCATGAAGGCCGGTCTCGAAGAGAGATTTACCAAGCTCGTTCATGAATATGGGCGGCACCTGCTGGGCATTTTTGTACTGGTGCTGCTGGTCCACGATGTTTTTGGGACTCACGGATTCCTGGCCATGCGCCGCAAGCAGCAGGAAATCCAAAAAGTCAGTAGCGAACTCGAGCGCCTGAACAAGGAAAATGCCGCGCTGCAGCGCGAGAAGCGGGATTTGAAGACCGACCCGCAGACCATCCGGCGCATTGCCCGCGAAGAACTACAGTTGGCTCATCCGGGAGAGGTCATCATCAAGTTACCGCCGCCGGCGCCGACGCCCGATGCGGCTCCTCCGGCAAGGCCCTGACGGCGCTCTTTTTGAAACGCGTCCGGAAAAGCGATAGCGCCAGCATCGCAAGAAAAATCCCGCAAAGTCCTAGCGTGGCCATCGGAATGGAACTCTGGCGCTTTGGCAAAATCGAAAACCTCCCGTACACAAATTCAATGTGCACCCAATAAACGAGCAGCGAAGTAGTTCCAAGCTGAATGACTGGACTGAAGCCCTTGAGCGCAAATCCCCAGCGACACCACGCGTACACCAGGAAAAGGAGGATGGCCAGCACGCCCGAGCGCGCCAGCAAAAAGTTCGGGTGCGAGTGCCAGTAATCGTGGACCCCGTAGAGCCGCACCGGAGAGAGTTCCAGCAGGATTGACACCGCGATCGCGAAAATCCCGGCCAGCCCCACGCAAGCGAAGAAACGCGCTTCACTTCGGCGCGCGAATTCCGTGAATATCAGAAACCCCACGCCCAAACCGGCAAAGGCGAAGGCAGTCCAGGGAAAAATGGGAAACAGCCAGGGTTGGGGCTGGTTAAATGTGTGCACGCCGTTCAGGTACGACTCCAGCGGCCAGGGCAGAAACTGCGGACGCCAGGTCGTCCAAACAGCCGGCGTAAGGCAGGCGATTACCGCCGCCGTGGCGAACGCCGCGATGATGCTGCGAAACCGGGCAGCGTCGACCGTAGCAGCGGCCGTGAGCCAGCAGAGCACACCCATCAGCATCATCGAAATGCCAAGAATGTTTAGAATGTCGACGCGAAGAAGGTCCGTCCACGGCACCCACCGGTAACCGAGTGCGTATTCCTGAATCCTGAAGACCATGCCGAGACCAAAGATTTCTGCTCCGCGCCGGATGGTCTGTGCGGCGACGGTGTTGCGAGCAATGCCCTTCTCCCGTAGCCGTTCAGTGACCAGTGCAAACGACAGGCCCGCAAGAAAGATAAAGAGCGGAGCAGGAAGTGTCCCGCCAAGTTGCGACCATTTGTAGAGCTTTGTCTCGCGCAAATCCGGCCGCAGCCACGCGTCATAGCAATGCGTCTGAAACATTAACAGGCACGCGAGCCCGCGCATCCAGTCGATGTATGCAAGGCGCTTCACGGTGGAGACTCTTCCGGCCAGTCTACAGCTTCCGGGCGGCCATTTTTTGCCGGCGAAGCCAGCTTGTAGAGTCTAATAAGTGGCCGAAGCACGAGGCAAGGAGAGAAATGAAGCAACTGGGGTTATGGCCGGCGGTCGGGATGTGGGCCGCGTTTTGCCTTGGAGCAGCGCTGTACGCGTCTTGGCTCGGTTATGGCGGCAAAGCGTTCGCGGCTACGCTCACGACCTTTGCATTCATGCTGCTCGTGACCTTGGTGATGGCCGCCCGAGGCGTAGCCGAGGGAATTGCCGCGAAATTCGGCGCGGGCGGCGGATTGCTCCTCGGCGCTTGTGTGCTTCTCGCAGACATCGTGTACTTGGTGGGAACCGGAACCTTCACGATCGGGCGTACCGCAGCAGTTGCCGGGGCGATCTTTACGCCCTTGGCGCTGGCCGCGTCCGCAGGCGGCGCAGGCGCAGGCACATGGCAGGATTTCACCACGATTGCAGGCATCTGGGTGTTTGTGAAATTCGGGCCCTCGCATTGGTTGTGGCCGTATCCCGGTCGACGGCTCGCCTATGTCATGACGGTGCTCTTAGCCGTGAACAGCGCTCTGGCCTCTTTTCTTCTCGTGAGGCGAGTCAAAGGCGTTGGATATTCGATTGGCTGGGGCAAGGGCTGGACGGGCTACATTCTCGGGAG
>Ga0126379_10003091_pt1 | contig 10717 bp, 9 predicted proteins | sample PanSoiMetPlot_24_FD_92640 | JGI IMG/M metagenome (GOLD analysis project Ga0126379, IMG submission 92640) | Tropical forest soil microbial communities from Panama - MetaG Plot_24 | ecosystem: Environmental > Terrestrial > Soil > Tropical forest > Bulk soil | place: Panama | collected 2016-02-17 | reverse complement strand
CCGTCACCGGCGCGTACGCCGAATATGCCCTTGCGCTGGAATCGCAGGTGTACCTGCTACCCGAGAAAATTTCTTTCGCGCAAGGCGCGGGCCTGTGGGTTCCTTATGGCACCGCGTATACCGCGCTTCATCACCACGCACACGCTCGTGCCGGCGAAGCGCTTCTTATCCACGGCGCCAGCGGAGGTGTTGGCACTGCCGCGGTGCAATTCGCGCACGCGCAAGGTCTTACGGTGATCGGCACCGCTGGAACACAACGCGGCCTCGAACTAGTCAAGAAGCAAGGCGCGCATCACGTTTTTGATCACACAAAAGCCGGATACGCCGAGGAAATTCAGAAGCTGACCGGAGGCAAGGGCGTTGATGTCATCCTGGAAATGCTAGCAAATGTGAACCTGGCCACGGATCTGAAGCTTCTCGCTCTCCACGGACGCGTGATCGTCATTGGCAATCGCGGCGAAATCACCATCAATCCCCGTGAACTGATGGCGCGCCGCGCCATGGTTCGCGGCTTCACGCTGTGGGCCGCCACCGAGGCGGAATCCGTCGAGATTCACGCTGCGATTGCCGCGGGCCTTGAAAATGTCACCCTGCGGCCAATCGTGGGCAAGGAACTTCCCCTCAAAGAGGCCCCGAAAGCACACCAAGAGGTCATGGTCCCCGGCGCCTTCGGCAAAATTGTTCTCATCCCCTAGGGGTTGGACCTTTACGCAAAATCTCATTCTGTCATTCCGAACGGAGTTTGCGCAGTGAGGAATCCTTCGTTTTTTGGGTTTGCCCGCACTTCATCAGCTATTGACAACCACTATCAGAACGACAACCTCGCGCTCAGCTGGATTTGTTCGTCCCGGTGTCATCGCCATCGTGATCCCGAACTGTGGCTCGTTCACATACCGGTTTCGGCGTCTCCCGATTGGTGTGGTCCAGCGCGTTGAAGGCTCCCGCCCGCCCCAGCAAATTCAGTTTCTCGGTGATTTGCATCGCGCGCACCAACGCGATGTCCATCGTTTTCAATGGCGGTCCATACACGCAGTTTCGCCCCAAATGCGTAGGCTGGCGGCGCCGTGCCGCACCTCTCCATCGTTTCTCCGGTCTTTACCCCCATCCCGTAACCATCACATGACACCTTCTCACTTTTTCTTTATTCTATTGTTTCGAGTCCAGCCGCCATGAACAGCGCTTACCACACGCAGCGCGTCAACCGCCCTTCCTTTCCGTGGGTGAAAACATTTCTGTTTGGGTTTCTCTTGGCGCTCTTCGCTGTCGGCCTCATCACCTGGCTTGCTACCGGCGCCGGCCTGCTTTCTCTTTTGCGCGCTTATCGTGGCGGCACGCTGATCCACATTGACCAGCCCACCGTGGTCCGCCAGATCCAGCAGCTTCAGCGCCTCGAAACCGTCAGCTTTACTATGGACAAAATCATTTCGGGTGAACACGACAACCCTTACTTGCCGAAATTCCTGGTGAGCGATCGACTCCTTCTCGTCGTACATGGCGAAGTCATCGGGGGCGTTGACCTTAGCAAGCTGCAGCCCGCCGAGGTCGTCGTTCAGGGTCAGTCCATCTCCCTTCGCCTTCCCCAGGCTCAGATTCTCGTCACGCGCCTCGACAACGCGCAAACTCGCGTCTATTCCCGCGACACCGGCCTCTTCTCCTCGCCCGATCCAAATCTGGAAAGTGAAGTTCGTCAGGAAGCCGAGCGCCAACTTCAGGAAGCCGCGATGCAAGGAGATATCCTGAAGACCGCCGATGGCAACGCGCGCTCCACGATTTCCAGTCTTCTCCAGGGTCTCGGTTTCAAAAATGTAGATTTTCGTTAGCGTCCGGCTCGCGAGCCTTTGTAGGGACGGCCTTCTGAGGCCGTCCGCAAACGCTGCGCGCTCGTGGTCAATCGATTCTTCTTGCGTCCGAACCACCAATCGCCTACCAGGACCGCATAGAACGGCGCGTACACCAGCCACTGTATCAGCGGATCAAACTTGAACTCCCCCAGAACCCCGTAACCAATCAGCACGTTGTACGACAGAAACTGCAGCGCCGTCACCATCAGCCACGCCGGATTCGGAAAGAAACACAATAGCGGCACGATCCACGTGAAGTACCACGAATATCCATTCGGCCCAAACGCCAGTATCGTTCCAATCAGAAGATACGCCGCGCGCGCCGGTTCCTCTTTTTTCCACGCCAGCCACAGCGCCAGTCCCCAACTGGCCAGCACGCCCGTCAGCGCCGGAATTCTCGTCGTTCCGCCGGTCGCCCAATCGATCAGGGTGTACAGACTCGCGTTGTAGTTCTTCCAGGTCGCCTCGTAATACGCCATCGTTGTACGCAGCATTCCCAGCGCATTCCAGTATGGCGCCACCACCAGCAGTGCCGTCACGCCCGCCAATCCCACAGCCCACCAACCCGCGCGTTTTTCGGGCAAGCCCGCTTTCCGAATCCAAACCGGTAGCAGTGCCGCCGGAAACACTTTGGCCATCGACGCCAACATCACCGGCACGGTTGCCCACGCCGGCCGTTTTTGTACCAGTGCCAGCCCGCACACAATTCCCAGCAGCGCCAACACATCGTTGTGCCCGCTCCCGGCAAACTCCACGATCACCAGGGGATTCCACGCATAGATCGCCACGCGAAACGGCGCATCCTGATCTTTTCTGAACATCCAGGCCAGAATCAGCAGTACCAAGACATCCGCCGTCGCAAACGGCACCTTGAACGCCGTGGGTCCCGGAAAGAATCTCCACGTGGCGCGAAACACCAGTTGCGTCGCCGGCGGATATATCGCCGGGATCTCCTTGCCCGGCATTATCTCGTAATACTGGTCGCGCAAATCCGCCAATCGCGGGTCATTCGGCGCAATCGCATACGGATTCCATCCATGCGCCTGCACCTTCGCTTCCCATCGGTATCGCTGCAAATCATCGGAAAGTGTCGGCTCCATCGGCCACAGCGTGGCCCTGAATACAATCCCCGAAAAAATGAGTAAAATAAACGCTGCTCGTGTTGTGCGCGTCTGTCCGAATCCGTACAGCGCTATCAGGTATACAATGCCTAGGGCAAGCCCCAGTTCCATGAACGCGATGGCGTGGTTCTTGAGATAATATAGGTGGTGCATTCCCAGATAGCAGGCTTCCAGCAGCGACCCTGCTCCCAGCACCAACCCCACTTGCAGCGTTTTGGATCGATTTTCAGAAGCCATTCGGAGATTTCTTAGTGTTGTTCAATCTGCTCCCAACTCTATTCGCCGCCCACCAAACCTCCACAGGTCATTACTGGCACAAGATCACCGACCGCACCTTCAGCGGCGTCTATCATGCCAATGCCTTCGATCTTGCGATGATGATTCCCTACTTCATCGTTCTCTTCATCCTGGCAATGTATGGCCTGCACCGCTACGTCCTGCTCTACGAATACTACGCTTACCGTAAAAATGTTCCTGGACCACCGCCGGCTGTCACCAACTGGCCAAAGGTTACTATACAACTCCCCATTTTCAACGAACGCTACGTCATCGAGCGCCTCATCGACGCCGTCTCTCTGTTCGACTATCCTCGCGAACTGATGGACATCCAGGTCCTCGATGATTCCACCGACGAAACGCGCGACGTCGCCCGTGCCTGCGTCGAACGCCACGCGGGGACCGGTCTCCCCATTGTTTACATCCATCGCACCAATCGCGAAGGTTACAAAGCCGGCGCGCTCGAAAATGGTCTTCACACCGCACAGGGCGACTTCGTTGCCATCTTTGACGCCGACTTCATCCCGCAGTCCGATTTCCTCCGCCGCACCATTCCTTATTTCGTGAATCCCGACGGCGGCGAAAAAATCGGCATGGTACAGACCCGCTGGACGTATCTGAACTCCGACTATTCCCTGCTCACTCGCGTCGAAACCATTCTTCTCGACGGCCATTTCGTCATCGAACATGGCGGCCGCTCTCGCCGCGGCTCATTCTTCAATTTCAATGGCACCGCGGGCGTCTGGCGCCGCGCGACCATCGACGCCGCCGGCGGCTGGCAGCACGACACCCTCACCGAAGACACCGATCTCTCCTACCGCGCGCAACTCAAGGGCTGGAAGTTCCTGTACCTCCCGGAAATTGAGTGCGCTTCGGAACTTCCCGTGGACATGAACGGTTTCAAAGCGCAACAAGCACGCTGGGCCAAGGGATTGATGCAGACGGCCAAAAAAATCCTTCCTCAGGTCTTTCGTTCCCATGTTCCTCTTCACGTGAAATCCGAAGCCTTCTTCCACCTGACTGCGAACATTTCCTATCCGCTTATGGTGCTGCTCTCCACCATGCTTCTCCCCGCCATGATCGTGCGCTTTTATCAGGGCTGGTTCCAGATGCTGGTCATCGATCTTCCGCTCTTCCTCGCATCCACCTGCTCCATCTCCAGCTTCTATCTGGCCGCGCAAAAAGAGCTGCGCCCCAAAACCTGGGTGAAGACGTTCCTTTATATGCCGTTCGTCATGGCCACCGGCATCGGCCTTTCGGTTCGCAACGCGCAGGCCGTCCTCGAAGCTATCGCCGGAAAGAAATCTGAGTTTGCGCGCACCCCAAAATTCAAAATTGAAGGCAAGTCCGGCACCTTCGCCGCAAAAAAATATCGCAACAAATCCGGTTGGATGCCCTACTTCGAAATCGCCCTCGGCCTGTACTTCTCCCTGGCCATTCTTTACGCCATCACCAACGAGAATTACGCCACGGTACCCTTCCTTCTGCTTTTCGTTTGGGGCTATCTGTACACTGGCTTCATGTCGCTCAGTCAATCCTGGTTCGCTCATCTCCGCTTTGGAGTCAACGCTCCCGAGATGCGCCCGGCCTCCTCGGGCGCCCCCGGCTTCTGATTTTGTTGCGTCCGCTAGTTCCCGGTCTTGTTAGCGGAGGGTTTATCCCCCCGTCTTGCATCTTGCTGTAGATATTTCCGTGAAATCCCTTGTGCCGGCCGCCACAACACGAAACAATGGTCTGTAACACTCTCATGGCCAAGCCTCGCCATTCCCTCGAAGAAATCGCCAACGCCAGCACTCACGGCGTTGGGTTGATGCTCAGCATCGCTGGCTTCGTGGCGCTTCTCGTTTTGGCCACATTGCGCGGCACCGCGTGGCACATCGTAGCTTGTTGCATCTATGGTGCCACGCTTATCTGCTTGTACGCCGCCTCCACGCTCTATCACGCGGCCATTTCCCCAGGAGTGAAGCGCACCTTGCGCATCTTCGATCACTCCGCAATCTACCTGCTGATTGCCGGCACCTACACGCCTTTCCTCTTGGTGAGTTTGCGCGGACCTTGGGGCTGGTCGCTCTTCGGTGTCATCTGGGGTCTCGCCCTCGCCGGCGTTTTGTTCAAATTTTGGTTCGTGGAACGCTTTGCAATCTTGTCCACCGCCGTGTACATCGTCATGGGGTGGCTCGTGGTCATCGCGGCCAAGCCGGTGATCACCCACCTTTCGTTGACCGCAATAATCTGGTTGCTCGCTGGTGGACTGGCCTATACCGGTGGCGTCGTCTTCTTCGCCGCCAAACGCATCCCCTACAACCACGCCATCTGGCACCTGTTCGTTCTCGCGGGCAGCTTCTGCCACTACTTCGCGGTTCTCTCGACGGTGATCCCGCCTCGCGTCTGACTTCCTGTGCGTTCATCGGCCGTTTAGGTTCGCTCGGTCTTACGGACGGGGGCCGTAGTTTTCACAAGCCTGCTCTACTTCCCCTGCGCTGCTTCATCCAGCCAGTGCTGCAAAATCGGTTTGTATTGTGGTTCTACTTCTAAAAACAAGACGCCTGCGCCCATATTCGGCTGCGAATAGATAATTTTCGATTTCGCGATAAACTGCTTCTCTTCCGCCCAGATCTTCAGCAACACCATCGTGTCCACCGGAAACGGATTCATCATGTCCAGATAACACCCGTTCAAGCTGAGTTCGCTGACCCTCGAGGCCACGCGCACTTCCGATTTCAACTCCAGCAATTCGGCGCTGGCAAAGAAGACGTACCTGGGCGTGCGGCGCCTTTCTCGTTCCACGGTGCCTCCTTGGTTGGGGCCCCCCTCTATCCTATCCCTCTCCGGGCATCTTTTTTCTTCCGCGCACGCGCCCTGTTCTACAATTCATAACCTCTTCGTCCACCGCGCCCGTCAATGTTCCTCGCTCATGGAATGAACATTTTTGCTTGTCGCAGTTCCGGCAGCTGCAGAACGTAATAGTCCGTATCTCCCGCTCTTCGCCCGCCCGTAGGCATAGCCGCGTTAGGAATGTACGGGACTCCACCAGCCGTTGATCAACCCACAGAAAAATAAGTGATAGTTTGCGTTTCGAGACAGGTCAGGCGGAATTGCTTCCGTTTTCCGGCATTTTTGCAACGAACAGCCCATACACGAAATTGCCGGACGTGAAGCCGGCACGCATGGCATGGAATGCTTTCAGGGAGGAGACGAATTCGGCGCCATGTTTTGCGGCCATGGACCAAAACGCCTTGTCCATGATGATGTCCAGGCCGAGGTCCCAGCTTTTCGCGCAATTGACCGTGAGATCCTGGCGATGGATGACGTGCAGGCCACTAGAAACCAGGAAGTCGTGGTAATCATCCATGCCGCGGAGTTCCACCATCATGCCTTCCTCGATTGGCTCAATGAATTTCTTTCTGTCGGCGGGCGAAATATCTCCTTTTCGGAACCAGTCCGTGAGGGCGAAGCAGCCGCCGGGCTTCAGGAACTTCACCGCCGAGGCGAAGAATGTTCGTGGATCATGGTAGTGAGAAATGGATTCTACGGACCAAAGCAGGTCAAACGGCTGCGCAAACTGCATGTCCTCCGCGTCCATCAGCAAGAAACTGGCGTCCAGGTTCGCCTTGGCCGCCGCTTCCTTGGCCATTTGCACTTGCACCGGAGAAATGGTGATGCCGGTGGTGCTGGCGCCGTACTTTTTCGTAAGGTACAGACTGCTGCCGCCAAAGCCACAACCAATGTCCAGAATGCGTAAACCGGTTTTTATGTTAGCTAGCTGCGCCAGATGCTCGATGAGCTGGATCTGCGCGATCTCTTTCGATTCATCGCCTCGTATCCAGTAGCCATGGTGTATGTGATCGCCCCACATCGAGCGATAGTAGGGGCTAGCGAGATCGTAGTATTCAACAATTTTGCGCTTCTCGTTGACGCGAGGAGCGACCGTCGAGGGTTGCAAAAGGGCTTCCGAATTTGGGTTCTGAGACAGACGCTTATTTTACCTTGTCAATCAGCGTTGTCCAGTACGCAAACATCCTGGTGGGGAGGCACAATGGTTCCATGCTGGAACTTCGCTCTCCTTCGGTGTAAAGTCCTTGTGCTTGTAGCATCGGACGACGAGGCACAACGGCAAACATGCAACTCGCAGGCAAGCTATCGGCAGCGGATTTGAACGACGTGGGGACAGACACTCGTTCAAAGGCACAGTGGCGTGCGGTCGGCCCTGCTGCAGCCATACCCAAACTCCTAATTCGCTCCTGTGCAGTACTCCTGGGTTTGGCGAGCATTGTTGCCGTATCGCTCGTGGGTGTACTTTCCTTCGGGTTCTACATAGCGGCCATGCTTCTCGGGAAGATTCAACCCTTACGTGACGCTTATCAATTCCTCTCCCAGACCTACGACCGGCTGCTCGACTGGCTGGCGCAGACGGTGCTGCGCGACCCCCGAGACACACCCGCATTGCGAATCATGGTCTCCCTCACCCTCACCGCCCTCCCAATTTTTGTGATCCAGCTTTTTTTAGGGAAACCTCGGCTTCTGCTCGCGATCGCTTTCTATCTCTCGCTTTGCGGTCCCAAGTTTCAGCGGTCTGTCAGGATGTTCAGCGCCAAGCACCTGGAGGCGCACCACCCCCAAGGGTACTTCTCGCAGAAATTCGATAAGGTCTTCGGCCGCTACGTGGAATTCTTTCTCGGATATTTGTACGGGGATCTTCCAGAACTGGGTCGCACCGTTCATGTCCGTCTCCACCATAAAGAGAACGGCGGACCTGACGATAATGCCTCTACCATCGGTTACGATCGAACCAATCCACTGCATTTCTTTTGGTATCTTTCGGACAACATTTGGACCACCCTGGGGCTCGCACCATACGCCTATTTCCGAGCCAAAGGGGATGTAAAGAACCAGAGACGCATGCTGTGGGGAATAACGCGGTACTTCATCTATTTCGCCGCTGTCTTTATTTATGATTGGAGAATTGGAATCGTGTACGTCTTGGTTCCTCTTTTCTCCATGAACTTCATCATGGCGATCACTTCATGGGTTCAACACGCCTTCTGTGATCCGGAACACCCCGAAGATTATTTTGTAAATACTGTGACCGTGTTTGATGACGTGAACTTCATGAACGAGGGGTACCACCTCTGCCATCACCACCGATCCGGCCTGCACTGGACCGAGATGCCAGCCCATTTGGATCGCATTCGCGACAAGATGCGAGAGTCCGGCTCGTTGGTCTTCCGCGACATGGATTTCATGGAGCTTTTCATCGAGTTAACTCTCCTCCGCAGAATGGATGTCCTTGCCGAGAAACTTGTCCCCTGGGAGCCCATGACTCACGAGCAGCGGCTAGCTTTGCTAGTGAACAGAACCAAGCCTGCCAGAACCGTTACAGCGTGAGCCGTCGCCCGTCGCATTTGTCGTGGCCGATCTTCAGGCCGGTTCCACCGCGCTTTGCTGTGCGTCGCCTCGCCGCCGCTTTTGCCCATGCGCTGTTCCCACCGATTTGCTTCGGCCTGTGGCCGCATACGCACCAACAGGTCCGTCGGAGGATTTCTCGCCCGGTAGTTTCCAGAGTTTTTCGCACATTTGTTGAGGCATAGACCTGGTGGTGCTCGGCTCCCCCGAGGGGCAGCCGAAAGTTTTTGCGGGCGTGTTCATGCTGCTTCGCTCGCTTCCGAGAGGCGGTTCATGTCCAGATACCGCGTGCCCCACTTCGTGCCGGCTACGTGACGCAGTCTTGCTGCTGCCAGCATCAGCGTATGACGCGGCCATCGCACCGTTCAGCAAGTCGCTGCAATTGGATCCAGCCGACGTGTGGGAAACGCGCCGGGCACGCATGTCGCAGGAAGCGCTCGCGCGATCGAATGGAAAGGCTTCTGCAGTTGCACTACTGGTAGCACAATCGCTGACCGCAGTTGGGCGATTTGAAGATGCGACGCAAATGGCTCGCGAATTTCTTAGGGATCACGCAAGTACAGAGGAAGCAGCCACGGCGAGTCGCTGGCTCGAGCAACTCCTAACCAACGGAAAAATCCGCTCAAACGGATCAGGCATCGATGCCACATCCCCAAGTGCCCCAGGGCCTAGGTACTCTGCTACATAAAGTACTCGACACTAAGAAGTCTCGGTGTACCCTGTAGTATCGGCAGCGAATCGAGTGACGACAGTGGGACGGAAGGACGTGCCGCCATGCGCGAGCAGCAAATCAACCGCATTAGCTTCAGAATTATGGTCGTCCTGTCTTTTTTGGCTTTGTTTGCGGTGTTTAGCGGCTACGCTCAGCCGCCCCAACCCGACGAAGGCGCGGCGGCACATATCTTTCAGCTGTCCATTGTCGCGCTGATGCCGATGACCTTGCTTTTCTTCGGAACGGCGGATTGGAAACACCCTTCGCGAAGCGTGCGTCCATTGGCATTTCCAGCCGCAGCTGTGGTTCTCGCGTTTGGAGCGTTGTATTACCTGGAACACTATCGCTAAAGAGCCAGAGCGCGGATCAAGCTGGAAATCTTGCAAAGAACTCCCAGCTCCTGGTAAACGCTTTTGCCTTCAAGTTATTCGGACAGAGCTTTTCTACCGTCCCTCACCATGCCCACGCGTACGCCTCGACTCGCGGGTCAGCCCCTGCGCTCAGCACTCCGGTCTTTGCGTCGATAATAATGCCGGCGCTAGACGCAAGTGACCAAGGTGGCGCCACCTGCAACTTGTGACCGCGCGCGATGAGTTCCTTTTGCGTCGCTTCCGGAATGCGCTCCTCCACCGCCATCTCGCCCGGAACCATGGTGTGCGGAAACACGGAAGACGGGAAGCTGTGAGTGGACCATCGTGGAGCTTCAATGGCTTGCTGGACGTTCATACCGAAGTCGATTACGTTGACCAACGTCTGGATGGTGATCATCACCTGATCGTCGCCGCCAGGACTTCCGGTAATCATGAACGGCTGGCCGTCCTTCATCACTAGCGTGCTTTGCAAGGTGCTCCGGGGCCGTTTCCCGGGTTCGAGCGCGTTAGCCTCACCTCGAACCAGCGAGTAATAGTCGCCGCGACAGTTGAAGATAATTCCCGTGTTTCCCATCACGACTCCCGTTCCGAAGACACTGTGAAGGCTGGGCTCGAAACTGACCATGTTGCGGTCCTTGTCGACGATACCTATGTAGCTCGTGTCGCCGTTGAAGTCCGCATCACCTTCGAGAACGACGTGCCAGGGACGCTCCGAAGCGCCGGCTACAGATTTTTCGGGTGAACCGGGGCGCAGTTCCAACGAAGCTTTTGCCGGATCGACGAGCTTTCTGCGTTCCCGCGCGTAATCCTTCGATAACAATCCGTCGTAGGGAATCTTGACGAAGTCCATGTCGCCGAGAAATCTCTCGCGATCGGCCATGGCCAGTTTCATGACCTCGACATTGGTGGAAATGAAGTCGGCACTGTTATGGCCAAGCGCTTTCAGATCGTATCCCTCGAGCAGGTTTAGGGCGATCAGTTCTGTTGGTCCCT
>Ga0126379_10003090_pt1 | contig 10717 bp, 7 predicted proteins | sample PanSoiMetPlot_24_FD_92640 | JGI IMG/M metagenome (GOLD analysis project Ga0126379, IMG submission 92640) | Tropical forest soil microbial communities from Panama - MetaG Plot_24 | ecosystem: Environmental > Terrestrial > Soil > Tropical forest > Bulk soil | place: Panama | collected 2016-02-17 | reverse complement strand
TCGGCCGGCGGCCGCGCGCGCAGCCGCTCCCAATTGCGCGCCAGATCGGCGACAAAAACGACGCGGTCAGCGACCGGTCGGTAACCGACAAGATCGGCCTCGGTCTCGCGATCGCGGCCGAGCGGCGCCTTGAACGACACGGCGCGCGAAAGAATGCGGCCGTCGATCTCCGGGAGCGCCACGCTCATTGCAATGTCGCGCGGGCCGAGGCCCCGCGTGCCGTCGCGCCAGGTTTCTTCGTCGCACCCAGCAAACACGACCTGCAGCACCGGGCATTCGGCTTTGGCCAGGGGGTCCTCGGCCGAGCCGTCCTGCACCGAAAATCCGGTCGCGTTGAGGATCACCGCCGGTGGCGCAGCGGCAAAGATTTCGTCGAACAGGGCGGCGGTTTCGCCATCCTTCAGGCTCTGCACGAAGACCGGCAACGGCCGCAGCCGCCGCGCCGAAATGGCGTCGACTAAGGCATCCACCGGCGCAGTGTTCCCCGATTGGAGCAGCGCCCGGTAAAACACAATCGGCACGACCCCACCAGCCCCGCGCCACTTCGCGGCAACCTCTACAAAGCTCGGCAAGGCGCAATCCGGCCAATAGAGGCCAGCCCGCAGCAATGACGCCGGCTCGGCCCATCGCGTTTTATGGCCGATCAGCGAACCCGCATAGCGCAGCAGGTTCTCGGCATTGGCAGGGCCGCCTTCGGCGAAATAACGCCAGAGCCGGTGCTCCGTCTCGCCGACGAGCGTCGAGAGCTGCATCAGTTCCGGGTCGGGCTTATCGTCGCCGGGCAGCAGCGCCAGGGGAATGCCGCCGGTTCGACAAGTTTCGACCAGCCGCTCGACGCCGTACGGCCAGTAGGCGCTCCCGCCGAGCACGCGCGCAACGACCAGCCGTGCGCGGGCCACGGTCTCCATATAAAGATCCACAGAGAAGTTGTGCCCGAGCCGCGAGATCGGCGCGAGGCGCACGGAAGGTGCGGCTGGATCTTGCGCGCGCTGCCGCCTTTGAGCCATCGCGAACAATGCGATCTCGGTATCCGCGCTCGACAGGATCACGATGTCGCCTGAGGTCTGCGCGAGATCGATCGCGGCGGTGCCGTCGGCAATCGTTCCCGGGATCGTCGCGAGAAGATGCATTCAGCTGTTCGCTCCCGCGAGCGCCGCGATGATCGCGGAGCGATCGAGGCCCTTGCGGCCGATCACGACAAGCCGTGTCTCGCGCTGCTCCTCAGGTAGCCAAGACCGATCAAAATGCTGCTGCAGCCTGCCCCCGACCGCCTGCACGACTTGCCTGCGGTCGCGGTCTGGCAGATCCACGAACCCCTTGACGCGCAGAATATCGTGCAGGTCGATGGCGTTGCGTAGCTGGGCGAAGAACGCATCGGGCTTTCGCACGGGACCGCATGTCACGGTAAAGCTTTCGAAATCATCGTGATCATGCTCGGCCTCCAGGTCATGGAGGGAGGGCCGGGCGGTCAAATCTTCCTCTGCCGCGGCGCTTAGGCCAAGTGCGACTTCGGGCGGCAGCACACCGTCCCGCGTTGCAACCAGTTTTACTCCCGGACGAAGCTGCGCCTCGATTTCTCGCCGGAGGGTCGCCAACCGCGCCAGGCCGATAAGGTCGGTCTTGTTTAGGACGACGAGATCGGCACAGGCGAGCTGATCGGTGAACACCTCGTCGAGCGGGTTGTCGTGCGCAAGCGCCGGATCGGCTGCACGCTGCCGCGCAACGGCCTGCGGATCGGCGGCGAAGAGCCCAGCAGCAACGGCCGGCCCGTCGATCAGCGTCAGCACGGCATCGACGGTCGTCCGGGTGCGGATCTCCGGCCACGCAAAGGCCTGGACGAGCGGCTTAGGCAAGGCCAACCCTGAAGTTTCGATCAAGATGTGCTCAGGCGGGCTGTCGCGATCGAGGAGTCGCGTCAGCGTCGGCAGGAACTCCTCGGCGACCGTGCAGCACAAGCAGCCATTGGCGAGCTCGACGATGTCCTCGTCACGGCAAGCGGCATCGCCGCAGCCCAGCAGCAGCTCGCGGTCGACGCCGAGTTCGCCGAATTCGTTGACAATGACGGCGAGACGCCGCCCGTCGGCGCAAGCCAGCAGATGCCGCACGAGGCTGGTCTTGCCGGCCCCGAGAAAGCCGGTGATGACTGTCGCCGGGATGCGGCGCATGCGATCAACCCCCCTTCAGCACCAGCGGCAGGCCTGCGGCGACAAAGACGACGCGGTCGGCAAGCGCGGCGACCTCCTGGTTGAGCCAGCCTGCCGCGTCGCGAAACCTCCGCCCGAGCGGCGTTTCCGGCACGAGCCCCATCCCGACCTCGTTGCTGACGAGCACGACCGGGCCGCCGGCCGCGCGCAATCTGCGGCACAGTGCGCTGGCCTCCTGTTCGGGTTGCTTGCCCGCGAGCAGCATGTTCGACAACCACAGCGTCAGACAATCGACGAGGACCGGGCGCGCGGCCGCAGCCTCGGCCGCAATCGTCGGGGCCAGCGCCAGCGGCGCTTCGACCGTGCGCCAAAACGGTCCGCGGCGGGCCCGATGCGCGGCAATCCGTTCGGCCATTTCGCCGTCACGGGCTTCGGCGGTTGCGCAATAGGTGCCGCGTGCCGCGGCCTGCTCGACGAGCCGTTCGGCATAGCGGCTCTTGCCCGACCGGGCGCCGCCCAGCACCAGGGTAATCGGGGGAAGGCGCGGTTGTTCAGCGCCCGGCATCGCCATCTGGTCCTTCCTCCTCCGCCCGAGGAATCGTCCCAACTTGCGCGACGCGGAGGTCTCCTGGCTCGGGGTCGTCGCCCGCGGCGCCTTCCCAGCCGGGTCTCCCACCCCGACCAGTGGCTCTTTGCCGCGGACTCGCCGCTAACAGTTGCGGGGGCAGCGCCGGTCTCGCACCGGACTTCCCTGTCGCATCGCTGCGGCGACGGTAACACAGGGCGATATGCCGCGCTATCCTTCTTGGCGTTTTGTTATGCTACCGGCGCTCGGGGAGCAGGAGGGAGACATGAAGATCGAAGGTGGCTGTTTGTGCGGCCAGGTGCGGTATTCAGCCGAGGCCGAGCCGGCTTTTGTCGGTGTGTGCCATTGCAAGAATTGCCAGAAGGTGTCGGGGACCGCTTTTGCGGTGGTTGTCGCGGTGCCGACGCCGACACTGAGCGTCACCGGAACCTTGAAAACCTTCGACGACCACGGCGACAGCGGCAAGAAGTTGTACCGCCGGTTCTGCCCCGAATGCGGATCATCGGTGCTCGACGAGGCGGAAGCGATGCCGAACGTAACGATGATCTTGGCCGGGACCCTCGATGATCCGGGTTGGGTCAAGCCCGCGACCGAAATCTACTGCGACAGCGCGCAGCCGTGGGTTCAGCTCGGCGGCGAGCGCCATCGCTTCCCGAAAATGCGTCCACCGCCACCCGGCTAAGCCTGCCCCTACCGAAGGTTGCTTCGGAGCCGGATCGGTCCGGCTGCGCAACTCTCGGTTATTCCCGTGAAGACGGGAATTTTTGTGATTTTTGGCGAAAAGTGCCGTTTCGGCACGGAAAACAACGAAGCAGATCAAGCCCGTTGCCGGCCAATTCCCGTCGCCGGCCAGACGGGAATTTATTCGCCCCTAATCGGGAATTAAATGCGGCGAACCGGGAATTGTCGCAACAAACGCATCGCGCGAGAGCAGCGCACAAAAACAGCAACATTCTGCGAAATCCGATAAAGCAAGCGATCAAACCGACGTAACGATAGCGCGAGACTGCGCCTTTTTTGCGGTCTATATCCCGCTCGCGCGGTGTTCAAACGGGCCGCTATACACCCTGCGCGGTTTGATTGAAGAGGATACGCCGTTCTTCCGCGGTCGGCGGGGCCGAACGGCGCAGCTCTTTGCCGAGATCGACGCCTCGGCGAACTGCAGGCCGCTGCTTTATCGTTTCGCGCCAGCGCACGACATTGGGGAAATCATCGAGCGGCTGGCCGAGCGGTTTGGCGATCAGCACCCAAGGCCAGGACGCCATATCGGCGATCGAGTAGTCGTCGACGATGAACTCGCGCCCTTCGAGGCGGCGTTCCAACACCCCGAGGCAGCGGTTGTATTCGTCGGCGTAGCGCTCGTGTGAATACGGGTGCTCGCCCGGCGCGTAATTGACAAAGTGGCTGAGCTGGCCCGCCATCGGCCCGAGATTGCCGACCTGCCAGAACAGCCATTCCAGCGTCTCCTTGCGGCCGCGCCGGCTCTGCGGCAGGAAACGTCCGGTCCGTTCGGCCAAATGAATAAGGATCGCGCCCGATTCGAATACCGGCACCGGGCCAGCTTCGGCGTCGTGATCGACGATCGCCGGCATGCGGTTATTGGGGCTGACCGCGAGGAACTCGGGCTTGAACTGATCGCCGCGCCCGATATTGACCGGGATCATGCGGTATGCGAGGCCGCATGCCTCGAGCATGATCGCGACCTTCCAGCCATTTGGCGTCGGCCAGTAATAGAAATCGATCATCCGCCGGTCTCCGCGACACAGGCGCGTCTTCTCCCCTAGCGCCGCATGTCATTTTGGGTTCTGACTTAGGGAAATAATATAAGCCGTAATCTGCCAGATCTCCCGATCCGACAGGACTTCACGCCAAGCCGGCATCCGCAGGCCGCTTCGCTCCCGCCCGTCAGCGATCGCGTCAAACACGTAGGACGGATTGGTCAAATCCCGTTTCACGAGGTTGACGCCGCCCTCTCCGGTTGCGCCGTGACAGTGCGAGCAATGTTTGTCCAGGTAGAGATCCCGTCCGGCTGAAATAACTTTCGAATCGGTAAGGTCCGGCCGGGCACCGTCGGCCGAGTGGGCGGCTCGGACCGACGCAAAGAAAGCCAGTGTGCCGATTACGGTCGCGATTGCCGCCATAGCCGCCCTATTTGGGAAAAGAGAGCGGTGCCGAAGGCTCCGCGCTCTTCCGCCTTCCATCAATCTTCTAACGAGAAGGCTATCAAGGTCGAGGCGGCGGGCACCTTTTCGAGCTGCGGGAACAGCGGCGGGAGTAGGATCGCAGCGTAGGAGCCCCATCCACTCGGCACCAAAATGTACTGTTTGCCGTCGACGGCGTAGCTGACGAGGCCGCTACGGAGGCCCGACCCAGTATTGAAGGTCCACAGCACTTGGCCGTTATCAGCGTCGAACGCGCGTAGATTTCCAAGTGGGTCGCCATTGAACACCAAGCCGCCGCCGGTTGCCAGCACGCTGCCAAAGCTTGGGATCTCCGTCTCGTAGGTCCATCTGCGCTGGCCTGTGATCGGATCGCGGGCATCAAGCCGACCAGGCACGTGACCCGACGCCAACTGTAACTTGCCGAAATCTTCCGAGCCGATATGCGCCGTCGCATAATCCTTCGGATCGGTCTTCTGTTCGACCGGAGTGAGCGCGGCGCAGAACTCCATCGCGTCGGTGTACCAAAGGCCGGTCTTCGGATTGTAGGCGCCGGAGTTCCAGCTGCGTGCGCCAAACGGAGACGGGCATATCACCGTTGGCTTGCCCATCTGCAGCTCGACGCGACCGATGATCTCCCCGGTCTTCGGGTCGACATCCTTAGCAAAATTTATCGTTTCACTGAGCCGCCAGACATTGTCCAGCTTGCCATTAAGCTTGTCCATGACCAGCACGAATCCGCTCTTGTTCAAATGGATCAGCAAGTCCTTTCCGTCCCTTTGCAAGAGCAGCAGCTCGTATGTCGAATCGTAATCCCAAACATCGTGCTTGATCTCTTGCCGATACCATTTCAGCGTGCCGGTTTTGGGATCAAGCGCGACTATAGAGTCGGTATAGAGGTTGTCTCCCTCGCGCTCTGACCCAACGAAATCTTTGCCCGGATTCCCCGTCCCATAGAAGACGGTATTCGTTTCGGCATCGTACGTACCCGGCATCCAGGCGCCGCCGCCGCCGTACTTGCCGCTCTCGGCCGGCCAACTTGCGACGTCGCGCTTGATGGTCTCGAATTCCCATAGCTTTTTGCCGCTGTCGGCCTCGACGCCGTAGATCTTTCCAGCTGTCGCCAGTTCGCCCCCGGTTGATCCGAAGGTCAGTACGTCACCCGCAAGGACCGGCGGCGAGGTAAAGTTGCAGCCATGGCAGTTGGGAAAATCGGTCAGCTGGGTCTGCCATACCTCCTTCCCGGTCTTCTGATCGATTGCGATGCCGCGGCCGTCAACCGTTGCTAGGAATACTTTGCCGCGCCCAACCGCGACGCCGCGGCTATAGGGCGAGAACAGCACTTTCTTGGTCAGCGGATCGAGCTTTGGTTCGTATCGCCAGATGTCTTTGCCCGTCTTCGCGTCGATTGCGGCAACACGGTTGCCCGCACTGATCGAATAGATCACGCCGTCGACCACGATCGGCGTCTCCTGCGTCCCGTGCGTGATGTCACCCGCTTGGTGGATCCACGCCACCTTGAGCCTGCCAATGTTGGTCTTATTGATCTGTTCGAGGGGACTGTAACGCCAGCCGTTGCTGGTTCTGTGGTATTGCGGCCAGTTGTTCGGATCCTCGGTGCCTGAGCCGGGAGCTTCCGCCAGAGCTCTGGCGGCACCGAGCAGGACCGCCAATCCGAAAACTGCGGCATAGCCTGCTAGCGCCAGCGCTGCCGATTTGCTGCAAAGCGATGTGTTGCACCTCACTGGCCCCTCCTCCCCTTAGTGTTCACGTCTTATGGGCGCCGAGCCTCAACTCCCGGCGATCCGTTTTTACCATATTAGTTGCCGCCCAGAGCGGCAAAATTCCTTAACGCGCTAAACCGCAGGGGCCGGTGCCTACTCCGGCATCAGCCGCTGATCTGCGAACTTAACTCCGCAATTTCCGCATCCGAGTAACCGAGTTCGGCGAGAATTTCTCGCGTGTGCTCGCCCAGTCCGGGGGCCCCACGGCGGATGCCGGTGGGAGTGCGCGAGAAGCGTGCTGCGGCGCGCGCTTGGCGCAGGCGGCCGGCCGCGGGGTGCTCGCTTTCGACGAGGATCTCCATCTCCTTTATCTGCGGATGCCGGATCACCTCGTTGCGCGTCAGCACGGGTGCACAAGGCACGCCCGCTGCTGTCAGACGATCGAGCCACTCCGTGGTCGTGCGCGTCAGCAACGCCTGCTGCGTCAGCTCCAGCCGCGCATCGATGTTCTTCTGGCGTAATGCCGAGGTGCGGAACCTCTCGTCTTCGAGCCATTCGGGATGCTCGACAGCGCGCGCTAACCCGACCCATTGCCGGTCGGTCAGCGCCGCAGCGGTGATGTATCCATCGGCCGTTTCGTAGATCAGGTCGTGCGCGCTCGCCGGTTCCTGACGCGCGGGGTCCTCGCCGACAAAGGTCTGGCTGCCCATGTCAGACGCCCACAGGAAAGCGAGCACTGCCTCCAGCATCGACAGACGGACATGCTGACCCTCGCCGGTGCGCTCGCGCGTCAACAGCGCGGCAGTAATCGCCTGCGACGCGGTGATCGCGGTCAATTTGTCCGGGAGGATCGTGCGGATCAAACGCGGGCGGACCTCGTCGGATCCCGCCTGCACCGTCGCAAGGCCCGAGAACCCCTGGATCACGGGGTCGTAGGCCGGTTTGGTCGCGTAAAGGCCCTTCTCGCCGAAGCCACTGATCGAGACGTAGACGATCTTTGGCGAAACCGCGCGCACCGCCTCCTCTCCAACACCGAGGCGGTCGGCCACCCCGGGCCGGAAATTCTGCACGAAGACATCGGCGTCCGCGGCCAGCCGCAGCAAGGCCTCTCGCGCGGCCTTCTTCTTGAGGTCGAGCACGATCGAGCGCTTGTTGCCGTTGTTGTTCAGGAACGAGGCCGTGAAACCGCCGCGCCCGTTGCCGCCGGCCCGCGTGTGATCACCGCCCTCGGGCGCTTCGACCTTGATGACGTCGGCGCCCTGGTCCGCAAGGATCATCGTCGCGAGCGGCCCCGCCACATTCGACGTCAGATCGATCACCCTATATCCGCTGAGTGGACCCGGCATGCTTTCGTCCTTCGATGAGAGCCTGACTCAAAAGCCTCTCGCCACCGGTCGTCAACAGCCATGGACCGCTCTTGAAGCCGACACCGGTCGTTCAGTGCTGGCCACGGGAACCGCTGAAGCTGCCCCGTTCCGGTCACTCAGGGGGCGACCAGGACCGCCTTTCGTTTAGACCACGGTGGTTCCGGGTGGACGTCTGCGCGCTCATTTCGATCGGGGTAGCGGTAGCCTCGCCGCCTGGTACCGGCACGTTGATATCACGGGCTGCGTTAGCCCCTCGCTGCAAGCACGCGGCCGAAATCGGTCGCGCACCGAAATCCAGTCAAGCGCTCGATCGAGGATGCGGCGGATGTCCATGGCATGGCGCTTGATCGTGCACCTGCGCTTGGCTTCGAAATTTTCATCCTGTCGGCGGCTACACCCTTCGGCCGTTCCGAGGCGGAGGAGCTCCAACGGTCAGCGGCAGGTGTCAATGCGGCTGGCGTCATAGACGCGCCCGATGCGCCTCGGTAGCCGCCAGCCGCGCCGTGCATCAAAGGGTCGGGGCGTCGGGAAAGCGGCGGTCAATGATGCGCTGCGTACAGACCGCAAACTCCCTTTTATTCATGAGCCCGGTTATCAATCGCCGAAAGAAGCCCAGGGCAAATATCCGACGCGCTGAGGCCGGGATGCGTCAGTCCAGAAAACCCACAGCCTTCGGACCGCACCTACAGCGTCTATGTGAGGAGTATGGTCTTATAATTACACTCGAGGAGAAAGCCGTCGATTACGACCTTGTGCCGGTCGATATTTTTGCCGCGGGTGGCCCTCCTAGGGAGGAGGTAGGCAGACATAGGCGTCGTGATGGGCAACGCAGCGCGCGATATGCACCATGGCGAAAGCCTCGATCCCACATTGACGGACCGCCTGGGGCAATATGAGCTGTCGCAATTTACATGGCCCACAAGTGTGAATTAGCTCACACATCTTCCGGGATTGCGAGGCTATGGATGGCACCACTCTCGGCTGCGGCCGGGGAGTGCTTCGCGCTATGGAGGGGCGCCGTGCCGAGATTTAACCTTTGGGACCAGAACTTTTCGAGGGTCGAACTCGACCAGCGTTCGCGTGAGGCGTGGCTTCGGCTTGAGCGGCAAGTAAGGCTGCTCATACCGCGTACTACAGGGAATAATTCCTTGTTCCGGCGGCTCGTTCGTGTTCTGCGCGCCCGCAGATACAGCGCCGCCCCGCAATGCAATAACGGGATCACCGCCGCATGTGCACAGACGGGCGCCGAGAAGGCCTCGTGGCCATGAGCGCACAGGACACCGGATTCGATCTTGAGCTCAGCCGTCGCAAGCTCCTCGCTGCTGCGGGTATCGCCGGAGGGGCCACCGTCGCGGCGTCCTTCATCGGAATCGAAGCCGTTCTGGCCGCACCCGCCGCACCCCCACCGCCCGGTCCGCGGACCACACCTCCAGTCGCCGGACTGCACCTGCAGTTTGGCGCGGATGCATCGTCGGAGATGGTGGTGTCCTGGCACACACTGCAGTCCACGCACAATCCGCGTGTCATGCTCGGGAACCTCGATGGCAGGCTCGAGCGCGTCATCGAGGCGAAAGAGACCAGTTACACTGACGCCAAGTCCGGCCAGGTGGTTTATGCGTATCATGCGAAAATCGCTCAGCTGCGGGACGACTCCTCCTATCTGTACGGAGCATTCCACGACGGCGCCGAGCCGGTGTTCGGCACGTTCCGAACCGCCCCGCGAGGTCGCGCGAAGTTTACCTTCACCAGCTTCGGCGATCAGGCCACGCCGACTTTGGGCAAGAGGTACCAACCGCCCGAAGGTGTGACGATTCCAAATCCGCCGTATGTCAATGACAATCTCGGCTCGCCGGCGGCTGCCGACACCACGCTCGGCGTGGAGCGGCTGCAGCCATTGTTTCACCTGCTCAACGGCGATCTCTGCTACGCCAATGTGGCCGAAGATCGGGTACGTACCTGGTGGGATTTTTGGGAGAACAACAGCCGCAGCGCCCGCAAACGCCCCTGGATGCCCGCGGCCGGCAACCACGAGAACGAGCTCGGCAATGGACCGATCGGGTATCAGGCCTATCAGACCTATTTCTCGGTGCCGGGAGCAACCGGTCAGACGGATGCAACCCGCGGGCTTTGGTATGCATTCACGGTCGGATCGGTGCGCGTGATCAGCCTTGCCAACGATGATGTCGCGTACCAAGACGGCGGCAACTCGTACGTCCGGGGTTATTCGGCGGGCGCTCAAAGAGCCTGGTTGGAACGAGAGTTGGCCGCCGCCCGCGGCGATCATGATGTCGATTGGGTCGTAGTGTGTATGCACCAGGTCGCCGTCTCGACGGCTGACAAGTTCAATGGCGCAGACCTCGGGATCCGCGAGGAATGGGTGCCGTTGTTCGACAAGTACGGTGTCGACCTCGTGGTATGCGGACACGAGCACCACTACGAACGTTCACACCCGATACGCGGCCGGGAGGAAAACGCCACGCTGACCCCGGTCCCCGCAGCAACCGCCACAGACGTGATCGATACGACCAAAGGAACCGTACACATGGTCATCGGCGGCGGCGGAACATCCGCCCCGTCGAACACGCTGTTCTTCGATCCCCCGCAGTGCCGGGTGATCACCGCCGTCGGCCCACCAAACCCGAAGACGGGCAAGCGTCCGCCGGTCTACGTCAAGGAGCAAGCGCCTTGGTCGGCCGTCCGAAACGCAGCGCATTCTTACGGCTTCGCGGCATTCACC
>Ga0126379_10003089_pt1 | contig 10720 bp, 6 predicted proteins | sample PanSoiMetPlot_24_FD_92640 | JGI IMG/M metagenome (GOLD analysis project Ga0126379, IMG submission 92640) | Tropical forest soil microbial communities from Panama - MetaG Plot_24 | ecosystem: Environmental > Terrestrial > Soil > Tropical forest > Bulk soil | place: Panama | collected 2016-02-17 | reverse complement strand
TTGCCGTTTAACTGATTCGATGCGCAACCCTCGGAGTTACTAGCGGAAAAACTACCGTGACAAGGCTACTACAAGCCGAACAAAACGTTCGATGAATATTATGCAAATCAGGCCCGTCTCCTCGACGGGTCGTAGGCAGGATCATTTCGGTCCTTTAGATCTGAAATTGCAAACACCTCTGTCTTAGGAGCCACGGCCACAGTGCGGCCTTTCCGGCGGGAGACAGCGTGATCACATTCGAGCGTGATCTCGGCATCCGTCAGCAGCTCGCCGGCAAGATACCGGCCGAACTAGCTCGTAACTTTTCGAAATTGAGGACTGTCGTATGTCTGACTGTCAAGGACAAAGGATGGCGACCGTGGCGCCACCCGCTCACGAGCTTGAAGAATCGACCAGCCAATATCAGGCGAAGCTACATAAGGACGGGGTCGTCAAAATTTCAGGCGTATTCACGCATGATGAAATTTGCAATGTGCGAAGGGCTGTGTTTGAGACCCTGATCCATACCAACGAACAAAGAAAATACGAGGAAGGCGGCCACATTCAATGGAGGACTGTTAAGGGGAAGAAATGGCCCGCGATCATTTTCTGGCCAGCTCTTATCAATGAAGATTTACGCTCGTTTCGTCACCATGGCAAGTTCGTGTCGATCATCCGCTCTTTCCTTGGAGGTGACACGCGCCAAATGAATAACCAGGTTTATCTGCGGCTTCCTGGCGACGACGACGAATTCAACATACACCAGGATTACATGTTTCGCAGGGAGGTCCAGAATCGCGATCTGATCCTCAAAAGCTATATTCAAACAGTTGTCGCCATAGACCAGGTCGACGCCAGCAATGGAGCTGTTGAATTCTTTCTTGGTTCTCACAAAGCAGGCCTGCTCGACCTGGTGGAGAGCGATCGCTCGAATTTACGAAAGTATGATCATTCAAAGCGTAAAATACTGGAAGCAAATTTTGAGCCGATCGTTTTTGATTTGGATCCCGGTGATATGCTTGTATGGAACCTCTTAGTAGCTCACGGTTCAAGATCAAATATAAGTAATAGGACTCGCTTAACCTATATGAACGGTTTTTGCGATAGTGCGGCATCTGATGTGTGGCCTATGTTCATGAAAAATAATCAATTGATTGAGCTAGATCCGGCGATGATTCCCGTCAAGGCGGCATAGTGAACTCATCCTTCAGGGATTTTTATCACTATGAGCCAATCTGCACTAAGAGACCGCATGTTTTCTTATGTGTCCCCCACCGTAACGCTGTTTCCTGCTGCATATGGCCTTGTCTTTGGGACGAGACACGGTGTTCGCCAGTTTGGCGAGGACATTCAAAAACTTTATGAATGGGGATATTTTAAGCAACTGATCATATCAGGCGGTATTACTGACGGGGATGACTGTTCCGAAGCGGCCGTCATGTCGCAGGAACTTGTTGCACGTGGTGTACCCAAAACCATTATGATCCTGGAGGATCACGCCAGGAACACTTGTGAGAATGTTGTATTCTCTCGATCCAAGATTGGCAATGCTTCCCTGACAGATATACTGCTGGTTGGGAAAATGAGCTCTGCTCGACGGTATATCATGACGGTTCGCAAGCAGTGGCCTGAGATCAGACACATTTGCTGCCACCGTGTGAACTATTTCGGCTGTGATGAAAAGCGATGGTGGGAAGATGCGGAGTTCCGGAAAAGAATTATCTCTGAGTACCGCAAGATTCCTGCTTACCTTGCGAAAGGGTATATTCAGGAGATCGAGATCGTGAACGGCGTTGTAATTTAGATGCTTGGAATTTCGTGGTGTCGATTCGGGTTGTCGACTGATCGCGGCTTCTGCTGCACAAGATCGAATTGAAACTAGTCGATAGCGAGGCCTCGACCACCGAACGCCGCGCTCATTAGACGGGCCTCAGGGTGATCATTGGCCAGGACTCTGGAGCCTACGAAATCAAACGCAAACCGCATCTCTTGAATCCCTTCTCTGGCGAGCGCCTGTCTCACTGCGTTTTGTCGCCCTTCATCGCAGTAAAGCAACATGAAACCGCCGCCGCCGGCGCCAGCAATCTTTCCTCCGATCGCCCCTTGTTCGCGAGCCCTACGATATAAATAGTCGATAAATGGAGTAGAGATATGGTTCGCAGTGCGCTTTTTATTTTCCCAGGCTTCGTGCAGCAACAGCCCAAATTGCTGTAAGTCTTCCTGCAGCAATGCCTGCCGCATGTCCTGAGCTACACCTCGCATCCAATGGAGGGCCTGAATAACGCCTTCTCCGTCATTGTTGATCAACGACTCTTTCTCCTTCAAAATGGTCCAAGAATTCCGAATTGTTCCAGTGAAGAAGAGCATCAACCTGCGCTCTAATGCGCGGAGTACCGTCGCCCGAAGGTGAACCGGTTCGATGCCGGTTGATCCATCTTCATTAAATTTCAAAAAATTCAATCCGCCGAGGCTGGATGCAAATTCATCCTGCTTTCCTACCGAGGTCCCGACGGCTTGGCTACCAATAGAGAATGCCATTGAAGCTAGTTCTTGTTTCGAAAGCGACATTCCCAGATGCGTAGCCACGGCATGAAGAATGCTCACACAAATGCTTGCGGACGAACCAAGCCCAGTTCCCGGACAAACTTCTGAAGCAAGGAAGACGTCGACTCCGCCGGCAACTCCCATGTTTTTTAGAACCGCCACAGGAATTGCCAGCTCACCCCCATTTGCCTGCAGGTTCATTTCCTCGACACTGTTCCAATGGTGAAAAACTTTCAAATCGGAGGAAATAATCTGAATATAGGCATCCGCGCGCTGGTTGATGATCGCATAAGTGTATTTGTTAATTGCTGTGCTAAGGACGGCGCCGCCATACTTCTCAAAGTATGCTGGCAGATCTGTGCCTCCGCCGCCAAAACTAATCCTCAAAGGACTGCGGACGATTATCATGAATCGCTCCCAAAAAGCACTTGGTTCTCCCTCTGATGCCTCTTCGTGTTGCCGAATCGATTGTTTTCCGCTCACCTCACAAAACTTACAGGGCGATACCCCATTGGGACAGCTCTTGCCGTATCTGGATGCCGGGATTGGTGGAGGAATCTACAAGGACGGAACGCCAGCACAGATGGCTGGACACAGCGATGTTGGCTTCCGCATCGTCGAAAAACAGGATTTGGCTTGGAAGCGTTTGCGTCGCCGTTTCAACAGCTTTGAACACTTCTGGTGATGGTTTCGCAATGCCCAGTTCGTGTGAAGCGAAGGCGTAGTCGACATGCCTGACCCACGGGCGAACAACCACCCTGCTCCACTGCTCAAGATTCGTATTGGTCAACAGAGCAACCTGAATACCGGAAAAGCCGTTGAGTTCATACAGGATCGTCTCAGTTTCGGGATATGTATCTTTGATCGAAGCGTCTCTAACTTGCACAACCTCGTCGCTGCTATAGAGTCCATTCAGGGCAGACGAAATGCCTCTGGCGTAACTGTCAGATGCAATTTGACCGGTTCTGTACTGCTGACGGATATCCAACGCGGAGCCGTAGAGGGTCTCGATTTCCAACGGTGTGGATCTGAATGGCAGGCCAGCCGCTGCTATTCCTTCGACAAAAGTTCGGCACGTATCGACAAGGACCCCGCCCACATCAAAGCAGATAAGTCTAATGGAAGAAGTCGCGTGAAGATTCATATCGTTTGTGCCAAAGCGAGAAGCAGTGCTGCAAAATGCTAATCGGGGTTCATACGATTGCGGCGCTTCTCCTTTCAGAAGTATTGTAATTGCGCATGGACGCACAGCTAGCCCGTCTAAACCCCCAGCCGAAACGTGAGTTCACCCAACTCAACCGCGCCGATTTCTATACACATTGAATCAATCGAGCTTTGCGAAATGCCCCGCCCCACCCTTCCATGGACACCTTGTTGAAGCTTGCGAACGGTCAACTTTGCATCGGCCGCCCCAGTATGGACCATGCAGACTTCGTAGCAAGAGCGACGTTAGTAAGCGTCGGGTTACAGGCATTTGCCGTTGGAATAACTGAATTTCCTCCGATGTAAAGGTTGTCAACTCCCCAAACCTTCGAGTTCGGGTCTACAACGGTCTCACCATCATCTGTTTTTCCCATTCGGCAGGTTCCCTGAATGTGCAGACACCGCCCCGACGGCATAAAACGGGGTTGCCCTCCCGGGGCAATGGTCCCCAGCACCTGAGCCGCTGCAATCATGTCAGCCATCATGTCGTGCATTCGCTGGGAATCGCCTTCAGAAAATTGAAATTCAAACGTCGGCTGCGGCATTCCAAATTCGTTGTTAAAGTCATCGGAGAAATGGACTCTGTTGTCACGACGCGGTTCTGTGCTGGCAAACCAGCGAAAGTCCACGACCAGACGCTCGTCTATTTCTTCGGGAGCTGCGCAATTACCACGATAGACCTGGCAGTGCCAGGGTCGTCCGGTCGATACTGGTATCCAGATGCTTGGCGGCGGGTCGTCCGGCGGAATTGGAATGGAATCTCGGGCGTCAAGTCCCGTAAGTTGGTGGGCAAAACGCGAGTCGTTCGGGATGGAATCGACCAGACTCCTGCTCAGGACGACCTGAGTAGTCGCGAGTGGATGTTCAATCATGTATCGGCCAAGGGCCGGCAGCCTGAGGCCGGACACCCATAGAAGCTGAGCACTCATCACGGTTCCCGCTGCCACTACGAATATATCTGCATGAACCTTCAGTTTGCTTCTACGGGTTGAGTCATAAGCTTCCGCATATTCCACTCGACCGCCATACACATGAAGCCTTCTAACCTGATGCCTCGGCAGGATCGTTAACAAGCTCCGGACGCTGCCTTTTTCTGAGTCAATAACGGGGGAAAGAATCCGGTCTGTCCCCGTGAAATATACACAGTCGGTATTCGTACTGCTGCGTTCCGCAGCCAGGGGAAGATTCTGAACACCGTAAGCCGGCTCCAGAGAGGGATAGTGATTTGCCAGCGCATCCCGAACAAGCGTGTTCCGGACGGACCGGTCGTACGCGCTGGTGTGGTTATTGAGAAGACATTCCGCAATGCCATACAGCGTTTCCCACTCTTGTGTGCTGATGAATTCGATCCGCTCCATCGTCGGATGATGCCGGGGTATGGCACATGTCCAAAGCAAAGCCATGCCACCCACAAAGTAAGCGGCGCAAGCGCCATCCAGATTCCTTTCTGCATTCTGGTTCGGATTGATCCCATTACCAGGGCCAACACACGTATGACCCGTTTTCGAGTCAAACTTGCTGGCACCGGTAACGCTTGGAGAGACGGAAATGGGATAGAGAGAGGACTGAATTCTGCGATCGAATCTACGCATTTGACGCTGGTTGGCATAGAGGTTTTTTAAGTGAACTCCAGGCCGGGGACCTATCTGCTCTCCCGCGTCCATCAACAAGACTTTGCGCCCATTTTGGCAAAGAAACCGGGCATAGGTGCTGCCTGCGGGCCCTGCACCCACAACGAGGACATCGGCTTTCAGGATTTCACTCGTATCAATCATCGTTGCTTTATTCTGGTTTTGACATCCTCGGTCCAGGCCTCACCACGCCGCATTCCTGGTTTCTCATCGGGCAAGGTGTCTCATCATTGTTCCTGTTACCCGTTCAACGCATCGCCACCGATGACGCATCAACCGGAATTCCTAAACCCAGCCGGCACCGGTCGTTAAGCGGGCTCCGAGCGAAGCTCGGAACTTCCACTCCGGTCGGTCAAACGGTCATCCCGCCAAATGAGGCGCCAGGTTACGTGTGTGCGCGAATCACTTCTACACTCGCAGCCTCAGAGCGGCGCAGATCACAGACATTGCACGCGAAAGACCTCTTCAGGCAACAAGAAGTTGCGTAAGCTTCTGCTGAAAAACGCCGGCCAGTGCTGCAATTGTTTGTGATCGATAGAGATTTGGAATAAAAAGCCAATCTGCGTGGAGTTGGCTTTCCAGAATATGGCAGAACAAAGTCAATTTTCGAGCACGCCGGTTCTCATCAACAGGATCCCGAGAACGTCCCGTGTTTTCTGGCGCCATTCTGAACAGCGCATCCTTCTTAAATGTAATGTCGAGATTACCGATATAGTTGAACCCAACATCTGGTTGCGGCACCACAATCACTTTTTGGTTGGGAGATTTCCTGTTGTGTATATAGCGTAGTATTCCGTATCCCAAGCCGTGCTGGGGTACGCGTTCGAGCGTCTTCACAACTTGAGCCACCGAATGCGGGTCATCTTGATCGAGCGGCAGCTCCAGAAAGAGAGGATAATGAGCACTGAGCCACCCGATCATCCGACTCAAATCAGCACCAGACCACGAAATCTCTCGACTGTGACCGACGATGTTAATGAATAAAAAAGGCCGTTTAATCCAGTCTATGATTGTCGAGGCCAAAGCCCAAAGCAGAATTGCATCAATGTTGGATCGGTATCGCTTTTGTGCGAGAGACAGTAAGGCTGCTGACTCCTCTTTTGGCATCACCCGAGACATGCGTCCTTTGGAATCGGTGGTGTTGTCACCGGCAGGGAAATCGACCGGTATTTCCAATCCGTCTTTGGGTGACCAGTAGGATTGTTCTAATAACGCCTGCTCGCAGACGGCGGCGCTATTAAGGTGACGAGCCCAGGCTATGAATGACGGAGCAGAAGGTAATACCTTGCCATTCGCGCCAGAGCTCGAATTTAGAAGATCGGAATAGATCTCCTCCAATTCCTCTCCCAGGATCTGTAAGGACATGCCGTCACCAAGGAGATGATGAATGGCAATGAGCACACGGTTACCCCTCTCGCCGAGACTAAAAAATGCAAACCGCACGAGTCTCCCGTGTCCAAAGTCGAAACTGGCGTGAATGTTCGAGGCGATGCGACTGAGTTCCTGGAGCTGGATATCTTCGGGAAAAGCCGATAGATCAAAGGCATGAAAGACAGAATCGTCATTTTCCGCCTGGACATACTGGATCCACTGTCCGTTTGCTTTCCTGAATTGCAGTTGGAGTGCATCATGCCGCTTGGCCAAGCATGCGATCGCCACCTGCAGAAGATCCATTCGTATGGCCTGCGGCGCATGAAGCAATACTGACGTATTCCAAAGGCAAGGGCTCTTAAAATCCATTTCAAAAAACCACTCTTGGACCGGGGTGATCGGAATCACATCGCTATCGGCGCGGAGAGTTTCAGATTTCTGGACCTTTGCCTCAGTCGCAGCCAAGGTTAACTCAGCAACCGTCTGATTCCGGAAGAGGTCGCGTAGTGTAAAGTGCAATCCTTTCTTGGCACCTTCAGTCACACAGCGCACGGCGAGCAAAGAGTGACCACCTAACTCAAAGAAATTATCGTGACGCCCGACCCGTTCCACCGTGAGTACTTCAGCCCAGATTGCCGCCAGCACCGTTTCCATCTCTCCCTCTGGCTCTTCGTACCCATGTACCCCGTATGCATCCCCAGTCGGCAGTGGTAACCGATTGCGATCCAGCTTCCCATTCGCCGTCAGCGGCAGCGACTCCAGCCGCACGTACGCCGCTGGCACCATGTACTCCGGTAAGCTCGCTGACAGATGGTTTCGTAGTTCCTCCGCGCCTACTTCGTCTTCGCCCGGCTCGTTCCCACAGCGGCAGGTGTAGTAAGCCACCAGACGCTTCTCTCCAGCGCTGTCTTCGCGCGCAATCACTACCGCTTCCCTCACCCCCGTATGCTCCGCCAGCCGCGCTTCGATCTCCCCCAGTTCGATCCGGTATCCCCGAATCTTCACTTGAAAATCGTTCCGCCCTAAGAATTCTATGGTCCCATCCCGAAGCCACCGGCCCAGATCCCCTGTGCGGTACATCCGTGTCCCTGCGCCCTGTACGAACGGATTGGGCTGAAAACGCTCTGCCGTCAGTTCCGGCCGGTTCAGATATCCTCGCGCCACTCCAGCTCCTCCGATATACAGCTCTCCGGCCACTCCCACAGGTACCGGTCGGCCATCGCCATCCAAAATGTAGATCTGAGTGTTGGCAATCGGCCTCCCGATCGGAATTCTCTCCGGTATGGGATCGGTATCTATCCAGGCCGTAGCATCAATCGTTGCCTCCGTAGGCCCATACAAATTAACCACTCCATGCGTTGCGAAATAGCGGGCCTGTTGAACCAGTTCTGCGCCAAGTAGCTCACCACCACAGAAAATGTATCTGCAAAGGAAGTTTTTTTCTTGGGCTGCTCCCTGCACAACAGCCTGGAGGAGACTGGGCACAAATTGAGCAATCGACACCTGGTTCTCCACAATCACGCGTGCAATCAAGGCAGGATCCTTCCCTGCTTCGCCGGGGAGAAGAACGAGCCTTGCTCCAACAGCAAATGCGGTCCACAATTCCCAAACCGAAGCATCGAAGGAAATTGATGTTCTTTGCAGTATCGTATCGTCAGCATCAATTCCAAAGGTCGCGCATTGCCAGGCAATGTGATTACATAATTCCCGATGTTCGATCATCACCCCTTTGGGTATTCCTGTGGACCCGGACGTATAAATAAGGTAGGCCAGGTTTTCCGGGGTAGCTGTTCCCTTTGGGTTCTCCACCAGAGTGCTCTGCCATTCCGGGCCATCCAGTTCGAGAGTTACTCCACTAAAGAACGCAACCACTCCGCGATGAGCCTTCTGCGTCAAAACCACCAAAGGAGCGCTGTCTTCTATCATTAATCGCAGCCGCTCTACTGGATAGCTGGGATCCAGAGGTACATAGGCCCCTCCGGCTTTCAGTACGCCCAGCAGGGCCATGATCATTTCCAAACTTCGCTCCGCGCAGATCCCTACCCGGACTTCGGCCTTCACTCCTAATCTGCGCAAATAATGCGCCATCTGGTTTGCGCGTCGGTTCAGTGCTTCATAGCTTAGACTCAACCCTTCATATACCACCGCCGTTGCCTCGGGACAGATGCTCACCTGTTCCTCAAACAGCTCGTGTACACACTTGCTGGCCGGGTACTCCGCGCCGGTATCATTCCATTTGTAGAGAACTTGATCCCGGTCTTCCCTGCTCAGCAAATCCAGCCGACTCACTTGCTGCGCTGGGTCACGGACCATACCTTCCAAAAGAGTCCGCAGATATCCCAAATAGCGTTCAATCGTGGAACGATCGAACAGTGACGTCGCGTATTCCACTCCGCCAAAGATCCTCTTTTCATCCTCCCGCAGCGAGAGGGACATATCGAACTTTGCCACCGCGTAGGGTATCGACAGCACCTTGACCTGAAGGCCGGGTAATTCGAGGCTGCCAGTCTGCATATTCTGCCAAGCGAACGTCACCTGGAACAGCGGACTGTGAGACAAACTGCGCTGCGATTGCGCAATCTCTACTACCCTTTCAAACGGAATGTCCTGATGCTGTTGGGCGGCGATGGCTTGAGCTTTCGTGCGCTCCAGCAGTTGGACCACTGAGAGCGGACTCGATACATTCAGGCGCAACGCCAGAGTGTTGACGAAAAAGCCGATGAGTCCTTCGATCTCCGCTCGCCCCCGGTTGGCCACCGGCGTACCAATGACTACATCCTCCTGGCCCGACAGCCGTCCCAGCAGAGCTGCCCAGCCAGCCAACAATGTCATGAACAGAGTGGTACCGTGCTGCCGACTGAGTTCTTTCAAGCCCCTCGTTAGCTCTTCACCCACCACCCAATCCACCCACCCGCCGGCGTAGTTCTGCTGGGCGGGGCGGGCATGATCCTCAGGCAACTTCAGCAGCGGTGCTGTTCCAGCCAAGGTAGTTTTCCAGTATTCCGCCTGTTGCCGCAGCATGTCCCCATCCATCCACTGCTGCTGCCAGACGGTGTAGTCTGTATACTGCACAACCAACTCCGGCAGCGGATCATTTTGGCCACGCAGAAATGCAGCGTACAGCGCGTTCAGTTCGTTGCTCAGTACGCTGATTGACCATCCGTCGGAAACGATGTGATGAATAGTGATCAGCAGGGTGTGCTCGTCATCCCCCTGCCTCAGCAGCAGGCCACGAATCAGTGGTCCGAATTCCAGATCAAAGGGTGCCCTTGCCTCTTGTTCTATTAGAAGAGCGAGTTCATCATGCGCATCTTGGCGTAGACGCAAATCGTGTTCGACCAGATGGAACCGACTTTTTTCCGTCGGTACAATTCGCTGTACCGTCTCCCCATCAACCTTGCCGAAGGTCGTACGTAATGCTTCATGCCGTGCAACGATCCGATCCAGCGCCCGGCGCAGGACGGCACAGTCGAGCTCTCCCGTCAGTTGCCAGCCGAAGGGAATGTGATAGGCTTCGCTCGCACCCTCCATCTGTGCCAAAACCCAAAGTCGTCGCTGCGCAAACGACAAGGGAACATGGTCGCCGTGCTCGATGCGCTTAATTGCCGGCAGTGCAGCCTTCTTGCTCTTGAGATTTAAGGACGTTGCCAGCTTCAGCAGTTGTTCGCGTTCAGCTGCCGTCAACTCCCCTGTCATGGTTCCCACGTTTGCTTCTCCCGAATTCAGGCCACAACCATCAACACTTGGTGCGGATGCTGTGAGGATTATTGCGCCTAGAACTGCTTCAGCAGCTTTAAAGCCTGTGCCAGATCTTCTGGATCAAACTGCTCAAGCTGCAGCTTAACAACCTGCTCTGCGAGCGAAGCCAGGACCGGCCGCGCGAACAGATCAGCGATCGTTAGTTCCACATTAAAGGTTTGTCGCAGCCGCGCAATGACTCGCACGGCGAGCAAAGAGTGACCACCTAACTCAAAGAAATTATCGTGACGCCC
>Ga0126379_10003087_pt1 | contig 10721 bp, 8 predicted proteins | sample PanSoiMetPlot_24_FD_92640 | JGI IMG/M metagenome (GOLD analysis project Ga0126379, IMG submission 92640) | Tropical forest soil microbial communities from Panama - MetaG Plot_24 | ecosystem: Environmental > Terrestrial > Soil > Tropical forest > Bulk soil | place: Panama | collected 2016-02-17 | reverse complement strand
TCCACCCAGCGCGCGCCCGGTAAGCCGCCACGCAGCGTTGCGAGTGCCTGTCCAACGTCGGACGGAATTTCGACTCCGGTGAAGAGACGCGGCATGGCGAGACTTTCAATCACTTTCCGCGAGCGGGGCGTGCCCGGCTGATCAATTCTTCGACCTGCGGCAGGATACGCGCCACAATCGCGTCGACGCCGGCAGCGTTCGGATGCAAGCCGTCACCCTGGTTCAACTTGGGATCGGCGGCCACACCGTCAAGGAAGAACGGATAAAAGACGACCGGATGAGTCGAGGCAAGCGCCGGATAAATAGCGTCAAAGTCGCGTGCATATTCGGCGCCTAGGTTGCGAGGAGCGCGCATGCCCGCAAGCAGGACAGCAATATGGCGGTCTGCGAGCTTCCGCAGGATCGCTTCGAGAGCGTTTTTGGTGAGCGCGGGATCAAACCCTCGTAAGGCATCGTTCGCGCCAAGCTCCAGAATAACCGCATCAGTGTCATCCGGAACTGACCAGTCGAGACGGCCCAGCCCCGCGGCCGCGGTATCACCGGATACTCCGGCATTCGTAACCGTGACAGCGGCACCTTTAGCCTTCAGCGCGGCTGCTAGTTTCGCCGGAAAAGTTGCATCGGCTGGTAATCCAAATCCGGCGGTGAGCGAGTCGCCGAGCGCCACGATTTTGAGCGGTCGTTCAGCGGCCTTGGTCTCGCCACCTGCCACCAGCAGACACGACAGCAAGACAAGCAGCCAGACGGCAAGGCGCTGGACCAGGCCGGGGTTTCTCCCATATGAGCGGGGCTGTGAACATTGAGGTCCCATGATCAATAACTTCCAGGCGGGGCCGGCCATTGCGCTTGCCGGTGTCAATCTTTCGCTCGGGCACGGGGCGGCCCGCGTTCATATCCTCAAAGATATCGACCTGCATATAGGGAGCGGCGAGGCAATCGGTCTCGTTGGTCCCTCCGGTTCTGGCAAATCGACCCTCCTGATGGTCATGGCCGGCCTTGAACACGCAGATACCGGCACGGTGACCGTCGCGGGCGAGAACCTGAGCCGCCTTGATGAGGACGAATTGGCGCGCTTTCGCGGCCGTCACGTGGGCATTGTTTTCCAGTCGTTTCACCTGATTCCGACAATGAATGCGCTGGAAAACGTAGCCGTGCCGCTGGAATTGGCAGGGGTGTCGGACGCCCGTGAACGCGCCCGCGACGAGCTCGCTGCCGTGGGATTGAGCGAACGTCTGCATCACTATCCGGCTGAGCTTTCCGGTGGCGAGCAGCAACGCGTCGCGGTTGCACGCGCCCTGGCGCCCAACCCCGCGATTGTCGTGGCGGATGAGCCGACCGGAAATCTGGACGAGGACACCGGCAGGCAGATCATTGATCTGTTATTTGCGGGCCATTCCAAGCGGCGCACCACGCTTGTTCTAGTCACGCATGATCCCGCATTGGCTGCCCGCTGTGCCCGCGTGATTCGGCTCCGATCCGGCCGTATTGACGGAGCGAGCGCGCCATGAACGGTGAAGCAATGGCCACGCGTGGCCGATGGTTGCCACTGCGCTTCGCGCTGCGTGAACTACGCGGCGGCTTGCGTGGATTTTATGTGTTTGTCGCTTGCATAGCGCTTGGCAGCATGGCGATCGCCGGTGTTGGCTCGTTGGCCGCGAGCCTGGCGGATGGGCTTTCGCGCGAGGGCCGTGTCATCCTTGGCGGCGACCTCGCATTCACGCTGATTCAACGCGAAGCCAAAGGAAATGAGCGCGCGTTTCTCGAAGCTCATGGCAAAATTTCAACCGCGGCTACGATGCGAGCTATGGCGCGTACGACGAACGGTCAAGCCACGCTTGTCGAGATGAAAGCTGTTGATGATGCATATCCACTGTTCGGTCAGGCCACGCTCGATCCACCTGGCGGTCTCGCCGACGCATTCATTCAGCGTAATGGCGTTTTCGGCGCGGTTGCCGACCCAACGCTGATGGCCCGACTGGAGCTCAAGCCGGGCGCGCGGGTCACCATCGGCAATGCCGACTTTGAGATCCGTGCGGCCCTCACGAATGAACCAGACACACTTGCTAGCGGCATCGGATTCGGACCGCGATTGCTGACAAGCCTGGACGCGCTGCGCGCGACCGGCTTAGTGCAGCCTGGTAGCCTGGTGCGTTGGCACTACCGTCTGCGCCTGGCGAATGGCGCGTCCGACAGCGCGACAAAAACCGTCGTTACGCAGGCACGAACTCAATTGCCCGAGGCCGGCTGGGATATTCGCAGCCGCAATAGTGCCTCGCCGCAACTCGAGCGCAACGTCGAGCGATTTACGCAATTCCTCACCATCGTAGGTTTGACGGCTCTCTTGGTCGGTGGGGTCGGCGTCGGCAATGCGATCAAGAGCCATCTAGACCGGCGGCGCGAAGCCATAGCCACATTGAAAGCACTCGGCGCCAGCGGACGCCGCGTATTCGTCATCTATCTCGTGCAGACTTTGTTGCTGGCGTTCGTCGGCGGCGCAATCGGCAGCCTGTTCGGCGCTATGCTGCCATACGCGACCGCATGGGCACTTGGCGGCATAATCCCGTTGCCTATCGTGCCCGCGTTGCACCCGGGTGAACTGATGCTGGCCTTGGTCTATGGCTTATTGACAACGCTTGTCTTTACACTTTGGCCACTCGGACGCGCCCATGACGTACCGGTGGCCGAGCTGTTCCGCGACACGGTGGCGCCACAACCGCGCTATCCGCGCAGGCGTTATATCGCGTTCACTGTTATCGCCATAATCATACTGGCAGCACTCGCTGTGCTGCTGGCCTATGACCGCCGCGTGGCCCTCATCTATGTCGCCATTGCAGCCGTGGTCTTCGTGCTGCTTCGTGGTGTCGCTGGATTGTTGATGGTGTTGGCGAGCAAATTGCCTCGCGCTCGCTCAACTGGCCTGCGCATGGCAGTCGCTAATATTTATCGGCCAAGCGCCCTGACGCCCGCCATCGTGCTGTCGCTCGGCCTGGGAATCACTCTGCTCGTTACCGTGATCGAGATTGACGGCAATCTCCGCCACCAATTCGCCAATGAGTTGCCTGCGCGCGCGCCATCATTTTATTTCCTCGACATTCCGGCTGATCAGGGCACGCGTTTCGAGGCCTTCATAACTACGCAAGCACCGTCCGCGAAACTCGAGGAAGTACCGATGTTACGCGGACGCATCGTTTCCGCGGCAGGCATTCCGGCCGAAAACATCAAACCAACAGACGAGGCAGCCTGGGTGCTCCAGAGCGACCGCGGCATCACTTACTCAAGCGATATTCCCAGCGGCTCGCGGCTGGTCGAGGGAAAATGGTGGACGCCGGATTACGACGGACCGCCATTAGTCTCTTTCGAGAAGCGTATTGCCGACGGTTTGGGTCTTAAGCTTGGCGATCCTGTCGTCGTCAATGTGCTTGGCCGCAATATCACCGCCACGATTGCCAACATGCGGACGGTCGACTGGGAAAGTCTCGGGATAAATTTCGTCATGGTGTTCTCGCCGAATTCGTTTCGCGGGGCGCCACACACTCATCTCGCTACGCTTGCGTATCCCGGCGGCAGCACGCCCACGCAAGAGGCCGCCGTTCTTCAGGCGGTTGCCCAGAGTTTCCCCATGGTCACCACGGTGCGGGTGAAGGACGCATTGGATGCGGTCGGCAGCATTATCGCCAAACTGGTTCTGGCTATTCGCGGCGCCAGCGCGATCACGCTAATTGCGGCCGCGCTTGTGCTTGGCGGTGCACTCGCCGCAGGCCACCGCTATCGCGTCTATGATGCGGTGATCCTGAAGACCCTGGGCGCAACGCGTCTTCGGCTGCTGTCGGCCTACGGCATGGAATATCTGCTGATCGGCGCGGCTACTACCCTGTTCGGGGTAATCAGCGGGAGCCTTGCGGCCTGGCTCATCGTTGCCCAACTCATGCACCTGTCATTTGCCTGGCTGCCCTGGCCCGCACTGGGCGCCGCGTTGGCCGCGGTTTGTGTCACAGTTGCACTGGGGCTTGCCGGTACCTATTCAGCGCTTGGTCAAAAACCGGCCCCGATATTGAGAAATCTCTAGTTTTTGCGACATTCCGCCACGTATCGATCCCAACCCACGACGTTTCCAGTATAATACCGTCACCGAACGGTTAACGAACCGCAATGGTTGCAAGGTCATCATCAAGCCATATCTGGCGCCAAGGCTAGCCAACCACTAGATTCCCACCACGAGCGCGAAGGCATTTGCCAAAGCGCGTAACGTGGCCGGCCAAAAAAGCCGGGACATGAGAGAGGAAACTTCGATGTCGGACTATGACCGTAACGTAGCTGCCCGCGGCTTCGGCGCCGCGCGTGCGGAGGTGATCGATGCAGGCCTGCGCGCCTACATGATCCGCGTCTACAATTACATGGCTGCCGGCGTCGCTCTAACCGGCGTCGTCGCTTGGCTGACCTTTAGTGCCGCCGTGGTTACCGATGCGACTGGACGCATCACTTCATTGACCCCGTTCGGACAAGCCATCTTCAGTGGCCCGCTGGCGATCGTGCTCTTCCTGGGCACGCTTGGCCTCGTGTTCTTCATGAGCTTCCGCATCAATAGCCTGCAGCCGAGCACAGCGCTCATGCTGTTCATGGTCTATGCCGGGTTGCTGGGACTCATGCTGTCGTCGGTATTTCTGGCTTATACGGGAGCATCGATCACCCGCACCTTCTTCATCTCTGCGGCCTCGTTCGGTGAGCTGAGCCTTTACGGCTACAGCACACAGCGCGATCTTTCGCCGGTTGGCTCGTTCCTGACCATGGGACTGTTCGGAATCATCTTGGCGATAATCGTCAACATGTTTCTCAAGAGCAGCGGGCTCGATTTTGCGATCTCGGTGATCGGCGTTCTGATCTTCGCTGGCCTGACGGCCTGGGATACTCAGCGGATCAAGGAAATGTACAGCGCGAACGATGATGGCACGATTGCCGGCCGCAAGGCGGTCATGGGCGCACTCGCGCTCTACCTCGACTTCATCAACCTGTTCCTGTTCTTGCTGCGCTTCCTCGGCGATCGGCGGTAAGCCGGCAGAGACAAGAGAAACAAATGCGCGCCCCGGCTATAGGCCGGGGCGCTTTCGTTTTGCTAGCATTGCGTCCTGTATGACGATCATCATTCGCCCTGTCCGCGTCTCCGACATCCCGGCCATTACCCGCATCTACGCGCACGCCGTCGAGCACGGAACGGCGTCGTTCGAGCTCGCTCCGCCCGATGAGACCGAAATGATGCGCCGCATGCATGATTTGCTCGCCGACAATTTTCCGTATCTCGCAGCAGAAATAGCCGGCGAGCTTTGCGGTTACGCCTACGCCGGCCCCTACCGAACGCGGCACGCGTATCGATGGACGGTTGAGGACTCCGTATATATCGCCCCGGGCATGTATCGCCGCGGCATCGCGCGCGCGCTTTTGCTGGCTTTGATCGGGGCCTCCGAAGTAAACGAGTTTCGCCAGATGATCGCCGTGATCGGAGACTCGCCCAAACAGTCGGCATCGGTTGGATTGCACGCGGCCATGGGCTTTCGGCACGTCGGCATCCTGCAGAATGTCGGATTCAAGCACGGACGTTGGCTCGACAGCATGTTGATGCAGCGAGCACTCGGCCCGGGGGCAATGACTGCGCCTTGAACGGGGCCTAGTTGATGACGACCGCCAGTGAGCGATCAATCGAGCGCAGTACACGCTCAAGTTCGTGGCCGCGGCGGACAATCAGGCCGGTCGCCGAGATGATGCTGTATGGGCCCTGGCGGCGCGATAATTTCGGATTTTTCTCGATGCGATAGATCGGTACTTCCGAGCTGCGGCGAAATACAGAGAACACCGCGCGGTCTTTCAGAAAATCAATCGCATAATCACGCCACTCGCCGGCAGCGACCTTGCGGCCATAAAGGTCAAGAATGCGATTGAGCTCGCGACGGCTGAATGTGACCTGATTTGCGGGGGCGGATGGTGTGCGTACCAAGGCACCGCCCCCAAGGGACTGGCTGGGATCGATTTCGCCGGAACCGAACGTCATACGGCGCCTCCTTTGCTTGCAGGCGATGATCGCGCTAGCGGAGGCGCTCGGCAAGAGCTTCGTCCGCGATGAGAAATGTCTCAAAATCGGGTAGAAAACGTCACCTGCCGATCACGAACTCGTTAAAAGCTCCCACAATAACGCCCAAATTCCGTCAATCGCCGGTCACGCTGGGCTGGGATAACGCTACCGTTGCCTCAAGGCCCGGTCCGGTACGGGCACCGGATTCCTCAGCCCCCCAGCCCCCCGGGGCTCGATCGGCCGGGCCAGTTGAGTTCCGCGTACGGTTCAATCCCCTAATGCCTTCGGGCCGGCTTTTTGCCGGCCCTGTTTTTTTATTGATGTTGTTCAGTTTGTCGGGGACGCGCAGCAGGCCGCCGACGCGGTGCCGAGCATGAGGCTGGGTCTGGCGGCGACACCGCTTTGCACGACGACGTCGAGCCGGTCGATATCCTTGAGCGAATAATCCCCCTTTGGAATTTCGCTCAGCACCATACTGAAAGTTTCGGCCTTGCCTTTCCAGTCACCGAGTTTCACCCAGCGGCGCACCACATTGTGGTAGGTCAGCGTGCGGCCGTGGTTCTCGCCGCGTCCAACGTCAACTGAAATTTTGCTCGAGATCGGACACAGCCACACCTCGCCGGCGTGATAATCGTCTTTGGCGGCGGGCACATTCACCGTCACTTTGCCGCCGGCGACAGTCATGCTCACTGGCAGTGCGAGTACGGCCGGATTACGTCGTGTCTGCGCAATCGCTCTTTCTATCGCGCTCTTGTCGCTACCGAGCACATGCATGACGCCATTGACCACAACCTGAGGCGTGTACACTTCCCGGTCACCGCGCGTCTCGGCATAAGCGCGCTGTCGGTCAGAGTGCCCATGCAACGCGAGTGTGTCTTTCCACCCGAGATAATCCCAATAGTCGACTGCCAGACTCATGGTCACAAGCGACGGGTCCCTCGACAGCTCCGCAAGCAATTTGTCGGCGGCCGGGCACGATGAGCAACCTTGGCTGGTGAAAAGCTCAATAACGGCGCGCGGTTCTGCGGAAGCCGGCGCGGCCACGGAAATGCAAGCAACCGCGACTGCAAAGGTGACGTGGCGATAGGTCATATCGATACCGCAATCCCCTGCCTCGCACGCAATTTATTACGGGCTATGTCAATCACCCGCTACTCACTTCGCAGTGAGCGGAGCGGCTTTTTCCGTAACTGTTAACAATTTGCGCATCAACCAGCCAGCTGACGCAGCACGTATTGCAAGATCCCGCCATTCCTGAAGTAGTCGAGCTCATCCAGCGTATCGATCCGGCAGACCAATGGCACGCGCTTGAGGGTCCCGTTGCCTGATACGATCTCGGCAATCAACCGCTGATGCGGTTTGAGTTCCCCGTGCAAGCCGCGAATCGTCACTTGCTCATCGCCCTTGAGTCCCAGCGATTGCCAGGACGTTCCTTCCTCAAATACCAACGGCATGACGCCCATGCCGACCAGATTTGAGCGGTGTATGCGTTCAAACGATTGGGCAATCACTGCACGGATACCGAGTAGAATCGAACCTTTCGCGGCCCAGTCGCGCGATGAGCCGCTGCCATACTCCTTGCCGGCAAATACGACCAGCGGGACCTTGTCGGCCTTGTAGCGCATGGCGGCGTCGAAGATCGACATGCGCTCGCGCGACGGATAGTGGACGGTCACCCCGCCCTCGACCCCCGGCACCATCTGGTTCTTGATGCGAATGTTAGCGAAAGTGCCGCGCATCATCACTTCGTGATTGCCGCGACGGGTGCCGTACTGGTTGAAGTCAACGGGCTTGACCTTGTGCTCAAGCAGATATTTTCCGGCAGGCGAATCGACCTTGATCGAACCGGCCGGTGAAATGTGATCGGTGGTGATCGAGTCGAGCAGTAAAGCCAGCACCCGCGCATCGACGATGTCCTCGAGCGGCTTCGGATGCCGGCCCATTCCAACGAAGTAAGGCGGATTCTGAACGTAGGTCGACTTCTTATCCCAGTCGTAGGTCATGCCCCCCTTGACGCTGATCTTTCGCCAGTTGGAATCGCCTTTGAATACGTCCGCGTATTTCTTGGCGAACATCTGGCGGGTGATATTTTTCGCAACGAAGTCGCCGATTTCCTTGTTCGAAGGCCAGATGTCCTTCAGGAAAACTTTTTTGCCTTTTTGATCGCTCCCGAGCGGTTCCCTCGCGAGATCCACATTCATTGAGCCGGCAATACCATAGGCCACGACCAGCGGCGGCGACGCGAGATAGTTGGCGCGTACGTCGGCGTTGACGCGCCCTTCGAAGTTGCGATTGCCCGAGAGCACGGCTGCGGCCACCAGATCGTTATCGTTGATTGCCTTGGAATTCTCGGGCGGCAAAGGGCCGGAATTTCCGATGCATGTCGTACAGCCGAAACCGACGAGATTGAAACCTAGCTTGTCGAGATCCTCCTGCAGGCCCGATTTGTCCAAGTACTCTCCGACCACCTGCGACCCAGGCGCAAGCGAGGTCTTGACCCAGGGCTTCGTGGTCAACCCTTTGGCCGCGGCCTTGCGGGCCAGCAGGCCGGCACCGATCATGACATTGGGATTGGAGGTGTTGGTGCACGATGTGATCGCAGCGATCACTACGTCGCCGTGGCCGAGATCGTAGTTCTTGCCGGAAACCTTCACGCGCTTCTTTGCCTCGGCGCTCTTGCCGAATTCCTTGTCCATTGAGTTGGCAAATCCAGCCTTTACTTCTTTCAAGGCAACGCGATCCTGAGGACGCTTTGGGCCGGCAAGCGAAGGCTCGACCGAGCTTAATTCCAGCTTCAGAACGTCCGTGAAAATCGGGTCGGGTGTCGTCTTCACGCGGTACATGCCTTGTGCTTTGGCATAGGCGGCAACCAGCGCGACTAGCTCCGGTGGACGGCCGGTATCTTTCAGATATCGCATCGTATCGTCATCGATCGGCGAAAAACCGCAGGTGGCACCGTACTCCGGCGACATATTACCGAGGGTCGCGCGGTCGGCGATGGTGAGATGAGCCAGACCCGGACCGAAGAACTCGACGAACTTGCCGACCACGCCCCGCTTGCGCAGCATCTCGGTGACGGTAAGTACGAGATCGGTTGCGGTAACGCCTTCCTTGAGTTTGCCGACCAGCTTGAAGCCGATGACCTCGGGCAACACCATCGATAGCGGCTGTCCAAGCATGGCAGCTTCGGCTTCGATCCCGCCAACGCCCCAGCCCAGCACCGACAGGCCGTTCACCACTGTCGTGTGGGAGTCGGTGCCGACCAGCGTGTCAGGATAGGCGAGGTCCATCGTGCTGGCCTTGCCATCGACCTTGACCTTGTCCTTGCGACTCCAGACTACGCGCGACAGATACTCGAGATTGACCTGGTGGCAAATGCCGGTGCCGGGCGGCACCACACTGAAATTGTCGAATGAGCGCTGCGCCCATTTCAGGAATTTGTAACGTTCCTGATTTTGCCGGTACTCTTCCTCGACGTTCTTCTTGAAGGCGGCATTGTTGCCGAAGAACGTCACCGCGACTGAATGGTCGATGACCAGATCGACCGGCACTTGTGGATTGATCTTCTTTGGATCACCGCCAAGATTTTTCATGGCGTCGCGCATGGCGGCAAGATCCACGACCGCCGGGACGCCAGTAAAATCCTGCATGAGGACGCGCGCCGGACGGAATGCGATTTCGCGCTCAGAGGTTTTCGTCTTCAGCCATTCGGCAACCGCCTTGATGTCATCTTTGGTGACCGTGCGCCCATCCTCATTGCGTAACAGATTCTCCAACAGCACCTTCATCGAGAAAGGCAGGCGCGAAATGCCTTTGAGTCCGTTTCGCTCGGCGGTGGGAAGACTGAAATAGGCGTAACTCTTGCCGCCCACCTGCAGAATCTTGCAGCATCTAAAACTGTCGAGCGAAGTCATATCGGCTGTTTCCATTCCTCACCGGCGCACTTACGTCGGCTCAGACTAAGTTATTGGCAAGATGGTGGTTTTTCTCGCTGGCGAGACTTGCGTCCGATTCCGAATTACGTAACGTCGCAAGTTCGGGCTTATAAGGTCTTTTCTCGCCGGACGCCATATTGACCGGGGAATTTTGCCAAAGATGCTCGGAAAATCGGGGTTTTTGGGGGACGGTAGCATCGTGCCGCCGCCCCAGATCGGGCCGTGGCGATGGCAATGCACCTGAGAGCAGACGATCTGACGTGCAACCGTGGCGGGCGCGAGGTATTCCGCGGACTGAGCTTCGGCCTGTCCTCGGGGGAGGCCATGGTGGTGACCGGACGCAATGGCGCGGGCAAATCCTCACTGCTGCGCATGATTGCAGGCTTGGTTCAAATTGCTGCCGGCCGCCTGCTGCTCGATGGCGGATCGGCTGACACACCGATCGCCGAGCAGGCGCACTATCTCGGCCACCAAGACGCGATAAAACCCTCGTTATCTGTTCGCGAGAATTTGAGGTTCTGGGCGGAATTTCTTGGTGCGCGGCGCGACATAGAACCTGCATTGGACGCGGTTGACCTTGCCACCCTCGCCAATCTGCCTGCCGGTTTTCTGTCGGCGGGACAGCGGCGGCGGCTGTCAATTGCACGGCTGGTTGCGGCACCCAGGGCAATCTGGCTGTTAGATGAACCGACCTCGGCACTCGATGTGCCATCTCAGAAGCGGCT
>Ga0126379_10003086_pt1 | contig 10723 bp, 9 predicted proteins | sample PanSoiMetPlot_24_FD_92640 | JGI IMG/M metagenome (GOLD analysis project Ga0126379, IMG submission 92640) | Tropical forest soil microbial communities from Panama - MetaG Plot_24 | ecosystem: Environmental > Terrestrial > Soil > Tropical forest > Bulk soil | place: Panama | collected 2016-02-17 | reverse complement strand
GGCCGGCGAAGAGCGCGGGCTCGCTCGACGCCCCACCCATCGCGATCGTGCCGAGCCCCATCACGGCGCCACCCGCGGCGACGACCAGCCGGGGCCCGAAGGCGTCGATCAAGAGGCCGCCCGGGATCATGAAGCCGGCGTAGCTGTAGAAGTACATCGACGACAGGAGCCCGACGATGGCCCCCGTCGTGTGGAACGTCTGCATGATGTCGCGCGCCACGATGCCCGGGGCCACGCGGTGCAGGAACGCGATGAAGAAGATCGCGGCCGGAAGGCCCCACATGAGCCACCGTCCGCGCGCCGACGCCGGGTCGGGAGCCACGGGTCAGCGCGTCCAGAACCCGGCGGGATCGGCGCCGCGCACGACGGCCAGGTCGTCGTCCGTGGGAATCGGCGTAGGCCTGACGTCCGCCGCCACGCGGAGCGCCCACCCCGTCGCCTCGCGCACGCTCTCGACGCTCTCGCCCGGGTGATACGACGCCAGGTACATCTCGGAGGTCGCCGCGTCGAACCGGAACACCCCGCGCGTCGTCACCACGGCGGCCGGCCCGCCGCCCGGCAAGCCCACGCGCTGGCGCCAGCCGGCGCCGTCTCCGAATCCCGGCGAGGTGACGTAGTGCACGCGCTCGCGAAAGCGGTGGCGCTCCTGCGGCATGATGACGACGAACCGGCGCGCCAGGCTCGCGATGTCCGCGCCGCCGCCGCTGCCCGGCAGGCGCACCGATGGCCGGCGCGGGTCGCCGATGTACGACGTGTTGAGATTGCCATAGCGGTCGATCTCCGCGGCGCCCAGGAAGCCCACGTCGACCGCGCCTTGCTGCAGGAGGCCCATCACCTCGAGCGTGCCGGCACACCAGAGCGCGCCGGCCACGTTCGGGGTGTCGCTCATCGTCAGGAGCGTCCCGGGCGCCGGCTGATCGCGCACGAGGCCGGTCTCGAAGATGCCGATCGCCCCCGGCGCGTGCGTGCGCTTGGCGAAGGTGAAGGCCACGAGCGGCAGGCGCATGCCGACGAACACCACGTCGCCGTCGCGGATCTCGCGCCCCGCGGCGATGACCATCAGCTCGCGATTCGTGTAGCGCGCGGTCACGGGTCGAGTCGAGAGGGCGCGGCGCCACGAGCGCGGGCGATCCTCGTCACGACTGGAGTCGGTCGGTGAGCACGAACGGCGTCGCCCCGGCCGACGTGTACGGGTGCCGGCGGATCGCCTCGTCGTTCACGTCGACGCCGAGCCCCGGCCCCTCGGGCAGCCCGACCCACCCGTCGCGCGCGACGATGGGGCGGGTGAGAAACGGCGTCTCGAGCAGGCCGGTGGGGAACTCGATCGGCCATGACCCGCCGAGCGTGGCGGCGACGTGGAGCGTGGCCGCGAGCCCCGGGCCGAAGTAGAACGAGTGCGGCACCACGGGCAGGTTGGCGGCCTGCGCGAGCGCGGCGATCTTCCGGAACTCGGAGATCCCGCCGACCTTGGTGATGCTCGGCTGCAGGATCCCGCCGGCGCGGTGGGCGATGATCTCCCGGAAGCCGAACGCGGTCGACTCGTTCTCGCCGAGGGCGATGGGGGTCGGCGTGGACGCCGCCACGCGCGCGAGGCCCGCATAGTCCTCGGGCGGCCACACGGGCTCCTCGAGCCAGAAGAGGCGATAGGGCTGAAGCGCGCGCGCCATCGCGATCGCCTCCGCGGGATCCCAGGGGCAGTTCGTGTCGAGCATCAGCTCCACGCCGGCGCCGACGGCCTCACGCGCGGCCTTCACCGACGCCACGTCGGTCTGGTGCAGCTTCAGCATGCGGAAGCCCTGCGCGACGAAGCCGCGGCACGCGGCCGCCACGTCGTCGGGCGAGTCGTAGCGCATCAGGCTCGCGTAGGCGGGAAGACGCGACCGCGTGGCCCCACCGAGAAGCGCCCACACCGGCGCGCCGAGCGACCGGCCGACCAGGTCCCAGAGCGCGATCTCCACGCCGCTGATCGCGAACATCGCGAGCCCGCGCCGGCCGTAGATCATCGTCCCGCGGTGCATCAGGTCGACGAGGGCGTCGATGCGGCGCGGGTCCTGGCCGATCAAGAGCGGCGCCAGGCTCTCGTCGATCACCGCACAGACGGCGAGGGGCGCGCCGTACGCGAACGCCTCGCCGGTGCCGGTGAGCCCGTCGTCGGTGGTCACCCGGACCACGATCTGCTTGCGCGTGGCGCCCGTCCACGCGGACGGCGGCGAGAGCGGCTTCAGCGGGATGGCGAGGGGGATGGCCTGGATCGCCGCGATCTTCATCGAGCTAGGCTCCGTAGTCGATCGGTGCAGAGCATGGCGCGGGCGTGACGCGCAGCGCATCGAGGACGTCGCGGCCGACCCGATCGAGGAAACCGCGCCAGTCGTCGACGCCGAACACCCATCGATCGAGCCAGGCGCGGGTGCCGTCGACCGTGCGGCTCTCGTCGTGGTACCGACCGAAGAACTCGTGGTGTCGGCGGTAGTGCCCCTGGACCGGAGACGGGAAGGCGCCGAACGGCTGGTGCACCACCGCCGCGATCTTCATCTCCGGAGCGAGGACGAGGCCCGGGTCACTCAGGATCTCCTCCCGCGGCCGGATGTCCTCGGCGACGACGATCACACGCCGCGCCGCCAGCGCGGCCGGGCGGGTGACGCCGAGCGTGCCCCACACGTGCGCCGCGCCCTGCTCGTCGGCCCGCTGCACGTGCAGGATGGCCACGTCGGGCGCGAGCGCGGGGACCAGCACGAGCGGCGCGCCCGACCACGGATCGGCGCCCGTCCGGAACGTCGGATTCGACTCGAGCAGCCCGGTGCCGAGGATCGAGCGCGCCGGCAGGTACGGGACGCCGAGCGCGGCGGCCTCCAGCGCGAACGCCATCGTGAGGTTCGAGTGATCCTCCACCTCGAGCGGAGCCGGCGTGCCGCGTTCCACGGCGCGCCGATAGTTGTGGCCGAGCCCGGCGCTGACGTTGCCGACCCACGCCGCGACGATCCGGCGGACGCAACCCGCGCCCACGAGCTGATCGAACAGCATGTCGGAGATCGGGCCGATCAGGGTCAGGTCCCGGCGGCGCTGCCGGATGATCTCGTGACCGGCGGCGAACGGGATGAGCGCCTCGAGCGCGGTGTTCATGCAGACGGAGGCGCCGTCGGGGACGAAGCGCGCGACGGCATCCCGCATCGTCATCAGCCTGGAGGGCGGCACGCGCCCATCTTACCCCGTGCGCTGGCGGGCGATTCGTCGGCGAGCGGGCCATCGCGGATGAGAATTCGCTTGACAGTGTGCCGCGACCGCCGTGTCGTAGGCCGGCGGACGAGCGATGAACCCCACGGCGCGCGACTCCCGCTCCTCGAGCCTGTTCGGCGCCGCCGTCCCGCGCGTCGAGGACGCGCGGCTGGTCCGCGGGCGGGGGCGCTACGTGAGCGACGTGGAATTGCCGCGCATGCTCCACGTGGCGTTCGTGCGGAGCGTGCACGCGCACGCGGCGCTCTCCGCCGTCGACACGAGGGCGGCGCTCGCGCTGCCCGGGGTCGTGTGCGCCGTGGCCGGAGACGACCCGGCCTTCGCGCGCTGTCGACTGCGCGCGCGCTCCGCGCTGCCGAGTTACGTCGAGACCGAGCAGCCGATCCTCGCGTGGCCCCGGGCGCGCCACGCCGGCGAGCCCGTGGCCGCCGTCGTCGCGGCGGACCGCTACGCCGCGGAGGATGCGGCGGCCCTCGTGGCGGTCGACGCGTCGCCGCTCCCCGCGGTCGTCGACGTCGCCGACGCGCGCGGCCGTGCCGCGGTGGTGCACGAGCCCGCCCCCGACAACGTGCTGCTCTCGCGGCGGTTCGACCACGGCGACGTCGAGGACGCGCTGGCGCGAGCGGCGCTGGTCATCGAGCGCGTGTTTCGCACCAACCGCCAGACGGCCGCCCCGCTCGAGGGACGAGGCGGCGTCGCCGACTGGGATGCGGTGTCCGGCAAGCTCACGCTATTCTCGGGCACGCAGGTCCCGCATCTCGTGCGCCACGCTCTCGGGGAATTGCTCGAGCTGCCTGAGAACCGCATCCGCATCGTCGCTCCCGACGTCGGCGGCGGCTTCGGCGTGAAGGGCATCGTGTACCCGGAGGATGTGGCGCTCTGCCTCATCGCGATGCGCCTGGGCCGCGCCGTGAAGTGGGTGGAGACGCGGCGCGAGGGACTGCTCGCATCCGCGCACGCGCGCGATCACCGCTACCACGTGCGCGCGGGCTTCGACGGCGGGGGCCGACTGCTCGCGATGGACGTCCGCGCCGACTGCAACGCGGGCGCGTACTCCGTCTATCCGTGGACGGCGGGCATCGAGGCCCTCATGGCCGGCGGCCTGCTCGCCGGGCCGTACAAGCTCGAGCACTACCGGTGCGAGGTCGCGGCGGTCGCCACGAACACGGCGCCGGCCGGCCCGTATCGCGGGGTCGCGCGCCCGGCGACGACGTTCGTCATGGAGCGCGTGCTCGACCTGGGCGCGCGCGCCCTCGGTATCGATCCTGCCGCGATCCGCCGCGTCAACCTGATCGGCCCCGCGGATCTGCCGTACACCGCGGCGACGCGGCTGGTGCACGACAGCCCGAGCTATCCGACGTGCTTCGAGCGCGCGCTCCAGGCGATCGGCTACGACGCGTTCCGCGCGGAGCAGGCCCGGTGGAGGGGTGCGGGCCGCCACGTCGGGATCGGCCTCGCCAACTACAACGAGCTGACGGGGCTCGGCCAGGCCGCCTCCGCCGGTCCGCGCATGCCGTTTCGCACGGGACACGAGGGGGCGACCGTGCGCATGGACCCGTCGGGCGCGGTGACCGTGCTCGCCGGCGTGACCTCGCAGGGCCAGGGCCTCGAGACCACCGTGGCGCAGCTCGCGGCGTCCGAGCTCGGGGTGCCGCTCTCCGCGGTCAGCGTGGTCATCGGCGACACCGACAGGACGCCGTTCGGCCTCGGCGCATTCGCGTCCCGCCAGGCGGTGATCGGCGGCGGCGCCGTCATGCGAGCGGCCCGCGCCGTCGCGGAGAAGATCGCGCGCATCGCGGCGCGCCTGCTCGAGGCGGCGCCGCAGGATCTCGAGCTGGCCGACGGCCGCGTCGCGGTGCGGGGCGTGCCCGACCGCGGGCTCGAAATCGCCGACGTCGCACGCGTCGCGCATCTCGAGACCCATCGCCTGCCGGCCGACGTGGAGCCGGGCCTCGAGGCGACGCGGTTCTACGATCCGATCCGCGGGACCTTCGCGGCCGGATCGCAGGCGGCCGTCGTCGAGGTCGACGTCGAGACCGGCGCGGTCGCGATCCGCCGCTATGTCTGCGTGGAGGACACCGGGCGGATCATCAACCCGCTCATCGTCGATGGACAGGTGCAGGGGGCGATCGCGCAGGGGATCGGCGGCGCGCTCTCGGAGCACCTGGTCTACGACGAGGCGGGACAGCTCCTCACGGGCACGTTCATGGAATACGCGCTGCCGACGGCGGAGGCGATCCCGTCCGTGGGCCTCCACCACGTGGAGGAGCCGGCGGACAATCTCGCCGGCGTGCGGGGCGTCGGCGAGGGCGGCACGCTCGGGCCGGCCGCGGTGCTGGCCAACGCCGTCGCGGATGCGCTGGCGCCGCTCGGCATCGAGCCGAACGAGCTGCCGATCACGGCGGCGCGACTCTTCACCTGGAGCGCGGCACGCGCGGCGCGCTGATGGGCCACGCTCGGGCTGCCACCTCCGCTCGCGCGCCCCCGGTCACGATTGGCGCACGTACTTGTCGATCCGCTCTCTCGCGCCCAGCGCCAGGTAGATGTCGCCGTGGGCGTCGATCCAGCTGCCGTGGGCCGAGAGCGAGTCCCATCGCGCGACGACGTCGCCGTCCTTGTCCATGAGGCTGATCCGGGGAGACAGCCCGTGGACACCGCCCTCGCTCACGCAGAAGATCCCGTCGCGGTCGATGGAGATGTCGAGCGGGCGCCGGAGATCGCTCCACAGCGCGAGGAAGTCGCCCGCCGCCGAGAAGACCTGGATGCGGTTGTTCTCGCGGTCGCAGACGTAGATCCGCCCGTCGCGGTCCGACACCAGGCTGTGCGGGAGGTGGAACTGGCCCGGTTCCGTCTTGCCGCCCTGGCCCCACGACGAGATCAGCTGACCGGCGGCGCTGAAGCGATGGACGCGCGCGTTGCGGTAGCCGTCGGTCACGTAGAGCTCGCCCGACGGGGACGGCACCATCTCGGTCGGGTAGTTGAACGGGCCAGCCGCGCGCGGCACGAGCTCGCCCGGCCGCTCGCACCCCGTGTCCGAGTGCTGCCCGCGCCGGCCCAGCACCTGGAGCGGCTTGCCGTCGAGCGTATACGTGAGGCAGACGGAATCGTCGCGGTCCGTCAGGTAGACGACGTCCTCCGCGATGTAGATGCCGTGGGGATTCGCGAACGCCCCGACGCCCCAGCCGGTCAGGTACTCGCCCGCGCGATCGAATACCAGCACGGGTGGATCCTTGCGTTGGAAGACGTAGACGCGGTCCTGCGAATCGGTGGCCACCGCGCTGGCGTTGCCGAAGGCCTGGCCGGCGGGCAGCTTCGCCCAGCGCTCGACGAGCTCGTACCGATACTTTCCCGTTCCGACGACGGTCATGGCCTCGCTCCTTCTCGCCCGGGGGCGGGTCGCGATGAGGGTCGGTGCGCGGCGCGGTGAGGGGTTCGACGCGATACTGCGCAGGCGTGATCGCCGGTGTCAAGGCGCGCGGCCGCGCGGCAGGTGAATCGAAGGGGGCGCCGAGATAGCGCTTCGCCCCGCGCGGCTCGCGCGGTAGGGTATCGTGCACCGGTCGAAGCCGCGCCGACGCGCGACGCGAGCCAGCGCGGGCGACCGGAGCGAGCCGCGCACGGTGGTCACCGACGGACAGGGAGGCGATTCGCATGGATCTCGGGCTCACGGGCAAGCACGCCATCGTGACGGGCGGCAGTCGGGGGATCGGCAAGGCGATCGCGCTCGAACTGGCGCGGGAAGGCGTCGACGTCGCGATCGCCGCACGCTCGCTGGGCGAGCTCGAGGCCACGGCGCGCGAGCTGACCGCGGAGACCGGCCGCCGCATCGTTCCGCTCGTCGCCGACGTCACGAGCCGGGAGCAGGTCGACGCCATGATCGGCCGCGCCGCCGAGCGGCTCGGCGGCCTGCACATCCTGGTGAACAGCGGCTCGCTCCCGGGGGGCACGGCCACCGGGCCCATCGAGACCGTCAGGGACGAGGAGTTGCTCGAGGACTTCAACGTGAAGTATGTCGGCGCGCTGCGCTGCGCGCGCGCCGTCATCCCCCATCTCAAGAGCCAGGGATGGGGGCGCATCGTCAACATCAGCGGCACCAACGCGCGCAACGCCGGCAACCTGAGCGGCGGCGCGCGCAACGTCTCGCTCGTGCACCTCACCAAGACGCTGGCCGTGCAGCTCGGGCGCTTCGGGATCACGGTCAATTGCGTCCATCCGGGCATGACGCGCACCGAGCGCACGCCGCGACTCCTGGCGGCGCGCGCCGCCGAGCTCGGCGTGCCGGCCGAGGACGTAGAGGCGCGCGACTTCGCGCCCGACTCGCCGCGCGGCAATGCGATCTGCCGGATGGTCGACGCGGCGGAGATCGCCTACGTGACCGCGTTCCTCGCCTCGGAGAAGGCCTGGGCGATCAGCGGCGAGCTGATCGTGGCGACGGGCGGGGCGGGGCGCTCGGTGTACTACTGAGCGCGCCGCGCGCGGCGCACGACGGAGAGAGCCCGATGCCGACCCATCAATCGCTCGGCGGCGCGTCGGACGAGGACCTGCTGCAGCGCATGGTCGCGACGCACGCCGAGCGCTTCGCGGAGCCGTTCTGGACGTTCTTCGAGGCGAATGTGGCGCCCGGGCTGCCGGCGCGACCGCTGATCGTCGACATCGGATGCGGGCCCGGCCTGTTCCTGCGGGATCTCGGAGAGCGCTACCCGGGCGCGCGCCTCTACGGGTACGACGTCACGCCGGCGATGGTCGCCTACGGGGAGAGTCTCTCGCGCGACGGCGCCGCGCTGCACGTGTCGGTCCACGACGTGGCCACGCAGCCGCTGCCGCACGACGCGGGCAGCGTCGACCTCGTGAGCATGTCGTCCGTGCTCCACGTGCTCGACGAGCCGCTGCCGGTCCTCGCGGAGATCGGGCGCGTGCTGGCGCCGCGGGGCATCTTCCTGCTCCACGACTGGATCCGCCAGCCGCTCGAGGTGTACCTGGCGTGGCGCCGCGACACGATGAAGGAGAGCGAGGCCGACGTGCTGCGCCGAGGCTTCCGGCTCTTCCCCGCGCACAACAAGTACACATCCGAAGACTGGCGATGGCTCCTGCGGCGAGCCGGCCTCGCGATCCGGCAGGAAGGTCAGCTGCGGCCGTCCCACCGCATGTTCGTCGCGGCGCACGACCCCGCGACCTGACCGACCCGCGTCACCGCCCGCGGCCTGGCTCGGAGCGGGCCGTCGAGGCGCCCTTCGACTACGTCCGAAACGCGTTGGTCGCCGTCACCAGGGCGGGCGTGCCGCCGAACAGGTACGCCACCTCCACCGCCTCCTGGATCTCGGCCTCGGAGGCGCCGGCGGCGCGCGCGCGGTTGGCGATCGTCGCCACGCCGTCGGGATGCGAGAGGAGCGCGTCCACGATCATCGTCATGAGGATCTTGTACTTCGCCGGGATCGCGCCGTCCTTCAGGATGCGCTCGCGCTGGGCCATGTAGGACTGCACGAACTCGGGGTCGCGCTGCTGGAGCGTCTGGATCCACGGGGGCAGGGCGGGCTGGGCCATGGAAGGTCTCCTCTCGTCGATGCGCGCGGTCAGCTCGCGAACCAGAGCCGGGGATCGGCGGCTCGCACGCGGGCTTCCGGCAATCCGAGCTCCCGGCGCACGATGTTCGTGCCTTCCACGAGGGCCACGCATTTGTAGTAGGCGATGCGGCGACTCAGCCCCTCGCGGCCGAACCCGCAGTCGGTGGTCACCACCAGCCGCTCCGCCGGGATGTACTCGAGGGCCTTCCTGATCAGCGCGGCGACGTGCTCGGGCGGTTCCACGACCGTGTTGCAGTGGCTGATCACCCCGATGCCGATCTTCTTGTCGGTCTCGTGCTTCGCAAAGAGCGGCAGGTCGCGGCCGCCACTGCTCGCGCACTCGAACGTGATGACGTCGGCGTCGAGCTGGAGCAGATACGGCAGCGCGCGCTCGTAGCTCGGCGTCTCCCAGTACACGCGCTGCTGGTTCGGGTTGCCCCAGCACGTGTGCACCCAGATCTCCGAGTCGACGCCGACCAGCTGGCGGTTGAAGGCCTCGGTGAGGAATTGCAGGTCCGCGTCGGTGCAGTCCGGCCGCGTCGTGCGCCCGTGATGGGGCGGCTCCTCCACCTGGATCACGGGGCAGCCGGCCGCGGCCAGCTCGCGGAACTCCGCGTTCATGATGTCCGACAGGTCCGTGATGAGCGCGCGGTCGTCGCGGTAGTGCTCGTCCCACAGCATGCTGGCCAGCGCCGGGCCGCAGATCGCGCCGAACTTCACCGGCTTGTCGGTGAGGCGCTGGGCGACCTTCCAGAGCGCCGTGTACTCGAGCGGCCCCCGGGTGAGCCGCTCCCTCACGACGCCCGGCTGATAGGCCTCCTGCACCTCCCACAGGATCTTTCCGGGGCGCAGCCCGTGCCGCGACATCCAGCCCCGCGAGGTGTCCCGGTGACCGTCGATCCCACCGAGCCGCTCGATGGGATAGAAGAACCACGACTTGCCGCCGACGGCCAGGTCGAACCGGCTGTCGCCGTCGGTGACCAGATCGAGGCCGGCCGCCTCTTGCGCGTTGATGACGCTGGCCACCGCGTCCTGGTACTGCTCGCGAAACAGCGAGTCGCCCATCGCGGCTTTGAACGATCGGCCCTGCAGGCTCGCGTCGTACCAGACCGGCCGGGGATACGACCCGGTGATGGCCGTCGGCAGCATCAGGTCGCGCGTGACTCGCAGCATGGAGGCCTCCGCCGGTGTCGGTCGACGTCACGGAACGATAGCGGGAACGTCGGGGGCGCGCAAGCATTCCCGAGCGCGCGGCGTCGCGGTTCGGCCGGAGCCGAGCGCGGCGAGAGGCCGCCAGCCGAGCTAGTCTAGCGGTGTGTCGGAGTAGTGAAACAACCGATCCGCAATAGCTCGTCCGCTCCGAGCGCCGGCTCGCCGCCGCAACCCCGTTCTTTGGGGGATGCTCGAAGGGGGCCCCCAGGCCCCCTTCGATTGACTAACGGCTCACCGGTGGATCTTCAGGCGGTCGAGCAGCTTGTCGAGCGCGGGCTTGTCCGACCCGTTGTCCCACGTCAGCAGGAAGGCCCGCGGCTGGCCATCGTGGAGGCCGGCGCCCGCGATCTCTCCCCGATCGTTGATCCCGGCCGCGCTCGTGAGCACCCAGCCCGAGTGCGGATGCAGGAAGACGTTCAGGTCGAGCATCATCCCGCGGAACCAGATGAACGCCCGGGAATTGCCTCCGGCCGTCCCCGACCATCCGACGACGAGCCCGTCGGTGTTGATGCCGCGCGCCTGGCTCACCGCGTCCCCGGGCAACGTCCCGAGGTCGTGCATCGCGCCGTCCCAGAGGAAGGCGTGAGAGTCGGAGCCCGGCGCGGCGCCGGACTCCCCGACGACGAGGCCGCTGGCGTTGATCGCGCGGCCGGTGCTGACCGTGTGGCCCGGCAGCGTGCCCAGGTCCTGGTGGCCGCCGCCCTCGAACAGTGCCGCGC
>Ga0126379_10003085_pt1 | contig 10726 bp, 12 predicted proteins | sample PanSoiMetPlot_24_FD_92640 | JGI IMG/M metagenome (GOLD analysis project Ga0126379, IMG submission 92640) | Tropical forest soil microbial communities from Panama - MetaG Plot_24 | ecosystem: Environmental > Terrestrial > Soil > Tropical forest > Bulk soil | place: Panama | collected 2016-02-17 | reverse complement strand
TTGCCCGAGCGCTGCCTTCAGCGGCTCGGCGAAGAGCCGCGCCACGATGTCCACTCCGCCGCCGGCGGGATAGCCGACGAAGACGCGGATCGGCCGATCGGAAATGAAGGGATGGCGTGTCGAGCGCGTGCTCGCCTTGGTCAAGCGCTGGGGCTGGAAAGCGGAGATGCGAGTTGACGAGGAGGCGACGCAGTTAGCGCAGGCGACGCAGGCGACTCCACCCCCCCGCCGTGCCGCCCTTCGCGGTCGTTCCGCCTCGGTCACTTAAGTTTGGCGTGTAGTTTTTCCGCCGCGGTCAAACGCTGCGGCTGATTGAGCGCAGAACGGGCGTAGATCGCCTGCCGTCTACCATCAATAACCCACATCCCGTCACTTGCCCTAGCTTTGGGATTGACCACGATGGTGTAATCGTTGTCCTCAAGCCGTCGCCGTACGATTCGACGCATTTTCAGGGTGCGCAGCCATTCGAGTTCGGGGGCGACGATGATCAATTGCGTGATCGTCAGCGCGTCGGGTCGTTGGCCGTTCGCGTCTTTTAGGCGGTCAATAGCGTCGGCAATCTCGCTGTGTTCGCCCCCGCGATCGGCGCTAACCATGTAGAAAAACGCATCTGTTTTCCTCGGTTCGGCCTTGGGGTCAAAGTTCGATAGGTCATATTGGTTGAGCAGCGCAGCGACATGGGCAAAACCACCGGCCTCGTACCAGGCCCAAAAGTCGTTCCAGAATGCAGCCGGGAACTCCTCGCTGTGGCGCTCGGAGAACGCCACGTAGTGCCGGCGATCATCGGGCGGTAAGTAGAGCGCGTCGCGATAGTTCGTCGTTATGATCATCCCGCAGCGATTTAGAATGAAATATTCGTTGATGTACTTTTCGTTGACCCGGATTGTGTTGGGCGGGGCCGCGAGAATGTCCTTCATGTGATCGTACAGTCGGTAGCGGTCGACGCTGCCTTGCTCGCCCATGTCACGCGCTTCGTTCAGTCGCACGATCAGTGACTTGAGGAAACCGTTGTTGCGTTGACCGAGGTGGTTGAGCTTGATGTTCTGGAAATTCCATTCGCCGACCGTCCGCACCACCGCTTCGAGTAGCGTATCCTTGCCGATCTTGGGGGCGCCGCCGAGCACCAGTCCGTGATTGATCTTGTCGCCCGGCCGTTGCACGCGGCAGGCCAGCCACGCGATGATGTGATCGGCGTCGTCGGGATAGAGCGCACGCCAGTGCTCGATCCAACGGTTTGCCTCTGCCGGGTCGCCGTGCTCGATCGGGGGCGACGAACGATAGAAGTTGAGCGAGGTCGCGCCCAATTTCTCGACGTAACCACCATCGACCGCCAAACGACCGCGGATAAACTCCGGTTCACCGGGGTCCCACGTCAGAGCTTCAACGCTCCGATTTTGCGCTAGCCACATGCTCGCCGGGATCGTGGTTACGCCGCCCTTCTTGTTGAGCACCGGATTGCCGTTGGCATCGAGCACCGGCATCTGTGGTAACCGATCATCGACACTGGCATTCGGCCACGACGATTTGCACGGAAGATAGATGCACGCGCGACTTGGCGCGTAAGACACAAGGTCTTCAAGCACGCATGATGACGGCAGCGTGTTGGATGGTTCTGTCGTCAATTCCTCGAATTGCTCGGCGAACGCGGACATTACACTTTCCTCCCAAGCACCACATCGTTGAAATCCCAGCCCGCTTGCTTCGGGATCAGCGGTACCACCTTACGCCCGGCCGCAATCCATGCCTGCCGACCACGCGCGGCGGCGTTCTGTCCCGCATTGTTGGTGTCGTAGTCGACGAGTTGAATGAGCGTCGCCACGCTCGGCAGCACCGGCAGGCGCGCTAAACCGCCGCGCGCAACGGCCGACCAGGCCGGCGTCAGCGGCGCGCCGCGATAAGGAATCCGCGTGGCGGCGGCGAGCACGGTTTCAATCCCCTCGCCGACGACGAGCTGGTCGCTGCCGTCCGCCGGCCACAGCTTCACCACGCCCATGTGCCCGAGGGCCTTGCGGTCGATCTTGAGTATCGCGCCGTTGTCTTGGCGCAGGCCGATGCGATGGATCCCGGTCACTGCGTCGGTGAGCGGGTCTTGCATCAGCGCGACGATGCAGGGGTGCCGCTCGCCGGCGCCGAAGACGCAATTCGGGTGGAAGCGCAGCACACTCTTGATCGTCGGCGGCAGCTTGCTCACGTCGATCGCGCGGGTTTCGGCCAGATACTTCTCGCCAATGCTGTCGGCGAGCGGTTGCGTCGCGTTCCAGATGGCGCGGAAGAAGTCGCGCTTCTCTTCGGTGCTCTGTTGCTGCTCGAAGCTCGGCGGCGCGTCCCACGAATAGAGTGCGGCGAGCGCCTCGTCGCGGGTCATGCCCTCGGCTTGCATCAGCCAATTCATGCGGTCGCCGTGCCGGCCGCAGCCGAAACAGTGCCAATGATCGGCGTAGATCTTGCAACTCGGATTCGAGTCATCGTGAAACGGGCATGAGACCCGCTGCGATGAGTCCATCGGCAGCGACACGAGCGCGGTCAGCGGTGCGGTGTTTGCGTCGAGGTTTTCGAGGAATGTTTCCACCGCGCCCTGCTCGACGTCCTTCGTGTTCGGTAGGCAGGGCGCGCCAGCAACGTAGGTGTCGAGGGCGCGCCCCACCTCGGCGGCGGGGCCGTTCGTGATGACGGCTTCGGCGTCGTTGCTGACGGTCGTCAGCGTCTCCGTCGATGGTGGCGGCTCGGCGGTGGCTGGTCCTTCGAAGTAGATCGGGCTGCTGTGAACTTTTCCGCCGAGCGGCAGACCCGCAGTCCACGTCGGCGGTTTCAACATGCAGGCGAGCACGTCCTGCTCGGTCACCGCGGAGTCGTTCGGCACCTCGATCGTGATCTCGTCGTGGCAATGCGACACGATCGGCCAACCGCGGGCGTCCATGCGCAACAGCGCGGCGGCGAGCAAGTCGCGCGCCGTTCCGGACACGACGTTCTCAACAAAAATGCCGGCCCACGCGCGCTTGTAGCGCCAGCCACCTTTCGAGTTGTCGAGATATTCGATGTCCGGGTCGCCGTCCTCGAATTTCTGGTTCGGTGCGAGTCGCGCGCCGGGATAGTGGATCAGGCGACCGCTCGGCAGTTCGAGCGTGAGCGTGTGGCCATCGAAGGCGGCGACGATCGACGGTGCCGGCGCCGGGTTGACCCGGATCGCCTGTCGGGTGCGGATGGCGGTGCGGGCGGTGCGCATCAGCCGTTCCCAAAACACGAGGGTTCGCGGGTGTGCGTCGCGCCATTGGCGATTGATGGCTCTTATCTCTGCCTCGCTGCGGCCGTCGTCGCCGGCGATGCGTTGCCATGCTCCGACTACGCCGACATAGCCGAAGGCGATTTCGGCGTTCTTGCCGAGCTGGCGCTCGGGCTTGATGATGGCGAGCACGTCCTTGCGCATCATCCGCGCGGCGATCTGGCGATAAGGATGCAGGCGCTCGTCGCCGCTGGCGTCATATTCGCGGAAGGCGTCGAGCTTCCACGTCTCGCCTGTGAACCATGCCAGCAGGCGCGACTCGATGGCGGCAAAGTCGGCCCAGATCAATTTATGCCCGGGAGCGGCGCAGAGCGCGGCGCGCATCAGGCCAGCGAGCACGGTAAGCGGGTTGCCGAAGCGCGCGATCTCGGCGTCGTCGCCGGCGAGCACGGCGTCGATCAAGCTCTTCGGCAACTCGGCGTCGTTGCGCGGCAGGTTGTGTAACTGCACGCCGATGCTCGACCAACGACCGGTGTGAGCGCCGTGATAGCGCAAGACCTCGCGCACCCGATGGTCGGTGGGGTCCGCGAACGCCAGCATCTTCTTGAACTTCTGTGCGCTGTTGAGCGCGCCGCGCTGGCGCAGCACGAGCAGCTCGCGCACGTAATCCTCGGGTTTGTGCGCCAGGGTCGCCGCCACCGAGCGCTTGGTGAGGCCGGTCATGTTGTGACCGCGCGCGTTGATTGCGTTCAAGATTCGATCGCGCTGGAATACGCTGGTGACGACACCGCTGGTCACCTCGTTGAGCCGGACATTGACAGCGTTGCGATTTCTGATGGCGAGGGCGTGTGCGGCTTCGATGAACGGGATATTGAGGCAGACGCCGTGCGCGTTGATCTTGGCGTCGAGCAATAAGAGCGGGCGCTCGTCCGGCGGGAGCGGTTTCAGCAGGGGACTACGATAGCTGGCGCGCGTGCTCTCAACGTCGGTTTTGCCGCGTTCGCGCAGGAGCGCGAGGTCGCGTTCACGCCGGGCGGGATCGTCGGGCTTACGTTTCATTTGTATGGCCGTGCGAGCCGCAGCATCGCCTTGTGTGCTTCGGGGTCTTTGCGGAACGGCAAGTCGAGCGCGATGCAGCGCGTTTCGAGCTTGGCCGGATAGGCGTTCGCCAGTGCGTGACGCTCGGCGCAGTCTTGATTTGCGAGCGGGATCGGCGCGAACCCGTAGCGCGGCGTCAGGATGAATTCGTGGATGCGACGCTCGAACGTCCAGTTATCCCAAACGAACGTGTATGCGCGCGGGTCGATGAACGGCGGCGGCACCGGATCGCCTGGTCGCCAGACTTGCACCGGGCCATCGTCGATTGCGAAGCAGACGAAATGTACGTCAGTGCTCGGGTCAGACGCATAGCGGTATGTGCCGCACTCTTTTAGCTTGCGGGTCGAAAAAGTCTCGATGTCCTCGAACACGTGCATCGGTATGCTTTCACACTCATGATTCACGGTGCCTTAGCCAGGAATGTCTCTCCAAATCTCAGTCATTCTCGTTTTCTTCGGCACTCGTCGCATACAGATCCAAGAACCGCGCATGCGCGCTCCAAAGCACGTCCTTCGCGCACCAGTTCGCCCCACATCTCGAAGATCAGCGTGCGCGCGTGCTCGGCGTCGATCGGTCCGCGGTGCGGCTCGCATGCGCCGAAATACGCGTTGGCGATTGATGCATCGATCAGCGCCTCGAACGCGTCCTCGACGGTGTCCGGCAGGTGCGTTTTGAACAGGAGGGATTTCACTGGTCGCGCTCCTTCTGTACGCGATGTTGGTTGTGATCGCTTCCTGATGCCGCCCCGCCTCCCGGAGCGGCATTGAGCAGCGGTCCATGATCAATAAGGAATCTCGTCGCCCGTCACCTCTTTCGCGGTGAGCGGCGAGACGGATTGCGCGTCGGCCGGTGCCCCTTGCATCGCAGCGGGAGCGGCGCCCGCGTCCGGGATCCCGGGCGTGTCCGGTGCCGGCAGTGAGCCGGTGCGGTCGGATCCGAGCTTGACCAGATCCTTGCGGACCAGCTTTGGTCGCTGGCGCATGCCGTAGCTGGTCCGGAAGTCAGTATGACTCAGCTCGACGACCGCGTAGACATGCTCGTCGCGGAACTTGCGAACGAGGTTGATGTCCTCGATGATCTCACGGACGGCGATCGCCGAACCGATGGTGCTCGTCGGTGATGGCCAGGTGTAGCGATTCCAGTGCTCGTCGACGAAGTAGAGGCAGTGCTGCCCGCTCCAAGGCCCGACCTCCTTGCCGAAGCTCGTGCGCCATTCGCTGTGGTCGCACTCGGCGTTGAGCCGCTTAAAGTCGGGGAACTTCTCGCCCGGCGCGAGGATGCGCGTGACGAGCGGCGTGTTGTCGTGTGACCACTTGTTGACGATGTTGCGCACGCCGATCAGGGTGGCGCGCATCCCGGTCACGCCTTCTCCGTCGAGCAGCCACCGCGGGTCGAGGAACTTGAACTTCCCGCCCACGATGACACGATTTGACGTGTTGATGTCTTCGCCGCCCTCGCTCTCGTGAGTGAAGTCGGAAAAGCCGTCAAGCTCGACGACGCTCAGGTTCTTTACCAACGCATTGACCATGACTCACTCTCCTCGATTACTTCATGATTTGCCGGATGCTCCGGCGGGCCTCCCCGCGATGGCGGGAACTGGTTGTCAGCTCTCCACGCTTGCAACGATCGCCGATCGCAGCGCGGCGATCGCGCGCGGATAGGATTCGTTCTGCCAAGAGGATGCGAGGTAGATCTTCATGGTGCGCCCCCGTTGTCGGCCTCGACGCGGGCGGCGTAGCGGATGACGGGCGGTCCGAGATGCACACGACTCCAGAGAAACCACGCGTGGTTGTCGCTCGGCCCCGACGGTCCCTCGAACCACTTGATGCGGTTGAGCAGCACGACCTTGCCGGCGAATTGCGGGCACCAGCGGAAGAGGTGTTGTCGGCCGAAGGCGGAATCGAAGTCGTTGCGCAGCAGCATCGCGACGCGCGGCACGAGCGTGAGCGCGTGCTCGATGAAGCGCACGGCTAGTTCGCCGCGCTTGGCCTCGCCGTAAGGCGGATTCGTGATGATGTCGGAGACCGCGGGCGGCACCGTTGTGAGCGTCAAAAAGTCCTCGGCCGTGCCGACGGTATCAATGCCTTGGGCGCGCAGCGTCGCGACAAGACGACCGGAGTCGCGATCACACGGGTCCCAGGCGCGGCGGATCGGCGCGTGCATCTGCGAGAGCAGCGCGGCGACGACCCACTGCGGGGTTTCGTAGGCTTCGTCCGGCTGCCGCCGATATCCAGAGAGGCGCTGGCTCATGCGGCGCCCTCCGTGTCGACAATAGCGTCAAGGGTGGCGTCGAGTGCCCCGCTCGCACGGCCGTGAGAATCGTTCCCGTATTTCTGCCGGTTGAGCAGCTCGCGAAATTGCGGATCGAAGAGCACCAGCGGCGTGCACGAATCCGGCAGCGACCGCAGCACGTCGCCGACCTGCGCGACGTTCGGAATAAACACTTCGGACAGGCGGCGGCCGGGCGGTGTCACTGGTACGGTTACCCGGCCGCCACCCGCATCAGCGCAAACGCCCTCGGTTGGCATGCTCGCCAGCAGCGTCGCGCCAATCGGAGTCCCTGCACGCATCACGCCCTCTGCTGTGCGCCTATTAAGCTTCGTACGTGCCGGACGTGCCGATCTCCGGCATCCGGCTCTCCGATTGGCTTGACGCTCTCGCTGTATTGTGGACGAACGTGAGATGACGCCGCCCTAAGCGCTTCAGCCGCGTGTCAGGATATTTGGACTTGAGCTGTTGAATCGCGTGTCCCCCGGCGAGTCGCTGCAGTTCGGGCTGCCAAGTGGCTGGCATAACCTCCCGAAACCAATCGGAGCCCTTAGCGGCGAGCAGTGCTTTCCAAAGCTCAGCATCCCACCCGCTCGACGCGCGGAGCGCGGCAGCCAGTGGCGTTGGCTCCTGTTTGGAGCCTTTACTCCTCTTGGACGGGCCGGCTGCTTTCGGCCACAAACTCTGCTTCCAGTGCGTGAGAACCACGCGCGGATAATTCAGATCGGCCAACCGCTCGGGAGGCAAGGCGGCACGCCACGCGTCGACCGCTTCGATATTGCGCGCGACTTCGACCATGATTGACCGTGCGGTCTTGTCGTAACGATCGAAACCGTGCAGCCGGAGTCGGTGATTTACGGCGCGGTGATACGGCGTGCCACGAGGCTGCTCCGCCCTCGCGGCCGCCATGGCAAGGTTCTGGATCGCCAACAGGGCCAAGCAGACGTCCCGCCACGCGGTCCAGGTCTGGGCGGCGGCGCGGTCAAGCTGGCGCTGAGCCACCTTGCCGCGCTCGATCATCGCGCTGGGGGTGAGCGTGGTTTGCTGCGAGCAAACCACGCCCGGCTGGAAGGCGGCCGTGCTGGAAGCAACTTGATTTTTGGGGATGGAACTGGAATCTATCACGGTAATCTCCTCGGGTTTTCATAGGCTCTGGGGATTCAGCGATGCCCGTCGGCGGGAACCACTCGCGCCGGCGGGCTCGTGCGTTTAGGCAGCCGCAGCGAGCGCGGGGTAGATTCGTCTCAGGCTTTCGCCGCGACGCGCCCCTGCTCCCAGATCTCAAGCTCGGCTTCGTCGCGGTGCGGGCCGCGAAGCTCGTACTCCTGTGGCATCGCCATCTTGGGGTCCGTGCCCCATCGCTTGATGGTCTTGATGCTCTTGCCGTACCGCTTGGCTTGCTCGGATCGGGACAGGAAGCGACGCGGCTTCATCTCTGCGGCGGTGTTTGTCATTGACCTCCTCTCGCTTGTCTTGCGGCGCGGGGATGGGCGCCCGCGTTGTGAGCGACCACAAGCGAGGGCGCCCGCCTCGCTCGACGACGGCCGGGAATGTCCGGGCAATCGCCACCAATTTCGTTTTTCGCTAAGGAAGATCCCGGCCGTGAGAGAGTCACGACCCTAAACCTACGGAAACCTACGGAAACAAATCTCGGGGGGTTGTGTAGGTCTGACGCGAATCAACCCTTGGACGGTCTTCCGGCGTCCCAGAGGTGGCCGATGATGCGATTCAGCGTGGGGTAGTCCTTGGACGGGAGCTTGAGTCCCTTCGGCGCATCAGCGCGAACTTGATCGAAAAATACTTGCTTCGTGTCGGGGCGGCCACGAGCGAGAACTCTGTTTGCGAGGGCGGCGAGGGCGGCATAATCGTAGGTCTGCTCGGTCCCTGGTCCGGGCTTGCGCTTCGACGCCGGCACGGCCGAGCGCGCCACCTTGATGCCGACCACCTGTCCTGGCACATCGGAAGGACCGTCGCGCCAGAATGGAGATGTGTTCGATATGAGCACGCCGATCTTTGCCCGGTTGGCCTTCCGGTCGACATTTACGAAGGGCTCGTTCCAGAACTTGGCGTCGCCGGGAACGCGGGTCCCGTCCGGAAGCAGATGCGACCACGGCCAACCGTTCTTGAGGTCACGGACCAGCGCCTGCTCGGCGTCTTCCTCGGATCCCCAAGTGTCGACCCGCTCCGTCACGGCGTCATTGAACCAGATCTCGTCGCCTGTAGACTCAGGCTCAGCCTTCGCCGCCATCTTCGAACCACTCTGGCGCTGCGGGGGTCAGACCCGGCGGGGGCGCTCTCAACGCCCCTGCTCGGTCGCTTCTAGTGCGGTCGCAGCTTCACCACCTTAGCAGGCTTGCCGCCGACGAGCTGTTCGATGTGATCGGCCCACCGCTGCATAGCCGCCGTCATTTCGGGCAGGAAGGAATGCCGCTGATAGACCCCGGCGACGCCTTTAAACGACCCGCTGCGATGCGCCAGGATCTTCTCGATCACCGGCAGCGACACGCCGAGCCGGGCCAGACCAGACGCGACCGCGCGGCGAATGTAGTGCACCGTCCATGCCGGAACGTCACCCATGTGGGAATCGAGCCTTTGCTTGATGCGGGCAAAGCGCGTGATCGGCGTGTTGAAGACGTGCTCGCTAGCGCACGGCATGGATTCGATCAGGGCGGCGGCCTGCGTCGAAAGCGGCAGCACGTGCGCCTGCTTGCCCTTCATGCGTTCGGCCGGCAACGCCAGTGCGTCGCCATCGACCTCGCTCCATCGTAGGCCGGCAATCTCGCTGCGCCTTTGACCGGTCAAAATCAGGAGCTTGATGCAGACCCCGGCGCGATCGTCGAGACTGTCAGCCGCACGCCATAGCCGGCGAATCTCGTCGTCGTCGAGCGTGCGGTCACGCGCCGTCGCGGGGGTAGGTGCCTTGACGCCGACGCAGGGTGAGGCCGTGATCACGTCGCGGTCGAGCAGCCAACGAAAAAAATGCGAGAGCGCCGACTTAGCGCGATTGGCCATGCTCGGGCGATCGGTCGCGATTTTGTCGAGGATCTCGATCACATCACGCCGACGGATCTCATGCACGCTGCGCTTGCCCCACGCCGGCAAAACGTCATTCCGAAACACGGCCACGGTCCCGCGCCAGGAGTTCGGCCGGGTCCGCCGCTTGGCGTATTGCTCGATGTACTGCTCGGCCAGTCGCTCGACGGTGTCGTCGGCCTTGAATCGGGCGCCGTGACGCGCGTCCTGTTTAGCGGTAGCGGGATCGCGGCCCTGCGCGACTTCAAGCATCGCGTCGGCGGCGAGCTTGCGCGCGGCAGCGAGCGTGATGCCGGCGGGAAGGGTGAGCTTGCGCGCGCGACCGGCGGCGTTGCGGTAGCGCACCGCAAAGCTCTTGTGACCGCTCGGCTGTACGACGGTGCGCAAAGCGCGAGCGCCGCCGTCCGGCACCTCATAGCGAACGGCACGGGGCTTGAGGTTTTGAATCGAGATCTCGGTGAGCGCGCGGGGCACGGTGGACTCCTTCGGGGTTACGCCGGGGTTACGGGATCGGCTGTCTGAGCGTGTCCGCTGGTGTCCTAGACATAGCCGGACAATGCGCCAGATATGCCGACGGAATCGACATACCGCAAGGGCTTTGCGTCCAGGTATGTCCAGCCGTGTCAGGGTACGGGCGATTGGCGCTCACGACCACCATCGCGTTTTCCGCCGCGATCCTGCTCGTGATGTAGGCGGTGTCCTCCGATTGGCCGACGGTGAACCCGCCGCCGTGAAGATAGAGCATCATCGGGCGCGCGCCGGCCCCCTTGCTCGACGGCGGTGGGCTGAAGACCTGGCAGCGGATGCGGCCAGCCGGCGAAGGAACGGCGACCCCGCCCACGCCGATATCGGGGTAGAGCTCGGCGGCGCTTTTCGGCAGCTCCGCTGCTGCGATTGGCTGCTCCTGGCCGACATAGCCGGTGCGGACCGGATGAATCATCAGGTCGCGCAAGGTCACCGGTGAGCGCATCTTGGCCAGGAGCCGGTACATGGGCGCGGCGGGATCGGACGGATCGATCTTGGAAACGCCTGGGCCATTCGGACGCTGGTCGACGAACGGCGCCGGATTTTGCGATGCATTGTCCACACTCGCGGGCATGGGCGGTC
>Ga0126379_10003084_pt1 | contig 10727 bp, 4 predicted proteins | sample PanSoiMetPlot_24_FD_92640 | JGI IMG/M metagenome (GOLD analysis project Ga0126379, IMG submission 92640) | Tropical forest soil microbial communities from Panama - MetaG Plot_24 | ecosystem: Environmental > Terrestrial > Soil > Tropical forest > Bulk soil | place: Panama | collected 2016-02-17 | reverse complement strand
CGAGATTATGGCCACAGGCTGAGAAAGCCTATGAGCTGGCAGGTCGCCAGGCGCGAGAGACTGGGCCGGCCATTGCAGCCATCGTCCTCAATCAGTGGGCTGTCGCCAGCGAAGGACGTGGCGCTCTACAGAATGCTGCGCGACGCTACCAGGAATCTTTGGTTGCGTATCAAAAATTGGAAGGTGAAAGCCTGGCGGTCGCCGGCGACCTCAATGGTCTCGGCAGTGTTGCCCGAAAGCGCGGCGATCTCAAGGAAGCTGAAGACTACAGTCGCCGCGCGCTGGTCATGGAAGAGCAGCTCGCGCCTGGGAGTTTGGATGTTGCTATCAGCTTGAACAATCTCGGCAACATCGCATGGGCACGTCGCGATTTGGTTACCGCTGAGCAGCGCCACAAGCAAGCCCTGGCCATCCGGGAGAGACTTGATCCCGGAGGCATGTCCATGGCAGGCAGCTTGAATAATCTCGGTCTGATTGCCTGGCAGCGGGACGAACTCGAGAGAGCCGAGGATTATCAACTACAAGCCCTCGCGATCAGAAGGAGTTTGTCGCCCGGCAGCATGGATGTCGCCGCCAGTTACAACAACCTAGGGAGTATTGCCTGGAATCGCGGCGATTTGGCCAGGGCTGAAAGCTATTATCGTCAGGGTCTTGAAATCCGGGAACACCTCGCTCCCGACAGCATGGACCTGGCTGACGTCTTGAATAACCTTGGCCTGGTGGCGTGGCGCCGCGGCGAGTTGGCGCTGACTGAACAGTATTACCGGCGGGCGCTCACCATCGAGCAAAAACATGGGGCTGTCACTCTCGAGCTGGCAAACATTCTCCATAACCTCGCCAAGGTGCTTTGGGAGCGCGGAGATTATGTGGCTGCTCATGACGTCGATCTGCGAGCTCTGCAAATCCGCCAGAAGATGGCGCCTGATAGCCTTGAAGTGGCCGCGAGCCTCAACGCTTTGAGTTCTTTCGCAAGGGAACAAGGCAATTGGCCAGAAGCTGAAAAATATAGCCGACAGGCGCTCGAGATTGAATCCAAATCCGCTCCCGAAAGCCTGATTTTTTCCAACACTCTTACCCAACTGGGCGACATCAAGCAGGCCCAGAATGACGAAGCCGGCGCCGAGAGCTTATATCGCCAGGCATTGGAGATTCGCGAAAAACTTGCTCCGGGCAGTACCAGCCATTCTGAGTCACTGGCAGCTCTTGCCCGCATCCTTTGGCACCGGCAGGAGTGGGACGCTGCGGCGCGGCTCTTCGACCAAGCGCTTCAGGCCCTGGAGAGCCAGACCGCGCGCCTGGGAGGCACCGAGGAAGTCCGCTCAAGTTTTCGAGCCAACCGGGCCAGATACTACGCCGACTACATTGACCTGCTGATCGCACGCAAGCAGCCCGCACTCGCACTCCATGTTGCGGAGCGTTCGCGAGCACAATCCTTTCTGGAGATGTTGAGCGCGGCCCACATTGATGTCAACAAGGGCGTTGATCCGGATTTGCTATCCCAGAAACGGCGCCTCGAGCAGTCGATCAACAGCAAGTCCGGTGAACGCATCGCGGTTCTCAACGGCAAACACACTCAGGAGCAGGTAACAGCGCTCGCGCAGCAGATCGAAAAACTTTTGGCCCAATACCAGGAGGTCGAAAGCCGAATTCGCATCGCCAGTACGGGCTACGCGGACTTGACTCGGCCTCAGTCGGTTGAGACGAAACAGATTCAGGATGAATTACTGGATCCTGACACCATCCTTTTGGAATATTCCCTGGGAGAAGAGCACAGTCATCTTTGGATGGTGAGCCAAAACGCCCTGGCCACCTACGAACTTCCAAAGAGGTCTCTCGTTGAGGCTGCGGCGCGGCGAGCCTACAGCCTGCTCATCCAACCGAACTCGCAGAACCAGACAGAGTTCAGGTCGCAGGTAGCGCGGTGGAACCAGGCTGCGATGCGGTTAAGCCGGATGGTGCTAGGCCCGGTGGCCGCACGGCTTCATGAGAAGCGGCTGCTCATCGTGGCCGATGGGGCACTGCAATACATCCCGTTTGAAGCCTTGCCCAGCCCTACGGCCGCACAAGCCAAGACGCCTCCGCTGCCCCTGGTTGTGAAACATGAAATTGTTTATTTGCCATCTGTTTCTGTGCTCGCGATGCTGAGGCGCGCAGAGAAAACCAGAAAGGCCGGCCCTGGAAGCGTGGTGGTTATGGCAGATCCGGTCTTTGACAAAGAAGATGCGCGCGTCCGGCCCACGGCCGCTGCACAGACGCCGGGCCCGCAAGGCCAGGTTGCTGATGACAGCGCTGTCAGCTCCGCAGACCAGCTAACGCGATCGGCCTCGGACTCTGGACTCACTCGCCTGCCCAGGCTGTCGTACTCTCGCCGCGAAGCAGACGCCATCCTTGCGGTAACACCGCCAGGCCGCGGCGCTGTGTTCGTCGATTTCCGAGCCAGCCGGGCGATCGCGATCGGTCCGGAGATGACAAATTATGGTATCGTCCACTTCGCCACGCACGGCTTTCTGGACAGCCAGCATCCCGAATTGTCCGGACTGGTACTGTCCTTGGTTGACGAGCAAGGCCGCCCGCAGAACGGATTCCTGGACCTCCAGGACATATTTAACTTGAATCTTTCTGCGGACTTGGTGGTGTTGAGCGCCTGTCAAACCGCTTTGGGCAAAGAAATCCGTGGTGAAGGAATGTTGGGACTTACCCGGGGCTTCATGTACGCCGGAACCGAGAGGGTCATGGCCAGCCTGTGGAATGTGGACGATGTGGCTACGGCCGAACTGATGACCCGTTTTTACAGGTCGATGCAGCAAGATGGCCTGCGGCCGGCTGCGGCCCTGCGCCGGGCTCAGATGGAGATGCGGAAACACCAACGCTGGGCGATGCCCTACTCTTGGGCGGGATTCCAATTACAGGGCGAGTGGAGGTAGAATTGGCCCTCCATTGACTGGTTACAGCTTGGCCGCCTCAGGATGAGATTTTTGAGGTTGACCAGGAGGCCCGCAAGATTTTCCTGTAATTTTTCGCCGGCTCAACCCACGACTCATGTAGCTATCGGTTCGTTGAATGATCCAGGTGACCCGTATCCTATCCCGCCCCGGAATTGAAGTTGGCCTGACCGGCCCGCGATCGATGCGAAATCTGTCTCGCCGGTCAAGGCTGAAACTGCCGGCGTAGTCGGGCCCGGCCAAATCACTGTTGTGAATGGAGACTACGATGAGAGTTGTCATGACCGTGCTTGGGCTTTTGTTGCTGGCAGCTGGGGCGCAGGGTCAACTCCCCAATCAGTGTCAGCAGCAATGCACGAATGATTACAACACGTGCACGGCCACTGCCGATCAACAGTTCAGCAGCTGCACTAGCGCCAACGACTCAGGATATAACTCTTGTTCCTACTGCGTCGCCACGGCTCCAACCGGAGCATTCTGTCCCTATTGCTCCGACGCTACGGGATGTCCCAACGGAACGCCGAGTTGTCCTTCGGGAGATCAGCGTTGCTGTGATCTCTATCATTCCAGCCAGGCGAACAGCTGCGAGTCAGCCTACGACGATGCTTTATCTATCTGTAGCAGCATTTATGCTCAGTGCTCGAATAATTGCGGAAATGATTTTCCCCCAGTCCTCGTCCACAGGAAATTGCCGCGGCTTCCGGGTAAGACAATGAGCGACGTCATGTGGGCCCGGCTGATGCGGAACATCTCGAGGCCCGCAAAGTTAGTGCTGTAGACTAGCGGAGTCTCGTCCTCGCATTAGTGACTGAGTCTGCAAACCAGAAGTGCCCCTCCCATCCTTTTGGTAGGGTCTCTAACAAGGTAACAATTGCTGACGGGGTAAGGCGCTTCTTTACCCGCCTGTGGCGCCTGTTTATAATCCTTCATTCCCAAGCTTGTGGGCGTACTGCATTTCCACCCTGGCGAATGGCAAGCCAACGCTAGGCAAGACACACCTTGAAGATGAGGGGCGGCACGGAACTGTTCTGTCTTAGGGTTGATTCGGTCTTGACAATGCAGGGACTGGTCGACCAACCGAGTTTTACCCGGATTCTAAGAAATGCAGCGGGATGACGCCAACTCATCTGCCCAAGAGAACGTTAAGTCCCGCCAGTTTGAGGCCCTGCTCCAACGGTTGGATCCAGACCGGGAGCGGGCTGGCGGAAAGTACGAAGATCTCCGACGCCGGCTGATCAAGTTCTTCGAATGGAATTCCTGCTTCCCCGCGGAAGACCTCGTGGACGAAACCTTTGACCGCGTCGCGGAGAGACTGGAAGAAGTCCAGGTACTAGACGTGGCAGGCTTCGCCTGGGGCTTTGCAAAGCACATCCGCCAGGAAGCCTACAAGCGATCCGAGCGCGTCGTTCACATCTCAGATTTGCCAGAGGGCTCGCAATTTCCGGCCGCAGGCAAAAACCCGGAAGAATCTGTTCATGAATCGTTGGAAGACGAATGGAGGACCCGCTGCCTGCGCCTTTGTTTGCGTCGCCTTTCTCCTCGAGATCACGAGGTGTTCCTCAAATATCACAATGTAAAAGGAGAGCACACCGCGTACCGGCAGCAGCTTGCGGCAGATCTAGGGACCACGATCGGCGCTCTGCGCGTCAGGATCAACCGGTTGCGGGAAAAACTGGAAGGCTGCGCCCAAGAATGTATGGCTCGCCGCAGACCGGGCAAAGAAGTTTAGGGGCTTCGCTGGAAAGACATGACCATTGTGCGACAAAGCCGCGAAATCACGTAACTTTTGTCGAGCTTAGACCATTTGATTCGTTCGGCATATTTTCTGTGAGAATTGTACTGAGATCGTTTCTTGGCGCCCGACATGACAGACCGAAGTGAAGGCAAGAACTTCATGGTCCAATACATCCTGGGACAAGTGTCACCAGAGGAGCGGGCCGGCTTCGAAGAGCGTTACCAGATGGACAGCGATTTGTTCGAGGAACTGATCGCTACAGAAAATGATTTGATTGACTCGTATGCACGCGGCGAACTTTCTGGCGCTCAGAGGGTTCAGTTCGAGAGCCGCTTCCTGGCGACTCCCCAATTGCGCGAGCGCGTAAAGCTTGCAAAATCTCTGGCTCGCAACATCTCGGGGCCTGCTGCATCCCAGGCAACGCCAAGCGAGTGGAGGTTCATTGGGCCCCTAAGCCAAGCGAGCCCAGTTGCCCGCTGGGCATTCACCGGGGCTCTCTTGGGTTTGCTGTTTTGGGGCGTGTGGATGACCGCCAGCAATATCCGCATGAGGAACGAACTGGAAGCGATGGCCCGAGAGCGGGACCGCGTCGCGCACCGGCAGAGAGACCTTGAAGACCAACTCACAGAGCTGAACGCGCGATTAAAAGAGCTTCAGGCGAATCCGACTGCCCAGGAATTTGCAAGATTGGGAGAGACCGGCAAAACAATGGTCTCCCTCGTCTTAGCCCCCGGTCTTCCGCGAAGCACTGAACATCCGCACGTCCTGCCCATCTCCTCTGGCGTGTCTTCCGCTCTTCTGCTGCTCAAGACTCGTCCAGGTGCTTTCTTGACGTACAACATTTCGTTGGAAACACCGGAAGGCAAGCAACTCCTCAAGCGAGAAGACCTGAAGCCTTGGCCCACGGGCGATGAGGAAATGATTCCTTTGTCTCTTCCTTCCGCAACTCTTCAGCGCGGCGATTACATCGTCAGGCTGATTGGCCACGCGGCCGGGAAGTCCGAAGAAGTTAACGTCTATAGTTTCCGGGTGGTGGTGCAGTAAGGTCTTCTTGTCCCACCTGCCAACCATCAAAGATTTCCTCTGTAATTTCGACCAGGCGAAAGCCACGTAAGAGGAGCGGCAAAATCCGGGTCTCAATTCCGACCAGACTTGCCGGCTCTTAAATCGCACGGAGGAGAATCTTCATGTGGACAACCTTTCGTAGGCAACTGGCGCGCGCAGGGTTCGTCATTGCCATTCTCATTTCACTCGGCACGAATCAATGTCTTGCCCAAAACGGCGGAAACGGCTCCAATCCGGGAGGAGGAGGCTCAGGGCAAGCCCAGTATGATGGGACGCTCGAGCACGCCGGCTGCGACACCATTAGCGGCTGGGCTGTCAACACCCAGATGTTGACGACAGTGGTCAGCGTTCAGATTTGGGATGGCGGATTTCTTGACCCCGTCAACGGCATCGTTGCGGCGAATGCCTTCGACGCCAATGTCGCGCAAAAGTACGGCGCCGCCAATGGGATGCATGGCTTTTCCATAGCCACGCCTGCAAGCTTCAAGGACGGCCAGCTTCACCAGTTGCATGTGCGCTTCAATGGCTCGCCTGACGATCTGCAATTCAGTCCCGCGACCATCGGGTGCGGCAGCGCTCCGAATGTCCTTGGCGCCGTGGAGCATTTCGGTTGCGACGGGGTATCGGGATATGCAGCCGACAGAATGCATCCGAATGTCTCGCTGAACATCCCGGTTTACGATGGACAGACCCTCTTGACTGTTGTCAGTGCCAATCAGTTGCGTCCCGATCTGGCTTTCCTCCTCAGCGATAACGGGCTGCACGGCTTCTCCTGGTCCATCCCGCCGGCCCTACAGGACCACACGCTGCATGTGCTGAGCTTTAGATTTCCCGGCAACAATGCCGACCTGGCGAACAGCCCTGTATACATCTCGTGTGGACCGGCGCAGGCACAAGTGATCTTCAACCTCGCCTGTGGACAGGTCAATCCGGGAGCGGTCTCAGTCGGCTGTGATGGACGCACCGATACAGGGGTTCTCTATGACGCGGCATTCCCCGCCACACTTGCTGCGGGCGACAGGTACACGGTGCGTTTGTTCAATATCGATGACCACGAGAGGGTCATCGTCAACGGCATCCTTGCCGGCTCGGCTGATTATGGCCAGGACGTCACGATCGACATCACCAGTTTCATGAACGTTGGAACGAACACCATCGAGTTGATTGCCGTGAACGATAGTGGACCCTGGACCGATGGCTTTACCGTGATTCGTATTCCGGCCGGCGCACAGTAATCATTCATCCGCCGCCGGTCCGGCTTGGCTGCCATGCTTCTCTCCAGGCATAGCAGCCTTTTTTTGATTGCTATCCGCGCTTTGACTCTTCTGAAGGGTGTTCCCAAAAAAAATCTGTAATTTCGCAAATCCCTGAACCACGTCAGCATGAGCAGGAAAGCTCGAATAGCTGCGCGGTGTGACGTGCGGCCGGATTCCGCTCTCGGAGATGCCGAATGAAGCGCCTTGCCTTGCTGGTACTGATTCTCTCTACTACAGCTTTTGGTCAAAAAGGTTCAAGTCTGACGGTGAACATAACTTCTCCTGCAAACGGAGCGGTGTTCGGAGCGCCGGCGAACATCACCATCACGGCCACGGCGTCAGAGCCTGGCGGAACGATCACGCAGGTCCAGTTTTTTGCCGGGACCACGGTGATCGCGAACATTAAGAAAGCGCCGTATTCCTTCACGTGGAGCGGTGTCGCCGCAGGCAGTTACGCACTGACGGCGAAGGCTACGGACAGTACCGGGGGCACAGCAACTTCCAGCACGGTGAACATTACTGTGAACGGAAATCAGCCGCCCAGCGTGAGCATTACTTCGCCTGCCAGCGGCGCTACGTTTGCGGCATCCGCGAACATCCCGATCCAGGCCACGGCTTCCGACAGTGATGGCACAGTAACCCAGGTGCAGTTCTTTGCGGGGACAACGCAGATCGGCACCGTCACGACCCCGCCCTACTCGATCACATGGAACAACGTAGCCGCGGGCTCCTATTCGCTCACGGCCAGAGCCACCGACAATGCAGGCGCCACGACGACTTCGAGCGCCGTCAACATCACGGTGGGCACGGCACCGGTCGACCAAGGATTTCTCGATGTAGCCACATGCAGCCAGATTGGCGGATGGGCATGGGACGCCAATCAGCCCAACACGGCGATTAACGTGGATATCTACGACGGCAACACTTTAATCGCCACCACTGCCGCCAATCTCTTTCGCCAGGACCTGCTGAATGCGGGAATCGGCAATGGCAATCACGCGTTCAATGTCACAACACCGTCCAGCGTTGTGGACGGCAACCCGCATACGATTTCCGCCAAATTCGCCGGAACGAGCACTTCTCTATCCACAAGCCCCAAAACCGTGACTTGTGTGTCGGGAGGAACCATTCAGGGATACAAGATCGACGGCAACGGAGCCGTTTTTAATTCGCCGGGAGCCACCATCACCCTTGACGGCGGACCTCAATCCTTCGGGCCCTCGGTCAATCCCTATACGCCTTCAGTCACCGCTGGATCCCACACCGTTACTTCCAACACGCCGCCAGGCTTTTCCGTCTCTTATTCGGCGTGTAACAACTGCACAGACCATAGCGCGGCCGGCGGGCATCCGTTCGTCGCCGGTACGTCGGTGACAGTCAATGTGACATCAGGCGGATATGTGGATCTGTGGTGGAAGTACACCGCGGTGATGGACACACCGACCGTAAACATCACATCGCCGGCCAGCGGAACTGTATTCAACGCACCTGCGAATATCACAATCAACGCCACTGCTTCCGACAGCGACGGCACGGTGACCAAAGTCGATTTCTTTGCCAACAGCAATCTGATCGGTACAGTTACCGCACCTCCTTACAACTTCACCTGGACCAATGTGGCGGTCGGGTCGTACAACGTGACCGCTGTAGCGACGGATAATGCAGGTCTGGCGGGGACGAGCACGATCAACATCACAGTTGTTTCCACGCCTCTGCCAGTTGCCATGCTGGATCCCGTCAATCGTACCGGCACTCTGGGCGAAGACTTGCTGTCCGGAAACTACAACTGGCGTCTGCCGGTGGTTACCCTGAAGGGGCGAGGAGGGAGTGATCTCCATCTTGAACTGAGCTACGACTCGGGACTTTGGACCAAAGCCGGCTCGCAAATCTTTTATGACGCTGACCGCGGATTCCCCGGCCCCGGCTTCCATCTAGGCTATCCGGTTGTCTTCTCTTCCCCATATCCATCCCAGGCTGGATCTGCCGCGCTGCTGATGATCATGCCCACAGGCCGGAGAGTGGAATTGCGTCAGATTGGCTCCTCCAATCTTTATGAGTCGAGCGATTCCAGCCATCTTCAACTGTTCGTAAACGGCGCTGCTGCGACTTTGAAATTCCCAGATGGAGCCATGGCAAGCCTTCAGCTGATTTCCAAGGGCGAGTACCACGTGACTCAAATGGAGGATCGCAACGGAAACCTCATCACCATCGCGATTGATCCCACTACAGGAGACGTCAACACCGTCACCGATACGGCGGGGCATGTGATTACGTTCAACTACGATGGCGCCGGAAGGCTGCAGTCCATTACGCAGCCGGGCACGCATACGTGGGTATCGTTTGATTACCTCACTCTTACCGCCCAACCCAACTTTGTCGCTGGGCTGACTCCGGTAGGACTCCAGCCCAACCAGCAGATTACGGTGGTGGCAGGCGTGACCTTGGCCGATAACACCAGATATGGATTTTCCTATACCCCCTTTGGGCAAGTCTCAAACATCGAAAAGCGCTCACCAGACAATACCCTGCAATTGTCCAATGTTGCGTATGACCTCCCCGTAAGCGCAGTTCAATCCGACTCTCCGCGCTTCTCCCACAGAACGGACACGGTGTTGAACTGGAACAACAACCAACCCGTCACTACGACCTTCACCTTCAACCCTGCGGGCTTCACCGGTCAGGCGCAGTACTCCGGGCTCACCAAGCAAGACACCTACTACAGCAGCGGTTTTCAGAAGGGATTGCTGCAGCGAACGGTGATCACGGGCAGTACGGGTTCGGTGACAGACACCTACGCATACACGCAGCCCGACCCCACCCTGCCCTATCCACAAAACCCTATCTTGTCTGACACCACGATCACCGATGGCCTGAACACGGAACATATCACCGTGCTTAACTTTGCCAGCGCTAACCTGCCACAGAGTGGCACGACCATCCTGCTGTCCCAGGACGTTCTTCAGTCGACCGACGGCACCCTCAACACTCAATTGCAAAAGACCCATATGGAGTACAACCTCAGTTCCGCTTACATGAATGCGAACATCATTGGGCTGACAACTGGGGTGACGGAATTTGACAACAACAACGTCCTGCTTTGGCAAACAGAGAACGTCTATGACGGTTGCTTGAGCGATCCGGGGGCGCCGATCCAGCATGATCCCAACCGCAATATTTCCTTCACCACGCGCGGGCTGGTCTGCGCTGTCGTGAGGCATGATGTCACGAATCCAGGCAATACCCTCACCACGAGTCATACGTACGACACTGCGGGCAGCGTGCTTTCAACGACGGACCCCATGGGACATACCTCCAGCGTCAGCTATACCGATAGCTTCTCCGATGGCGTCAACCGCAACACGTTTGCCTATCCAACCAGCGCGACTGACGCCGACGGGTTCGTGGCGAGGGTGATCTACGACTACCCCAGCGTCGCCCTGATGGTCACGCACGATCCCCTGGGAGCCGAATTGCGACTGACCTATGATCCGATCGGGCGTCTCGCGCAAAAGACGTACCACGATAGTGTCGCCAATCAGGATGCGACATTCACCAGCTTTACCTATGACGCGAATGGAATTGAAACTCGCTCCGCCACGCTTCTTGATCAAAAGGTTATGTCCACTGCGACGGAGATCACGGACGGAGCCGGCCGGGTCATCGCAACATCCGGGAATTTCCCCGGAGGGGCCAGCGGGTTGCGTGGAAAGCAATTCAGCTACGATTTGT
>Ga0126379_10003082_pt1 | contig 10729 bp, 9 predicted proteins | sample PanSoiMetPlot_24_FD_92640 | JGI IMG/M metagenome (GOLD analysis project Ga0126379, IMG submission 92640) | Tropical forest soil microbial communities from Panama - MetaG Plot_24 | ecosystem: Environmental > Terrestrial > Soil > Tropical forest > Bulk soil | place: Panama | collected 2016-02-17 | reverse complement strand
CGCCGCCATCGCTGCTCGCTGCGACCTCCACGGTTACATTCCCGTCGGGGCGGCCATGTTTGATCGCATTGTCTACAAGATTGCCGACGGCGTCGAAAATAAGATCGCGGTCACCGGTAACACACATCCGCTGATCCCCGACAAAGTGAAGATGTGCGCCCTTTTCTTCTGCAGCCGCATCGTACAATTCCACGATCTCACTTGTAATCTCGGCGATGTTAACGGTCCGAAATGCAACTTTTTGCGCCTTCGCCTCAATTTGAGCAATTCGGGTTATAGAGGAGAATATGCGCAGCACACCGTCAATATTGACGATGGTATCGCCGATCAATGCTTGGTCCTCTTCGCCGTCGCGCCGGCGATGATAGGCCTTCTCCAGTTGTCCGCGCATACGGGCCAATGGAGTTCGTAGATCATGCGCTACATTGTCCGTGACCTGTTTTACCTCCTGCATCAACGTTTCGATGCGATCGAGCATTGAATTGAGGTTTTCCGCAACTCTATCCCATTCATCGTTGGTACCGCGAAGCGGGATGCGTTGGTCGAGATCACTCTGCATGATAGCGCGACTGGCTGTGTTAATAGCTTCTATCCTTCCCACAGTCCGTCGTGTCACCAAAACGCTGGCTACTCCGGCCAGAGCGAATATCAAGGCAATTCCCCATACAAATGCCGCCTTGATGTTTCCCGCAAACGCGTCAAGGTCGTCGATGCTCCTGCCAACGAGCAAATGATCACCGTTGGGAAACGTCTTTAACTCAGCGCGCAGCATCGGTCTGTTTGCCAGGCCAGGCGCACGAAAATTCTGCCACCCTTCGGAGCTTCCGAGGTCGGCCGGCCACATTTTCAGGTTCCCGGCTACAAAAGATCGTGAGGAGTCGGTCAGCAAATAGAAGCTGTCTTGAAAATGTTCGTCGGAAATCCGTTGCTCAATTATCGCTTTCAGCCCAGCACGGCCTGCGCGGTCGTAGGCTTTTTGTAAATTCATTTGCTCCGCGGAGATCGTACCATCTGACCGGCTGCGCACGTACGAAGCAGTCGACAAATAGACATAGCTGAAAAGGGTAAGGACGATTGCACCAAAAAGCCCGATGGCGATCAGTGCCAATCTGAACGTCGATGATCTTAAGGTCTCAGTCAGGTGCACGGAGGCAGTACCCAACCCCGCGGACTGTATGAATAAGCGGATAGGCTTGCGTGCCATCTACTTTGCGACGGACACGTCCAACATAGACATCGATGATGTTGGTCGTGGGGTCAAAATGAAGATCCCAAACATGCTGTAGCAGCATTGCCCGCGAAACGACCCGGCCCTCATTGCGAACCAGATATTCTAACAGCTGGAATTCGCGGGGAAGCAGGCCAATGTTCCGGCCATGCCGGCTGGCGGTGCGCGACACCAGATCCAACTCAAGATCGCCAGCATGCAACACCGTTTCCTTGATGACGGTATCGCTGCGCCGGGCAAGCGCCTCGACACGCGCCACCAACTCCACGAATGAGAACGGTTTGGTAAGGTAGTCGTCACCGCCGGCACGGAGTCCGCGCACACGCTCATCAATTTCACCGAGAGCGCTGATAATCAAAACTGGAGTGACAATCCCCTCCTCTCGCAAGCTCCGCATGACCGTAATTCCGTCAATGTCCGGAAGCATGCGATCGATCGTTATGACCGCATAATCGGAGGAAAGTCCAAGTGTCAGAGCATCGCTGCCATTGGCAGCCAGGTTCACTTCATAGCCGCTTGCCGTAAGCGAATCTACGAGTTGGCCCGCAGTCTCCTGATCATCTTCGACAACAAGAATGTGACGGTGCCCTGATGCCATGACGTTAAATCTCCGGACAAATATTCAAGGGCATCGAGAAGACACGTTACCACAATCTTGCAGACTATGAACTTACCACAATCTTGCAGACTATGAACGCTGACTTTTGTGTCACAAACTAACTGATCTCTAATTTGTGAAGTTGCCTGTTTGCAGGATTTGGCCGGCTTTCGGCTCGCGTGTTTGAACTAAATACGCCGGCAGAATGTTTTCGATGAATGGAGTTACGGCGAAAGGGAAAGGCCACGCCGGCAGACCGTTGCAGCATTGAGGCAGTATCACGTGAAGAATTGGCCCGTTGCCGCCACTGGGCACATGCGTTCGCGCGCGAACGAAAGGATCATCGCTACTACGAGATCGTGGAAGATACGATCTTGCCCCGGTTTGATTACCGATATTTCGCAATCAGGGGTGAGGATCGGGACATTTGCGCCGTTCAGCCCTTCTTTATTCTCGATCAGGATCTCCTTGTCGGCGCCACTCCCAAGTTAGCTGGCCTGATCGACTCCATCCGCTGGATCTGGCCGCGTTTCATGCGAATGCGCACGCTCATGGTAGGTTGTGCCGCGGGCGAAGGTCACCTCGACACTGGCGCCATGACGCCCGACTATCAATGCCGGCTTTTGGCGTCAGCGATAGTTACCCAGGCGCGCGACATGAACGTATCGCTCATCGTCCTTAAGGAGTTCCCGGCAAAATATCGCAAGCCTCTGCAGCATTTCCTTCGCTGCGGGTTTACGCGTGTGCCCAGCATGCCGATGACCAAACTCAATATCAATTACACAAGTTTCATTGAATATATGAACAAGGCGCTTAATAGTGCGACTCGCACGAAGTTGCGCAGGAAATTCCGGGCCGCAACCAACGCGCCACCAATTGAGCTGAGCGTCGTGACTGATATCACGTCTGTGGTCGATGAAATTTACCCGCTTTACCTCCAGGTTTTTGATCGATCGAAATTTCATTTCGAAAAACTGACGAAACAGTATTTTTGCAGTCTTGGGCGCGTAATGCCTGACAAGGTTCGCTTCTTCATTTGGCGTCAGAATGCACGAGCTATCGCTTTCACACTTTGCATGATCGATGGCGACTCAATCTGCGCAGAATATATTGGTCTCGACTATTCGGTCGCGATCGACTTGCACCTTTATCACTATGCGGTGCGAGACATGATTACCTGGTCAATTGCGAATGGTTACAAGTGGTTTCGCAGCAGTGGCCTCAATTACGATCCAAAGCTGCACCTCCGGCATGTGCTGGATCCGGTCGATCTTTATGTCAGGCACATATCGAATGTAAAGAATGTACCATTGAAGTTGATGTTACCTCTGATCGAGCCGACGCGTTATGATAAGACCCTTCGAAAATTCTCCAATTACGAAGAGCTGTGGAATTAGCTTAGGGATGTGTGATCGGCTCCGGATGCGCGTGGCGGTAACAATCACGGGACGTTCCGCCAGCGCAGCGCTCATTGAGGCGTAATCCCGGCAAGTGTGGCAGCCTTGCGCATGTTCTCATAATCGGCACGGATGAATTCGGCGAAGCCGTCAGGTGTCATCTGCTTGACGGTTGCGATTTCCGAGCCCATTTCGCGCAGCTTGTCGGGGGTCGGCCCACTGGCAAGCCCGTCGGCGATTGCTTTCTGTAAGTCAGCAATGATCGCAGCCGGGGTGCCGGTCGGCGCAAGTATTCCAATGTAGCTTTGCGCGCTGAAGTCCTTCACGCCGCTTTCAATAAAGGTCGGAATATCGTGCGCGAGCCTAGAACGGTTGCTAGCTGCGATTCCGACAATATGTGCCTGGCCGCCTTTGTGCAGCGGCAATGCAGTGGAGAATTCCGTCATGGCCGCCTGGATGTTGCCGCCGATCAGGTCCGGCATCAGCGCGCCGCCGCTGCGATAGGGGACGTGCACAATGTTCGCGCTGGTCGCAGCCTTGAAGCGTTCGAGGGTCATATGGGTGGCGCTGCCGACACCGCTGGTGGCAATACTGATTTGCGCCTGCTTCGACAGCGCGATCACCTCTGGGATGTTTTTAGCTTCGACCTGGTTGTTGAGGATGATCACATGCGGCACGTAGCTGGTCAGTGCCACCGGCGCAAAATCCTTCAGCGGATCGTAGCCGAGCTTGGCTTGCACAAATGGATTGACAGTCAGTGGCCCATTCGAGCCGACCAGCAGGGTGTAGCCGTCCGGTGCCGAGCGCGCCACGGCCTCGGCGCCAATGCTGCCGCCCGCGCCCCCGCGGTTGTCGACCACGACCGGTTGGCCCAAGGCACTGGCAATGCGCTCCGCGACCAGGCGCCCCACGATGTCTGCGTTGCCCCCGGCAGCAAACGGCACAATCAGTCGGATCGGCCGGTCAGGATACTTTGCAAGAGCTTCACGCGGCAGAAGTGTAAGCAGGGGACTAAGTCCAAGGCTGGTGATCAACCTGCGGCGTGAAATCGGCATGGAATTCCTCGGTTCCCTTAGACGCTTGTGAGCATTGATTATTGCTTGAACTTAAACAATCGATTGGGCGTGTCCCAGAACAGCTTGCGCCGGTCGGCCGCATTGGGAAAGAGCTGAGCGGCTAATTCGACCAATGGCCCATAATCCTGCCGTTCCGGCGCGCGCAGATACGGCCAGTCCGACGCCCAGATGCAATGGTCGAGCGTGAAAGCATCGACGGTTGCGCGAACGAATGGCCAGCAGTCTTCAAAGGGATAGGGCTGTCCGGCGAATTTCGGGTAGCCAGAAATCTTGACACTCACTCGACCGGTCTTCGCCAGACGCAACATCGTCATAAAGGCCAGCTGATCGAGACCCGCTTGTGGCGTCGGCCGTCCAACATGATCAATCAGAACCTTGACTGGAATGGTTTCAATCCACGGTGCGTACATCAGAATTTGATCTTTCTCGACCTGGAGATTGAAAAACATGTCGAGATCGGCAAGTCGCCTCATCAATACGTCGGCGCGCCTGTAGTAAGCGTTGCCGTGAAATGTCGGATTGATCGCCGCGCCGACAATACCTTGGGCCTGAAATCGCCTCAGTGCCGCGACGTCAGCGTCAAGATCAATGATTGCGATGCCCTTAAAGCAGCCATCACCGTTCTCAATGGCGTTGAGCATGCAGGAATTATCACTGCCATATCCCGAGTTCGGCTGCACCAGGAGCGCATGATTCACGCCATAGCACTTCATAACCTGACGAAATTGCACGGGTGTACCGATTTCCTGTCCGGCAGGTTTGTAGGCGATGCCTTCGACGTAGGGGAAATTTGCCGGATCGATGACATGTGCGTGGCAATCGATCTTCGGTTCGTCAAAAATATTCATGACGTTTTCGACTATGAGAGAACTCAGCCTAAGGCGCGCGTGCAATCATCGAACAGCTCATCGACCGAGAACAATCTTGGGATCAACTTCTGTCGGAAGCTGTAGTCGATGATGATCTCAAGGGAAGTACGGTTGGCGCCGACCCCGAACCGCCACGGGTCGTGGACACCACCGTTAGGAGGCGGCGGCACGGTGCACCGGCTTTCGCGTAAGACGCGGTAGATCTCCCTCACGAGATCGGGACGCGATTTTGAGATCGTATTTCGAATGACCATCATATGGTTGATAGGAACACCGCCGTGCACCTCCGCCCACTTGCTGGCAACTGTATCCGCATCAGCAATAAGGGGTGCGAGGCGCGGATCCGGAATTTTATCGCCGACTATCGCCGCATCGAGTTCGCCGTCAAGAAGCATCTGCACCAACGTCTTGCCCTGCGCCGCGCGCGCGACAAAATCAGGGTCATTGAATTCGGCAAGATGCGGATCCTCAAAGGTAATCCATTGGATCTTCGTGATATCGACCCCGTAGTCATCACTGAGAATGCCGCGCACCCAGGCGCCTGTCGTCTGTGTATAGGCCCGCACCCCGACGCGCTTGCCCTCAAGTTCAGATGCATCTAACGGGCCACGTTGCGGATTGTAGGCGATCGTGTGGTGCTGGCCGCGCCCGAGCACGGTTGCTGGAAGGAGCACATAGGGCTTGCCGTAGACTTTTGCCTGCAAAAAGGTGACGATCGCCAGTTCGCCCACATCGAATTTTGCTTCGCGCACCAGCGGTTTGAATGCTGTGTTCGACACTTTCACGTCGGCAAATGCAAAGTCGACAAGATCGGATCTTATCTCCCTGTTCTTGAGGGCCCTTGTGTTCGGATAATCCCCGAGCAGCGTGTTCAACCTGGTCTTCTCAACAGTCGACGTCATCGATCGACTCCTCAATCCGCAAGCACTGGATAAAGCGCCTGCGCAGTTTTGGCGAAAATCCAAATTTGATCGGTAATCGGCAAGCAGGCCAGGGATTGTCGCGCCAGGTCCAGGAGCTGCCGCAGGCTGCCTTCGCTGGCAGGATAATTTGATCCCCATGCAAGACGCGACGCGCCAAACTCGGACACGAGACGCGGGAAAAAAGTATCCGGCGTCGCCCTGCCGCGGCGCGATTCGGCAAAAACACGCGGAGTGAGTTTGAGGTAGAAATTGGGGTAGCGCGCAAGGCCAAAAAGGCTGGCCGCGTCATTGTAGGGCGGCCCATCCTCCAACTGCGGACGCGCGCAGTGATCCAGAATAACGCGCACCTTTGGAAAACGCTTGGCCATGCAGATCGCCCGCGGCATAGCTTTGGCTGACATTTGCAGACAGATCGAAAGACCAAGCTTGTCGGCGCATTCCCATGCGGGGTATGTCTTCGGATCGTCGAGCCAATCGGCCTGATCGGACATTGTGCTGCCGAACGTGAAAAGGCGCATCCCGGTTAAGCCTTTGGCTCGCCAGTGCTGCATACGTTCCGGTGCGTCCGACACCAGCACGTCGACCGAGAACACGCCCGTGAACCGTTTCGGGTGGGCGGCCACGGCGTCCGCCACGTATGAGTTGTCGTGTCCATAGCAGGTCGAGGCCTGCACGATCGCGGCCTTCTGTACGTCGGCTCTGTCCATGGCGGCAATGAGCTGTTCCAGGGTGACAGGCCGCGAGCGCGACCAGTCGGATTGGTGGCCGCCCAGCGGCGCCAAAGGATAGCGTGAAATATCGCTGGAGATGATGTGTGGATGGATATCAATAGTGGTCATCGTATCGTTCGATTTTGCGACATTGAGTGGATGCGGGACCTCGCTACATCCGAAGAATATTGATCACATATGTCATACCCGCCTATTCTCGCGCCAGCCGTTCCTCGCTACGAAGCGAAAATGCTGTCCTCCGTCATCTTCCTTGCCGCCACTGGTTTCACAAGACGCACGATATCGTTTGTATGCGCGACGTCACTCGTCGTCGTTGTTGCGACAGGTTTCATTCCGGGGGTCGCCGATACTTATCCTTCGAAGCCGGTGCGCATCATCGTCCCCTACGGCGCCGGCGGCATCGCCGATGTGACCATGCGGCTTGTGGCACAGAATCTCAGCAAGCGTTTCGGCCAGCAGTTTTTTATTGAAAACCGGCCGGGCGCCGGGGGCGTGGTCGGCATGCAGGCCGCCCGTGAGGCGCCAGCCGACGGGTACACGTTGGTCATGGTCGGCGGCGGCCTTACGATAGCCAAAGCGCTGTTCAAGTCGTTGCCTTACAATATTGAAACTGATTTCTCGCCGATTTCGACTACGGCGTCCTACGGACTTGTCGTCACGGCGAGGGCGGACTCACCGTTCAAGACAATCAAAGACGTAATTGCCAACGCCAAAGCCCACCCCGGCACGTTGAATTTCGGCACTATCAATGCCGGCAGTGCGCAGAACCTGTCCGCCGAGCTGTTTCGGAGCATGGCCGGCATTGATATCACCGTTGTTCCGTACAAGACGACGCCGGATCTGGCGAACGCTGTTTTACGCGGGGATGTTGACGTTGCTTTCGAATATTACGTCGGATTCCAGTCACCGATAACGAACGGTCAGATGACCGTGCTAGCCACAACAGCTCGCGAGCGTGCAAATAACCTGCCAAATGTTCCAAGCGTGAGCGAAAGTGGCCTGACCGGATACGAGGTCACAAGTTGGAACGGGCTTGCTGTGCCGTCGGGAACATCTGCTGATGTTGTCACCAAACTCAATCATGCTGTGGGCGAAGCACTGAGATCCCCTGAGGTACAGAAGTTCTCAAACGACGCCGGCATGGACGCCCGCGGCATGTCGCCTGAGGAACTGCAAAATCGCATCAGAAGTGATGTCGCCAAGTGGTCGCAGGTCATCGAGAAAGTAGGTATTAAAAAGCGATGAGCGACCGGCGGCCGCAATCCTTGATCGGTTTTCCAACATTCATGACCGCTTCCGGCAATCGCTGTGTTAAAGACGCGCATCGCATGTTTCGAGAAAGCAAAACAGCCGCTTTGAAAATAAAGCCTCAGCGATACCGTTCGGTTGAGTTTTCAACCTTGCAAATTGTGGCACTGTTTGTCGCACTCACTCTGCTGATGTCGATCCCGATTTGGACTCATCCGCTGCCACCTTTGTCGGATTATATTAATCACCTTGCGCGAATGCGGGTGATCGCTGAGCTATCGAACAGTCAGCAAACTGCGACGTTTTACCAACTCGATTGGCAAGTGATACCCAACTTGGCGATGGATATCATCGTGCCGCCGCTGGCACGTCTTATGAATGTTTACCTCGCCGGACAAATTTTTCTTGTTGCAACTTTTGCAGTCATTATTTCGGGTGTCCTTATGCTCAATCGGGCGCTCATTGGTCGATTCTCCGTGCTCCCATTGTTGGCGATTCCTCTGCTTTATAACTACGTCTTTCTCGTTGGTCTGACGAATTACATTTTCGGAATTGGCATTGCCATCTGGGCGCTGGCTGCCTGGATAGATGTGAGGGAACGCGCATGGCCGATACGGTTTGCCTTGTCCACCTCATTTATCGTCGTGCTATTTTTTTGCCATCTCTCCGCGCTTGGCATTTACGGGATCGGTTTATTATCGGTCGAAATCCTGCGGCTCTGGCAGCAAAGGTCCGACCCCTGGCTTCCGAGAATCGTGCACTTTTTTATTGCCGGCGTGCCTTTTCTGATCGTCGCTCCGTTGTTGTACGCCAGCCCCACGATGCAACTTGTTGCCGCCAGCTCTTGGGAGCAACGCGGCAAACTGGACGGTCTTATCTACGTCATCGCCAATTATTCCGACATTGCAGCCTTTGCGTTAGTTGCAGCCCTGGTTGCTGGCGCGGTCTGGGCAATGCGACACCGTGTTCTGCAATTTCATCCGTTAGCCTTGGTCCTGCTATCGGTCGGCGGGGTCGTCTATTTCGCGCTGCCGCGCGTAATGTTCGACACTTACATGACCGATCAACGCGTACCGCTCGGCGTGGCTTTCATGCTTTTCGCATGTGGCGACCTGGATACTCGTCGCCGTCTTGTCAGGCGCGGCTTCTTGACCATCCTTGTCGTTTTGATCGCAGGTCGACTCCTTGAAATTGATTACAACTGGTCGCAGTTGTCGGATTCGACAAGCGAGTTTCGTTCATCGGTACGACGCATCATGCCGGGCTCAAAAGTTTTTGTTGCCTATTCCAATGCTTCAGCCGGTGACGATGTGCGCGATCTCGGCCTTGTGCATGCGGCCTGCATCGCCACCATCGAGCGTTCAGCGCTGGTCACGACCTTGTTTAGTGTGGAGGGCAAACAAATCATACACGTTCGTCCTGAGTATCGTGATTTTGCAGACATCCACGACGGGACGCCCCCCTCGACGGCACAGCTCATTCTGGCTGCCGAGCGCCCACTGCCGGACATGCCTGCCTTCTGGCTCAATTGGACCAAATTCGACTATATCTACATTCTCTTTACCGAAGACGACGCGCCCAACCCCGATCCCTCGCGCCTTCGTCTCATCGCCGATGGTGACCGTTTTCAGCTTTATCGGATCATCAAAACTCAGTAGGTGGGAGCGCGGCGATATAGTGCTCTCCCGGTCCAACGGAAGACCCCGGTCGCCTTTTTATTTGTGTCATTGCAGCTTCACGTGCCGGTGCCCAACTCAACAACAAGCGGGCAGTCCGTCCCCCCGTATATGCCCGCCCCTCCGGCCCTTGGTCGCTTTCCCCGGCGGCCAAGGGCTTTTTATTGCAAGTCCCACGCACCCGCGGTCGCCCATGGCGCGGGACGAAAAACAGGTCTACGCTGTTTTTGCAGTTGTAAAGGCGTGCAGCCATGACCCAGCTCCTGGTAACGCTGCTCGTTCCCCCGATAGTGGGTGTGCTCGCCTACATCGTCGTTCGCCGCGTCTGGGAACGATACGAGAATGCTCCCAGCGAAGCAGTCAGCCGACGCGAGCCCTCGATGATGGATAAGGGCGAACAGATGCCGGCAAATTGAGGGATCCAGGGATCGCGTTGACGGCGCGTTAGTTCGCGGGGCCTCCGCTGTTGCCCGGAAAGCGCCGCTATTCGATCACCCTGGTCGGCCGCGATTAAAAGGCCAGCTGGCACCGTCAGACCAATCGTCAAGCTTTCTGCGTTGCGGCCCGGTCGTGATCGATGAAAGCTACCAGCTCTTTCGCCAATTCGGTGAGCAGTTGGAGTTTACCGGTATCCAGCGGCTGGCTTAGCCACTGAAGCAGGAAAGTGTCCGTGCCGTCCAGGAAGGCTGGCCCTAAGCCGCAGAAGAAAAAGCCGAGACCGCGTGCTGCATCCGTTAGGCGCTCGAGACCCGGATCGTTCACCGGCGCGGAAAGTCGCACAGAGCTGGCATTGAGAGCGCATAAGTCGCGTAACGCCTGACTGAGCTCTATGGCGGCATTCGGGCCTATCTGCTCGAAATTGATAACGCCATAACCACGATCGTTCACCTTGATACCGGTCCGTGACTCCTTGGCGACGACGGCCGATGGTTCAGCCACCGATACAGCCACGCCAAGGCTCGCGTAGATCTTGAGCAGAATCT
>Ga0126379_10003080_pt1 | contig 10732 bp, 7 predicted proteins | sample PanSoiMetPlot_24_FD_92640 | JGI IMG/M metagenome (GOLD analysis project Ga0126379, IMG submission 92640) | Tropical forest soil microbial communities from Panama - MetaG Plot_24 | ecosystem: Environmental > Terrestrial > Soil > Tropical forest > Bulk soil | place: Panama | collected 2016-02-17 | reverse complement strand
CCCTGAGGGGGTGAGCTACAAGATTGCGGCGTTATGGGAAGAAAAGGGCACCCGAGAGCGATCGGCGAGTGGTGGAATGTCATGGAGGAGAAACATTGGGGGCATAGAATGGGAATTGTTGTACAGTGTAAATTCCCGCCCCTGATATAGCACTGGTCTTCCGGCCACAGGCAAGCCTGTGTTGACGGTAGTTACCCGACAACGAAACGGCAAACCCCTCGCCGGCGCTGGCACTTGCTAGGCAGGGTTGTAAGAATGAGAGGCTCCCAATGACCACGACAGTCCGAGCAAAGTCCGATGCGATTGAGGCCCTGAGTGCATTCGGTAAAGCAAGATCAACAATAAAGGGAACGCCACTGAGCGCCGAGGAATTGCGCAAGACAGATGCCTTTTGGAGGGCGAGCACCTACGCGATTCTCGGTATGCTCTATTTGCTGGACAACCCACTGTTGCGGGAGCCGTTGAAGCCGGAACACATCAAGAACCGGCTGCTGGGACACTGGGGATCAAGTCCGGGTCTGGCGTTCACGTACACCCATCTGATGCGCCAGATCAAGAAGTACGATCTGGACATGATTTTTCTGGCGGGGCCGGGGCATGGCGCGCCGGGTGTGCTTGCGCCTGTGTACCTCGAGGGAAGCTATTCGGAGACTTATCCGGACAAGGGCGAAGACGAAGAGGGACTGAAAGAATTCTTCAAACAGTTCTCGTTTCCCGGAGGAATTGGAAGCCACTGCACGCCGGAAACGCCGGGATCGATTCATGAAGGAGGAGAGCTGGGGTACGTGCTGGGGCACGCGTGCGGAGCAGCGTTCGACAATGCGGAATTAATCGTGGCAGCAGTGGTGGGAGACGGCGAGGCGGAAACCGGGCCGTTGGCAACTTCCTGGCACGTCAACAAGTTTCTGAGCCCGGAGCGGGATGGCGCGGTGCTGCCGATCCTGCATTTGAACGGCTACAAGATCAACAATCCTACGCTGCTGGCACGGATCAGTCACGAAGAACTGGAGAGTTTGCTGCAGGGCTACGGCTGGACGCCGTGTTTTGTGGAAGGCTCTGAGCACGAAAGCATGCATCAGGCCATGGCGGCGACGACAGAGTTTTGCGTCAAGGAAATTAAGAGAATTCGACAGCAAGCACGGGAAAAGGGAGTAGCGTCGCGGCCGAGGTGGCCAATGATCGTTCTACGGTCACCCAAGGGATGGACCGCGCCCGCAACCGTGGATGGACACAAGCTGGAAGGGTTCTGGCGGGCACACCAAGTGCCGATCACGAATGTGAAGCAGAACCCGGAACATCTGAAGCTGTTAGAAAACTGGATGCGATCGTACAAGCCGGAGGAACTGTTCGACCACAACGGCAAGCTGCGCAGTGAGTTTAAAGAGGTTGCACCCACCGGAGCACGTAGGATGGGATCGAATCCTCATGCCAACGGCGGACGACTGAAAAAGGGTCTGCGATTGCCGGACTTTCGAAATTACAAGTTGAAATTAGAGAAGCCAGGAGTGGTGCAGGCGGAGAATACGCGGCCGTTGGGTAAGTTTCTGCGCGATGTGATGAAGTTCAATATGGCGAACTTCCGGGTGTTTGGGCCGGACGAGACCGCCTCCAACAAACTGGATGATATTTATGAAGCGAGCAAGAAATTCTGGATCGAGGAGTATCTTCCCGAGGACGCGGACGGAAGCGAACTGGCACCCGACGGACGAGTGGTCGAGATGCTGAGCGAGCATACGCTTGAAGGAATGCTGGAAGGCTATCTGTTGACGGGGCGGCATGGGTTCATCTCGACGTACGAATCTTTCGCGCACGTGATCGACTCGATGTTCAACCAGCACGCGAAATGGCTCTCGATCTGCAATCACCTGTCGTGGAGGGAAAACGTCGCGTCGTTGAACCTGCTGATCACATCGACGGTGTGGAGACAGGACCACAACGGATTCACTCACCAGGATCCGGGATTTCTGGATGTGGTGGTGAACAAGAGCGCGGAAGTGACGCGGATTTATCTGCCGCCGGACGTGAATTCGCTGCTGTCGGTGGCGGACCATTGCCTGAGAAGTGAGAACTACGTGAACGTGATCGTGTGCGACAAACAACTACACCTGCAGTACATGGACATGGACGCGGCCATCCAACATTGCACCAAAGGAATCGGGATCTGGGACTGGGCCTGCAACGATCAGGGGAGCGAGCCGGACGTGGTGATGGCTTCGGCCGGGGATATACCGACGCAGGAAAGTTTGGCGGCCATTGTGCTGTTGCGGGAGGAGTTTCCAGACGTGAAGATTCGCTATGTGAACGTGGTGGATCTTTTCAAGATGCAACCGAGCACAGAACATCCGCACGGGCTATCTGACCGGGACTTCGATTCCCTTTTCACGGTGGATAAGCCGATCATCTTCAATTTCCACGGATACCCGTGGCTGATTCACCGGCTGGCGTACCGGCGAACGAATCACGACGGCCTGCACGTGCGCGGGTACAAGGAAAAGGGGAACATCAATACGCCGATGGAGCTGGCGATTGAGAACCAGATCGACCGGTTCAGCCTGGCGATTGACGTGATTGACCGAGTGCCGAGGCTGCAGAGGGTGGGAGTACACGCCAAGGAGAAGTTTCGGAATAGACAGATTGAGTGCTTGAATTATGCGCACGCATGCGGAATTGACGAGCCGAAGGTTGCTGGGTGGACTTGGCCGTTTTAGGGGCCGGCACACTCTTGGGCAGGGCGCTGAATTGCGCGAAAAGCAGATCCCTCGCTTCGCTCGGGATGACAATGTGCTTTAGACAGTTGCTACAAACCGGGACATCCGCGCTTCATTGTGCAATAGAATGGCGCCTACCTCAGAAGGCGGCCGCTACCAAACCGAGGAAATGATGAATGTACTGGTGCTGAACGCGGGGAGTTCGAGCCTGAAGTTTCAATTGATCGCTACCGATCGCGAGCACATCCAGAAAGAGACGGATAAACGGATCTGCCGGGGAGCGGTGGAGCGGATTGGCGGCGAGGCAATCGTCACGATGGAGACGGAGAAATCGGAGCGCCAGAAATTCACGGCTTCGCTGGCCGACCTTTCGGCGGCACTGGAGTATTTGATTCGCTGGATTGCGTCGGAACAGTCGGGAATAACACAGGTGCAGAGCGCGGCGGATATCCACGCCGTGGGACATCGCGTGGTGCATGGCGGGGAACGGTTCGCAGAGTCGGCGATTATCACGGATGAGGTTTTGCATGGAATCGAAGACTGCATCGATCTTGCGCCACTGCACAATCCGAACAATGTCAAGTGCATTCAGGTTGCGCGGCACATCTTTGGGCCGAAAGTTCCCCAAGTGGCGGTGTTCGATACCGCGTTTCATCATTCCTTACCGGAAAAGGCGTATTTATATGCGCTGCCGTATCACTTATACCGGCGACACCACATCCGGCGGTACGGGTTTCACGGGACGTCGCACCGATACGTGGCGTATCGCTACCGCGTGATTCGGAATTTAACGCCAGAACAGACGCACGTGATCACGCTGCACCTGGGCAATGGCTGCTCGGCAGCGGCGATACGTGGGGGATACCCGGTGGACACGTCGATGGGGATGACGCCGCTGGAGGGCTTGGTGATGGGGACGCGGTCGGGGGATATCGACCCGGCGATCGTGAACCTGATTGCGACGAAAGAGGGATTGTCACCGCATGAAGTGGACATGGTGCTGAACACGCAGTCGGGACTGCTGGGAATTTCCGGGCTGACAAACGATATGCGGGGATTGCAGCAGGAATTAAAAGAACATGACGACCGGCGGGTGCGGCTGGCGATTGAGGTGTTCAGTTATCGGGCGAGAAAGTATATCGGAGCGTATCTGGCCTGCATGGAGGGGGCGGATGCCGTGGTGTTTACCGGTGGGATTGGAGAAAACTCGGCGGACATCCGCGGACGGATTTGTAGTGGGATGGAATGGGCGGGATTGAAGGTCGACAAGGGTAGGAACGAGCGGGCCGTTGGCAAAGAGGCGCAGATCAGCACCGATGAGTCGAAGCTGAAGGCGTACGTGATTCCGACGGACGAGGAATTGTTGATTGCGAGGGATACGGTGCAATGCATTGCGGGGGATCCGCATCCTTCGTGAGGTTAGTGGGTGGGAAGCGGACAAGGAGGCGCCGGGAAAATGCCGACAGCCGATTCCTCAGGGCTGAAGCCTAAGCCATAACCATGCACATGAATGTCGGAGATGAAACTCCAACCCCTTTCAAGAGCAGAAGCAAGAACCGACCCGAAGAGTCTGTGGGAGGACTGCGCAAGCGGCGCTCAGCGGCTAAAGCCGCGTTGGAATTTCTGGAGTTACGGCACGGCTGAAGCCGTGCCCTCCCGAAGAACAAGAGCGATCACACAGACTCTGAAGATCGGCCACTACAACCAAAGCGAAATAGAAAAAGAGAAACCCAAGGGAAAAGCCTCAGGCCTATAGGCGTGAGTACGGGAGATGAGTCGGCGAGCAGAAATTATTCCCCGGCGCTGGTGGACTTGGCGTTGGGTGGGGGAGGCTCTTCATCTAGGGTCCCTGAGGGCATGCCCTCGTTTGTGGCGGTGACTTCTTCTTCGCGAAGGAATTCGTCGGTCTCGGGATTCGCGTTAGAGTGGGCCGGTGCAAAATCCGAACTTCCCTGCTCCGGCAAGGATGGGGTGGTGGGATTTGTGGCCACGGAGGGTTCGGCGGGAGATGCGGCGTCGCGATGCGTGGCGGCAAAGACGTTGGCGGAGCTTTCGGGGACGAGAAGATTTTCTAACGTATCGGCGTTTGGAGAATTGAGAAGCGCCTCGTCGGTTGACTCGCTGGAGGAGATGCCTTCGTCGGTGCCAAGAGCTTCGCGAGCCAGGGCTTCGAACTCCTTTAGGCTAGGGAGTTCGTCAAGATCGCTGAGGCCGAAGCGCATGAGGAATTCTTTGGAAGATTTATAAAGGATAGGGCGGCCCATGACTTCCTTGCGTCCGGCGGTGGTGATGAGTTTCTTGTCGAGGAGTGTGGAGATGACGCCGGAGGTGTTGACGCCACGGATTTCAGAAATTTCAGGTGCAGTGACGGGCTGCTTGTAAGCGATCACGGCGAGGGTTTCAAGCGCGGGCATGGAGAGGCGGAGCGGCGGGCGAAGGGACTTGATGAAGCGGCGAACGACGTCGTGGTGCTGGGGCTTCGTGAATACCTTGTAGCCACCAGCGACGGCGCGGATTTCGATGCCGCGTTCGTCGGAGGCATAGCTGGCGACGAGTTCGTCGAGAGAGTTCTGGACGGCGATTTTGTCTTCGCCCAGAGCGGTGGCCAGCTGGTCGATGGTGGCGGGCTCGTCGGCGGCGTAAATGATGGCTTCGAGAGCAGCTTTGCGTTCGTTGGAGGTCATAGGCAGTTCACAGTTTACAGTTAAACGTTGAGACTTTAAAGGCATGGCTTGAGCGATATCAGAGATCAGGGATAGATCAGGAAGCGGATGGCCTCAAGCGGTGTGTTGCGCGGGACTACGTTGAGACTCTTCGCTTCGCTCAGAGGGCGTGACTTTATCGCAAAAGACGATTTTTCCGCGTCCAAAGCTAATGTTTTCAGTATCAGTCTTTGCGAAAAATCAAAAAAGTCACAACCTCTTAGGATGACAGCTGGCCCGTGAGGAAAACAAAACGCCAATTCGAGGATTTTGCGATCCTGGGATTACTGATACTCGGCGTCGATGCGGAGAGCGCCGGATTCGTCGAAGGCTACGTCGAAGCCCTTTGCTTTCTTGACCAGGATTTCGCCGAATTGTTTTTCCTGGACGAGGAGGACGGCCTGGAGCTTGACCATTTCAAGGACCGCGAGAAAAGCGACGATCATGGCGTGGCGGGAGGGGCAGGCTTCGAAGAATTGAATGAGGTTGACGGAATTGTCGGAGCTGGCGAGGATCTGGCCGCGGAGCTGGGCGATCATTTGCGCGACGGTGAAGAGTTCGTGCTGCAGCTCGATGCGGGTAACTTCTTTTTTGCGTTCGAGGACCTGCTGGAAAACGCGGACAAGGTCGACGAGGGAGACGACAAGTTCGCCCTCGGTGCCTTCATCGTGGTACAGGGATTTGTCGGGCTTGGACCAGACGTTCTCCTCAATTTGCTGGCGCTGGTAGAGAAGCTGCGCAGCGTTTTTGAATTTTTCGTGTTCGATGAGGCGCTGAACGAGTTCTTCGCGAGGGTCGGCGGCCTGCTCCTCGGGAGAAGCCAGCGGGTCGGGAGGCAGAAGCATTTTGGATTTGATGTAGATGAGCGTAGCGGCCATGTAGATAAATTCGGCGGAGACGTCGATGTTCTGGATTTCGAGTTGATGGAGGTAGTCGAGGTATTGCGAAGTGATTTTGGAGATTTGGATGTCGTGGATGTTCATTTCCTGCTTTTTGATGAGGTCGAGCAGGAGGTCGAGAGGACCTTCATACATGGGGATGGTGATTTTGTAGGGGGAGGACATTGGTCAGTTAGCAGCCATAAGTTATCAGCTTTAAGTTTCAAGTAAGGCTCAGAAAGAGGATAGCAGATATCGGTGGGGGGAGAGGTGGGAGGCAAGACGCGGGGTTGAGGTCCTTCGCTTTGCTCAGGATGGCGGCCCAAGCCTAAAGTCGCCAAGTACGCTAACCCCAAGACAAAACCTAAGGCCTGAGCTACAAAACCGAGCTGACGATGGACGGGCGCGCAGCCGCCAAATCACAAATCATGCGGAGAGGTCTTGACGTTTGCGTTGCCAGCCTAGAATGGATTCGCGAACCCGGGCCATTGTCTGCTGCGCAGACTGACGCGCTTTGTTGCTGCCTGCGTCCAGAATTTCTACGACACGTTTCGGATTTTGCTCGTAAGTGAGGCGGCGTTCGCGCACTGGTTCGATCCATTTGATTAAGTTGTCGGCCATAGCGGATTTGCATTCGATGCAGCCGATGCCGGCAGTTGTGCAACCGGTGCGGACCCATTCGAGGCGGCCGGGATCGCGCGCGGGAGTGGAGAAGAGTTTGTGCCAGTCGTAGACGGGGCAGATGTCGGGATTGCCTGAGTCGGTGCGACGCTTGCGGGCTGGGTCGGTGACCATGACTTTGGTTTTGGCGCGGATGTCGGCGTCGGATTCGGAGAGGGTGATGGCGTTGTTGTAGGACTTGGACATTTTGCGGCCATCGAGGCCGGGGATGCGGGGGGTCGGGGAGAGGAGGGAGTCGGGCTCCGTGAGCACTTCGCGAAAATCAAAAAGAGTCGCCTCCGGCCCGCTCAAGCTCGAGACGAAATTACGAATTCCATCTTCCATCACGCGTTCTCGAATTGCCTGTTCGGCACCGTGCTTCAGAAATGCTTCAAAGGTCGGGTAGAGAGCCGGGCGAGCATGAAGTGAGAGACGCTCTAAGAGAGCGTCGAGAATTCCCCTGGCATGTTCTGAGAACAGCGCCTGTTTAATTTTGAATCCGTGATGATAGTTAAACCTCCGGACGAGCTCGCGGCTGAATTCTACGTGGGAGACTTGGTCTTCGCCCACTGGTACGATTAGACCCTTGCCGGGTTCGGAGTACATGACGATGTCGGCAGTTTGGAGGGTGGGGTAACCGAGAAAGCCGTATGTGTGGAGATCTTTGTTCTGGATATTTCCGAGGGCTTCTTTGTAGGTAGGGATACGTTCGAGCCAGCCGAGAGGAGTGATCATGCTGAGGAGGAGATGGAGTTCGGCGTGTTCGATGATTTGGGATTGCTGGAAGAGGACGGATTTGCCGGGGTCGAGGCCGGAAGCGAGGAAATCGATGGTGATTTGGAGCGTGTTTTCGGCGATAGAGGACGTGTCGGCGTAGTCGCTGGTGAGGGCGTGCCAGTCGGCAATGAAGTAGAAGCAGTCGTAGGAGGGATCGTTCTGAAGACGGACCCAGTTTTGAAGAGCGCCGAAGTAGTGGCCGATGTGGAGACGTCCGGTGGGGCGCATGCCGGAGAGAACGCGATTGGTGGCGGTGCTCAAGAAGTAAGGTCCTCGATAGATGGAATGAGTGAGCCGAGCTAAAAAGGATATCAGATATCAGCAAGGGGGCGTGACCCGTGGCTAGTGATCCGTGACTCGTGGAAGAGGGGAGGGATTCCTCACTTCGCGTACTTCGCTCGGAATGACCGGTCGTTCGCGGTCACTTCGCGCGATTCAGTAGATCGCGGGCGATGATGGTGCGCTGGATTTCACTGGTGCCTTCGTAGATGGTGATAACGCGGGCGTCGCGGTACATGCGCTCGACGTCGGATTCACGGGAGTAGCCGAGTGAGCCGTGGATCTGAACGGCCTTGTAGACGACGCGATTGACCATTTCGCTGGCGTAGAGTTTGGCACGGGAGGCGGCGGAGGCGTGACTTGTGATCCGTGATCCGTGATCCGTGGAAGACGGAAAGGCCTCAGGCCTGAAGGCCTGAGCTACAGGAATGGAGTTGCGATCTTTTAGGAAGGCAGCGTGGTAGAGGAGGGCGCGGGCAGCTTCGATTTCGGTGTGCATGTCGGCGAGCATCCACTGGATGGCCTGGAATTCCCCGATGGATTTGCCGAAGGCTATGCGGGCGCGGGCATATTTTGTGGATTCGTCTAGGGCGGATTGGGCTAGGCCGACGGCAAGTGCGGCGATGCCGATACGGCCGCCATCGAGTGCGGAGAGCGCGATTTTAAGGCCCTGGCCTTCTTCACCGAGACGATTAGAGGCGGGAACCAGGCAATCGTTGAGAATGATTTCGACGGAAGGAGAAGAGCGCTGGCCCATTTTGTCTTCGTGGCGGCCGATTTTGAGGCCGGGGAAAGAGGGCTCAACGAGGAAGGCGGTGATGCCCTTCCCGGCTGCGGCAGGATCGGTTTTGGCGAAAACGATGTAGACGCCTGCGGCAGAACCGTTGGTGACCCAGGTTTTGGTGCCGTTGAGTTTGTAGTGAGCGAAGTTGGAGACGGAAGAAGCAGACCCCCCGCTTTGCTCGGGATGACAATTTTGTTGTTCGGGCGCAGAAGAGGAGGCAGAAGGGCTCGCGGACTCGCCTGATCGACCTGAAGATCGGCCACTGCAGGGAACGGCGGTGGCTTGGATGCCGGCGGCGTCGGAGCCTGCGGCGGGCTCTGTGAGGCAGAAGGCACCGAGGATTTCACCGGAGGCTAGGCGCCGGAGATAGCGAGATTTTTGGTCATCGGTGGCGAAGGCGAGGATGGGAAGTTGCACGGCGGAGTTGGTGACGCTAAGAGCGGTGGACATGGCGGCGTGGACGCGGGCGACTTCCTCGAGCATAAGGACGTAGGAGATGCTGTCGAGGGCGGAGCCGCCCCACTCTTCGGGCACGAGCATGCCGCAGCAGCCAAGGGCGCCGAGTCTCTGGATGGCGTCCAGAGGAAAGTGGTCGGTGCGCTCCCAGTCTTTGACGTGCGCGCGGACTTCGGTGGACATGAAGTTGCGGACGGTGTCGCGAATGAGGAGTTGGTGGTCGGAGAGGGAGAAGTCCATGGCCGGAGGAAAGTTTAGCATGGGCGACGGATTTCGGAGATCGGGAGGCGGAAGAAATGTTCGCCATACGAGCCACAGAGAAAGCGGAGGTGGTGGTGGCGAAGAGAGAAAAACGGAACCATTTCTTCGAGTCGTGGATTTTGAATGGGTGCCACGATCCCTCCTGTGCGAGCCAGCAGAAGGTGCTGGCTCTCCGGTCGGGATGACAATTTTGTGGTGTGGTAAGGGGCGGTTGGAATGTCGGGTTTCGCGAGTCGCAGGCCCTAAAAGACATTGAAGAAACATCAGCCAATGGTCCGCAAAAAGGCCTGCAATTGTCGAATGGAACGCCTCAGACCTGAAGGCCTGAGCTATAGGTTGAAGAGCTCGCGGAGGCGCTTGGTTTGTTGGCGGGAGACGGGGATTTCGGATTGTTTTTTGTCGTCCATTTTGATCATGAAGCTGGATTTGAACCAGGGAACGACTTCCTTAATGTGATGAATGTTGACGAGATAAGAGCGATGCGGTCGCCAGAAGGAGTCGGAGGAAAGCGCTTCGTGAAGTTCTTCGAGGGTGCGGTAGTTGGAAGAGCCTTCGACATCGCGCGCGGTAACAGAGATGAGGCCGCCTTCGATGGAGGCAAAGATGAGGTCTTCGGCGTCGACGAGGAGCATGCGCTGCTGCGAACGGACGAGGACTTTATTGGGTTGTGAGGTAGGCTTAGGACCAGCGAGCTGGGAAACGAGTTGCTCGAGGCGCTCGGTGGGACTGACGGCGGTATCGATTTCGCGTTTGGCACGCTGGATGGCTTTGGCGATGCGGGCTTTGTCGAAGGGCTTGAGTATGTAGTCGACTGCATTGACGTCGAACGCCTGGACCGCATACTGGTCAAAGGCAGTGGCAAAGACGACGTGGGGAACTTTGAGTTTGCGTTCGACAAGTCTCTTGAGGACGCCGAAGCCGTCTAAACCGGGCATTTGGACGTCGAGGAAAACGAGGTCCGGGGAATGTTCCTTGATGAGGTTGACCGCTTCCAGACCATTTTTGCCCTGACCGAGGAGATTGATTTCGGGGAAGGCTTTCAGGAGGAAAGCGAGTTCTTCGCGAGCGGGCTTTTCGTCGTCGACGATGATGGTGTTGATCGGCATAGGCGAGAGAAGTTTTAGGTTAACAGTTACAAGTTTTAAGTCAAAGCTGAGAAGCTGGACTCGGAAGGTTTGTGCCGGCGAGACGACGGTAAGAGGTAAGGGCAAGACTGGAGACTTAGGT
>Ga0126379_10003079_pt1 | contig 10733 bp, 5 predicted proteins | sample PanSoiMetPlot_24_FD_92640 | JGI IMG/M metagenome (GOLD analysis project Ga0126379, IMG submission 92640) | Tropical forest soil microbial communities from Panama - MetaG Plot_24 | ecosystem: Environmental > Terrestrial > Soil > Tropical forest > Bulk soil | place: Panama | collected 2016-02-17 | reverse complement strand
CGCCGTGCGGCCGCGGGGCTGCAGGAGCTGGGGCTTCCATATGCCGCGGATCCCGCCGTCACCCGTCACCTCGCGCGATTCCTGTCGCGTCAGGCGGCCGACGCTCACGTGTCGTCTTCCGTCTCTTCTTCGGTCTCTTCCGTTGTCCGCCGCGGTCCCAGCGGGCTCGTGTGTCCGACGCATCTGCTCTTCAACGGTGGCGTGATGAAAGCTGCACCGCTGCGTGCGCGGATCGTGGAAGTGCTGAACAGTTGGCTGACGCGTGACGGATTCGCTCCGCTTGATGCCGGACACGTGCTGGACGCGCAGGATCTCGACCGCGCCGTCGCACGCGGCGCGGCCTACTACGGGCGCGTGCGTGTCAGCGGACGCGGCGTTCGTATCCGGAGTGGCGCGTCGCGCAGTTATTACATTGGGATCGAAAGCGCGCTGCCGCCAGTGCCGGGGTTTGCCACGCCACTGAAGGCGTTGTGCGTGGTGCCGTTTGGAATGGAGGAGGGGACGAGCGCGTCGATAGCGGGACGCGAATTTGGCTTGGCCGTGGGGGAGCCGGCCGAGTTTCGGTTTCTCACGTCGACGATCCGCAAGGGTGATCCACCGGGGACGATTATCGAGGATTGGGGCGACGATCTCGACGAGCTCGGTCGCCTCGAGGTTACGCTGGAACATGAGCCGCGCGGGACCTCGGCGGCGAGCCAGGGAGTTATCCCGGTCACGCTCGAGAGCCGATTCAGTGAAATCGGCACGCTCGAGCTCTGGTGTGAAACCAGGGATCGTTCACATCGCTGGAAGCTTGAGCTGAACATTCGCGAAGCGAGGCCCGCGTCTGAGCAGTGACAAATGGCTCGGACTCCGTTCCTCATCGGCATCGATCTCGGGACGACTAACTCTGCCGTTGCCTTCGTCGAGACTCGACGGCGCCATCCCGAGGTTGAGGTCTTCCACATTCCTCAGTTGACATCGGCGGGCACTGTCGAGCCGGTGTCGCTCCTGCCATCTTTTCTGTATTTCCCAGAACCCGCTGAACTCGCGGCCGGTGGTTTTGCACTGCCCTGGGCTCCTGATCCAACCGCCATCGTCGGCGTGCTGGCGCGCGACCGCGGTGCGCTGGCGCCCGCGCGCCACGTCGCATCGGTGAAATCATGGCTTGCTCACTCCGGCGTCGATCGTCACGAGGCGTTCCTTCCGTGGGGAGCGACTCCAACCGACCCGCGAATCTCGCCCGTCGATGCGTCCGCCCGGTATCTGATCCACATTCGTGATGCGTGGAACACAACAATCGGCGCCAAATCCCAGGCGGCGCGCTTCGAGCAACAGTCGATTGTGCTAACCGTGCCGGCATCCTTTGACGAGGACGCCCGCGAGTTGACCGTCGAAGCGGCGCAGGCGGCACAGCTCGGAAACCTCACGTTGCTGGAGGAGCCAATTGCCGCGTTCTACGCATGGCTAGCAGAACAGCGGCACGACATCGGCCTCCAAAACGATGACATTGCTCTGGTCTGCGACGTGGGAGGCGGGACGACCGATTTCAGCTTGATCAGAGTCCGTCTCGAAGGAGCGACGCCATCCTTCGAGCGCGTCGCCATTGGTGAACATCTGCTGCTCGGCGGCGACAATATTGATCTGGCGCTCGCCGGGATGCTCGAACGCCGCATAGCCGAGACTCGCCCCGGCCTGCGGCTGGCCATCACACAGCGGGCGTCGCTCCGACGCATGTGCAGCGTCGCAAAGGAGCGAATGCTTGGGGACGCAGCCGACATGGCGTTGGACCGCGTGCCGATCACGGTTCTCGGCGCCGGCCGCTCGCTGATTGGTGACGCGATCACAATCGAGCTGACGCGCGACGAAGTCCAGTCCGCTCTTCGAGAGTTTCTACCGATCGGACCGCCCGCGACAGAAGACCTGCGCCGCGATCGCCGTGGTGGCTTGCGGGAGCTTGGGCTGCCATACGAGACCGATACCGCAATCACGCACCACTTGGAGACCTTCCTGGTGCGCTCCGCAGCCGTGTTCCAGGAGGGCCATCGCGCCCTTGTGACAACCGCCGGGCGCATGGTACGTCCCGATCTGGTGTTGTTCAACGGCGGTTTCTTCACTCCCCAAGAGGCGCGTGAGCGGATCGCTCGACTGCTGGCCGCAAGATTTGGCGCAAGCCCCCGCATGCTCGCCACATCGAACCCCGAAGCCGCGGTTGCGATTGGTGCGGCGACGTACGCACGCTTGCGCGCCGGAATCGGCCGTCCAGGGACACTCGTCAAAGCCGGAAGTGGTCGAGCGTACTATCTCGCCCTGGCGGCACCTCAACCGAATGCTGGCATCCGGGCGATCTGCGTGCTTGCGCGGGGCACTGACGAAGGGACAAAACAAACCTTCGCCTATCCATTCACGATCGTCACGAATCGGCCTGTGTCCTTTTCGCTTTACAGCTCCACGACTCGTGCCGATCGCTCGGGTGACATCGTCCACCTCGATTCGGAGGAGGACGTCCTGCGTTCGCACCCACCGCTCGTGACCGTATTCCGCTTCGGACGGAAGTCGCGTCACGTCGAGCTGCCCGTCAACGTGTCGGTCGCCTTCACGGAGCTTGGCACCCTGGAGCTGTGGTGCCAATCAAACGACACCGAACATCGGTGGCGGCTGCGGTTTCAGGTGCGGAGCTCCACCGAAGACCCGGACGATGCGGAGGACACGTTCGAGAAACGAACGAGCCAGGATGAATCGAACGAGACCGTTGTCGCCGACGACGTCATTGCTTCGGCCGAGGCGCTGATACGCTCGCTTTTTCGAGACCAGCCGGCCGGTATTACAGCCGAGACGATTGTCGCGCAGATCGAACAGCAGTTCGGGTTTGCGAAGAGCGCATGGCCGCTTGGTGCCATTCGCCGGCTCGCCGATTCCCTTCTCGAGGTCGGGAGCGGACGGCGCCGGTCAGCGGCGCTCGAAGCCCGTTGGCTGAACCTCTTTGGCTTCTGCATCCGCCCTGGGTTTGGCGCAGCCAAGGATCCGTGGCGCATCAGCGAGGCTCGGAAGGTGTACGCGGCGGGCCTGACCTTTGACCGATCGATTCAGAACGAGGTCGAGTGGCTCGTGTTGTGGCAGCGCGCGTCGGGCGGCTTCACCGCTGGACAGCAGCGCGAGCTCGCACAGCGAGTGATGGCCGATCTCGGAGTCGGCGGCGCGAAGGCGAAGAAACTGAATCCCCAAGCAGAGCGGGAGAGCTGGCGTCTGCTCGCGAACCTCGAGCGCCTCGACGCCGCGACCCGCACGAAAATCGGTGACGAGGTGATGCGGCGATTGCGCCGCGAAAAGGATAGCCCGAGCCTCTTCTGGTCGATCGGCCGTCTTGGTGCGCGCACGCCGATCTACGGCCCGCTGACTAGCGTCGTACCTGCGCCTGTCGCGAGCCGCTGGCTGAACGACCTCATCCAGTATGAGCAGAACACTCCTGAGCTGCTCGCAGCAATTGTTCAACTGGGTGCGCTGACAGACGACCCGCTTCGCGATGTCGATGAATCCGCGCTCGACGCCGCTCGACAGCGAGTCATAGACGCTGGCGCCCAATCCGACGCTCAGGCTCTGTACACGGTCGTGACTGAAACGTTTGCGAACGTCAGCCGGGCGTTCGGCGAGCCACTGCCGAACGGCCTGCAGCTCGTCGATGCGGGCGATCGACAGCAAACGCGGTGAGCTGGCGCCGCCCCATCTGCTGGTAAGTCCTGAATTCGACGCTTCGGTGATGCTCGGCGCGTGACAGTTACCTGAGTGTTACACGCTGCGGGCGGCGCGAAACGACGTGATGACAGGCGCGCACCTGGTGCTTGAGACGGAGTTGAGCCGCGTGGCCTCGGTGACAATCAGGATGATGAAGGCGACACCGTAAGCGGCGCGCATGTCTTTGGTCGACAGCGAGCGGACCCTGGGCTCCGGAGCCTGGGCCACGACAGTGCCGACCGCAAGGAATAGCCGACGTCAATACTGCTGGGTTTTTCATCGTTTTCCTCCTCACGAATACCTGTGAGTGTTAATGAAATCTTGTGGCTCTCGTTTCGGGAAACAAAGCAAGTCGCGTTGAAACAAGGCCCGCGCGTGGATCCCACCGCGTGGCGTCATTGTTGCGCGCGCGGTGTACGCAAAAAGTGTGAGCGCTGACGGACGGGAGAAGAAGACTGAGTCCGATCACAGTTATGGGCGGCACGACGCAAAGAGGTGGGCTATGAAAATCGTGGTTATCGGCGGAACCGGGCTGATCGGATCGCGGCTCGTCAAGCAGTTGAGTGAGTGCGGGCAGGAGGCCGTCGCGGCCTCGCCGAACTCAGGCGTCAATACCGTGACCGGTGAAGGGCTGGCGACCGTCCTTCAGGGGGCGTCGATCGTCGTCGACGTGTCGAATTCACCCTCCTTTGAAGAAACGGCGGCGATGACCTTCTTCACGACGTCGACGCGCAACCTCGTCAAGTACGAGGCTGCCGCCGGCGTGCGACATCATGTGGCGCTCTCGGTTGTCGGAACCGAGCGTCTGTCCAAAAGCAACCCGTCAGATGCGGAGCATAATGCGGTCGGATACTTCCGCGCGAAGCTCGCGCAGGAGCGGCTGATCAGGACGTCTTCGATCCCGTATTCGATTGTCCACGCCACGCAGTTCTTCGAGTTTGTCAACGGCATCGCCGATGCCGCCACCGTTGATACGACGGTTCGAGTGGCACCAGTGCTCATCCAGCCAATGGCGGCTGATGATGTCGCCAGAGCGGTTGGTAGCGTGGCCCTCGGCAGACCTGTCAACGGCATCGTGGAGGTGGCCGGGCCCCAACAACTTCGTCTCGACGAAGTGCTGAGGCAGGGTCTGCACGCAGAGAACGATAAGCGTGAAGTGGTGGTCGACCCCAACGCGGGCTATTACGGTATCGAAGTGGACGAGCGCACACTTGTTCCCGGCGACGACGCGCGACTGGGAGAGATCCGGTTCGATGACTGGCTCCGTAAGCGCGCGCTCGCGAAGTAGGCCTAGCCTCGATTGTCCGGTTGCCGAAATAATGTGCGCTCTCGAAGGTGGCGCTCCGTCGCTCCGCTTCCGGCGCCAAGCGCGCTGAGCCCCTTTCGACCCGTTCGCGCGTACATGGCTGATGACGAATGCCGCATACCCAGCACTGGGATGACCCTGGGTCGTGCTGAACTACTTAGAGGCAGCCAAACAGCGCTTCCGGCGAGATCATGCGGCCGAAGATAGAAGAGAGGCCCATGCAGCTGACATTAGTCGATCGCCGCGTCGGTGATGTCACGGTCCTGACGTGCCACGGACGGCTCATTGCCGGCAAAGAGGCCGCCGCGCTCCAGCACCGGCTGGATGCGCTGAGCTCGCGCACCCGGCACATCGTGCTGGACCTCAGCGAGGTGGACTTCATCGACAGCTGCGCTCTCGGGCTCCTCGTACGCTATCTCGTGCGTGCGAAGCGTTCGACGAGCACCCTCAGCGTCTGCGCCGTGTCCTCCAAGATCGACGAAGTGCTGCGGGTCACAAAGCTCCGGACCGTCTTCCCGCCATACGAAACGGAAGCCGAGGCCATTGCCGACGCGCATCGAACGGAAGCCGGGCCAGAGGCCGGCGCCGGCCCGCAGACGGTCTTGTGTGTCGACCGATCGGCGGACGTCTTGACGTACCTTCGTGAATTGCTCAAGGTCGCGGGATACCGCGTGCTCAGCGCGCACAATCTGCCGGACGCCCTGATTTTGCTCGTCGCCTCGAAGCCCGCGGTCGTCGTTCTCAGCGACGAGCTGTACGCGACCCGCGGGACGCGAACGGCGGAGGAATTTCATCGTCTGGCGGCCACTCGTGCTGTTGTGACCCTACCACCCGAGTTTTCCGCTTCTGATCCGGGCGAAGCCGCACAGAGTGTCCTCCATGCGGTCGGAACACATCTCCGCCGGTTGACGAAATCGTGACGGCGTCAACGGCCAACTGACGCCGGGTTCCTGCATTTGCCGCTGGACGCGGCAGCAGACCCGCTTGGATAATGAGCCGCTCCCGCAGAGACGCTCGGCGGTCTACTTCAAGAGGAGTTAGACCGCTCAACGTAGTAAGCCAGATATGCCGCACACAATCAGTCGACGCGAGTGGCTTACGTTCACGGCGTTCAATACGGGGGTGTGTGTCGTGTCTTCGCGACGCTCGGCGGCACGGAGTGCGGTGGCATCACTCCGTGAAAGCCGGGTTCGCCGAATCATCCATACCTTCGAGAACCAGGGATTTCATCGGACAGGCACTTCGGTCGATCGGGCCTCTGCGAACTGGTTGCGTGAAGAAGCGCTCCAGGCCGGTTTGACCGCCTCGCTGGAATCGTTCTCCATTCAGCGAGTGGACCTGCTGTCGGCTGCGCTCATTGCGGGCGGTCGCCGGATCGAGGGCATCCCGCTCTTTGACGCGGCGTTCACCAATGAGCAGGGCGTCCGTGGCCGACTGGGCCCGCTGGAAAGCGATGCCGAGATTGGTCTCGCTGAAGCGATCCCAAACGCTGCGGGCGCGGGTGCGCTTGGTGACGCGCGGCGAGAGAATCGTCACCGCGCGATCATCTGCGTGACGAGAGGGGGTGAGCCTGGGCTCTGTCCGAGCAATGGCGACGCCTTCCTTCGGCCATTCGGCCCCCCAGTGCTGCGGGTGGGCAGTGAGCTTGGCAGCTGGCTGCAAGAGCAGGCACAGCGACGCGTCGACGTGCAGGTATTGGCGCACGTCAAGCGGACGCCAGTCGAGGCCTTCAACGTCACGGCAAAGGTGACAGGCGCAGATCCGGGACTGCCGCCGCTCGTGATCATGACGCCGCGGAGTGGCTGGTATTGGTGTGCCAGCGAGCGAGGGGGAGGCCTCGCGTGCTGGCTCGAGCTGATGCGGGTCCTGAGTCAGGTCAAGCCAGCTCGTGACGTGGTGCTTGTGGCCTCCAGCGGCCACGAACTCGGTTTCCTCGGTATCAACGCGTTCGTCGATCGCAGCCCACGCATCGTCTCGAATAGCGTTGGTTGGATTCATCTCGGCGCAAACATCGGCGCCGCAAAGAGCGCAAAGAGTCAGCCGCGCACAATCGACAGGACGTCAGGGATCCCTCCTGACGCCAGTGTCCCGCAATCAGTCGGCAACACGGTGCAAGCGTCCGACGATCAGATCGAACGGATGTTGGTGCAGGCGATGGCATCAACCGGCCTGGCCATCGACGTGCGTATGCCTCGCAACCGGGTTCCGGGTGGGGAAGCAGAAGTCGTCCATCGCGGGGGTGCGCGTTACGTGTCCGTCATTGGCAGCAGCACGATGTTCCACAACCCGTCGGATCGAGGTCCTGGCGTCGTTGATGTTCGCGCGATAGCCGCGTTCGTCGAGGCGTTTGCCATCGTGGCCAAGGCGCTCGTCGGGCGGGAACCATTTCGATCATGAGCGGCAGTCTCACTTAGCGTTGCACCAGACGTCCGTCTCGTCATGCCGGGGACGGCGGCGCTGATGAACGCCGGTCGTTGGGTGGATCCACCCAGTTGCTAACTCGTCTGAGGACGCGATGACATTGAACCTAACGAGTCGGATTCTCATGTGTGTCTTGCTCAGCGTGGCTGGAGGTCGAGCGATGATGTCCGGAGGGCAAGCGCCGTCTGCGACCAGTGCCACACCCTTTGCCGTTGAGGAAACGACGGTTGCTCAGTTGCACGCCGCGTATCTCAGCGGAAAGGCGACGGCGCGTGATGTCACCCAGGCATACGTCAACCGCATCAAGGCCTATGACAAGCGAGGCCCGTACCTCAACTCCGTCATCACTCTGAACGATCACGCGCTCACCGAGGCCGATCGGCTGGACGCAGCGCTCAAAGCCACCGGCAAACTGACGGGGCCTCTCCACGGTATTCCGTTGATCGTGAAGGACAACCTTGACACCTTTGATCTGCCGACCACCTCAGGTGTGGCGCTCTTCAGGGAATTCGTCCCGTCGAAGGATGCGTTCGTCGTTGACCGCGTCCGCAGGGCAGGCGCGATCATCCTCGCGAAAGCATCCCTCTCTGAGCTCGCCATGGGTCTCGCAGACACCATCAACTCAGTATTGCCAGGTTTTACGCGCAATCCCTACAACACGGCGTACGCGAGCGGCGGCTCGAGCGGCGGGACCGGAGTGGCGATTGCGGCGAACTTCGGGACACTCGGCATTGGCACGGACACTGGTGGGAGCGTGCGAGCGCCCGCGTCGATCAACAACCTCGTAGGCATCCGGCCGACGGTCGGTCTTGTGAGCCGTACAGGAATGGGCCCGCTCGATAGTCAGCGCGATACACCGGGTCCAATGGGCCGCTCCGTCGAAGACGTGGCGCGACTGCTGGACGTGATGGCCGGCGTCGACCACGCTGACGCACGAACAAGTGCTGCTCAGCCGCACATCCCGCCGACATACGCAGCATTTCTCGACAAGAACGGTCTGAACGGAGCGCGGATCGGGGTCTTCCGACAGACACTGAAGCTCCAGGAAGGCGCCGATCCAAGCGTCGTCGCGCTTTTTGAAAGAGCCATCGCGGATTTGCGATCCGCGGGTGCTGACATCGTCAATGACTTCGACGTGCCTGGCTTCGAGACGTTTCCACGGCCGCCGCAAACATCGGCACGGACGAAGGCGGATTGGGAAGCGTTCTTCGCCTATGAAGGTGCGCGGTTTCCGATCAAGACGGTCGCCGAGCTACGCGACGCGCCCCCGAACAGACGGGTTCATCCACTCCATGCCGCCCGTATCGCGGAAATCGCAGGTGTGACCCTGTCACCCGAGCAAGATCCGCAGACACTCCAGGGCCGCAAAGATGAGCAGATGTACCGCGACAAACTACGCGTGGCTATGGACGACGCGAGAGTGGACGCGCTTGTGTTTCCGGTGTGGACCTTTCCTCCAAAAATCAACGGCGATCGCGGACAAACACCTCAAGGTTCACTCACGTTTATCGGCAGCGCCACGCAGTGGCCAGTGGTTGTGGTCCCCATGGGTTTCGTTGAAGAGAACTTGCCAATCGGCTTTCAGATTCTGGGACGGCCGTGGACCGAAGGGCAGCTCATCAAGTTTGCGTATGCCTATGAACAAGTCACTCATCATCGGCGACAGCCACCAAATGCACCGCCGCTCTCGGCGGGGTCTGGGAGGAAGTGAGCCGTCCAACAAACGCGGTCTCTGCTCTCTTGTCCCAGAATCACTTGGTTGTCCCGCGGGCCTGACCTGACGCGAGCGGCCACACAATCGGGCGAAAAACTCGCTTCGGCTTGGGCGCCGAGAAGCCTTGCAAAACAGGCGAGGTCTCCGCGCGCGTGTCCGCCACCGAGCCTACAGTCTCCCGGCCTTCTCGTTTTGGCTAGACTCGATCGTCCTGTTGCACAAATAATGTGACCGCTTCCACCAGGTGGCGCTCGCTTCCGGCACCCGCCTCGGACCATATGAAATCACCGCCCTTATCGGCGCGGGCGGCATGGGGGAGGTCTATAAGGCGCGCGACACACGGCTCGAGCGCGTCGTCGCAATTAAGACCCTGCGCCAGTATCTCGCCAATGACGCCGACCGGCAGTCCCGGTTCGATCGGGAGGCCCGGGCGATTTCAAAGTTGAACCACCCGCACATCTGCACGCTCCATGACGTCGGCCACGACAACGGCATCGACTATCTCGTTGTCGAGCACATAGAGGGCCAGACGCTCGCAGAGCGTCTGCAGAAGGGCGCGCTGCCGATCGAACAGGCGCTCGCGATTGCCATCGACATCGCGGCGGCGCTCAATGCGGCCCATCGTGCGGGCATCGTCCATCGCGATTTGAAGCCCGCGAACGTGATGCTGACGAAGGCGGGCCCCAAGTTGCTGGACTTCGGCATCGCACGGATGACGCCGGTTGCCGAGACTCCTTTCGAGCGATGTCGCGTCGGAACGTTGACTGCCGAAGGAGCGTTACTCGGCACCCCGCAATACATGGCGCCGGAGCAGTTGGAAGGCCGGGAGGCCGATGCCCGCAGCGATCTGTTCGCGTTTGGTGCGCTGCTGTACGAGATGCTGACGGGACGGCCGGCCTTTGGGGGTGAAAGCCTGTCACGAGTGGTGGCGGCCGTTCTGGACTCGCAGCCGATTCCGGTTTCACGCATCCAAGGAACAGTGCCCGCCGTGCTGGAGCGAGTGGTCGCCGCCTGCCTCGCGAAAGATCCCGACGAACGGTGGCAAAGCGCAGGTGATCTGGGGCACGAGCTGCGATGGATCCGGGACTCACTCGTTCCCGGGCCATCCGCCGTGTCGCCTCGCGGGCGCCACGACCGTGTCGTTCGGGCACTCGTCGCCGTCCTTGCCAGCGCTGTGCCGGCGGCCTTCGTCGCGGTGTTCGCGTTTCTCCGCCAACCGGCTCTCGACACCCGCCTGTTTCGCAGTACGTTCCTGCCGCCAGCTGAACTGAGCACGCAGGCTCTAGGCCAGATCGCCGTCTCGCCAGACGGCCGATCCCTGGTCTTCGTGGCACCGGACGCGAATCCGCGCCTGTGGGTGCGGTCGCTGGACAGCCTCGCCGCTCAACCGCTCGCGGGCACGGAAGGCGCCGCGAGCCCGTTCTGGTCGCCCGATGGACGTTTTGTTGCGTTCTTCGCCAACAACAAGCTGAAGAAGATCGCTGTCTCAGGTGGTCCACCGCTCATCCTCTGCGATGCGTCTCCGGCCGGAACGAATCCATCATGCTGTGCCAAGACTGGAACTTGGAGCCGGAACGATCT
>Ga0126379_10003078_pt1 | contig 10734 bp, 8 predicted proteins | sample PanSoiMetPlot_24_FD_92640 | JGI IMG/M metagenome (GOLD analysis project Ga0126379, IMG submission 92640) | Tropical forest soil microbial communities from Panama - MetaG Plot_24 | ecosystem: Environmental > Terrestrial > Soil > Tropical forest > Bulk soil | place: Panama | collected 2016-02-17 | reverse complement strand
CTCATTTTTCGGCCGAATCCAAGAGCAGCTACCGCGATGGTCGATTAATCAGCGCTGTGGTGAGATTCCTCTGCTCAAGGCCAGCTATGGAGCCGACGCAGGCATTGCCGGAGCAGCGGCACTGTGCGCGGTGAGCTGATCCACCCTTTGTCGTTAAAGGACTCGTGCAGCCGAGAGCCGGGAGCTGATATGAAGATGACCGGATTGGAAGCTCACTCGATGATGGAACTCTCTTCTTGAAAGCAATTAAACCGAAGAGCGAGTGCCGCTGGGACCTGCTCAGCCTGGGGGAGGTCATGCTGCGCTTCGATCCCGGCGACAAGCGGATCTGGACCGCGCGCAGCTTCGACGTTTACGAAGGTGGCGGCGAATACAACGTGGCGCGCGGACTTAAGCGTTGCTTCGGCCTGGAGACCGCGATCGCCACCGCCCTGTCGGACAACCCTATCGGACGATTGATACAGGACTTGATTTATCAGGGCGGGGTGGACCAGTCGCTGATCCGCTGGGTTGAATTCGACGGCGTGGGCCGCGCGGTCCGCAACGGGTTGAACTTCACCGAGCGCGGCTTCGGGGTGCGCGCGCCTCTGGGCTGCTACGATCGCGGCCACACCGCGGTATCACAACTCAAACCGGGAGACGTCGACTGGAACGATGTCTTCGGCAGACTTGGTTCGCGGTGGTTTCATACCGGCGGCATCTTTTGCGGCCTCTCCGAGTCCGCGCCGGAGGTTGCCTGGGAGGCAATGAAGGCAGCGAGGCGCTACGGGACCGTCGTGTCCTATGACCTGAATTACCGCGACTCGCTCTGGCGGGCCGCCGGCGGAAGGAGGCGAGCCGAGGAGGTTAATCGCCGGCTTGCTCCGCTGGTGGACGTCATCCTCGGCGATTTTTCCGCGCTTGGCTTTGAAATGCCACGGGGCGAAGAGCATTCCTTGGATGTTTACGTCGCACGACTGAAGGAAGCCATCCTGGCGATGCTGAAAGAATTTCCGTTCCAGATGGTCGCCACCAATCTGCGCAAACCGAAGACAGCGACAAACAGCGATTGCGGCGCCCTCTGCTGGTGCGATGGCCAATTCTACGAGGCAACCTCTCGCAACCTGGAGATCTTTGATTGCGTCGGCGGCGGAGACTCGTTCGCTTCGGGGTTGATCTATGGAGCTCTGACCGGCCACGACCCACAGTGGTCTGTGGAGTCCGGCGCAGCCCATTGCGCGCTGACGATGACGACGCCCGGCGACACATCGATGGCGACCTTGAACGAGGTGCTACAAGTGATGGACGGAGCCGCCGCGCGCATCGCCCGATGAAGCGCAATTCGCCGAGGTGAAAAGCGATGGATAAGGCGCAGGTTCTGCAGCGGATTGTTGAGATCGGCATCGTCCCAGTGATTCGCGTTGCATCCAGCGAGGACGCACTTGCGGCCGCCGAAGCAGTCTCTCAAGGAGGAATTCCGATCGTCGAGATCACGATGACGGTCCCGGGAGCAATCGAGGTGATTCAATCCTTAAATCAGAGAGGGAAAGACTTGCTGATTGGCGCGGGGACGGTGCTCGACGCTGCGACGGCGCGCCAATGTATCGCGGCAGGCGCGCAGTTTCTCGCCAGCCCGGGATTGGATCTCGAAACGGTCGGGGTGGCCCGCTCGCAAGGCAAGGTGATGTTCGCCGGCGCGCTCAGCCCCACGGAGGTAATCGCTGCCTGGAAGGCAAAGGCTGATTTCGTGAAAGTTTTTCCCTGCACCGCCGTTGGGGGACCCAAATACATCGCCTCGCTGAAGGGACTATTTCCCGAGGCTCAGTTAGTGCCCTCGGGTGGCGTTTCCCTGGAAACGGCGCCGGAGTTCATTCTGGCGGGTGCCTCGGCCCTGGCGGCCGGCGGAGAGCTGATCGAAGCAAGCGCATTGAGGGCGCACAAGCCGGCGACGATTGCTCAGAAGGCGCGCAGCTTCGTCGAGCTGGTGCGCCAGGCGCGGCGACAGCTGAACGGGCCCGCAGCCTCCTGACTGTTTGCCCATGCGCTATACCGGCGCGGGCTCGCGGGCGCTTTTCCCCATGTGCCGAAGGAAAAACGCCCGCGCCGGTTCCACTTGATGGCGGGTCGTCCGTCCGTCGTCGCTCAGCGCGCCCCGATTACCCGGTCGCATTGGCGTGTCGGCGTCTCGGCTATCTGCCCCACCGCGGCGAGCTGTGCGACCGGTCCGAGCAGCAGCGCTCATCGTTTGGCCGCCTCAGTCACCCCGAGGTGCCGTTTGCGACTTGCGCTCTCGCCGAACGGCGCTTCGCTTTGTCGTTTCAAGCAATGACCTCAGCGCTTCGAAGAATGAATCCGGGTCCTCGTCGAGCTGCAGATGCGTCGCTTTGAGCAACTTCCAGCCGGCTCGAACCAAGTTGTTTTCCCGGCGCTGGTCGTTTTCCCAGACCCGCTTGAGCGAATGGACCCCATGTCCATGGACCTCAATCGCGATTCGCGCTTGTGGATAGGCGAGGTCGACTTCCCCCAGCCATTGGTCGCCATCGACCACGTTGTAGTGGACAACTGGCAGCGGCAGCCGCCGTCTGCGAATGAGTCGCAGCAACTCGTCTTCCAGCTCGCTGTCCGTCCTTTCCCCGTTGCTCTCCCTAGCCTTAATCAATCGGCGCAAAACCCGTGTGCCTCGCCGGTTGCCGCCAACGCGGCGCAGCTCACCCTTGAGCCGGCCAAGGTCGGTCATGCGTTGGCGAATCGCTTCATCCAGGAGTTGCTCCAGGGATTTCGTCGGAAGCGACGCGGAGAGGTCTATCAGCGTACGGGTGACGCTCGTCGCGGGAATCCCTTTCACCACCACCGGTCGAAAGTCCGAAAAGCGCGTGCGATGTGCCGCGATGTTTGCATGCCGCAGCTGCCTCGGCGATTGGAGGTGGACCCTTCGACCGCCGAAGACACTCAAGCCGTGAAGCGACGCCGCGGTCTCGTGCGACACCACGCACTTGTCGCCGCCCCAGAGGGTTGCCGCTTTGAGCGACTGTTCCCACGAGGTGGGTGAACCCGCCAAGCGGTAAACTCCCGGCAGAGCTTGGAGCCAGCGCCGCGTGGCGAGCCGCCGTGCTATTCCGGCGGCCGACATCCCCGCTCGAACCGCCTGTTGACGCGCAATCAGTCCAAACTGCTTCTCGGCGATTGCGCTGCAAAGCTCATCCGCTGTCCGCATCGCACGACCCCTCCTGTCGCTGCTTCATAATCGCCCGGTCTGACATCGAGTGGTAAATTTAAGTCGGAAATCGAGTTTAATCTACCACTCAATGCACAAAAGAGGCATTTCGCGTCGCCTTGATGTACGCGCAGCCTGGAGCTTGAGGTTTCAGACGACCACGGGCCGCTTCGAAGCACGCTCCCATAATTCGAGCTCCCATAAATGACTGCGCTTTGCTGGGAGTCAAATCGCGGTGGCGGCAGGCAGGCTGCGCCGGCAGAGGCCGCCGGCGCGGACGATTCAGGGGGCCTCGCCACCTTCGGGCCCATAGAACATCACCCAAATCATCACGTCGTCGCTGAACTCTTCGAACCGATGTGGCAGGCCCGCCGGCGCAAACAGGACATCATTTGGGCCGAACCGATCTCGCCGATCGCCGTGCACAAAGAAACCCATCCCCTGCGCCACCACGTACAGCTCGTCCTGCAAGTGCGGCTGTTGCGGATCCGTCCTGCGAGGTGCGTACAGCTTGACACTGAGCGTCCCGTGTTTGAAGACAGGCGCCGACCGCTCGCCGCTCGGCCCGGGCAACCGGGTCTCGTTCAGAGTGACTCGCCTGCCGGACTTTTCCATGCCGTTGGGCTCACCACAGCTTGGCGCGCGGACCGGTCAAGATTAGGGGAAATGCCCAGTGGCGGAGAGCAAGTCGAGCCGCGCCTGGCGGACCGCGTCCTCCGCCACGACCGCGCCCGTCTCGGCGTCTTTGGCGCGGCGCTGGGCATCAATGACCTCGAGGTTGCCCGTCGCACCTGCTTCATAAGCGCGGATGGCCAGTTTCAGCGCTTCTTCGCCTCGGTCGGAGGCGCGGCGAGCCTGCGCCAGCGCAGCGTCTGCCTGCTGCAAGAAATCAAAGGCGACTCTCACCTCCGAGCGCGCCTGCCGAAGGAGCCCATCGAGCTGCGCGTGCGCTTCATTCGCCAGCGCGTCCCGCTCTTTTGCTTGTCCGCTTCGAATCCCGCCGTCGTAGATGTTGATCGATAGGAGCAACTGCGCCGTCCAGCCGGTCCGCGGCGTGGTGGTGGTCGGCGGCGCTTGGTAGAAAGGTTGAAACGTCCCGAGCAACGTCGGCAAGTAATCCAGCCAGCTGTCGCGGCTGACGTGATCTGCGGCCGAGGCTCGCAAGTGCGCCGCGCGAACATCTTCCCTGCGCTGCTCTGCGTCGCGGATGGCGTCCGCTGCGCTCGGTGGCGCGGCAAATACGGGGTCTTCCGCGGCATCGAGCGCCGTGTTGTCTCCGGTGATCACCCCAAGCGCTTCTTGCGTCCGAAACAGGTTGTTCAATGCGCCGTGGACCTGCGCTTCGTCGCTGGCCAGCTCCTGTTCGGCGCGGGCTTCATCCACGCGGTTCCCCAGCCCTCCTTCGCGTCGAGTGCGCGCGTAAACGTAGTGCTCTCGCGCTGTGTCGCGGGCGCGGATGGTTACGTCGAGCTGGCGCTTCTGCGCCACGATTGCCAGATATGCTCGCGCCGCGGTGATCGCCGTCTGACGACGCACGTCGGCATCGCTCGCCTTTGCCACATCGAGGTTGTCCGCGCCGTGCGACCACTGCGCCCAGCGCGAAGGCACCAAGAGGGGGACAGTCACAACAGCGTTCAAGTTGAGCTGATCCGCCCTCAAAAAGGGAGTGGTGCTCCCCGGGAAGGTGCGGTCCGCGTCGAGGCGGGTATAGGTCCCGTTTCCCACCAACGTCGGCAGCGAGCCCGAGCGCGCTTCGCTGAGCAGGCCCTCGGCCCGGCGTATCTCGGAGACCGAAACCAGGGTGGCCACGTTTTTGGCGAGCGACCTGCGCACCGCCTCTTCGAGGGTGATGCGCGGCAGCCCTTGAGCGGGTGCTGGCGCCCCGCTGGGTTGAGCCAGGATGACGAGCGCCACGAGCGCGCTATGCATGCTGCACCGTCCCTTGCGTGCCGGACGGCTCCTCGTCGTCCTCGGTTCCCTTCTTCGCGAAGCGATCGAGGAGCGTGTAAAGCGCGGGGATCAAAAACAGCGTGAATATCGTCGAGACGGTGAGCCCGCCGATCACCGCGCGGGCCAAGGGCAGGTTTGTCTCGCTCCCTTCGCCGATTCCAAGCGCCATCGGGAACAGCCCGAAGATGGTGGCGATGGTGGTCATCAAGATCGGACGCAACCGCGTGCGCCCCGCTTCGATCGTCGCCTCGACCAGCGGCTTGCCCCGGCGCCGGAGCACGTTTGCGAAGTCCACCAGCAAGACTCCGTTTGATACGACAATGCCGACCATCATGATGATCCCCATGAAGCTGTTGACACTGAGCGTCGTTCCGGTGAGGTACAGCGCTGCGAACACTCCGGTAATACCCAGAGGCACGCTGAACATAATCACCAGCGGATCGACGAGCGACTTAAATTGCGACGCTAAAATCATGTAGACGAGCGCAATGGCCATCAAAGCTGCGAAGCTCAGCCCGGTGAACGCTTCCTTCTGCGCCGCCGTCTGACCTCCCAGCTGCGCGGTGAAGCCCTGAGGCAGCTGCGTCTCCCGCAGCGCTTGCCCAACCGCCGCGCTTGCCGTGCCGAGGTCCTTGCCCGGAGCCACATTGGCGGTGACGTCGATAATTCGCTGCAGGTATTTCCGGGAAATAAGCACCGGCCCGCTGGAACGCTTGATCTCGGCCAGGTTCGCCAATGAGACCATCGACCCGGCCGGGGTGCGAAGGAACACATCGCTCAAGTCGGTCACGTGCGACCGGTAGGGATCATCCATCCGGACGTTGATGTAGTACTCGTTCCCGGTGGTCTGGTCGGTGAATTGAATCGGCTCGAACTGAGTGTTGCCGACGAGAGTCGTGAGGACGCTCTGGGCGATCTGCTGCTCGGTCAGGCCGAGCGTTCCCGCCTTCTCGCGGTCCACGATGACGTCCAGCTCGGGGTAATTCTCCTCGCGCGATATCTGCAGGTCGGTGAGCAGGGGCTTCCCCTCGGCGTCGGAGAGACTGCGCATTTTGGCGGAAAGCTGTTTCGCATACTCGCCCCCGGTGTCCAGGTCGTACCCGAGAATCTCGACATCGATCGGCGCGGGCGCCCCGAAGTTCAAGATGCGTTTCACAATGCCGCCGATGAAGTAGTAGGTCTGCGTTCCCGGCAGCGCATCCCTCAGAACGGCGCGAACGCGCTCCGCCGCAATGACATCCGAAATGGATCGCTGCGTCCGTGGCATGAGGTTGACCGAGATATTCCCGGAGTGCGGACCGGTGTTCGCGGTGAACAGCGCGGTGCGGCCGAGCGGCAAACCGGTGTCTGAAATCATCGTGGTAAACAGCGGCTCCTTGAGGTTTTTCCCGGCGCCGGAGCCAAGCGCGCTCGCGACTCCCCGCTCAATCCGCTCGGTGACTTGCTCGGTCTTCTCAACCCGCGTCCCGATCGGCGTCTTGTAGCTGATCTGAAACTGGCTCTCGTCGGTGTCGGGGAAGAACTCGGTGCCGATCCGCTTCCCGAGGAGCAGCGAAGCGGCAAAGGCGACGAGGATTCCGCCGATCACCAGCCCGCGATGACCGAGCACCCACTGCAGCGCCGCCGCGTAGCTGTGATCGAGCTGATCGAGCGCGCGAAGGACCCTGGCGCGCACGCCCTGTTCAGCGCCGCCGCCATGCGGCTCGGCGCGCAGAAATCGAAGGCAGAGCAGCGGCGTGACGGTGCGCGAGACGAAGAAGCTCATCGTCAGGGAAAAGGCGATGGTGAGCGCCAAGGGAAGAAACAAATTCTTCGCCACGCCGCTCAAGAACACGACCGGAAAGAAAACCACAATCGTGGTGATGGTGGAGACCAGGATCGGCATCGCGACTTCTTGGGCCGCGTTGAGAACTGCCGATTTTCGTTGCTGGCCAAGCGCAAGGTGTCGGTGGATGTTCTCCAACTCCACAATCGAGTCATCCACCAGCCGCCCCACGCCGAGCGCCAATCCTCCCAGGGTAAAGACGTTCAGCGTCTGGCCGGTGAAAAACAACAAGGTGAAGGTGGCGATGATCGACAGAGGAATCGCCACCGCGATGATGCCGGTGGCGCGCAAGCTGAGCAAAAAGATGAGAATCACCACCACCGCCAGAAGGCCGCCCTGCACCGCCTCGTGCTCAAGCGACTTGATCGCTTCGCGGATGTAGTGGGATTGGTCGAAGGAGATCGCCAGCTTCACATTGTCTGGAACGCCGCGCAGATTCGGCATCGCCGCCTGGACGGCGTCTACTACCTCGACCGTATTGGCTCCCGGTTGCTTCAGCACGCGGATGTAGACGCCGCGCTCGCCGTTGATGCGAACAATCTCCTGCTGGTCGGCGGAGGAGTCTTCGATCTTCGCCACATCGGACAGCCTGACCGGGGCGCTGGACGTTCCCAGTTGGGCGGCGCCCGGTCTCACCACGACGTCGCTCAGCGGGCGCGCCTCGCCAAACTGGGTGTTGGAGAAGACGTTGTAATCGCGGTCGCCCGCCTTCAGATCGCCGCTGGGCAGCAATAGGTTCGAGGACTTCACCGCATTGACCACGTCCAGCACGCCAAGGCCGCGCGCCCGCAGGGCGTCCCTCTGCACCTTGATCTCGATCTCGCGAACTCTTCCCCCTCCCACGTTCGCGCTGGCCACCCCTTTGATTCGCTCGAGCTGCGGTTCGATGGTGTTGTACGCCAGATCGTACAACTGCCGCTCGTCGAGACCTTCTCCGGAGATCGCAATCTGGACGACGGGGATGTTGGTCACATCGAATTTGATCACGAAGGGCTGCTGCAATCCGGGCGGCAAAGTATTGAGGATCTGCGCGATGCGCTGCGAGACCTCGAATTGAGCATTGTCGAGATTGGTTCCGTAATTGAACCAGATGCTCAGCGATGAGAAGCCTTGCTTCGAGACGCTCTCTACGCGATCCACGCCGGGTGCCGCGCTTACTGCCCGCTCGAGCGGAACGGTGATCGTCTTCTCCACGTCCACCGGTCCGGCGCCGGGGTAAAACGTCGCTACTCGGATGACCGGGATGTTGATCTCGGGGAAAAGATCAACGCTCAGCCGCTGAAGGGACACCACGCCGAGCGCGATGGTCATCAGCGAGAGCATCAGGATCAGCACCGGATTCCTGAGCGCCAGACGGGTGAGCCACATCCTTCGTCTCCTTGCGAAAGATCAGTTGCTGCCGCTGGGAATCGTGGTTTCCCGCGAAGCCGCACCGGTATAAGGGTTGATGTTGCGCACCGCCTTGACCACGGCGTTGTCGGAGAGAATGTCCGAGCCAGCGATGACGATCTCCGCGTCCGCCTCCAGCCCCGAGGTCACCTCCAGCCATTCGCCCCCGTCGATCCCGACCTCAACCTCGACGCGCTTGACGCGATCGCCTTTGAGCACGAAGACAAATCGGTGTTCGTTGCTGATTTGAACGGCGCTCGCCGGGACGACGATGCTGCCCCGGTGGACGCCGGTAACGACTGAACCTCGGCCGTACATCCCCGGCTTGAGACTCAGCGCTGGATTGGCGATCTGAATCTCGGCGTCGACGGTGCGCGTGAGGGGATCGAGCGCGGGCGTGATGCGCACCACCTGACCGTGAAAGCTGGTTCCCGGGGCCGCATCCAACTCCACGTGCGCGTCCTGACCCACTTTGAGCATTCGGATGTCCCGCTCATTGACTGGAATGAAGACGCGGAGAATATCGATCCGCGCGACGGTGAGGATCGAGCCGGTGCCTGCGGTGGGGCCGACCAGCGCACCGGGGTCCAAACGCCGCAGGATCACCACGCCGTCCAGCGGAGAGTCGATCCGCGTCTCGCCGAGGCGAACGGCGATCCCGCCAACCTGCGCCTTGGCCGAAGCGAGGTTGGCTTCCGACGCTGCCGCTGCGGTGGTCGCCTGCTGCAGCTCCTGCTGCGAGACGATGCCGTCCGGCGCAAGCATCTCAGCCCGCTGCAGGTTGGCTCGCGCCAGCGAAGCAGCGGCTTCGGCCTGAGCGAGAGCGCTTCGCGCAGCCGAAAGCTGATCCGGGAGATCGCTGGGACGTACAAGCGCGACGATCTGCCCGCGCTTCACCGGGTCGCCCCGGTCAACCAGCACCGCATCCAGGTAACCGAGCGTCTTCGATCCCACCTCCGCCTGCATCAGCGGACGCAGGTCGACCGGCGATCGAACCTCCACGGGCACGTCGCGAACTTGAACTCGAGCGACGCTCACTTGAGGCGGAGGCCGCGCCTGCGGTCCCTTTTGCCCCCGGCCGCAGCCCAGCGCGGCGCCGGTTAGGCATGCCGCGAGGGCAATTCGCTGAGAGGGAAATTGGGGACACATCGCACCTAAATACCTTGCGGCGCGCGCCCTTGCACCCTGAAACACGACCGCCGGCGCTGTTCCGACACCCGGAAGGACAGCGCGCAGACTGCGCAAGATGACCACCTGGATCGACCGGCGTGCTATCGTTGCCCTGTCCCGCCATCCGAGGGAGCAGCGGGTGTGCGCTTGTCCATCGCGGGTGCGCGCTTGTCCAACGTATGACGCTCGCTCTTCCAGTGCTTCTCCAGCTCGCGCTCGGTTTGGGAAGCGATCCGTATGTGCGAAGTCGGGTTCAATCAAACGGCGATCCGGCGCTCTGGCCGTGTCTTTGGTGGGGAACCTCCGGCGTGCAATTCGACCAGAGCGACCTCGGAAATCCAGTCACCGGCGAGGCTTCGTTCGCCGCGGTGTCGAGCGCATTGGCCAGCTGGCAGGCGGTGATGAGCAGCTGCGGCAGCTTGAATCTCTCCGAGGGAGCTCGCCTGGCGAGCCGATCGATCGGATATGACCCCGGCTCGTCGGCCAACCCGAATCTCATCCTGTTCAGGACGCGCTCGTGCTCGTCGGTGGTGCCGCCCGACGATCCATGTCTGTCGAACGGCGACTGCGGCAACCAGTACGACTGCTGGCCATACGGGGCAAACGTCATCGCCCTTACCACCACCCATTTCAAGATCGAGTCGGGACAGATTCTCCACGCCGACATCGAGCTGAACGCGGCGCCGCGTCCCTACGGGTACTACTTCACCACCGCGGACGCGCCTCCCTGCACCACGACCTTTAGTCAGTCGTGCGTCGCGTGGGACATTCAAGCCACCATGACCCACGAGTTCGGACACTCCCTTGGGCTCGACCACACCAGCTATCCGACTTCGATCATGACGCCCACCAGCAATATGGGCGACACATGGAAACGGACCATCGACGCCGGGTCTCGCCAATTCGTCTGCGATATCTATCCCGCCGGACTTCCGCCCCGCGACTGCCACAAGCTCGTGCAGCTCGAAGGTTCGACCACTTGCCCCAGCGCTTCGCAGGAGAATCCCGACACCTGTCATCACACTCCGTTCGGTTGCAGCGCTCCAGGAAGCGATCGCTCGAGCATCGCCGCTTTGCTCGGCGTTCTGTTGTGGCTCCTCAGTCGTTCGGCTGCCTTTCCCAAGCGCGGGGCAACCGAATAATTTTTGAAAACATGCGACCCTACCCTAGGCTACGCCCCTCGCGCGAACCGGACGCCGCGGCGCTT
>Ga0126379_10003077_pt1 | contig 10735 bp, 6 predicted proteins | sample PanSoiMetPlot_24_FD_92640 | JGI IMG/M metagenome (GOLD analysis project Ga0126379, IMG submission 92640) | Tropical forest soil microbial communities from Panama - MetaG Plot_24 | ecosystem: Environmental > Terrestrial > Soil > Tropical forest > Bulk soil | place: Panama | collected 2016-02-17 | reverse complement strand
GAGGGCACTTTCTCCCTTGTATATTCAAGGAGGATGACTTTGGCCTCCTCATAAAACGCACCGAGTTTCCCTTCCTGCACCAGGCTAATGAGGGCGTACTGGTACGCCGGCCAAACCACGTTCAACCATTTTTCGGAAGGGCAGTATTCCCAGGAACCGTTCTGAATGTCCCGCGCTTTTTGACGGAAGAAATCGACTATGCCGTTCACGACAGGGAACCGTTTTCGGTCTGCTTTCGTGAACGCTTCGATTAACCTGCCGTAATCCAGGCCATAGAGTTCGTGAAGCAAGACGAACGGCAACTGAAGGAGGCGCGCGAAGTACACCAGTTCGGTCATCCACATGATGGTTTTCGCTTCGAGCCACTCCTCTGCGGGAAGCGATTTCGTGGCGACGACGGTCTTCACGTATTCCTTCGTCTCCTCGTTCCTGCACTTGTCGATGCTGGAGTGCACTGCCACCATTTCCTGGTCCACAGAAACAAGACCGTACTGCTTCAGAGACTCCGGCTGAGAGATCTCCGCATTGGGAAGCAACTGGCAGTTGTAGAAGAACAAGCAGTGATGCTGCCCGCCTGCGATAATTGTTGAAAACCCGTCGACAAAACTCTCATAGGTTTCACCCGGCAGACCCAGAATAATGTCGGTATACGTTAGAACGCCTTCAAGTTTGTAGCGGCTTTGCAGCTGCGCAAAGGAGTCGATTGAAATGTTGTCCCGCTTAACGTTGAAAAGAGCAGTCTGATCCAGCGATTGAAACGAAAGTGTTACTCCGCCATTCAACCCGGCGTCATTCAAGCGTTTTTGGACTCGGTAAGACCGCTCGGTGGAGTTCTTTGTGTTCTGCGTGACAAATGTCAAGGGATAGCCGGTCCTTTTCCGCACGTCCGCGATGTATTCGGTAATCTCGACGTCGCGAGGCAACATGCCATAGTTCGCATCGCAGCAGAAAACCGTCTCGACTTTGTGCTCACCAAACCACTCGAACTCCTTATAAATACTCTCAAGGTCAAACCTGAACACTTTCGCGGCCGTGGCCGAACCCCAGTCGCAGAATGTACAGGAGAACGGACACCCGCGATTCGTTTCGAGGGGGGCCATCCACTGGGTTTGGGAATTCGCTGCTAGAAGAGGGGCAAAGACGCCACTCGCATAAACAGGCGGAATGGCGCCGAGATCTTCGATCCGCGGTCCCTTCGGGTGATGGATAAACCGCGAATCCTTGTCCAGAAAGCTGATTGAAGGAATCCGACTCCAGTCATTCGCCGGAAACGCCTCCAGAATCTGAAGGAAGACGCGTTCTCCTTCACCGTGCACAGCCAGATCGACGAACGGGTTTTCGCGGAGGAATTCTTCAGCGCGATCGGGCACCTGCGGACCACCGAATATCGTGAGAACCTCGGGCTCCAGTTCCTTGAGACGACGGGCTATTTTCAGACTGTGGCGGATGTTCCAAACGTATGTGCTGAATCCAACTATGGAGGTACCCCGGAGTTCCGCCACCGAATCCTCAACGGACCGTCTTCGGTGAAGGGGCAACCGGAACTTGTACCTGCCCGGGTCCGCCGCGTGGGCCTGACTGTATACCTGAAGCAAACCTGTCTGATAAGGCAAGAGCTCCCAGCCGAGAGTCGTGTCGGGGCTGGTTTCGGCATCGTTGGCGAAGCAATCCGCACCATAATGCCGTGCGCGGCTCAAGTTCATGCCCGTGGTGATACACACAAGACCGATCGTCAGCAACTCGTCTGCAGATTCATTCATGAGTTTTTCGCTCCGCTGCCAACGGCGCGTGCCTTTTCTCCGTCGAGCTTCTGCATCAGTGATTCAAAACGCGCTCCAGCCAGACTGAGACTCTCTAACAGTTCCGGCGAGAATTCCCCGACTTCCTCTACATCGGAATCCATGCGGCGCTCGACGGATCCGTAGGCCTGCAAGAGTGTTGTATCGCGCAGACGGTGTGCCAGCATGACGCCGAGAGCCCGATAGAATTTGCTTCCAAAGACGTGGTCGGTCTTCAGCTTCGAACTCAACCGCGCCGTCGGGATGCTCAACACGGAAACGTGCTCCAGGGCGTTTACGGTTGCCGCCGGTGGGCGTGAATCGAGAAACGACAATTCGCCGATGATTTCACCGGCGCCCAGTTCCGCGACGACCCGCTCCCTGGTTCTGACCTCAAATCTTCCTGTAAGCGTTAAGTAGAGGACAGAAATGCGCTGGCCCTCCTGAACAAGCACCTGCCCGGGATTCAGCCATTCCTGCGTTCCGACGTCGATCATCCAATCCAACTGTTCTTCATCCAGTTCAGAAAGTAGGTATAGAACTTTTCGCATGGGATCGTCTCCAGTCATTCAATGGACAATGGAAGCACACAATGAGAAACCTTTTTCACAACAATTGCAAACCATATTCACGTGCCAGTGTTTCGGAAATGTTACACTTTGCCGCCGTGGAGTGGTGTGAAGGATATTCGTATAAACCCGAGGAACTTCTGGGAGCCCGCCGGTCCGTGCTGGCGCGACTGGGCGGCAGTCCGGAAGCCATCGCCAGAGTAATCGAGTACGGCCGGAATCACTTCACGCTTCGCAACCTGCCCTCGCCGCCGGTGCTTCCCATGCCTGACGAAGCTCACGTTGCTTACTGGAAAACTCTGCCGCAGGACGGCGCCGATCTGCTTACTGAACTTCAAAGACGTCTCCCGCAATTTGCGATACCGCTTGGTGACGGGATATCGAAAACGCCGGCCTACGTGGCCGTCATACAGAGGGGTGAGCCCTTCGATGAGAAAAAATTTGCAGGCCGCCTCCTGCTGAATGACGCACGGAGTCTGCGGCTCGTTGTTCATGAACACGCGGCCGGAGCCCTGCCGGTGCTTGTCACGAGCAATCGTGAGGATTTCGAAACGCTTGTTCGCGCTCTTATTTTTCACCATGAACCCGGTCCGACGAACCACTCGGTCAATGCCCAGATGATTTCGGGTTTCCTGAACTGGGAGCGCGTGCGCGCGTATCAGGCGGAGTGGATAGCGAGGCACGGATTTGATTCGATCAGCAAATGGCCGCAGGAAAAACAGCGCGTCGCGGCAGGCGAAAAATGGCGGTTCTACGATCGATTGATGCTGGTTTGCGAACACCCCTACAGCAGTCTGACCGCCGGTGAATTGGGTCTGCAGATGAATGAGGAGCAGTGGCTACAAACCTCAACCGTTCTGAGGCTGGAACACGAATTTACACATTACCTAACGTACCGCCTCTACGGTTATATGGCTCTCAATCTCCTTGATGAAACGATTTGCGATTGGGCCGGTATGACGCTGGCTCTGGGGCGGTTCGAGGCGCGGTGTCTTCTCCATTTTCTGGGACTGGAAAACCCCACTCAAGCGCGCCCGAACGGGCGTATTCACGCATACTGCTCGGAACTCGACCAGAACGCATTCGATCTGGCCTGCAAACTGATGCGGCAGGCCGCTGAAGGACTCGAAGACCTCACTACGACCTACTCTGCGAAACTGGAACGAACGCTCTTTCTTCTCGCGCTGACACGGATGACGCTGGAACTGATGGCGGCTCCGTTCAGGCATACGTTTTTTCGAGAAAGTTGCAGCGAGGCGGAGCACCTTCTGTGCGTCTGATCTGTCGCAAGTAAGTTCTCACACATAGATTTTTCTGCTAGAGTACCAACGCACCAAGAGCATGCGATCGCAAACACCCGTTCGAGCCGGGAGTTCCCGGCTCGCATTTCAACAATTCTCGGGGGCTCAGTCTTATGCGGACACCTGCAGTTTTTCAGTCCACAGCCTTGGTTCTGATGCTCAGTCTGGTCATCGCCGGTTGCCATCGCCAACTGCCGGTTCTTTCTCCAGGGTTGGACAAAGACCTTACCAGCGCCAAACCGTTCGAGAAAGCGCCGCTGGTCGTCCAACCCCCGCTTGATCTTGAAAGACAGCCTCTCGAGCCTTCGTCCGACATTATTAATCGCGCGAAGCGGGAAACGGCGCCTCCCGCCGGCACTCCATCCATGTCGCTCTCCCTACCCGAAGTCCGGAAATATGCTCTGGAAAACAACCTCGACCTCCAGATTGCGCTCTACGACCCTGGTATCGCCAAGGCCGGATTCATTTCCGCGCGCTCGAAGTTCGAGGCTGTCCTGAATGCCTCGCTGGCGGAAAACGTCTCGCATGACTTCACTGATGCATTACTCAGAAACGTAGGGCTGACTCCATCCGTCACCATTCCAACGCAGGAGGGAGGAACCGCATCCATTTCCCTTCCATTCACCCGTCAGACGGGCAACCAATTTCTCCCGTTCACCAGTATCCCCGTCGGACGGCAGGACGCGCCGACTTTCTCGTTCAGTTTCGATCAGCCGTTGCTGAGAGGCGCGGGGCCGAGTTTCAATTATGCGTCCATAAACATCGCAGGCCTGCAAATGAGGCAGGCCGACGCCCGGACGAAGCTGGCCGCGATTCGTGTTCTGGCCAACGTCGAACAGGCTTACTGGACCCTCTATAACGCGCATGAGAATCTGAAGATTCAGATTGAACAATATGATCTGGCTCTCGAACAACTGCGCACGGCGCGGCGCCTCGTCGAGGAAGGCGCACGGACTAAGATCGAGGTGACGCGAGCGGAATCCGACGCGGCGAGACGATTTGACGGGATACTTGTCGCCGAAAACACCCGGCGGCGCGCCGAACTTACGTTGAAGGGGATGATGAACGAGTCAAGCCTGCCGCTTCAATCGTCGACGATCATCATTCCGATGACTCCGCCGGACCCGCAAGGCCTGACTTTCGACCGGAACCGCGTTATCGCGCTGGGTCTGGAAAACAGAATGGAGATGTTTGAAAACGAACTGGAACTGGCTCTGGACCGCATCACGCTGAGTACGAGCCGGAATCTGATCCTGCCCGACATCCGAACGACGTTTAGTTATTCGTTCCTGGGGGCGGGAACGTCGTTCGACCATGCGTTGAACTCGCTGTTCAGCAACGCCTCCGGTTTTACGACAGGTCTGTCCGCGTCAATTCCGCTCGGCGGCAATCAAAAGGCGAAAGCCGACGCCCTGCAAAGCGCGCTGACTCTCTCCAAAACGGAAGCAAATCGGCGGGCGCTGGAAATATCGATTCGCCAAGACGTTTTGAACGCAATTAATGCCGTGGAACTCGACTGGCAGCGGATTCTTTCGAATCGTGCCGCGGTTGCCCGGGCGCAGGAGACGTATCAGGACAACCGAACCGAATTCGAACTGGGTAAAATCACAACCACAGAGCTTGCACTGACGCTCGATCAGGTTGCAGAAGCGCGATCCGCGCTGGTTTCCTCGATTACGGAGTATCAGAATTCATTGGTGGACCTTGCTTTCGCCACGGGCACGGTGCTGGGAGAAAGCTCGGTCAGCTGGTCGCCACGGGTGACGCCGTAGCCAGATCAACTGCTACTTCAATATGGGCAGAACAAAAGTGATCGGGGCCTTGGTTTCGATGGTTCCCAGAGCCGAAGCGACCGTGCCCGACGTGAGTTCTACCGCAGGACCGCTGGAAAGATCCCACTTGTAGCCTGACGGATTTTCGGGGTCGAGGTCGAGCTGGGCTACTACTTCGATCTGATAGCCTCCGTCCGTCAGAGTATGTGCGACGGTCGCGTTCCCGATGACTTTCGCCGCACCTTCCGTGCTGACGGGAAACTGCGACACGGAAACCACGTGGGCAATTACGCCGCCGTACCGTTCCCGAGTCACCGTCGCTGGAGTCAGCAGGATTCGCGTCCCGGGTTTGATTCGTTTGCCGTCCTCAACTTTGAAGTATGCGACGGCCTGCAGGCTTCGGGACTTCTCACCCCTATCGACGGCGCCGAGGCGTTGGCCTCGGTTTACGAGACTGCCGTCCGCTGTAGTCAGTTCCACGACCCTGCCCGCATGTTCGCTCCGAATCTCACGGTTTTCCATGAGTTCCTTTTCGTACTCACTGACGGATCGTTCTAACTCCCGGACTTGCAGCAGTTGAGAGGAAGTGAGTTCGGCTTCTGTCTGCTCGAGTGCCAGGGACTGGGCCTCCAGGTCCTGAAGCTGCCCCCTGAGATCGGCAACCGTGTCTTCCTGCACCTGCAGGCGATTGAAGGATTTCAATTGGCTGTCATCCGCTTGGGTTCGATTCAGGTCCCCCTGTACGGCCTGGAGCTCGAGGTCCGTAACGCGCAGCAACTGGTCGCTGTAGGACTGCCGCGCCGCGACGACGTCATCGGCCGAGCGAAGTTGCTGATCACGTAGTGCCTCTGTACGTTTCAGTTCCGTTTCCAGATTGGTCAGGCGTTGCTTTTCGAGATCAAGCAAGGCTTTTACGTTCTCCCTCCGCTGCTCGACACCGCGAACGTTCTCGGCTGCATTCTGTTCGGTGAGCCCCCTGCTCTGCGACGCCTGCTGTGTCAAGACCGCAATGCGGTCATTCAGCATTTTACGTTTCCGGACGAGCCCATCCTTTTCGAGACGCAAGTTTGTAACGGTCAGTGAGTGAATCACTCGATTTCGATCGCGGATTTCGGCGAGTTGCTCACGGGCCTGCGCCAGACTCTTTTCGATTATGGGCTGGTCGAGCTCGGCGAGGAGCTGCCCTTTATCAACGCGATCACCGACCTTGACGTACCATTTTCGGATCTGCCCCGTCGCAGCCGACTGAAAGGGAACGACAGCTTCCGGCATCAGGAGGATCGCATTTCCCTTGGCGTCCAGGTTAATCCTGCCAAAAACGAGAAACCCTACCAGCCACAAAACAATGGCGCCAAAAACTGCAGGAGCGATCCAGCTGCGCCCGTAAAGTACCGGGAGGACCCGGTAGCTTTCCTCGGGAGAATGAATTTCCATTTTGGTGGTCGGCATACGATCAATCTCTAAATCGCTTGCAAAACTCCATGAAAGCCATCGAGGCAGTGTCGCACGGCCTCCAGGCAGGAACATGATCCCAATCGATATGCCTCCATACAGCGTGATCCTTTTCAAGCCCCTGCCTGCTCGACTCGAAGAAAGTGTTCCTGAACGTTTCGTCGACCGGGGGCTTCAGCCCCAAACTCAGGCGGACGACACAACGGTTGGGCTGGGGCAGTGGAGCCACTGAGCTGATTACGAGATAGTTGTAGGGCGGCTCTCCGGCCAGTTCGGAGATGATAACGGCGTGGCCGAACGCACCCGTTGTGTATTTCGCGCGCACCCGCCTGGAAGGACCAGCCGACGGAAACACAAATTCACCATCCGCTCGGAACTCGCCAAAGTCTCCAGTACGAGTGCTAAACTCAGGTTCGTTGAGGATTCCATGAACACCCTTGAAGTGACCGGCATCGAAGGCGTTGTCCGCAGCAATTTCCATCGGCGCTTCAATCTCGATGGAGAATCCGGGAAACAGGGTATAGCGACTCTGCAGCTCCTTCATTGCGGCCGGCAAATCCGTAGCGGGGGAGTCCGACATTCGCACAAAGACAAGACCGCAGGTCGTCAGGCAATCATAATCCCGTACAAAGAACCCAGCCGACTTTCCCAGATGGACTCTTTCGCTGTGAAACGGGCAGATCACGTAATCCCCGCACAGTTTTCCTCCATATGCGAGGTTCGCACCGCGGTGCGGGCATGTTGCTTCGAGCACGCGGACCTGGCCGTTCTGTTTCAGAGCCATCATCCGCACATTGCCAACGTGAACGGGTGTCAGCCCGTCGTCGGCTAATTCGCGTTCGAAGGCTATTTGAAGCCAGTCATGCCGTTGCATCAGGTCTACAATATCGCTAAACCATTTGTCGCGAAATCAAATCCTTGAAAAGGCCCTCGCGGCGGCTCAAATCATCAAAGGAGCCATCCTGAACAACTCTTCCCCTGTCGATCACGTAAATCTTATCGGCCTTTCGAATGGTGCTCAAGCGGTGGGCAATCGTCAGCCGCGTGACCTTCCGGCGCTCGAGGGTGTCGGTGACAATGGATTGGGTCTTGTTGTCTAGCGCACTGGTTGCTTCATCGAAGAACACCATTCTGGGGCGCGTCGCAAGGGCGCGGGCAATCAGCAGTCTCTGACGCTGCCCTCCGGAGAAGTTGACTCCTCCCTCAGCCACATGAGTGTGCAAACCCATCGGCATCTGTTCGACATCGTCGCCCATCCCGGCGCTAGCGATGGCATCCCGTATTTCGATATGGCTGAGTTTCGCATTGTTCGCGACGTTGTCGATGATCGAACCGGCAGTGAGCCTGCCGTTTTGAAGTACGGTACCGATCTGGCGCCGGACAGCCAGGACGTCGAGACCCGCCAGATCCTGCCCGTCGTAGAGGATTCTGCCCGACTCGGGCTTTTCGAACCCGAGGAGCAGCCGCATGATCGTCGATTTTCCGGATCCCGACGGACCCACAAACGCGGCAAATTCACCGGGAGCGACCGAAAATGAGACATCATCCAGGATCAAGGGCCCATCCGGCAGGTATCTGAACGAAACCTTCTCAAATTTTATGTATCCCTTCAGGCGGCCAGGATCCGATGCATCCTCATCGACTTCAGGCTCGCCATCCAGGATGGGTTTGATCCGCTTGCCCTTGAGAACCGAGCCGATAATCGAGACGATCGTGTCACTGACATCGATGAAGCCGGTAAGATAGATTGTAAAGGCCGTGTTGAACGCGATGAAATCGCCCATCGAAATGTACTTTGGATCCGTTGGTTGAAGGCCGACCGTCAGCCCCTGGGCCTGCCAGAACAGGAAGGCCAGGGCGACCTGAGGAAGGCAGAGATTGAACATGCTGATAAGATCCTTCAGCAGCTGCATCTTTTTCATGATCCGCAATTGAGGCGTATAATGCGAAACCCAGTGATTGAATGCCCGGTGCTCCGCTCCGGCGACCCGCAGCTTCCCGACGCCTCCCACCATCTGCACCATCAGCCCGTGGAAAGCCCCCTGCAAATCCTGAAGGGTGTAAGACATGCGACTGACGAAATAGCTCACCGAGACCGTCACCAGCAGGATCACAACAGCAAACCATATCGCAATTTTTGCCAGCTCCCAGCTGTAATACCAGAGCAGGAAAAAATTAAGTAAGGCAAAAACACCAGTGATCAGCGGCCTGATTGCCGAAGAATTCAATTCGCGGCTCACTTCTCCTACGGCAGTAACGCGCATTTGAAGATCGCCGCTCGAGTATTTCCGGAAGAAGCTCGGCCGAAATCTGATGAGACGGCCCCACATGGAGGATTGAGAAACATACTCCGAACCCACTCCGACTCGAACCGACATCATGACCTGGATGTAGGTGAAGATCGCAGTGACGATCGCCGCCGCGAAAAGGATGACGCCGAGTTCTCCGAGCAGCCGAAACTGCGCATTCGGAATAGCTTCGTCGATCAATTCACCCGTAACTTTGGGAGTGATCATACCCAGCAGGGATGCGCACAATCCGCAGGAGAGGATCATCAATGCGTCTTTGGTGCGCCCACGGAGGGTAAACGCCATCAGGTCCTTCACGCCCTTCAACTTCGCGGGCAGTGGTCGGTAAAGCATGTAGGCTTCGGGAGAGAGGTTGGCCATGCGCTCGGCAGTCAGGGGCTGCCGGATGCGCAGGTCCGGATCCACGATATCGTATTTGCCGCCGCGCGGCAGCAGAGCGACAGGCTTTTTTTCTTCGGTTCCGAGAAATCCCAGCAGGGGACCGCAATCGCGCGTCCACCACTCCGGTGGGAGCGTGACCGTCCGATAATGAACTCTCGAAGCGCGAGCGATGGCTTCGATAGGATCATTGACCCTGCTCATGTCTTCCGACGCCGCGGGCCCCATGACCTTGATCCCCATGACGTCGCCGACAGCGCCGAGAGCCGTCAGAAGCGGAGTCTCACGCTTCTGAAATCGTTCGATGGGATCAAGGACGGCAGCCAGTTTGTCGAACGCTTGCGCAGTCTTCAGGTCGCGTAGCATTGCGCTCGATTTGCGCCGTTCGATTTCAGCCTGCTCTTCTTCCGCCGCAACGCGCACCAGATGGCGGTGCAGCATGGAATTCAGTGCGCCGATTCCCCGATTCAGGTCCTCGCCGCTCATAGCCGGCGACAAGGCCCGTGTGATGATTTCAGCATTTTCAGAGGTCACTTCGAGCCACAATTCGCCACTGACAAGAACCGGTCCATCCTCGGGCTTCAACCTATTTTCCGTTTTTCCCAAAACTGCAACGGAACCGGATTTGACCGAGACAAGCAGAAGCTTTTCTGCCTCTGCAGCCAGGATGTCCTGGTTCAGCAGAACGTATTCTTCTGTCCCGGACGCGCGAACCGTTGCCGCCCGAGTCTCTAGATCGGCGGTCAGGATCCGGCTGATGGCAGCAACCCAACCGGCCAGGTATTTCTGTCCGCGCGATGAGCCCAGCAGTCCGGACGACTCGTTCACGTCGATTTCAACGACTTTAGCAGGTCCGCGGACAACCGCGATCAGGCCCATTTGTCTGCCGCCATCTTCAAGACAGGGGCTGCCGAAAACTGCACCGTCTTTGACGGAGAAGAGAAAGTTCCGGATCCCAACAGGCGCATTATCGTGAAAATGCGTACTCTGAACGGCGAGGTCTCCTTTGCGAATGAGCCAGGCGCGGCCTGATTCGTGGAGCGGGAGGCTCTGATAATCGGAGAGCTGGTAAGTCTTCTCCCGTTGGACCGCCTCGGATCTCATGTCGCCGCCTCCTCGAGTGCGCCGACGTCGTCCCCGGCGCGAAGCAACTCCGCATAGGGTCCCTGAGCATTC
>Ga0126379_10003076_pt1 | contig 10735 bp, 10 predicted proteins | sample PanSoiMetPlot_24_FD_92640 | JGI IMG/M metagenome (GOLD analysis project Ga0126379, IMG submission 92640) | Tropical forest soil microbial communities from Panama - MetaG Plot_24 | ecosystem: Environmental > Terrestrial > Soil > Tropical forest > Bulk soil | place: Panama | collected 2016-02-17 | reverse complement strand
AGAACGCGGGTTCCCACATTTCCACAGCGACGACGGCGGCTGGACTCCTATCAGGCAAGAAGTCGAACCCCGCTAAAATCGTGGGCTCCATCAGATTCCTGCACAGAACCGAATTCTCTTGATCGATTAATCCTGTACGGATCCAGGAGCTTGTGAAGGGCTTGTTCGAGCTCATAATAGTTCTTTGTCTCGAAGTCCTGGATCACCCGAAAGCGGAATGGAACGCCTGTCGTGTAAAGCTGGTTAATGCGGGCATCAACACTTCCCGTAGTAATCCCGATCTTTATGATTTCCTCGCCTTCGTTTGTGTACAAATTGGTTCCGAGGACATACATAGTGCCCACCCCGGCTTCAAGCTTTTCGAGATCTTCAGTATCTAATTCTTCATCGATGAGGTTGCCGTCGTCGACGGGATCAGGCATAGCTGTCAACTTGATCGATTTCTGGGATTTGTCCACGGAAATGTTGCTGGCGCTGCGAGCGGCCACATAGACCTGCGCTAATAGCGCATGGTCAAGGTCCTTGTAGTGGCCTTTATCCACATTACGACGGTGAGACTCTGTCCCGGCGAGGGGAAAATGCTCCACCCCTAGTCAAGGCGGCTGGCCTCCGTAGCAAGTTGCAGTCTTGTGGCCGCAAGCGCGTATCAGGATCATGGTCGCGATCTGAATGAGCCTGGGAAACTAAATGTTTGCTTGGATTTTTTTGACCTGCTTCTACGGCAATTCGAGATCGAGCGCATAGACCTGTCCCGTGCTAAGATCACGTTCGAAAAGGGGTGAACCGTCCGGGGAAATATTCGCCCACGGACCTAAGGGGGAGGAGATCGCCCGCTGTAGACCCTTCGTGTCGACGACCAATTGCGAGCTGTTCTGTCCCATTTTGATCCGACGATATCCCGGGTTGTTGGTTGAGGTCGTGTCGAAGTAGAGATAGCTCCCGTCGCCCGCCCAGACCGGATACCCAATCGCTCCAGGCTCATTAACCCACTCTGTCCATTTGCTGGATTTGAAATCGAACAGCATGAGTTTCCTCATGTCCTTTGAAAGAGCAACCAAATGCTGACCGTCCGGCGACCACCGAGGAGCAAACAGACCCTCCGAGCCTGGAAGTATCACAAGGCGATTGGATTCAAGATCAAGTACTCGAATTTCTATCTGCTGCTGATCTAAGGCAAGCCAAGGAACTCGACCGAAGGCAATCTGTTTTCCGTCGGGAGACCAAGTTGGATCCATTTGATGTTGGTTCTCTTTGAGCATTTCGTGGGGTTCTCCACCTTGGGCCGATACCAGGAAGATTTTCCAAGTCGCACCGGCTTGCTCGTCGACGAATGCAATCTGGGCACCATCCGGTGACCAGTGCGGCAATAATGCGGAAACAGGCGGAGAAGTAAGCTGTAATCGTTCGCTCCCATCAACACGACTTCGCCAAAGCGTGCGACCGGGACCTGCGACATACGTGATCCAATGGCCGTCTCTCGAGAAATCCAGCTCAGTGGCGGATATCCCGCCGAGATATGGTGTGACTTGACGCGACTTTCGTTCATAGTGAATTAGCTCTGTCAGAGAAGACCACTCGCCTGCGAGCAGTTTCTTGCCGTCCGGAGTGATTCCAACGAGAAATACCGGCGTAGGACTTTTGGTGAGCTGTGTCGGTACAGTAGCATTGTTGTGAAACAGTCCGCTCGGTTCATGCATTGCCCATATGCTGCAGTGGGTCGAATCATCGCAGTTGGTGAAAAAATAATAGCTTCCATCGGGACTCCAGAACCCGGCGATTCGTGCCCCTGCGCCATGCCAGCCCGGGAGCACAGGATGAAGACCACTACCGTCAGTGCGAATTTCCCAGATCGAGGCTTCGTCGCGCTTGGGGCTCCAGAGCGTGAATCGCAGACGACGACTATCCGGCGAGAAGCACAATTCACCGGCATATCCACTGAGAGTAGTCAGTTTTCGGGGGCTGCCGCCATCGGCGTTCGCAAGGTAAACTTCAGGCCCTTTTGCGAACGCGAGGTGGCGGCCATTTGGTGACCAAACGGCCCATCCTGTGGACCACATACTCCAACGAACGGTGATGTCCCCAAGACGGTGTGGAGGGCCGCTCGGCAATGGCAGGGTCCAAACCGGTCCTTCGTTTTCCGTGCCGATGGCTTCGGCTACCAATAGCTTTGAGTGATCTGGCGATATATCAGATATTGCGACATTGGCAAAGGGGATGGAGAGGGTGGATGTCTCTCCGCCGGTAATTGAAGTTTGAACTAGAAACTGTTTGGAGCCACTGCTTTCAAGCATATACATTCGAATCCCGTCGTTTACAACACCCCATTTATCAAATCGGTCGTGAGTAATCTGGCGTATAGCGAGAACTCTGGGAGTCGGCAGGGGGCGAAACAACCGGGCAACTGCTCCTCCGGCTACCAGAGTTAGAACTAACCCCGCGGCCCACCCGAGGCGAAGGGTACTCTTCTGGCGAACCGAATTGTCGAATTTGGAAGGAGCTGCAGGGATGTCAAAGCGCGATGCAGCGGCAATCCGCATGTTTCCACTCGGAGCTGACACGTTGACCAGCGGAACTGGAGGTTGTTGGGCTGAGACAACGGGATAAATGAATCGATACCCACGTCGAGGTACCGTTTCAATGTATTCCCGCCCACCGTCCCACTGGCCAAGCGTCTTACGCAATATAAAGATGTTCTTGTTGAGATTTCCCTCCTCCACAATCGCATCCTTCCATACCTCTTTGATCAGTGTGTCTTTCTCCACTAGGTGACCTGCATTCTGTAGGAGCAGTGACAGGGTTTCTGTCACCCTGGGCGGCAGCTTGACTGGCTCACCATCGCGAAGCAGTGCGTGCTCATCGGGGTGGAAGCGGAACGGGCCGAATTCGTAAAAGTGGTTTGTTTTCTCGTTCATACAAATAGCAAGAATTTGTCCAGAAAAAATCCAGAACTTCGGCAGGACTTCTAAACCGCGGCGGGCTACGGTGCGGCAGGTAACAGGGGGAAAACCCGGAGCGGCAGTCCAAAAAAGCCGTCCGGTGGCGGATTGTAGTCCCGATTGTTGCTCTGAGCAAGAAAGAATCTACGCGAGAAATCTGGAGCTGACGGCGTCGAAGTGTCTCTTCATGGGGCGACATCCAGTTCCGAGAGGGGAACGTGGCAGAGTCGAGAGATTTTTTTTCGATTTAAGGATGTCTGATGGATTCGCGAATATCAATGATCATTTGTCTACCTTTGCTCTGGCACTATCTCTTGACACCAGCAGCCGATGCACAACAGGGTATTGAAAAGCCACCTTCTCATCCGAACGCAATCGGTTCGGAAGTCCCTAACCTTCGCGACCAAGCTGACCGCGGAGATGCAATGGCTCAATATCGACTTGCGCAGTTTTACATAACCGGCACAGTTGTTACCTCAGACTACAAGGAAGCTGCAAGATACCTCCATTTGGCCGCCGAACAAGGCTTGACCGAAGCTGAAATGGTTCTGGGTTATCTCTACGAAAACGGCAAAGGTGTGCCGCGTGACTATCGAAGGGCATTTGACTATTACGTCGCGGCGGCGAAGAAAGGAAACCTGACAGCAGCGAACAATCTCGCCATCATGTATGAATACGGTCGCGGAGTGCACAAGGATATTCGACAAGGCGTGGATTGGCATCGGCGCGCCGCGGAAGGTGGAAATGTGGTCGCGCAATGCAACATGGGCACACTGTATTTTCGTGGAAGAGGCGTGGCAAAAGACTATGCGCTGGCCGCCGAATGGTTTCGGAAAGCCGCTGAGCGTGGGTACGCGCCCGCCGTGGAGAGCCTTGCTTGGATGTATTACACCGGGAGCGGTGTCGCCCGGGACTACGCAACAGCTGCGCTCTGGCTTGAATTAGCCGCCCACTCATATTCCCGCGCCCAATTGGAGTTGGGGTATCTATACGAGGAAGGAAAGGGCGTACCGCTCGACTACGTCACGGCTTACATGTGGTACAAGACGGCAGAGTCCGGAGGAGACAGACGCGCAGGAGAAAAACTCAAACGTTTGTCGAGACTGATGACCGAGCAACAAGTCAGCCAGGCCAATGCAGCGGCGAGCGAGTTATCGACTTCTATGCACAAAGGGGAGATAGTCGCAGAATCGCAAAGCGTTGGAAATGCGTTCAATCCCGAGCGTTAACCTTGCTCTCATTGACTTGTAACTTTTTTGTTTTGCAGATGGAAACGAATTGACGTACCTAAAAGCCCTCGTGCCCTAACGTCATGTCCGGGTTTTGCGACCAAGGCCTAAGTCACTGACGAGAATTAACTTACTCAGAGGATAGTGGGCACGGGGAGGGCAACGCGACACAACCGGCCAGAGGTGGGCTTACAACTGGAGAACGCAAGCTATTATCTGAAGTACACAATCTCAGTATTGTTGGCTAAGTCTTCCGGCCTACTTGCATGCTCTTTGATGGCTTTGAATTCGAGCGCCGCCCGCTCATAAAAGTGGAATGGTTCCAGTTCCCGTGCCGTTAAAATTTCGAAGGATGTGCAAGCGCTTTCCCACGAGCTACATTCGTCAAAACTTGATTATCTCGGTGTCATCGCAGGCATGAGAAGTTGGTGCCGGGAAATTTCTGCGAGACACAACATCGAGATTGAGTTTACTAGCGAAGCGTCGAGTCCTCCTCCGCTCGAATTAGGAAGATCTCTTCTTCGAATTCTACAGGAAGCCCTCCACAATGGAATCAAGCATAGCGGGGCGAGACGATTCGAAGTGCAACTGCGGGAACATTCCTCTGAAGTTCATCTGCTGATCAGTGACTCAGGCAGAGGCTTCAGCCTCGAAGAGGCGTTGCAGGGCACAGGTCTGGGTCTCACCAGCATGCGCGAGCGCGCTCGGTTGATGGATGGGACTATAACGATCGATTCGAAGCCGATGGGTGGAACGACAATCCATGTTCGCGTGCCGCTGGATCCGAAGCATGATTCCCAACGTGCGGCAGGATCGAGCAACAGTGAGCAGCCCGAATCGACGGACTGCTGACAGCTGTTAGGCGTTTTTGATAACACACAAGCCCGTCACTTCGATATCGTAAGACTGGGCTAAATCCTCACACACGTGTTCTAGCGTACTTGCCGCTTCTTCTTTACCCTGTGCCCACAAGGTCGATATGCACTCTCAACCAACGGCGGCGTGGAGGTGGCGTTGCTTTGCGGCTCGCAACGCCTCGCTCATGGCATGAGGTACAGCCTTGGCTAGTCCATACCCGCCAGTCGAGGAGTCGACCAAGAATGCCGAATGCGCGTGGGCAACATCTAAGGGGACATAGCGTTTCCGTTCAATAGCGACGGCAACGTCAACACCGTCCGAACTCAATTTCTGAAAAATTCCTGCACGTTGTGATTCGGTGGCAACAGCGATGGCTACGTTCCCGTTTATTAGAGCGGTTGCGATCGAACGAGCGAAACCATCGACGAACGCTGCATCGTCTGGATAAAGTCTGATTTCGCGGCTGGGGGTTTCAAGGCTTTGGGTTATCGAGGGCGGAAATATGTCTTCCGGCAAACCGCTGCTGAGAAACGGTTTTCCCCGGAGAACTGCTTCCACAGCAGGTAATAGTTCACTTGCAGCATTCGACTTGATGACATAACCGCTACCGCCCGAGCGCAAAGCTTCTCTCGCGATGTCCCAAGAGCGGTTTTCGCTCAAGAAGAGGATTTTCGATTGCGGAGCCTGCGTACGAATCTGCTTCGCAGCTTCGATTCCGTTGAGAGTTGGAAGTCCGATGTCGAGCACAATCAGGTCTGGTTGCAGTTCTTGAGCTTTCTGAACTGCTTCCAAGCCGTCCGACACCTCGCCTATGATTTGACAGGTTGGCGGCATTTGAAGCGTCGAATAAACCAAACGGCGCCAAGGTTGGTTGTCATCTACCACAAGGACCCGACAGGGTTTACTAATTCCAGCTGCTTTTTGTAATGACACCATTTCCCTCCAGCGAAGATGCGACTTCCAAAACACACTACAGGGTGAACCGGGCATTACCGGCTAGAGCTCAGATCAGATACGAAGGGATATAACCAGTGTGGCGTATGAATCAGGTGGATCGTGAGAGTGCCTTGCAATGTTGTGGGTGAGGTACTTCGCGACCCGAGAATCATTGAAAACATGCGCCGTGGGCATGGTGGCTGGCGTAACAGCTATTGCGTGGATTGATGAAGGCTGTCCGAGCGCAACCTGCAACTGTGTGGTGTCGTTGCAACATTCCCGACTGCCCTTGTGGGTGTTGTGATGATGCGAGTGGCAATGCATCCTCTTGCAACACTGCATCGCCTGCTCGGGTGTGGCCGTGCCGGGACAGTCAAATCCATACACCACTAGTGCGAAGGCCAGCGTAGTCACTGGAACACGTTTGACGCATTTGGCCAGGCGTGTCATCGGCATATCAATGACTGCAAACTGCGTTGAATGACGAAAATCCGTGAAAGCATCGATTGTCGTGTCGGTGGTGGATTATAGCGCCTCTTGTTGGCCGATACCCCTGACAGGTTTACCAGTTCACCCTTCAATGGGCGTATGCAAGTTATAGCGGAGAGTTACACGCAATGGGCCGCGTTGCTCTTCACGGGGGAAGGAAGGCAGCGCGGCCCAGTTACGGATAGCGGAGCTACCTGGTATTGCGCTGATTACCGATCAGGTGGATTTCCTTCTTTTCCAGCAATGCGTTCAGCTCTTGGACGAGCGCAACGAACTTCTCGCAATCCTGCTCTTCCTGAATCCGCGTACATAGCTCGTCGATCCGGATGCGTTCTTCGGCTGGCATTAGTTCAACCTCCGGAAAACGTGATGAATTGTGAAATTGACTTCCCAGACTTTCTATAGAAAAAATTGCCAAAAAGCACACTCGGTTTCAAGACAGTCCTTGGAGCTGAATCCGGCTTCGGACGCGGACTCCAACGCCTCGCACACCATCGCACAGATCCCACGGGGTAATGATCCGGATCGCTCCGCGCTCGTGCCCGCATACATTCGCCATGCAGCGCACGCCGCTGATGTGCCCCTACTGCCATCTGGCGATGGGATTCGAGCGACTGGTAGACTCCTGAGAATATGGTTGCCAGCGAAGCTGCCGCGAAATCTTACCTGTGCATTGCGAAGAGTATGGCCCAGAATGGTACCTGTGGGTCTGGAAACATGGCTTCCGGGGTACGGATCGCGAGAGCGGGCCCGGCGGATCAGTGTGTCATGTGCTCACCGGGGAATAGATCGAAGCCCACGGAGACTGGGAGCCTCCGATGTGGCCCCGGAAGATAGACCCCATCCGCCATCAGCACAAGACAGGCTGAGTCATTACTGTAAATTCCTCATTCCTTGTGCTCACACATCATCTCGCAGAGATCCTACCTGGTACTGATCTGGATTGTTCCCGCGCGCAATCAGCCCATATCATCCGCAATGGTTAATCCGGCCACCGCTATAACGGGGATTCGAACGGCGGTACTTTTAGGTTACGTCTCCATGTCATGGGACAGTACTAGAACTGTGGCAACCATTCGGGTTCCTGGTAGGTTGAACCATTCAACGAGATTTGATCCGAAATCAAAATATTCTGCCGATTTGGAAGAAAAACTTCGCGTGGCCATAGTCGCCAACAGCACCGCCGACTTCTACCGGTCCGAACAGCGTGTTCACGACGAGTGCACCTGCAGCATCTGCTGGTAGGTACGGTGGCTTGGGTCCGTTGGGAAGCTGATAAGTCTTTCCTACCTCGAACGTGGCCAGGAAATCGATGGTGCTGCCCAGCAACGGAGGCATTTGGAGCAATTTTCTGAAATATCCCCCTTGGAACAGGAAATATTGGTTGGTCAGCAGCTCATTCTCACCGAAAGCCAGAAAGTGCGTTACGCCACCTAGCGAGAATGCCGGAATGCCAGTTTTGTAACCATAGCTGGTTCCACCATAAGCATTCAGGAATACCGAAGACGGATCGCTTAGGCGCCAGAAATTCTGCAGATGCAACTCCGAGACCGGAAATCCCTCGGAAGCCGCGGGATTGGCGTTGAAGTACTTGGTGTAGAATTTCACGCTTTCGCCGCTGCGAGGTACAACCGGGTCGTCGAGTCGATTAAGGGAGTATTGCAGCCTGACATCGCCCGTCCCTCCCGATACGTTTGGCAGTTCTGCGACGTTGCCAATCTGCGGCGACAAGTGCTGATAGCCCCCTTCATACCCCAGCCGTAGTTCGCCGATCCGACCGAAGGCATAACCGAAATCAACAGCCCCTCCTGTCATGCGGTTTCGGTATAGGGCGAGTAGACTGCTTCCCTTATACAGCGGATATTGAACACTATTAACCCCGATACATGGTGCGACGAACCAATTACTGGCGGAGCTGAACGGGCGGTAATATTCACTGGCAATTCCGTATTGCGAACCCAGAATTACGTCGTTACGCAACTCTCCCCGATATCCTCCGAAATCAAAAAATGTGATCCGCGCTCCCAGGCTGAAGAAGACATCGTTGTAGTCTGATCCATCAATCACAATCAGAGGACGGACAATTGGCGGCGAATAGGGCTTTGGCTGGGCCTCGATCTGCAGACCTGCTTCTCCGTTTTGTTGCACCATGGAGTAGTTCAGGCTCGAAAATGGGCCCGTACCGTTCAGTTGCAAAATTTCATGGTCCAGCTTGGCTGTGTCCAGCGGCTGTTGTGCCAAATCCGACATTTGTTGAGCCATGGAGTGCGCGATCTCAGGATCTACTCCGGTGACGTTCACAAACTTCGGCGTCGGCGACCCGCCGCGTCGGGCACCACGCTCAGCCAGATACTTGCTTCAGGACGCTTCGTCTACCGCAAGGCTTGCCAGATTTTCAGAATTTGCGGCCGCTGCATCGTATCCAGCCTTGATGAGTATGTCGGCTTTGTCGTAGTCCATCGAGCTGAAGTCTTGCAGCGGAACCGAAATCACCACGTCCGCACCCTTCATCGCCTCGCGTTCGTTGGCCGCAATCACTGCGTTAATCGATTGACCCAGTACCCCAAAGCTGGAAAGGGGCACCTCAGGGTCAAGCTTCGGAACCTCAAGGTGAATACCGAGAATGATGTCGGCACCCATTTCTTTGGCAACGCTGACAGGAAAGTTGTTCAGGAGTCCTCCATCGACATAGACATGGCCTTGATAACGAACGGGACTGAAAATCCCGGGAAGTGACATAGTGGAGCGCAGCGCCACGTCGAGAGGTCCGCTTCGAAAGACGTGCTCACTGCGGGTCACGAGGTCGGTAGCCACACAAGCAAACGGAATCGGCAATTCGTCGAAGCTCTTGATCTCCGAGTAAGGCAACGCAATGCGGTCCAGAATGAGATCAACTTGCTGCCCGGAATTGAATCCAGATGGGAATTGCAGTCCTTCGTGCAAGCCAAATTCCAGCGTGCTGGGATACTCGCGCGCATCCTGTTTCCGGCGGAAAGACAGGTCCTCATAAGCGGATTGACCGTTGATGACCTGGTTCCACTTAATGCCCTTCACCACGTCGCGCAATTCAGCAGCGTTTGGGCCGGTGGCGTACACCCCTCCTACCAGTCCACCCATGCTGGTACCCGCGATGTAGCGTACCGGGATGTGGTGCTCTTCCAGGTATTGGATGACGCCGATATGAGCCAAGCCCAGCGCACCCCACCTTCTAGGACCAATCCGAGCTTGGCCTGTTTCTCAGGGTTCTGAGATTCCTGCGTAAATCCAAGCGTTGAGGCGAGACACACTAAGGACACTGGAAGAAAATCTTGCAGCAGTTGATTCATCGGGGGCTAGCCTTCCCTGCGACGGATTTGATTTTCGTTGGTTTCCGCCGGCCTGAGACAACCTCCCGCATCCTTGCTAGGAGCAGAACTGTCAGCTTTGACAGAACGAGCGCACCAATGGGATGCCGCTAGCACGATCCTGTCTGTCTGGCAGTGGCAAGGCAATATTCCGGTTCAGTGATTAGGAGATCGCTCCGCACGAAGCTACGACACGCCGGTAAGCTTGTTCGCAGGGTCATGTGATTTGAATTACAGAGACGGCTCCCCGAGACAGATCAACTCTTTCTCCGGTCATCTCAGAATCTCCTGTCCTTTAGTTGACAAGGGAGCGGTGTGGAGATGGGCTGGACTTCAAAGATTGGAATTTTGGCTGAGTCTTTCTGAGAATCGGCAACTCAAGGAACCAGTTTGCGGTAACGTCCGCGATCCTCAGCTCGCCCTCCGCAATGGCGGTGTCAAGCGATTCTGCACTGATTTCTCTGCAGTCACGTGCTCACGCAAACGGCGTAGCCTAAGCAAGTCTTTTCCATCTGCTTGAGAAGAAGCAGGATTATGCCTAGCGAAGTGACGTATTCAGCCATCGGCATGACAATTCCGGCGGTCTTTAGAAGGCCCAACATGATTTGGGACATTCGTTTGTCAATCTGAACGTTATATGAAGAGCGGGCAAAATATCGGCTACGGCCTCCCTACGCATGATGCGCAATGGGCAACCTCGCTGTTAGTTCTTCCAGTTCACAATTCTAGCGGGCTACGCTAAATATCAGAACGAGGGCAGAGGACGACTTTCGCCGGGTCGTCGGGGGATGACTCCTAGCGATGGAGCGGCCTTTTTCTTCTGACGCGACTCTCTACCACGCGGCCTCGTTTCTCTTTACTCGATGCCGGAACAGGAAAGCCAATCGCGGCTACTTTCCCTGTGGACTCAGCGTCCCGATGGCAAGCGAACGGAAAATGATGT
>Ga0126379_10003075_pt1 | contig 10736 bp, 11 predicted proteins | sample PanSoiMetPlot_24_FD_92640 | JGI IMG/M metagenome (GOLD analysis project Ga0126379, IMG submission 92640) | Tropical forest soil microbial communities from Panama - MetaG Plot_24 | ecosystem: Environmental > Terrestrial > Soil > Tropical forest > Bulk soil | place: Panama | collected 2016-02-17 | reverse complement strand
TGACCCCCAAAAGACTCTACTGGAAGCACAGGAGAACCAAGGCACGGCAGCATCAGACCCCAATCAGGAAGCGGACATCTTTAAGTGCTTATGGGGCGGACTTGATTAAGTGCTTCTGACAGCTGCGGCCTGCACTACTTCTGTCGCGACGTCCATTACCAGCCATTCGCGCCGCCCTATGCCTTGCCACCAGTTCCGCGTCGCAGCCGGGTTTCCCGGTTTGATGTTCCTAATCTTCGAGCTAGAACGTGCGCGACTCGATGCTTGCATGGTCGTCAGAGGGCGTTGTCATCGCCGTCGTACCGCGCGATCGCTTTAGCATGTTTCCTCGATGTCTTGAGGCGCTGTACGCGTACACCGATGTGCCGTTTCGCCTCATCGTGGTTGCCGGGGGCACAGATAGATCCACCGCCGACTACCTTCGGCGGTTGGAGATGCAGAAGGACAATCTGCGCGTTGTGCTGGTGGACCGCCTTTTGATGCAGGGCGAGGCGCGTAATATCGCAATGCGACAAACCGACGAAAGGTTTTGTGTCGTTCTAGAGAACGACACAATTGTTCACGAAAACTGGCTCACCCCACTGCTTCAATGCATGCGGGAAGAAGCGGCAGCAGCCGTTACGCCGTTGATATTTTGGTATCGAGGCATCCATGCCGCCGGTTGCATGTTCGAGGAGCGAGAAAAGGATGGCGCGGTCGAATTTCATCACCGCATCATGTATACGGAAATTCGCCGGAGGCCAATCGACTATCCGGAGAATCACTGCATCCTCATTGATCGGCAGCTGCTGAAGCTCACGGATATCTTCGATGACGTTGAGCCGTTCGACGTTGATTTGGGGCTCATGCTGCGCAAGCATGGGCTGAGCGTTTTTCTGGAGCCGCGCTCGATCGTCACCTACTCGGCACCGCCCCCTTGGGAGGTTCGAGATATTCCGCTGTTCAAGTTTCGCTGGGACGCGGCCTCGTGGGAACGCCGTAACCGGCAGTTCACGCAAAAGTGGGGAGTCACCTACGATTCTTCGACAAAACGCGCATCCTATCGAAGGCAGCAGCTTAAATTGGGGCTTGCGCGGTGGTTTCCAACCAAAGTCACCGTCGGGATGTCGAACCTCGCGGTGGGCTCGGTACTGCGTTTTCTCTCGTTGGTGAAGCGAAGGCGCGGCTCGGGCTAACAAAAGCTTTGCGATAGTTCAGCAGAAGTGCATACCATCCCAGCTGGCAACGACTGCGGGCACGTTCGATTGGGGGGCTGACGTCATCCCAGGTTGGCTGGGCGAGCCGATGGGAAGCAAGGGTTCTAGGACCGAGACGATTGTCTTCGTTGATAACAATGTCAGCGACTTCCTCCAGTACCGAATGGAGCTCGCCCGTAGAGTGCGCAACGCCGGTTTCGACGTCCATGTAGCCTTACCGCGAGAGGCTGGGGTGGAAGACATCTCGCGCGAGGGTATTACCGTTCACATCATCTATCTACGGCGGTGGAGCACGAGGCTATTGGATGAGCTACGCTGCTGGGCCTCCCTGCTCCGGGTCTTCCGGCGAGCGCGACCGTTGCTGGTACACCATATTTGTCTAAAGCCCGCGCTGTATGGCGGCATCGCAGCGCGAATTGCCGGTGTACCAGCGGTGGTGAGCACGCTCCCGGGATTGGGATATCTTTTCACGACACGGACTGCGAAAGTAGCGGTCCTGCGGTCGCTCGTCGTGCGCGGGCTTCGCTTCTCTTTTCGCCACCGAAATAATCGGGTGACATTCCAGAATCGGGATGACCGTGACTTCATGCTCGCAAGCCGCATCGTGCCAACCGGTCGCGCGGTGCTCATCAAGGGGTCCGGCGTGAATCTCTCGTCGTTCACCCCCCGACCGGAGCCGGATGGTTTGCCGGTGGTCCTGTTGGCTTCCCGCCTACTGTGGTCGAAAGGCGTCGGGGAGTTTGTCGCCGCCGCCCGCGCGCTTCGCGCTCGCGGAATCCGAGCCCGTTTCGTGTTGGCTGGTGAGCCCGATGGTGGTCATCCGTCTGCCGTCCCGTTGCACACGTTGGAGCACTGGCGCGACAGCGGCGATGTCGAATGGCTGGGTTGGTGCCAGGACATGCCCTCCTTGATTGGGCAAAGCCACATCGTCTGTCTGCCCTCGTCCTACGGAGAAGGGATCCCCCGGATTCTCCTCGAGGCGGCGGCCTCGGGTCGCCCTGTCGTCGCCACGGATTCAAGCGGATGCCGCGAAGTCGTCCGCCATGGAGAGAATGGGCTGCTTGTCCCGGTGGGTGAAGTTGAAGCTCTAGCCACAGCAATCGCTACGCTCGTTCAAAATCCACCGCTCCGGGTGGCCATGGGCATTCGCGGTCGTGAAATCGCAAGCGGTGAATTCTCGTTGCCTCAGGTCATCGATGCAAATCTCGCCGTCTATCAGTACCTGATGGCCGCAATTCCCAGGGGCTGGAACTCCGCAAGGCGGCTCGCGGTGAGTGGTGGGTAGCACTCCATTCCTCGCGGTCTTTTGTCAGGTACGTCGCTCGGCTTGTGAGACCCTCTCGCTCAGAGCCTGACGGTAAACCCGAAGGATTCTTTCGGCGACGTTGGCGCAGGAGAGGTGCCGAATTTCCTGCTCTCCATTCGATCGAGCACCCCTTTCAAGAATCTCTGATAGCGCACGTCCCAGGGCATCCGGACGCCGGTCGACAACCCGAGACGGGCTGATCTTCATTAGTCTCTCCCTGATGTCGCCCGCGTCCACAGAAACAACGGGTAGGTTGCAGGCAATAGCTTCCTTCACAATATTTGGAGAGCCCTCCCAGTCGCTCGTAAAGAGAAGGCAGTCCGCCGCCGACATCATCGTCGAAACCCTTTCCGGTGGGACAGAGCCGTCCAAGACGGCGAACCTGATCTGACCGCAGCGTGCTTCAGCGACTCGGATCGCCGATTCAGCAAGATCCAGTCGCTTTGCCTTGGGATTGTTACCGGCATTGAACAGAACGACCTTCTCGTCCGCCCTCCATCCCAGCGATTGTCTTGCCAGCAGTCGGGGCTTCGGCCTGAAGATGTCTGTGTCCACACCCGAGGGAATCACGGTTGAGACATCCTTCCGCCACCAGAGTCTTTCGCGGAGGTCTTCGCTCACGCAGATAATGCGGCGAGCCCGGAGGGCGGATAGCTGTGAGAGCATTCGCCCCAGGATCGAGCGCATGAAACTCGCGCTCGGAGCTGGGTTCAGGTCGCTTCCGCGAAAAGTGACAATGATCGGAGCCGAGCTGGAGAGCGCGCAGAAGGCGGAGGTTGCTGTGCCATATTGAGCATGGACGATATCCGGACGGAACGATCGAATCTCGCGTTGGAATCTAACCCATTCACTCGCCAGGATGACGAGCGAGGTTCGTGACTGAAGACTGAATTCCTGGGAGCTGACTCCGGCCGCGACCAATGAATCGATTTGTTTTCGGACAAAGAGCAGTCTGCTCGAGACGATGGGGCCCGGGTAAACAAAAAGCACCCGCACACTGGACAGAGTAGTCACAGGGAAGCGCCCACGAATCCCTCGAGCAATCGATTGATATACTCTGAGGGGGGAAGATGGTCCTGCTTTCGGATCCGCTAATGGCTTCACCTTCCCACGGCGAGACGCTGGACAAGATGGGAAACGGAGCTTTCACCAGGGCGGAGTAGCCCGAGACTCCGGCCGGGGGCTGGGCCACAGCGCCGAGGGCGGCCAAGGTCAAGGGCTGACTCTTGGCTCAAGGCTATCCGCTCCACTCGCGGTGGCAGTGGTAAGCGGGGTAAGGCCGGTGCTGTCGGCGTTCACACGCCAGATGTTGAAGGTGCCATTCGGACTCGCTGCGTCCGTCCCGTCGAGCTTGCGCGTGGAATCAAAGACAACCTGGGCGCCATCGGGCGACCATTCGGGGCGAAAGCTACCCGCCCCATCTGCAGTGGCGCTCGTGAGCGGCACAAGGCCGGTGCCGTCGGCGCGTACGCGCCAGATGTTCCAAGCGCCGTTCGGCGCGTCGGTCCCGTCGAGCTTGCGCCCGGAATCGAAGGCCACGTCGGTACCATCGGCTGACCATTGCGGTCGACGGCTATCCGCCCCGTTCGCGGTGGCGCTCGTGAGCGCCGCCAGGCCGGTACCGTCGGCATTCATGCGCCAGATGTTGGAAGTCTCGTTCGGGCTTGGCGCGTCCGTCCCATCGAGGTTGCGCGCGGAATCGAAGATGATCTCGGTACCATCGGGCGACCATCGCGGGTGAAAGCTGTACGCCCCGATTGCGGTAGCAGTGGTTAGCGGAGTGAGGTCGGTGCCGTCGGCGTTCACGCGCCAGATGTTGAAAGTGCCATTCGGATTCGGCGCGTCTGTCCCGTCAACGTCCCGTGCTGAATGAAAGACAACCATAGTCCCGTCGGGCGAGCATTCCGGGTCATAGCTATCCGCTCCGCTCGCGGTGACAGTGGTGAGCGGGGTGAGGCCGGTGCCGTCGGCGTTCACGCGCCAGACGTTGGAAGTGCCATTCTCATTCGGCGCGTCCATCCCGTCGAGGTTGCGCGTGGAATCAAAGACAACCTGGGCGCCATCGGGCGACCATTCGGGGCGAAAGCTACCCGCCCCATCTGCGGTGGCGTTCGTGAGCGGCACAAGGCCAGTGCCGTCTATGTGCACGCGCCAAATGTTGGAAGTGCCATTCGGATTCGGCGCGTCCGTCCCGTCGAGCTTGCGCGTGGAATCAAAGACAACCTCAGTGCCGTCGGGCGACCATTGCGAGCGATAGCCACCTGCCCCGTCGGCGATAACGCTGGTGATCGGCGCGAGGCCGGTACCGTCGGCGTTCAGGCGCCAAATGTTGAAGGTGCCGTTCTCACCCGGCGCGTCGCTCCCGTCGGGATTGCGCGCGGAATAGAAGACGATTCCCGACAGGTCGAATCCGGCTGTCACCACCTTCGGCGCATCAATGGTGAGCACGCACGCACCGCTTCCGGAACAGCTTCCCGACAAACCGGTAAAGTCCGACTTCGCTGCCGAGGCGGCTACGAGTGTGAGGCACAGCAAAGGTGCAACGCGAAGCGAAAGGAAAGAAGTTAAAACGGCAACCTCCCCCGGTGCGAAGGGCGCTGAATGCACGGGCGCTGGTTGGCAGTGGTGTGTTTGGCGGCAGCTTCGACGTACACCCTTGGGCCAAGAGAACATTGGATCCCTATTTCTAGCCAAGGGCTGTATGCAGACCGTGCGATCTTGCCGGCCTCTATGGCTTGCTGGGCCCTTATATCCCGCTGGGCGCTCTCGAGGAAGATCGGACATCCCACGTCGCACTAAGGGGCATGGGAAGCCCGCAAAAAAAAAGCATTGAAGCCCGGCTTCAAGTGTTGCCTCGGATTTTGAGACTTGCCTCTTTTACTGCGGCATGCCCCATCTCGTCGGCAGGTACTGCTCGTCCAACACGCGCGCCATGCCCTTCAGGCGCGCGCGATGGTCCTTGGCCGGTATTGCCGGCGAGAGCGCGTTCGAGGCACTCTGGCCTGGCCGCGTCGGCTCTCGGCAGAGCGCGGCAGGGAGAGTAGCCGTGGGCATATCGCGATTTCCCGTTCCGGGAATAGAGGACTTACCTGACGACGTTCGCGCCCGCATGCGGCAGGTGGAGGAAAAGGCAGGCTTCGTGCCCAACGTCTTCCGCGCGGTGGCACACCGCCCCGACGAATTCCGCGCCTTTTTTGCCTATCACGACGCGCTCATGCAGCGGGATGGCGGTCTGACAAAGGGCGAGAAGGAGATGATCGTCGTCGCGACCAGCGCGCTTAACGACTGCCTCTATTGCGTCGTGGCGCACGGTGCGATTCTGCGCGTCTACGAGAAGAAGCCGCTCATCGCCGATAAGGTGGCGGTCAATTATCGAGAGGCGGATTTGCCGCCGCGCCAGCGGGCAATGCTCGATTTCGCCGTAAAGGTGGCGGCTCGGTCCGCAGACATCGGTGAGCGCGACTTCGAGGTGCTGCGCACGCACGGCTTTAGCGAGCAGGACATATGGGACATCGGGGCCATTGCGGCGTTCTTCGCTATGAGCAATCGGCTCGCCAACATGATGGCGATGCAGCCGAACGAGGAGTTCTACTTGATGGGGCGAGTCCCCAAGAAAAGGGAGTGATGCAAAGCCGACAATCGGCCGCGGTACAATGCAACGCGGGGGCGACGGCGGTGTCTTATACCAACGATTTTCGCGCCCCACACGCAAGGAGCCGCCCATGGCAATACGCCGCAGATATGCCGCCTTAGTCTTTAGCGCCACCCTGACCGTCACCGCCGTCAGCGCCTGGGCGGGTTCGACGGTGAGCTTTGCCAATGATGTTCAGCCGATCTTCGACGCCCGCTGCAACTCCGTTTGTCACAACCCAGATCGACCCGGTGGACCGACCGGAAGCCTGGCCCTCAGCTCCGACCAGTCCTACGACAATCTGGTTAACCAGCCGACCTCGGACGGGTGCATGGCCATGGTACCGGACTCCGTGCGCGTGGTGCCATTCGATCCAATGTCGAGCATGCTCTGGCTGAAGACTCTGCCCGACGACTCCCGCTGCGGCGCCCCAATGCCTCGGGGCACTCAGGGATTGGGAGTCATCGCTCCAGATGAGTTCGCGATCCTGGAGACCTGGATCACCGAAGGTGCGCAGAACAACTGATCCAGGCTCACCCCGCCGGGTTTAAAAGCCCCGGTCGCGCAGCTTTCGAGCGAGATCTTCATAGAACGCCGGCGCATCGAACCCGGAGGACCAACCGATCTGCGCCCAGTGGTCGGCGCGAATCTCTCGCCACACTTCGCCCCAGGGCTGCGAGCTCGCTGGTACCACGCCGTCGTTCGGCCCGGCGCGCTCGCTGAGGTACAGGTGGCTAGCCCAAAGGAGTGGATTCATCTCCGCGCGATCTTCCCAAGCGACCACGCTGGCATATTTCACCGTCGGCACGTCCGGGATCTCAGAGTTGAAAGCGCTCATACGTGCTCCCGTCAGATCGTGCAGCACTTCCAAATCGAGCGTTTTGAAAATCCGGCGGCAGAGCGACAGGAGATTGATGCCAAGATCAGCCAGCGGGCTTCCCCGGTGCGGCGTGCCGATGGTGGTCAACGACAGCACTCGGTCAGCGAGACCCAGGCGGCTGATCGCATAACGCGCATCGAGCCCGCCCATGCTGTGGGCGATCAGGTTCACCTTTTCCGCGGGCAGCGCGCGAACGGCGACCGCCAGCCGCTCGGCGCGAGCAGCCACCGAGGCCAGCGGCGGCACAGAGGGCCGATGAATTTCGACGCCCATCGCGCTCAACCGTTCCGGCACGCCCCGGAAGTAGACGTGACGCCTGCCGGCGAGCTCGATGTCACCGAAGCCAAGCACCCCGTGCGCGAGCACGATGGGGTGCCGGAGGCTTGGCTCGCGACGAGGCACTCGCCGCAGCGCTTGGCGCTTGCGGTAGCGGGCAAGCAGAAGGGCGGCGACCGCGGCAACGCCGCCGGCGATGAGCGCGGCGAGGACGAGCCAGGACACGTTGTTTGAAGCTTAACGCAAGCCTCGTCTATGGCGAGTTAGGGGCCGACCGGCAGCTGCGCGACCAGTACGCGGTTGTTCCCGTCGTTTTTCACCGAGTCCGGATTGCGCAAGGTAAGCCGGACGTCCGCTTGCGGCTCCCACAGTCCGGCCCAGAGATTCAGCCGCTTCGAAGAAATACCCGAGGGAAGGGCCAAGAAAAATTCGTCCTTCACCGTCTCCGACTTGCGCCATTGCGTCGTCGGGTAGGTTCCTCCGGCCGGCCGGTGATCCAGATTGAGGCGAAAGCTGCGCCCTTCGGCATCTTCCACGTGGACGAACACCATGTACTCCTTGTCCAGCTCCTCGAGGACCTTGAAGTAGAGCGTCACCTTCGCCTGCTCCGCTGGTGCAATTCGGCCGGGGACAATGCTCGAGGAGGTCAGCTCGACCTTGCCGCCGAGGTTTGCTCCGATCGTCGTGGAAAGTGGCGGCACCTGCGGCACCACCGCTTGGGCCGGCGGAGGCGATTTGTCGCCTCCAGGCGCCTCCACGATGCAGGCGCTCCCTCCGAGGAGCGCGCAAGCGGCGAAGAATGGGACGCGCATCAAGAGATTTATAGACTCCCCGACGACCGCCGACCAATCGCCAGCGCGCGGTAGGCACGCGGCCTTGGTCTGTTGTATGCGCAATGCAATGACGTGGGCGGAAAGCCACCTGGCGCTGACCTTGGCGGCCGCGGCGCTGCTGCTATTGCTTCTCGTCGCCCTGATTTTCTGGCGCAGAGCCGTTCGTGCCCGGCGCGGTCGGACCTCTACCGGCTTACCCTCGTTGCCCGCCGAGAGGCTCGAGTTGCCTTTAGAGCTGCCGCCGTCGGACGCCGAGCTCACACGGCGGCGCGAGGCGGAGCAGGCGCGGCTCCAGGCGGAGGAGCTGGCGCGGAGCCGGCGCGAGCTCGCCGAGGAGGCCAACCGGGCCGCCGACGCCGCGGCGAAGGCGCGCCTCGAATCCGAGGCGCGCGCTCTCAAGGAGCGCGAGGAAGCCGCCAAACGCGAGGAGTACAGGGCGAAGAAAGCCGCTGAGCGCGAGGCCAAGGAACGAGAGCGGGTACAGCGCGAGGAGGAGGAGCGGCGCCGAGATGAGGCGGCGCGGAAAGCGCGCGAGGAGGAGCAAGAGCGGGCGCGGCGGGAGCAGGAGGAGGAGCGGCGGCGGATCGAGGCCCAAGCTGGGCAAACCCTCGCGCAAAGCCTGAGCAAGACGCGCAGCGAAGGATTCATCTCCAAGCTCAACTCGTTCTTCGGTCAGCCGAAGCACGTCGACGAGTCGGTGCTGGCGCAGCTCGAGGAGATTCTTTTCACGGCAGACATCGGTGTGAAAACGGCTTCGAACCTGGTGCAACTCGCTCGCGAGAAGGCGAAGGGCAACGACGCGGCCAGCGCGGACAAGCTCAAGTCGGTCATCCGGTCCGAGGTCGAGCGGATTGTCAGCCTGCCGGCGCAGCGATCCTTGGAGGGCGGTGGACCGCCGCACGTCCTGATGGTGGTCGGGGTGAACGGTTCCGGGAAGACCACGACGATCGGTAAGCTGGCCGCGAAGATGAGCGGGCAAGGACGGCGAGTGGTAATCGCCGCCGGCGATACATTTCGGGCGGCGGCCACCGAGCAGCTTGACGTCTGGGCCGATCGCGCCAGGGCCGAGCTGGTCAAGGGTCCGGATCGCGCGGACCCCGGCGCGGTCGTCTTCGACGCGATCAAAAAGGCGCGTCAGGAGAACGCGGATCTGGTGATCGCCGACACCGCTGGCCGACTGCACACCAAGGCGCCGCTGATGGAGGAGCTAAGGAAGGTAAAGCGGGTGATGGACAAAGCGTTCCCCGGCGCCCCGCATGAGGTGCTCCTGGTCCTTGACGCGACGACGGGCCAGAACGCGATCGCCCAGGCGAAGCAATTCCAGGAAGTGGTGGGGGTGACGGATATTGCGCTCACCAAGCTGGACGGTACCGCCAAGGGAGGCGTCATCATCGGCATCTGCGACGAGCTGAAGATTCCGGTCGCTTGGGTGGGCGTGGGGGAGAAGATCTCCGATCTGCGGCCATTCGATCCGCGGGAGTTCGTCGCCGCCCTATTCGAGGACGGGCAGGCGGCTAATTGACGGGGATCGCGCCGCGCAATACAAGCCCAAGGCGCGTGAGCAGGGCCTGCGCCAAGTGGATTTGGCTCTCGGTGGCATGTCAGGTCGCGTGGCTGGGCTGCATTCGCAAACCGCCCGCCGCGCCCGCCTCTCCAGCGCCGCCGCCCGAGCCGCTGATCCAGGTACCGCCTGGATGCCTTGCGAACCTCTCCGGAACCTACGTCCACGGGCAAAACCCAAGCTATCGCTACCTGGCCAGCGACGACGGCGGCACGTTGTTCATCGCCGTCGAGCGCAGCCGCAGCGACGCCGGGGTCGCGCAGATGGATGCGAATCCAGTCTCGGTGTCCCTGTCGCGCACGGCCAAAGGCTTCGTCGGCGAGACTCAAGCGGTGCTCTTCGTCGCCACCGGTCGCGCCTGCCCCGTCGATTTCCCCACCGAGATCATCGCCTGCGAGGATGCGGGCTTGATACTCAAGTCGGCAATCAGCAGCGCGGTCGACGAGTCCTGCCAGCCGTCACAGGCCCCCGCTCATACGGTGATGGCTGAGCATCGCCTCGCGCGAGCGCCCGCCAGCTTGCCGCCCCAACCGGCGGCGAGCTCAGCCGATGCAGGCGCGGACGCTGCCAAAGACTCGCCATGACGACGGTCGCGCGAACGGCGAGCTAGGCAGCGCGCTCTGCTGCCGGCAAGCGTGGCCAGAGAAGTCGGCCGAAGCGGTTGCCCTGCAGGGCGCTGATCGCGCCGACATAGAGGAATCCGACTTGGAACAACACCAGAAAGGGGATCGACGCGTAGATTTCCTTGTCGATGGCAAACCACACCGCTCCGCTGAAATAGAGGCCGAAGAGCAGCTCGATGACCGGCAGCAGGTTACGGCGCCCTCGATAGTTCTCGCCGACCTCGGTCTTCGCCACCTTTCCCTCAGCGCCGATCTTTGGCGTGCGGGTGAAGCTCGAGCGCTGATTGAGCAGCGCTTCCACCACCGCGGTTGCGTTGTTGACCGCCAGGCCGATCCCGATGCTCATCACGAAGGGCAGGTACTTGATCCGTTCCCACCAGCTCAAGCCGCGCTCTCGCTGGCAGGCGATGTAGAAGAAGCAGACGGACGC
>Ga0126379_10003074_pt1 | contig 10736 bp, 19 predicted proteins | sample PanSoiMetPlot_24_FD_92640 | JGI IMG/M metagenome (GOLD analysis project Ga0126379, IMG submission 92640) | Tropical forest soil microbial communities from Panama - MetaG Plot_24 | ecosystem: Environmental > Terrestrial > Soil > Tropical forest > Bulk soil | place: Panama | collected 2016-02-17 | reverse complement strand
TTACTCCGGATGAGAAACTAACACAAATAAAAGGTGGACTCCACTTGGGAATCCACCTTTCTTTGTTTCTCTTTATCTTATTACTGCGGAAGAGAAACAATCTTATCCTATCCATTCTTTTATCCAGATCAATTGAGTTGGACCAAGAGAATCGTAATTGTATTTGTTGAGATCATCCGTAATTCCACAATACCCTGGAGCGGAATTTGCTACCCATATTGTGGATGGACTTACTCCCCGAACTCCCATGAAGTGATACATTCCAAGTGGATTGATTACTCCAGTGTGATCTCTGCAAATAGAGTATGCTTCTTGAAATGTGTACCATCCTTGAATCGCTTTGAGATTTACAGATGCAAATGCATTGATGAGACAATCTGCACTCATCAGTCCGTATGTTTCATTTACACATGACGGATATCCGATGATAGATCCAGCCTGAATTCTATCCATCGGAATTCCAATTGCATTGCAAACCCACGTAAACGAACAAATGGAGCATGTCCAGTTGTAAAGCTGCTGCTCCATCACTGTAAATGGTTCCCACGTTACGCTTTTGGGTTTTCCTGGTCCTCCAATTCAGACTGTGAGACTGGATAATCTAGATGAAGTGTTCCAGTCATCAGAGGATCTAGAGCATAGAGGTAGGCTTCTACAGATGCCTCTCCTGTCCAACGACCTTCTAAAGCAGCTTTGAGAGCCTGTGTGAATAGAGACTGTTGCTGTTGGAGAGTAGTTATCTGTTCTTCAGTCATTTAGTTTCTCTTTCTTTCTCTACTTCAAATGAGTAACTGTTGAAACTCCATCATCTGGATTCATTGGTGATCTAGTTCTGGCAGTAAGTCCTACGAACTCTGCAATAGTATCTATCTGAGTTTGGATTGGGGATCCTGTTCTCACTGGAGCATTCCACTCCGTAATGTAATCAGCATCACTCTTTGGTTTTGTAGCGGAGTGAGAATCAACCAATTGTTGAGCAGCAATTTCATCAGCGAAATTGACAGGTTCTCCGTTGAGATAGGGATAGAGAGTAGTTCCTTCAGTTCCTAATCCTTCATCCTTTTGGAGTATTCCTGCCTGCACCATCTCCAATGTCAACTGACTGAGGTTTATCGGAGGATTGAATGTCACTACCATTTGGAGACTCCATCAGTTTCAATTGGAGCATTTGCTGGAGTACTTGATTTTGAACATACAACTGTCCAATATATTGTAGCAGTTGCTCTGTAGAAATGTTTTGTGGATTCATTTGATAAGTTCCACCACCCAAATTCTGGTATAGATTGCTGTATTGATTGAAAGTGTGAATCCTCCGTAAACCATCCATTGGAAATTCAGTACTCTATTTCCAGCAGATAGAGTTCCACTCCAGGCAAATGGAATTACTCCCCAAGTACTGGAGCCTGCAAACTGTGTACCTGAATTCATGTTTTGGGTATTTCCATCAATAGACAAACCTACCATTGCAGCGGAGGCTCCACTATTGACTAATTGAAACACTCCTACAACATGCAATCTTCCACCAGCATATCCAGTCAATGTTAAAGCATTGAATGGAGCAGGCATATTTACCAATGCAGCAGAAGTAGTAGAACCTGCTGGAGCGGAGAATGTATCCCACTGATGAGCAATATCTCCAGGCTGAAGGATATTTATTACTTGTGCTCGGCTATGGAGTAGAAGTTCACCACTGTTGTAGTCAGTAGGTCCACTAGCAGTTAGTCCAACTCCAGTTCCAGTTGCATTATTGTAGATACCCTGTCCACTTGTATTTGTTCGCAACCAATCCGTGGAACTCATAATAGCGCTTGCAGTATGTGCTCCACTAGTGAGTGCTCCGCTGATTGTTGCAGATGCTGCTTGAATTGAACTGGTGGTATTGATTGGGCTGGTGGTTTGCATATTTCCACCATTGTTGTACCAACCTACTGGACTACCTGTTGGTCCAAGATTGAGTGTTCCAGTACACCAGAAATTGCAAGCTGATCCTCCAACATTCCAGAGAACTGCATTTCCAGCGCTGGAGCGAAATAACTGAAAGTCGTTCAGCGTAAGAGTTCCAGCAGTTGCTTTGATATTTCCATTTGCAACAATGTTTCCACTGTTATCGAAATCTATGAGTTCTCCACCAGCGGAATTACAGAATCGAAATGGCTGGTTCTTTGGTTGCCAGAATACTGATGAATTGTCTGTCCAGATTGGAGCATATGTATTGAATAGTGTCCCACCATTATCATATGCTCCAACTGTGTGATTGTACTGGAGTCCAATTCTCAAACTACCGGATATTCCAAAGATATCTCCACCAAACATGGTAGTGGAATCGAGAATAGCTTTATCAGTTCCAGTTGGACTTAGCAGATGGAGATTTCCAGATCCATCGACCCACAATCGAGATGTTCCTGCTGGTGGATTGGATGGTTGATTACCCTGTGTAATATCCATTGTAGTTCCTGCTGTTTGAACTGCTCTCCCGATTGCTTGAATTACTGGAACGTACAGCTTATTGGTGGAATCGTAAATGTTCGCTTCAGCTGATCTACCTGAACCAGATTGGTCTAAATAATAGAGTCCAAGTGAGATCCACGGTCCAGGGAATAATCCAAATGATTGCGACGGAAGTTTCCAATCCCACTGAGAAGCTGATGGACCAGCAGCACCATTCAACTTCAAGTAGATTACTCCATCATTTGGATTGAGAACTGCTACGGAATCCATCTCCTCTTTGCTGGAGGTTCCAATGAGTTGTGCGCTTTGATTGGGAAGTGTGAGAACTTGTCCTCTTGCCATTAGTTTCTCTTTCTTTTTGTACTTCTAATGAGAAACTAGGATGGTGAGCTATCTGGTGGTTGAGTCCACTTCATACCTGTGAGTGCTTCTGTGAATGCTCTTCCCCTACTCGTAAATGCAATCCACAGCAAAAATACTCCAATGAGGAACATAAATCCAGCACTCATAGAGCCGCAGCAGCTATCTCTGGATGTTCACCAGCAATGAGCGCTCCACCAATAAAAATACAAATCACTCCAACTAATCCCCATAGAACATTGAATCCCCATTCATATGTTCTTTGCCATACAAAGAGTTGGAATCCAGATACCATTTTCCCTATCAATTGCTGGAGAGTGGTGAGCAGTACACAGCCAATGTCGGGAATTTCGACTTTGATTGGAGTGCCTGCAATGCTGGTGTCCAACAAAGTCCATTTGTCGCAATTCGACGTGTCAAATCCACTTCCATCTCCGCTCCCATCTCCAGTTGATAGACCACTACCTGATCCCAAATCCATACCACCAAGAGCGGAACCAACATCGTCAGTGTGATCTTTGTATTGTCCACCTTTGTATGTACTCCAGGCTGTGAGTCCCTGATGAGTGAGAACATACATTGCTGCTTTGGCATTACTAGCAGGATTCTCTAATTGAGTAATGGAGCAGATCTGAAGATCTTTGCAGAGTGCATCTCCCCAAGTAGGCCAATTGATTTGCCAGAGTCCATAATCATGTGTTGCAGAAACAGCAGTTGGATTACTTGAATTATTCTCTGCGAGAGAGATTGCTACCAATGTAGGAATTTGAGATGGATCTACTCCAGCAGAAATCAATAACTGAGCTAACCATTTGATTCTGTCGGAGAGTGAACTTGAGACTGGTTTATCTGGAGCATTGAGTTGAATAGTTCCTGCTGGCTGGCTTGCTGCGACTTGAGCCTGTCCAGATGCAGTTGCAAGTGCTGGAATATTAGCATGAGATTGCAAGTCGAGGAGCATTGCCACAGCGTTGAACCCAGTTCCTGTTCCACCAAGTGCTCCCACTCCCTCCTGTATGGAATGTCCAATTCCAATGTGGAGATGCGGAGCAGTTGGACTGGCATCTCCTGAACTATCAGCGATACCAAGTGATTGTCCAACTTTGACAGTATCGCCAATTTTGAGGGAGGATGCATCTCGCAAGTGTGCGTAATAGTAATACAGTCCATCTGGACCCTTGATTTCTACTGCATTACCACCACTCTTAGAAGCATTCTGCTGAGTGGAGGTAAACACTACAGTTCCATTGGTCATGCTTACTACAGGTTGATTGGAGCCTGGAGTGACCATGAGATCACTCCCTCCAATAGCTCCAGATACTCCCCAATGGTTGCTGATTGGTCCACTCCATCCAGGTAGTGGAAATACTTTAGATGGAATTTCCGTCATGGATGTGATTGTTTGTAAGTGCCTGGTGGTCCACCTTTCCTCCACATTTGAGCAAAGCTACTTTGAAATGTGGTCCAGACATTTTGATTGTTAGCTGTGGCTGCATTCTGATCTTGCGAAACTAGACTGTGAATTTGAGATGGATCTGGATTGGCTGTGAATCCACTTGCTTTCCCAGTTGGCAAGATATCCCACAATGAAGAGAAGTAATCATTCCAATGGGAAGAATGATCTGGAATTGGTCCGCCATTGAATCCTCCTCCAGATTGAATTCCAGTTTCAGCGATATCTACAGTTCCAGTAATCGATGCTGGACTAGGCCAGGCAAGTCTCTGTCCAATCAATTGTGATGGAGTGAAATTGGTATTGCGCGTATGAACTGCGGCTATTCCAACAATTGGTTGTGTTGGCAGAGGAGAGGAATCTGTGCCAGGAGTTGGATTACTCATTGTCCGTATTGTCCGATATGTGGCATGGTTGCATAAGCTGAATAGGCAATCGTAGGATAATTCCCGATATCAGCCATGTTGCCTCCAGCCTGAATGAATTGATTCCAACTGCTGAATTGCATCAGAGTTCCATGTTGGATTACTCCAATTCCATAGATACCCTGCTTTGGATCATACGATTTGACAAACGTACCTTCTGGATACGTACCTGCCAATTGCTGGAGATTGGTGATACCACCTTGAATGTTAGTGATTGCTTTACCCTGAGCATCGATGCTGGTTCCAATTACAGTGATCTGTGACTGGAGTCCAGTAGTAGTATTTTGCAGAGTGTGTAGCTTTGCAATGAGATCTGCCTGTCCAGTTGTTACCTGATTTCCAAGTGCTCCAATTGCAGCCTGCTCCGCATTCTGCTGTGCAGTGATTGCATCCAATCCTTTCTGTGTGGATTGTGCAAATGAATTGATTGCAGCCTGTTCCGCTCCACTGGAACTACTGATTAGTTGTCCGAGAATGTCACTGCGCGCCGAGAGACTATCGAGAATTGATTTGGTATTTGCGTTCTGGTTATCGATTACGTTTTTCTGGAGATCTCCCAATGCACTCTGAAATACAGCAGTTTGTGCATCTAGCTGTGATCCGACATTCTCAAATCCACCAGAAATGAGATCCGTAAGATTGGCTGTATCAGATCCTTGCTGGCCTAAGAGATTTAGCATCTCCTCTTGCAAAGATCCAAGCATGACTGCTGTATTTGGAATTCCGTAGCTGGAGGTATCTCCTGATACCTGTTGTGCTCCTCCTCCACCACCAGCATTCATTCTGTGCCAGAGAAAGAATGCAAGTCCTGCTACTCCACCAATCAATCCAAGTTTCACAGGAGTGGAGAGTCCCTCAAACCCTCCTCCTCCACTCCCTCCTGTTGGCAGTGTTGCAGATTGCGGCATTTCAGTATCCTGGCAGAATGCTTGCTGGAGTAGTCAATAGCAATTGCCATTGCGCGATAATATCTGTAGAAACTGCTCCTCTCATTGTCAACTGGATATTGTTGATATCGTATGTTGCGTAACGAATTTGTCCATGTGATGGAGTCTCTACCAATGCGGCTCCACGATAGGAGTAGGACAATCCAGGATAGAAATGAGAGTTAGAATTGAAACTAGCTGGAACCGTAGGAAAGCTGGATGGACCAACTTTCATTGGAGTTCCAAGAATTCCAGCTAGTTTCTGTGGAACAGGCTCTAGCATTCCTCCACTTGTATAAATGCCTGGTAGAGTCCCTGAATTTACACTCCCCGAGAATTGAGGAGGAGGGAGAACATCTTTACCAGCCATCTCTATCGTCCCTGGAGAGCCTTTACTGCATCCACATACACTCCACCAGCAGCTTTGGCAGCAGTTCCAAAGTTATCTGCATTAGCAAGAATGAGGAATGCCATTACGAGAGTGATGGTTCCTTCAATGATCTTTCCGAACATGGAAACAGTTTCTCTTTCTCTTTATATGTGAAATGAGAAACTGTCTGTCTGTCATTTGGGTCTGTGAGCGTACCAATACAGAATGATTCCAAGTGCTGTTACCATAAGTATTGGAGTTGCCAATCGTGGAGCAAATGCTGTGAGCGCTGCATACTCCACCAGAACTACTGCTCCAGCAAGAACGTATCCTCCAAAATTGTTTTCAAAGAAATCTTTATTCATGCTGGTGGATTCTTTACCACGTCCAGTATTGCCTTCCATCTCCCCGTAGCTGTCAGGAACATGAAAAAGAACACTAGCAGGAGGATAAATACTGCATTCATAGTGCTACCAGCATAGAGGCTATGCCTCTCAGTTTCTCTCCACCAAAGAGTCCGATAAGAATGGCAATGATGCCAACTCCAATGAGGAACACTCTGGAAAGATTATCGAGATTCACCACCAGCCTCTAGAGCTAGTCGGAGGAGCACCAATGCAAGTGCAAATCCAATCCATGAGAATGCTGCTCCACTTCCACTCACTACTCCAACATTGTTCCCCTGTGCAGAGGTAGTGATAGAAGATTGATTTGGTCCAGTTACCTGAACACTTGGATTGGATGGTGCGGCTCCAGCAGCGGATCTAGCTCCGTACACATCAGCGAGATTCAGTGTAGCCACAGGTATGGTCCCTTTCGGATGTGTGGAATAGAACGTGAACTACGATCCAGAACACTCTTTTCAGCCTCTGAACCATGCCATTACAAACAGAACTACTGAGAATACTACGGAAAGTCCAAAGAGGAACATTCCATAATTACTCAGTGTTTTGAGAGTGTCCATCATGTGAAATTCTCTCCTCCATCCTCCGTCTAATTTCAACTTGCTTTGCTAAACAAGGCCAGACAACTTTGCATTGGCTGCAAATCATTATCTCTGTACGATGCCTCTGAGTGGTGAGCCTAACAACTTGTAAGCTATGAGAGTTATCACTATCACCACTAGCAGATCGATATGGGAGATTAGGTCGCTTAGCATCCACCTTTCCGTCCTTTCAGCGCATTTTGCCGTTGCAAAATCGCTGTTTTATTGGAGTACGACCAATTGCCTTCTCACTGTGTACAGAGTTCCAGTTGCAGTTGCAGTAATAACGGATGCGAGATCTGTAACCAAAGCAGAGTTGAAAACATCTCTGGTCAAACCAAAGTTACCTAACCCAGAGGTTGCAAGCAAATCAATGTAGATACCTCCTGCTGGACGTGCTCGACCGCGTTTCTCACGGAATTCCAAATCATGATATGGAACATCCGTATTCTGGAGATAGTCTGACTGATTCACTCGCAATTGATAGCGAGAGAAATTATCTGCTCCAGCAGCACCAATTCCCAAACCGTGGAAGATTTGCACATACGTATTACCTCTCGGCCAGTTGTATGTGTAATCTCCAGTTCCTGTGACTTGCTGCTGATCTTCCAATACCTGATGGACAATGTTGAGTGGAGGATAATCCTGTGGGTCTACTGGAACAGTGAACAATTCCAGATATGGTTGAATGGTTGCAGTGATTGTGGCTCCAGTTGCAACATTGGTATCTGCATTCCAGTCTGCATACAGAGTTACCAATGTCTGTTCGTTTTGCAACATAATGAGACCGAGCGGATCCCTATCATTGATAGAAATAGGAATTACCATATCCAAATTGAATGCAGTTGCAGTAACAGCTGATCGTGCTGTGCTCTGTCCATGTGGATCAATGTATTCAGATCCAAGCATTTCTCGGAGTCCGTATTGGTATCCTGCACCACTCACATTGAACAGATCAATACCTGAATTCAATGTCACGCGGACTCTGGTGAGCACACTCGCCATTCCCAAAGCATTAGGAACAGTCAGAGTTCCAGCGATGCTCCCTCTAATTGCAAGATGAATTGAAGCCAGCAATCCAGTTTTCGGGAGATTGATATATGACGTTCCACCACCAGTAGGTCTGCTCATGGTAGGGAGTTGAATAATCTTGCGCCTAGTATTGGCTACAAATCCACCAGCCATGAATGGCTCCTAACAGAATTGGATTTCAAATCCTTTCTGTCTGAAGCTATCTATCATCTGTCTCTGTGTGCGATTCAATTGATTGATTGGAACTGAGCGGAGCATTTGATTTCCATCTATTGCCCAACCATCATCCATTAGTTCCAACTGACTGAATTCTGCTGGAGGAATGAATGTCAGTGTACGCTCGTGTTTTTCAAATCCCTTTCTCACGTAAACCGTGACACTGTCTGTCTCACCCGTCATGAGAACTCCTAGATTGAAGCGAACAATTCTCCGATACCAAATCCGATATTGAATTTGGCGAGAATGAATTTCCAGAATGAAATGAATGTAACTGCCATCAATCCAACAACTGCCCAATTGAGGAGAGATGGTTTGACATCTGCAAAATCGAGAGTCATGTACGTACCCTCACTGTGCTCCAGAGAAGCACGATAAGAATGATGGTTACAATGATTGCAATGTAGATTTGTAATGCATCTCCTGTGTTCATGCTGCTGGAGGCTCCTCCTCTTTCTCAAATTCCACTTGCTCTACTGTTGGAGTTGCTGGAGCTACCTGGAGTTGAGATACGTAATACGGAGAATCCCATTCAGTGTTGTATACCCAGAATCCATGTTTATCTGGAATTGGTTGCATTACCTCCTCTCCCATCAGTTGAGCTAATCGCGCTCTATCATCTTGAAGTTGTGTGCGGAACGCAAAGAACCAATCAGACTCTGACAATGTGAACATCGGAACCCAGGATGGCCTTTGGGTAGCTCCCCATACTCCAACCTCTTTCTCACGTCCCTGTGTGTAAATGCGAGAAAGAATCTTTGGAGGTTTTGCCTGTCCAAACTCCACCAATGCATAGAGTTCATCTATGTAGACCACCACTTTTCCAATGTTCCATGCATGAGTAAGCCACACACTCCACTCTTCCAGGGTATCTGCTCTCACCAATAGCTTTGCAGATTTACCTTTATCCAATTGGCGAAGATGTGATTGTGTGGCCCACTCCAATCCCCACAGTTTTGGATCAATGGTAGCTTTAGGGTCCAACACCATCACTCTGTGGAGTTGCTGAACCAGAAATCTCATAAGGTAAGACTTTCCTGATCCAGTCTTTCCCACAGCTACTACTCTTTGATCTGCTTGTACTTCTACCTCTGGTTCAGCCATTTAGTTTCTCTTTCTATCTATTGTCTGAATGAGAAACTAGTTTGCTTTCTTTGGATTCATCTTGTCTCTGCGCTGCTGCTCCAGATCCTCTACGTCCAAATCTTTCAAGTGTTCCTCTGACCCTCTGAACGAATCGGGTTGTGCTACTCCATCTTCTGTGGAAGCGAGAATTGTCAACTTTCCCTTTGCTGGAGTTGCTGGTGGAGTTGTGGATTGCGAGGAGGATGCTTGTGAAGTCTGTTCTGCCATCAGATGTTCCCATTCATATACCTTGTAAATACCTCTGGAACTGGAACAGCCAATCCATCCAGATCACCAGTATTGACGTTCTGCACAACAGTCTCCATCGGCTGAGATACTGGAGCCTGTGTATCGTTCACTACCCCTTTCTTTTGATTACGTTTGAAAGGCCAACTCCACTTGAATCCACCAGCAGCATGATTCATGTACATTGTCATTCCTCCAACTAATAAGATGGAGTCCAGAACAACGTTACCTTTGTTCATTGCTTCAATTGGAATTCTCGCAAGAGTTCGCTTGAGCGCTGGAGTCATCATGGCTCTCTCAAACTCTGTCATCTCTCCAGATGCTCCAGAGACAGAAACAGCCATCATTTCAAGTGCTGAGAGATAGAACTTTGCATTGGTGAGTGCTTCAGTATCAGTGAGGTAATGCTTTACCTCAGTAACACGTCTGCTACGTGGAGGAGGAGTCTTTCTCTCAGGTTGTGAATCACTTACCTCTTGACTTTCAGTGCTCCTATCCGTAACACGGAGCGAGGCCCGTTTTTGTTTCCTGCGTTCTCTGGCTGATGGACCTTTAGTTCCGTTGTTGGAGTCGGTTCTTCCGAACTCTTCGGCAGAGAGGTATTGGAAGTCTCCTCCTGCTTCGGAGTCAATAGGTTTTTCAGACTGTCCAGTTGACTCTGGAACGATGCGAATTGTTCCTTCAGCCATTCACCACTTACCTCATTAGGATCACTTCCACTTGTGGATTGAGGTTGTGCATTTGGAGTTTCTGACATTGTTTCTCTTTCTATCTATGATCTGGATGAGAAACTATCATGCTAATCCAGTAGAAATCTCTACTGCTACGTATTTCCTCCAGGCAAGACAATTTCCAGTGATAGCTCCAGTATTTGCCTGAATAGTGACGTATTCATTTAGAGATGGCAGTCTGACATATCCTCCACCGCCAATTACAATTGGATCTCCACTCTGCTGTGCTCCATTCCAGATATACAATTTCACTCCAGCTATAGGACTGGTGGAGATCTGCCATTTATCTGGAATTCCACCATCACAGTAGAACGTTCTCACTTGCCCAGCAGTAAGCGAGAAATACCAGACAAGAAAAAGCGGCTCATCCGTTGTTTCAGGAATGAGCCGCGAAAGATTTTGTCTGTATTGTAGATTTG
>Ga0126379_10003073_pt1 | contig 10738 bp, 11 predicted proteins | sample PanSoiMetPlot_24_FD_92640 | JGI IMG/M metagenome (GOLD analysis project Ga0126379, IMG submission 92640) | Tropical forest soil microbial communities from Panama - MetaG Plot_24 | ecosystem: Environmental > Terrestrial > Soil > Tropical forest > Bulk soil | place: Panama | collected 2016-02-17 | reverse complement strand
GAAGCCACGGCTGGAGAGGACGCGCCCAACCCGTTCGCGTAGTGCCGATCACTGCTCAGACCCTCAAGCGCTTCGTACGCCCCGTCCTCGTTGAAACCGGCACCTTCCAGGGTGACGGCACAGCCGCTGCCCTGGAAGCCGGTTTCCCGCTCGTTCACACCGTCGAGATCTACCCGCCACTCTATTACCACGCCATCGACCGCTTTCGCGACGATGATCGAGTCAGGTGCTACCAGGGATCATCCATCGAGCACCTGCCGTCAATTCTGAGCAGTATCAACGAGCCTGTAACCTTCTGGCTTGATTCGCACTATTGCGGTGGTGCTACCGGTGGGGCATGGGACACACCACTCGTCGGAGAGCTACGCCAGATTGCTCAGCACCAGATCAAGACGCACATCATCCTGATCGATGACGTGCATCTGTTCGGCCTGGATCTCCCAGGCTTAGTCGAGATCCAGGCAAGACTGATCGACATCAACCGCGACTACCTGATTAGCTACGCACAGAGTGCTGAACCTTCTCTCGGACTGGACATCCTGATTGCTATGCCGCCGGGGTAGCTTGGGCGTACACGCTGGTCTACAACGAGGCAGAACTGATCGCCTACTGGGTGCGCCACTATCGCAGCTTCTGTGAGCGCGTCATCGTGTATGTGGACAAGGAGTCCAGCGACGGCACTGCTGACATCGCCAGGGCAGAAGGCGCTGATGTCAGGCCGTATGGCAACTCTGTGGGCCTGGACGATCAAGCCTTCGTTGACTTTGCCAACGCCAAGTACACGGAAGCGAACGGCCAAGCTGATTGGGTCATTTGGTCTGACGGCGACGAGCTTCTCTACGCCCATGACATGCCCACGCGCCTGGAGCAATTTCACAACGGTGGCATAACACTGCCGCACGTTGACTACTACGTCATGTCTAGTCCTGGGTTACCTGATCATCCAGGCCAGATCTACGACGTGCCGGACTTCAGGCGCGGACTATTTGTGCAAGCAGACGCGAAGATCGCAATCTTCAATCCGAACGCCCTGCATGTGCAATGGTACGCGGGTAAGCACCAGGCCAACATTCAGGGACCGATCATCAGAGACAACGGTGAACCACTGAAGCTACTCCACTACCGCTGGCTAGGTGAAGACTACCTACGCGCTCGGGACTCCAAGAACTACGCACGCCTCAGCCAGATGGCGAAGTACAACCGCCACGGTGTGCATGTCTACCCAGACTACGTTGGCCCATATAACCCGATGTGGCCCCATCAAGGTCCGGATGACGCTCAAGATGTGCTTGGCTGATCGTCTTCCTGCTCAGTAAAGCACCCGGCATCACCTGCCACCTGCCTGACGATCTCGGCAAACTGCGCGAACTGATCGATCTCGAACCACAAGCGGCTGAGCAACGCCCCGTCACGATTGCCGATCTCGAACATCACCCGCTCGACTGGCTGGCTCAGGATTTCGAAGCGAAAGGTGAAGCCGGTCGCCACCTCGTCGTTCGGGAACTGCGCTTCGAGAAGCAGCCGTTCGAGATCCTGGCTCATGACCCCATTATGAGTTGTCCACAACGACAAAGACAGCGCCGTGTGCCAGGACGCGGTTCAGTATTGGCTTCACCTCCGCCCAGCGTAGCTGGCCGTTGCCTGTACCCACTCGCGGCAATGCCACCAGTCGCCAGCCCTGCGTCTCGGCCAGGGCACGAAGCTCTTCCGCGCTTTGCTCGATCAGCTTCAGGTCCGACTTCTCCCACCAGTTGTGCTTGGTCGGGAAGGCAACGATGTCATGCCGGATGACATGCACGTGGTTGCCACTGGAGTCGATGCACCGACCCAGGACAACTGGCAGATCCGGAAACCGTTTTGCAGCCTGGAGCGCGAGGCCCGCACCCATGACTGCACGCCCATTGTTTTTGACGAAGCCGTTGGTGGGAATGACCCTTACGGTGCAGTCGAACAACCAGATATCACCGACGACTTCGCGTAATGGCACGGTTTAGGCAGTGGCCGCAACGCGGCGGCGCGAGCGACGCGTCGGCACCTCACCCTCCGCAGCGTGAGCGCTGCCATTCGTCGGCACGGGCGGCGCTTTGACGACGAACGCGAGCGTTGTGGCATCCGGTTCGCTCTTTTTATAGCGGAGCGCATAACCGGCACCAAGCGCCTGCTTTACCGCCTGTCCCAACCGGCGCTTGAGCGCACGGCTTGACATCCCGTCGTTGCTCACCTCGAACCCCTTGCCGGGCACCGCACCATCAAAGATGGCTTCGTACTCCGAGAGATCCATCTGCCCGCGCTGCGGAAACATGCGCGTGACTTCATCATCGCTGAGTGATCGGACTTGGAGAGCCATGACAGAATTCTAAGACTCCGTTACGTTGACCGTAAACCATGTGTCAACAATGCGTGAAAATCCATCGCGACCTGTTGCCAGGCTGCAGCCGATGGATCACCAGCCTCATCCAGCACGATGACATGGCCGGCAATCATCGGATAGTGGCGGTGGATTGCACCAAGCAAACGAGCGTTTTCCGACGCTAACCGTTTGTTAATAACTTCGATCTGGTGACCCCAATCCAGCGCATTTCGCAATTGCTCATTTGCTGCTCGTGCAAGGTCCAGCGCCTCCTGCTCGACCGACATGCTAAACCCCGCGCCTTCCCCGCCGGCGCGGACGCGTCTTATCGCTGGCTCCGGCCGGTTCGACGCGATCTACGCCGGCATGGCTAGCCGGCTGGCGGGAGAAGTGCAGCGCCAATATATCGGCAACCGCCTGCTTTACCTCCTGCGGCAACTGCCACCCGCTTGGATCATCACCCCATGTAGCAACGAGTACCCGGTAGAGCGTATCGCTCAGGTGGCGGAAGTGCTCGGCCAGCAGCGCCCGATCAGCTAACTCGGGGCGCGGCAGCATCCCCAGCCTGCCCAGAATGACCTCCTGCTGCATCTGGTGCAGCGCGTGGTGAACGTCATTCGGGCTGGCATCAGGGAAGAAGCAAGCTAATGCGTCTTCTAAGGATGGTTCCATTGTCTCGTTCTTGTACTGTAACTCAGTGCAGCCTCGTCGGCAAGCACTGCCGGCACGCCTGGGGCGAGTGGCTCAGACCTTGGGCTGGTAGTCGCGGGCCGTGGTGCGGTACGTCATGCACTGCTGGCAGTTCGTGGTATCCGCATAGACCTGCTGGGTGTCTTCGACCCGCATCAGCGCCTGGTCCCAGGAGTCGTCACCGCTATGCGGGTACTCCATGTGAAGCACATGCCCATTCGGGCAATGGACCAACGCCAGCAGCCTGTTGTCGTCAGCCGCGTTCGCGCTCACCGGTAAGCCGAACCACACATCCTCAAGCTCAATGACTGCGTACCGTCCTTCTGGAGTCCCATGACTGAGCGGTTCCTGTACTGTTCTGGACTCGCCCAGATCGTCGGTGATATCTAGCTCAGCACGGATCAGCTTTCTCAACTGGCGGTCGGTGGCATCCAAGTTGGCCTGGGCGGCTTTGTCGGTCGCCGCGCTCGTATTCGCAGCCTCGTCGGCGCGTGCCTGCCGAAGCTGTTCCAAACGTTCAGCAAGCGTCGTCATGATGGCGTAGTCTACACCTTGCTTTGAGGGGCAAAAGAGCAGCAGCAAGGGCGGCACGGACAGAACCGCTGGTGGTGCGGTGCATCGCGACGCTTGTTGCAATCGCCGGGATGCGGACGGAACACCTGACCGCACCGCCTGCACGTACGTCTATGCTCCAGGCGCTCACTGCACGCATACGGGCCGCTCTAGCGTTTGTGACACAACAAGACCGCCCTTTCGGGCGGTCCGCTGAAAACGACGTTCATTGAGGGCTTACGACAATGGGCACCCTCCCGTGTTGTTGAACGTATCCAACTGCGAGGCGAACGCCAGGACCGTGTCGCGGTTGTTGCTGGCGAGCGCGGCGTTGGTCTGATCCAACACTTGCTGCGTCGTCAGCGAGAACTTGCCACCCAGTGCGGTCGAGTCGAGCAGTGCGCCTACTGCCGCACGAAGCAGAATCTGATCTGCCTGCTGGATCGTTGAGCCGCCCTGGTAGTTGAGCGCTGTCAGCAAGGTGTCGTTCGGGAAGCCTGTTGGCAACACGAAACCTGCTGCGGTCAACGTCTCATTCGGGCTGAAGCCCTTCCACGAATCGAAGTGCTGATCCTGCTTCCAGAAGCCTGGAGTGCAGCCCTGATGGGCAACGACTGTTGGTGTATTGGTCGGCGTTGCCGTTGGCGTGTTCGTGGGAGTTGGCGTGTTCGTTGGCGGGACAGGAGTATTTGTCGGTGTCGGAGAAGGAGTCGGCGTACTGGTTGGGGTATTGGTAGACGTCGGTGTTGCTGTTGGCGTGTTCGTTGGCGTCGGACTTGGCGTCGGGGTGTCGGTTGGAGTGGGTGACGGCGTGGGTGTCGGTGTGTTCGTCGGGGTTGGCGTCGGCGTGTTGATGGAGGAACTGGACCCCGTCGTGGCGAATTGCGTGTTGACCGGGCAGTTGTCAGCCCCACTGGTACACGTGTCAGTCCACTCGATATCCGCGTCGTCGTTCAACTTGAAACCGGGCAGGCCCAAGTCGGTGACCTGCACGTTATAGAACGAGAATGGCAGGAACTTGACGGACGAGTTGGTTTGCAGCACGCACACCACCGAGCCTGTACCACCCTGCGGCACCGGCACGGTCTGGGCTGCATCCGAGAAGCACTGTGCTGGGCCGGTGTATGTGTCGATGGTCAAGTCGGCCAGGATGTTGCCGCCGTCGAAAATTCCGCCGCTGCCGGTAGGTGCTGGCACAACACCTGGCGAATGCACGTCACCCGTGGCCGCATGCACGTCATCGGTCAAGAAGTTGAGTTCCAGCGTGTCACCCGCAGTGTCCAGCAGCGGCGTGTTGCTGATGAGGTAGAAGCACGAGTACGGATCACCCACGTTAACATTTGGATCGCACCCCTTTGCCAGGCCGATACCGTGGGCAATCTTCGGCGGAACCTGTGCAACCGAGACAACCCCACCGCCAGCTAGGCTAGCAATGAGCAGTCCCGCGATAGCCAGTGGGATCAAGAGCCGTAAGAGCTTGAGTCGAGGCACACAATCCTCCGATGATCAGGAGGGCGCTGTCACCCGTCTAGCACAGGAATCTAAAGGGTCGGTAAAGGCGTGGCAAGTGGTGCTGAGCTTAGACAACAAAACCGCCCTTCCGGGCGGTCTGTTTGAGAGTGCGCTTGTGAAACAGGTCAGACGTTCATGCGGACAATAGCAGAGGGGAACCAGATGGCTGGCCCGCCATTGTGGCCGTCATGGACTTCGATAGCTCGCGGCACCTGAATCTCACCCCGGTCAATCACCTTCATGTAGGCACCCGGCCCGAGATCGGGATTGCTGGCATTGCGCACCATCTGGTAATTACCAAGCGGTGCGCCATCCGTGCGCTTGCCGATCACGATAGCGGTGTTATCGGGAATGAACGGGACGAACGTACCGAATGACAGTGGTGCGTTCGGCGCTCCAGCCACGGCTGGCTCCGCCAGATAACCCATATCGTAGGGCACGATATTCGGCAGGTTGTCCATCGTCAGCAACTCATTCAACTGCGGAATGGAGTTGACGGTGGCGAGACCTGTCACACGGCGACCGTACAGGTCGGCAGCGTTGGTATTCTGCAGGATGTTGTTGGCCGTCTTCTGGTTGACAAATGCCTGGGCCGTCCGGTCGAACCGCACCGAGTGACCACGGGCGAGCAACTGGACTGCACGCAGATCCTGTAGCGGAGTCGCGGTGGCAACCGTCGCCCAGGACACGCTGGCGGAGTACGTCTGGAGTGCGAACTGGTCCTGATGGAGAATCGCACCGCTGATGCCAGACACCGAGAACACACCGCTGCTGAGCAGTGTCCAGAGGATCGTCTCGATGCGGTCCAGGCGACGCACCAGTAACTGGCGCTGCGCCCGCATGACCAGATCGGAGATGTCCACCGGTGTGCCGAAGGTGCCGTACTGGCGGCGCACAACAAGCTCGGTCTCATCCAGCGGGATGTACTCGCCGTAGACACCGGGCTGCATGTTGTAGCGCTTGACACCCACCTTGCTGACACGTGGTGGCTCGCCGTTCAGACCACGGACGGCCTGGAGGCCGGTGTACGAATCCTCTTGCTCCCAAGAGACCAGCCAAGCGTCCGGCTCTTCGATGGGCATGAAATCGAACACCGGCCGATCCGCTGCGAGCCGTGGCAGCAGATCCTGTGCGATTTCACGCAATTCGTTGTTGGTTGGATATCCAAACTCGGGCATCGCTTACCTCTGGCAAAAGCCGTGGGGCGAAGACACCCGTCACGAAAGGTCGTTAGATCTGAACCAATCCGCCTGCGGATGAACCTTCGACATACGCACCGCCCATTACGGTGAGTGCGTTGCTGTCGAAGCCGACCAGATCAGCGACCCTCCAGACAGCCATGCCCGGCATGTACATCGGTACGCCGCGCTGGGTCTGAGAGAATTCACCGTAGATCGCGATGTTGCCGCTGGAATCCACCGTGCAGGAGTACTGCAAGATGCCCTTCGGGATGTTCAGACCACCGGAACCCGTAGAGGCATAAATGCCATACGTGCCGGCCGATGCCGAAGCGGAATACTCGGCCAGGATCTGGCCCTTCGAGTAGGCCAGCGTGCCTGCTGATGGCGCATTCAGCGCGACGTTCATCATCGTGACGTAGCGCTGGTTCATGACAGGGTCGAGCCGGATCAGGGCTGGCTCGAAGCTCATGCTAGGGGTGGTTGGCATGTGCTACTCCTTTGACCTCCTTTCCTGGCCCCGCTAGTGCGACGTGCCGTTCGCTGGCTGGCGTGCCAGGTTTCGGCCGGTGATCGTGCCCGACTCCGCGAGATTGAGAAGATACGAGCGGCGCTCCGGCGTCATCGGCTGACCCGACTCGACACCCGGTGAATTACGCGAGCCGGGGATCAGCGTGGTGCGCATGTTGTTGAACACCGCCGTGGCATCGCGGAGTGCCTCTGCCGTGGCTTCGACGTCCATGCCGTGCTTCGGTCGAGCGAGGATCCATTCTTCGAACTGAGCGACGCGGGAGTTGCCCACACTGAAGCTCGACGTGCCGATGAACTCGTCGTCGTGACCGGCCTGCATGTGCTGCCGCAGCACGTTCTCGCGCTCCGCTGGCAGGACTTTGCCCTGCTCAACAGCCTTGTCTGCGAATGCAACAGCCTTGTCGTAGATCTGCTGCTGCCGCATGCGGCGATTCTCTTCTTCAAGCTGCGCAATGCGCTCGGCCGATTGACGATCCGGAGCCTGTGCGCCCTTGGACTTCTTGCCAGAGTAGGCATAGCCCCCAGGCGTGAAGACGCCGGTTTGCTGGTCGAGCGTGTCCAGCATCTTGCTGAAAGCGGCCTGACTCTTCTTTTTGCCCATTGAGCGCTTGTCTCCCTTCGCGAAATGCGGCCTGGTCATGCCGCCACCAATGTGGCCGCGTCTGCCCTCGTCCTTGACGCCGGGATGCTGCCACTGGAAAGGTCCGGCCCCCTGCAGGTCGTGCTGGCCGTACAGCGTCGGAGCACAGGTTGCACCCATCGCCGCGCTAACGTCGTGGATGCCCTGCATGGCCTTCCCGCCCCCGAACTGCGCGAGCGCCTTTTTGTTGATCTTCGGATTGCCGTTCTTGTCGAACCGCACGATGCCCCACGGCCCCGGCGCTCCAGTTGCAGGCTGAGGCTCGGTCTTGCAGAACGCTCCCTTGCTCCGGCTGATGTCATGGATGGCCTGGGCCATCGCCCTGGTCTTGTTGAACTTCACTGTCTCGGCCAAGCTCGACCTCCCAGGTTTTGATTTGGCACCGTCACGGGCACCGCCACTCTGCGACTCCCAGCCACCGACCGGCACCATCCCGTCGTAGCCGGAGAACTTGCCTTTCTTCTTGGCTTTCGCCACAGCCTTGTTGCGCTTCTTAGCGAGCTTCAGGAACGGGTTCTTGTCTTTCCCGTTGCCGTTCCCATTTCCATTGCCGTTTTTGCCGCCGTCATCGTCGTCATCGCCGTTGCCATTACCGTTGAAGTGCATGTCCAGCAGCGATGACAGCGGCTTTTTGCCACGCTCGATCTGATCAACCGAGAACGCGGCCATAAGCGCTGCGTCGGAGACGCGAGGATTGCGGACCAGTGCCAGACCGACGAGCTTCTTCGAGGCGCGGTCCCAGGTGGCACTCAGCTTGGCCTGCGGCGGGAGCACCTTGTCCAGCCAGCGAGGTACAGCCACCATGCCGTGCAGCTTCGAGCCGTTGGCGCTCGGCTCCACGGCAACAAGCTGGCCGAGTTGACCGTCGAGCGGTCCCTCGACATGCTCGTAGTCAAGGTTGACCGGCTTTTTGAATGCCGCCGCCGCGTCCTTCAACTCGGACGGCGTCAGGCTGAACTTCTTGTCCGGGTAGTCGCCAGCGCGGAACACCGTCGCCGCGTGGTAGACCACGTCGTCGGTAACGCGCAGCGGCTCGCTCTTGAGCTTGAACGTCGCCACGTCCATCGCCAGGTCGGCGTGTGGCGAGATCGGTGGTCCTTCGTTGTGCTGAGCACGGTCCAGCATGCGCCTCGCACGTGCCTGCAGACTGGCGCGTTTTTCGGCAGTCAAGCCCCACTTCCTCCCGGTCTTGGATTGGCCCAATCGAGAAATCGCGTTGCGGATGTGTGCGGCGTCGTGAACGGGTAAGTGCGGCACTCCGGACGCATCGGTGTACAGAAACTTCCGCTTGGGGAGCTTCTTACGCGCCTGATACGACAACTCCTTGAAGTCGGCCTTTCTGCCCATAGAGTGCTTTGCCTTGCCTTTCTGCTTGATCGTGACGCCGCTGGCGACGGAAAACGCCTTGCTCTCGCAGTTGCCGCTGTTCGGCTCGGCACCGTCCATGCAGCGCTGGTAGGTGGCGTTCCAGATGTGACGCCACTGGCGCTGCCGCTTGGGCGGGAGTTTGCGCACGTACGCGGGTAGCTGGGCGTTCGTGTCATACGGCATCGCAGAACTCCCCGCGATTCAGCTTGGCGACGATGCGCCGCATGAACAGCAACTTGTCGAGTTGTCCCTGCGTCGGTGGCGTCTGGTGCAGCGAGCAAGGCACCTTGCGAGCACCCTTGTCGTCAAACTGGCAGGTGCAGTTGTGCTCGACGGCGGCAAGATACTCCTTCAACTCGTCTACTGTGCCCTGCCACTGCGGCTCGTGAGGCATGCCAAGCGCCCTCCGTATCGCCGCCTTACGAAGGCTCGTCCTGCCTAACACCTGACCAGAAGTAGACACTTCGCTTGCAAACCGACGAAGCAGGCACCAAAAAGCCCTCTGAGCGAGCCTGCCTAGTCAAGACAGAATCACTCAGAGGGCGGTTTGATCACCCGCTGCGTTGCGAGTAAATGTAGATCAGCACGTCTATACGTGCAAGACGTTGTCTAACAAAGTGACTAGGCAGGCGTTTTACTCAGCCAGCTTGCTCTACGAGCAGGTGTCGCGATGTCGTGACACCTGCCAGCGTGCCCGTGGACGTATTCCAGCGGCCTCGAATCGTATGTGATCCAGCCGCCACCGCCGACCACATGGCAAAGACCGTCACCGCCGTGTAGCCATTGTTGGTGCCCACGCGGGTGGTAATCGCGCCCTGCTCCGTCGTGCTGTCTAGTCGCAGCGCGACGTTGATATTCGCCGTGTTCGACGTCTCGCTGACACTGATCGTCATCCAGGCCAGGAGCGAGCACGTGGCGACGGGGCTGACTGTCACGCTCATGTCAGGGATATCGGCGTAGGTCGTGCTAGTCGTCGTGGGGCCAGACGTGACGCCATCGGCAGTGGCAACAATTGCCAGGCCAACCGGCCCCTGCGCACCCTGCGGCCCCGTAGGACCGGTTGCGCCCTGCGAACCCTGAAGTCCCTGTGGCCCCTGCGGCCCGGCGACGCCTTGCAGCCCCTGAGCGCCGGTGCTGCCGGTGATGCCTGGTGGCCCCTGAGCACCCGCCGGACCGGCGATACCGGTATCGCCCTTCGGCCCTTGTGCGCCCTGTGGCCCTGTAGTCCCGGTTGCACCCTGCGGCCCGGCCGCGCCCTGCGGCCCCTGTGGGCCGTTGGCCCCGACCGGTCCTACTGGGCCGACTGGACCCGTGTCGCCCTGCGGTCCGGCGGCACCAGTAGTCCCAGTTTGACCCTCAGGACCAGCGACGCCCTGGATGCCCGGAGGGCCAGCTATGCCTTCTGGTCCGGCTGGGCCGACCGGCCCGACGTCGCCGGCCGCACCGGCGGTGCCCGGTGGACCCTTGATATTCGTCGGCGTGGCCTGCCAGCCACTCTGCTCCGTGTTGCTCCAGACCGTTCCATCATCCTGCAGGTAGTAGTCACCCACCTTGCCCACGGTGTCGGTCGGCGGGCCAGTGCCGGTGTACCAGGCAGCAGCGCTCAGCCCGGCGGTGATCACGCTCAACTGGATGTCTGCACCCGAATTGGCGATAGTGCCGCCACTGTCGGTCAGGCTGACTGAGATCTCCCAGTAGGTCGTTTGCGAGACTGGATTGGCGCTTACCTCGAATACCGAGTAGCGCGTCGAGTCCGTCTTCTGCTGCAAACGGATGTTGTCGCTAGGCTTGATGCGGCCAATTTGGGGCGAGTGATCGACATTGCTCGTGTCGTTGTTAGCGACGCGCAACGTCGTGGCGGTCGCCCAATCCCCGGTGTTCGAGCGCACCTGACCGTTATTGGGCGGAACACTCAGG
>Ga0126379_10003072_pt1 | contig 10738 bp, 13 predicted proteins | sample PanSoiMetPlot_24_FD_92640 | JGI IMG/M metagenome (GOLD analysis project Ga0126379, IMG submission 92640) | Tropical forest soil microbial communities from Panama - MetaG Plot_24 | ecosystem: Environmental > Terrestrial > Soil > Tropical forest > Bulk soil | place: Panama | collected 2016-02-17 | reverse complement strand
CTTGCTGATCGCCGCGATGGTGTAGCGCCGCACCGGCGCGCCGCGCCCCGCGCCAGCCCGGTAGACGACCACGTAAGATTTCGCTCCGGTGGGGCGAATGCGCACTCCGAAGCCGGTCACGGCGTTGTCCCAAACCGTGAACTCGTTGCATCTGGATTTAAGGGCATCCACCGTGCGTTTGGTGATCCGTAACGTTGTCATTGTTGGCTCGCTGCTATTCGGTCCGGGGCAACACCGGGGCAACACCGCAGCGGCATGCCCCGGAATGTCCGACTAGCAGGGTAGGGGCAGGAAATCTCGCAACAACGGACTCTTTATCGCTCAGGGAAAGCCCAGGAATGTCAGGGCTGTGAATACAATAAGACTACGAATCTGGGGGTCAGGAGTTCGAATCTCTTCGGGCGCGCCATTTGCGTACAAAACCTCGAACATGCGCGGCTTCTGGCGGGGTAGTACCGGGAATGACCTCTGTCAGAGAGGCCTGGGTTTTCAGCGTGTCAATTCAAGTCGCGCAGCGGCAAGTCACCGCGCGCCAGAATGTGCAACGCGGCGATGAGCCCGCTTTGGAACAGTTCGCTGCGGCGGCAATCATGCGCGAGCGTGGCGACTGTGCGGATCACAGGGAAGCGGCCCATATCGCCAGTGCCGTTGTCACTTTCCATGGTCCAGATCGCCATCAACAGCGACGTCGGCACGCCGAATTGCCGCTCAACACGGACCAGCAGCGTGGCGTGGCGGGCCATCAGCACGCTGGCGCGCCGGAGCCGCCCGGCGAACGCCTGGTCGATTATGCCACGCGGGAGTCCGGCCGCTTGCGCGTCGCGCGTCATGGTGGAAAGGAAGCCGTTAAAGTCCCCGCCGCATTGCGCCGCCCGCGCTGGTGCAGTGAAGAGCAGGATAAGGAGCAATGGTGCAAGCGGACGCTTCATTATGGGCTCAGCTTCACCATCCCGTTCGTTCCCGGGCAAGGGAAGAGGCCTTAGTTTCTAAAACCCAACTGATGTCCGCTTTTGGCACTTAGCGGACATCGCACGCATCCCGACGAATGTCCGCTTTCGGGCCCTAGATGAAGGCGCGGGTTCACTTGGTGTGTGAGCCCTCATTGTATCGTTTGACTGTTATGTCTGAAATCTCAAACGTCAAATTATACGAAATGTTCGTATCTTCGCTTTCGGCTTTTGCAATGCAGGAAATTTGAGTCAGTTTACTGAAGTTCGCGTCATTAAAGAAGCAATAGCCTTCGGTCGGCATGGCGGTCTTCATAGTCTCACTGTAAATTTGTTCTGTAGTTTTGCCAGCAATTACTCGCTGCGGATAAACAGTGTCCAATACTAAGGCGTAATGTCCATCTAGGTATTTGAATGCGCCTCCAGCAAAGCCCGGTGGCACTAGTTCGCTTTGCTTCAGTCCGAACTGCACAACTTTTCTTCCGTTGCCGAGCTCCATAATATATCCGGCATCGCAGGAAATTGCCGAGTCCTGATTATCGACATACGACGAATCTTGTTTAATAATGCTGTCCTTGCAAGCGCCGTGAAATGTCCAAACGTCGATCGCCAATGCCTGATCGCTAAAGGCAATGGCAAGCGATGCAATCAAAACGTTGGACAGTCTGCTCAAAACGATATCCTTAAAGAGCGAAACAGCGACTCGCGATTCAAGTTGGATGTCGCGCCGATTACGTTTGGAAGTGTACTGCGGCGGCTTTTCAGGTGGTAGCACCCAGAGATGCCGGTTGTAGCAGTCCGCCGACGAGGCGATCGAGTAGGCGAATGTCCGCTTTCGGGGGTAAAGCGGACATTCATTCAACTCACCTCGATGTCCGTTATTGACCCAAAGCGGACATTGACCTTGCCTAAGCTGATTTCTTGCATTTCGCCATGAAGCTGTTCTTGGCCGCTCCGTGAAGTGGTTTGCCCTCCGCACTTACCGCCTTGCCTTCGCATGCGTCCTGCTTGCACTTCCTTACAAAGCTCGCTTTAGCCGCCCCGTGAAGTGGTTTGCCTTCCGCACTAACCGCCTTGCTTTCGCAGGACTGCGCCATGGCGGTACCGATAAAGCAAGAGGTGAGCAGAGCAATAAGAGTAACACGCGTCATCGCTGCCTCCGGTTTACTGATCAATTATTTTTCCGATCTGACAAGCGCACTGTATTTGACTTAGGTCAAATTCAGGATCGTTGCGCAGGAACTGCTATCGATGCTGGATATTGGCTTTCTTAACGCTAGGCGTGAGGATCGTCGATTTGCCAAATAGAATCGCCTCGGCGGCATCATCACAAACAGTGCTGTTGCAGATTTTTCATGCACGCAAAGTGTGGACCGGAGTAAGGCAATGGCAAATGCGCTCGGCAGACGTCCACTTTGAGGGGAAAAGCGGATATCGGGTTGAGGCGCTCAATGTCCATTTGACCCAGAGCGGAGTTACCCCGCGCTTCTACGGGAAAAAATCTTATTACTAGCCTGGGTTTTTTCCGCCAACAAAAGAAACGGCTCCCATGGGCAGAGTCTAAAGTCAGGAACCATTTTCCATTAATGCGTGAACTAGCTCTGCGGTTAAATGCGCTGGATACCATTCAAGGAAAGTTGAAAGCGCTAGCGTAAACAATGACAACGGGGAAAGATTCCAATTCGGTCCACACGGTTAGGGACGGTTCAATATGGCACCTCGCATCTCTGTGCCCAGGAGCCACATTTATGAATGGTATATCCGGCGGTGCTCCTGCCCAAAATGTGGCGAATTACTCAGCACGCCCGCATATTCGGAATTTCTCAAGCGCAATAACGTTCGTCATACGTGGGCGTGTAACAAACGCGACTATGAGTTTGATTGGCTCAACATACCTCCGCGCCTGAAAGCTAGTTAGGCAGCCGATCTCGCCAATACGTGGGGCGTATGACTTGCTTGCTGGTCTCGACATCGATCCAGTGGTTATCCGCAAGCCGGCGACACGGAACTTAGAGGATATGCCGATCGCGCTCCGCGATGTCTGCTCTTGAGGGTAGAGCGGACATCACGCAAACCTCCGAAAATGTCCACTTGTGACCCAAAGCGGACATCAGCCATCCAGTTCGCCGCGTTGAGAGCGAAATATAGCTACCGACCAACAAGAACCTTATTTCTTCCATAGTAGAAGCTCTTGCGGGTAGTGCGCGGCGGCATTCGGGAGCGCGATCGGCTGGCGCTTCTGAAAATATCTCAACAGTGCGCCGCAGGCGGCTGCAGCAGCGAAGTGCTTGAGAGTATGCCCGCTCGCTATCGCGCCGGCAGAATAGATCGCGCTGTCGTAAAACTCGAACAGCTTTGCAAGTCCATAGAGCATAGCAGCGAGCAGCCAGTATATTGTGCCACTGAATCTCGGCGCGAACAAAAGGAAGGTTAATGGCAGCGCGAGGCACGGAAAGAATTGCACCCAGGCGTAGAGCCGCAAATCACCAGTCCAGCGCCACAACAGCAGACTAAACACACCGATTGCAGTCATCGGCCAAAGCAAAATGGCTCCCACTCTTTGATCCACACGCTCCTCGATCACTATGGCAAAGATAGCCATAAAGCCGATCGCCATCGGCAGCCGGTCCCAGAACAGGGTCTGATCACTTGGTTCGAGGTGGTAGTAGGCCGAGCCGAAACCGGTCAGAAAAATGCCGAGGAAGAGCAGCATGGTTCCCTGGGAACGACCAAATTGCCATAGTCCGACGGCACCGATGCCGATGAAAGGAACATTCGAGATCACATTCCAGAAATTAGGTATGCCGAACAGCGTGCGCTGATCTGCGAAGTCGTGATAATCCTGATTCTGAACAATTGGCGGAAGCAAAAATAGACCGAAGAGCGACGCAAGCATAAAAACGATAAGAACAAGTAGGCGGCGATTATTTATCGCGCTGACGAGCATCATTTTGGTATTGTAGCAAAAGCTGCTGTACAGGTCCGCAAACGTCTGGTACAAATTTTGTGGCTGTTATTGCTTACTCAACGAGCAATCGCCGGCAGTGAGGCGCGGATCCGTTGCGAAAATTCGGGCTCTGGCGCGCCGCCGGCCTCTTGGGCGTCCTCATTGATCAGTGATCGTCGCCGCAGTTCGTCGAACGGCAGCGTCGTGTCCACCCGCCCGGAGTAGTAGAGGTAGCTGTCGATCAGTCCGTTGAAGAGATGGCGGATGTCGAACCGACCCTGCCGCCCGGCGGCATTCGCGTAACGAATGATGTTGATCGTGCAGCTGTTGGTCAGCAAATTATAAAACTCCGGCCGATCGGCGAGTTCGTTGATCCGCGCCAGATAGATAAGCAAGAGCCGCCGCGCGTCGGCGAGCGAGGTATTGAGCTGATAGAGGTACACAGCCTCCCGGCGGTGAATGGCGCGTACACCCACGAGGTCACGCTCCTCGCCCACCACGTAGATCAACTCGAATTGCTTGAACATGGATGCGATCGGCTCGAAACCACGGCCTACCTCCGGTCTCGTCTCGATCGAGATGCTCAATGGCGCCGCGTTGTCGAAAACGAAACTTACGAACGTATGCGCCACCGGCCCTTCGCTCCAATACGACACGAAGAAGTCCAAGCCGGTCAAGTGTGAGAGATCAACCTCGCGCTCTTCATAATGCACGGTGAAATCGTTGCGGCTGCGGTAGTCGAAGTTGCGGATGCCCGTTATGCGCACATGATCGCCTTCGACGAACGCCCGCGGCATGACATTAACCTCCGGCCGCCAGTTCCGATCGCCCGAGGGAGCGATGGCGAGCCACCAGGCAACGACCCCGAGTACCGGCACGATTGCCACTGCCGGCATGCGCCGCTGGCGCGATAGCCAGAACGCCCAGATCGCGAACGCCGCAAACCCCACCGCCAGTCCAAATCGCAGCGCGGGCCATGGCAGATTTGAAAAATAGATGGCCAGCGTAGTCCATGTGATGACGATAATCTGGACCAGAAGCTTGGTTCCCGCGATCAACCAGTGGAGTAACGTCGACATGAGGCGGCCACGTCAAACCGGTGGATTTTGTTGATACTGAACTCGACCGCCGCCTCCGCAGACGGCCCCATATGTACGTCGCTTGGCGTCTGGTCCTGGCTGGAGGCCGAAAGCTCGTGTTAGATTGAATCAAGCTTGCGAATGATATTCACATTCCGTTTGCGCGCCAGCCCCTGGTGTAAGCCGAGCCGACAGCGAGGGACGATGGGATCCAGGCGATCATTTCTTCATCTCGGGTTAGTCGCTGCTGCTACGCTTTCCGTCTCGTCCGCATCGGCCGCGCCCGCTTATTTTGGGTCGCCCAGAGGGGGCGGGACCGTGACCGCGCGTGACGACGCAGCGCGTACTTTCACTGCTGCCCGCAGGCGCCGAGCCTGGACATACCACGTCACCGACAAGACCCGGTTCGTGGTCGATGGGGCGCAAGGCTCGTGGTGGGATGTCAGGGTCGGCACGGTCGTGCAAGTGAGGTGGCATCGTGCGGGCAATCAGCGCGTGGCCGACATCGTCGGCATTAGGGCGCGACGGAATTGAGGCGGCTCAATGCGGACATCAGAACCGTGCTGAGTGATGCCCGCTTTTGGGGGTAAAGCGGACATGACGCGGACCTGCGCTTATGTTTGCTTTTGACCCAAAGCGGACATCGCTACTAGTTTCTTGGCTCCAGGCTCGGCGAAAAAAGCAAAGGGTCGCGTTGCTCATTCATTCGACATGCTGGTGAGAGAATTCCGACTTATAGACAGCCCAACAAAGCTAACGCAATCAACGCGCCGGCAATCGAGGGTGCATAGGGTATTGCGAGGCGACCCGCCATGGGTTTGGTCGTCGCCCAGCCCGTCCAAGCCGCCAATACGTGCAGGCCGATCAATAGAAAAAGTATGATGGAAAACAACAAGGCACAGTGCAAGCCGACCCACAAGCATGCTACCGTCATGAACTTCACGTCGCCGCCGCCGATCACGCCGCTGCTATAAAGCCATAGCAATATCGCAAACATGATTGCGGCAAGCACGAGATTCGACAGAATCTCAGACGGCGTGCGCGCGACGATCGCAAAAAGCGCATATAAGATCGCGAACAGCAGCACTACGTTGTTTTGAATTTTGAAAGTCTGAAAATCAGTGAATCCGACATAAAAAAGCACGGCCACCAAAGCGACTTCGATATAGAATCTGTACGCCTCTGTTCGAACCTGCCGCGCGCTTGGACGCACGGACAATTGACGTTCGGTTCGTCGGCTGAGCGATTGGCTAAGTCAAACCGGTATGCCTATCAAGCCAAAAACACTTGGTCTGGCATTTGCAGCCACCGAAGACCGCAAAATCTGCCTCGTCGATGGGGGATGATGTCATGCCTTATGCCAAGGTTCTTTTTGTGGTGGGTGGGTTAGCTGTTTTTGGGATGCTCGGCGCTGAAAAGCTTCGCGCCCAACCCTCGCCGGTCGACTGCGATCGATATGCGCAAGAGTATGCGCGCACTCACAGCCGCAATGGGCAGGTGATCCGCGGAGCGGGAGGCGGTGCGTTGCTAGGCGCCGGCATCGGAGCGTTGGCCGGAGGTGCGGGAGCGGGAGCGGCGATAGGTGCCGGTGTCGGTGCCCTCACTGGCGGTGCCCGGCGGACGCGCCATGCATCGAGAATATACAATCACGCGTACCATGAATGCATGGCTGGTCGCGCCCAATGGTGACATGACTCCAACTTCGGTCGACGTCCGCCTAACGAAAAATTCGCAAACCTCATTGAGCCGCAGCGGCTGATAAGGCTCCGGAGCTGGACAACTGTTGACCGGCAGCCAGACGCTGCTTGATCATTCCCATTACCGATGTGATATCCTCGAAGGCTCGAGAATGCGCTTCGCCGTCCAAGTGGCTCAAATCGAAAACCATAATGCCTTCCCGGGCGAACTCGGTCTTATACGGTTCTTGCTGGGGATCAATGTCTCCTAATCGTTGTATCCCGCCCGCGATTGTACGGGATAATTTGAGTGCCCCGTCGTCCTGTGAAATGAACAAGGCAATACGCGGTCGCCTGCGACCCAGCTGCTGAATTTCGATTTGAAAATCGTTTACAGCCACGTCAGGGGCGACAAGCAGCACGTTCTTGACCTTGTCACCGAACCTCCTCGATTGGATCGCTCGTAGCGCTCCGAGCGTAACGACACACCCCATCGAATGCGCGAGCACGGTGATTTCATTTACGTTGGGATTAGCTGAAAGCGAGTCGAGCAACTGTTCAAGCGCGGTGCGGGAATAACTCGCGCTTTCACGGTCGTATGCATATGCGACCAATCGAACCTCGCCTCGCGACGGCCAGGAGAACAGGACCGGAATGGCGGGTACCCTCGAGTCATGAACGATCTGCGCCAACCGATACACAGCCTCATCAAACCGATTGTTGAACCCGTGGACAAACACGAGAACTTTGGTTCGGCGGGTTTGCTTGGATACCGCGGTAACAGCCCCGCTGAATGATTGTTTATCGAGATAGTCTGCGGAAACCGTTACAAAATTTCGCGCCGGATCGCCCGGCGGAGCCGATGGCCACTGGATCTCACCTATTTTTCGTGCGCTATCCGGCGGTATCGAAACGACGATGGAAGCGTAGGCAACCTCCAGCCCACGACTGCCGTCAAACATCTCGCCCGGATCGGATGTTGCACGATTCCGTGTTGTCGCAACAAGAATAGGAATTTTCGTTGTGCCGTTCGCAGATTGGGCGTTTGGAGTGAGAGCACCTTGAAGCAGTCGGCCAGCGCACGAGCAGCACACAAAAACGAGTGCAACGCTCATCAGTGCGGAAAAAACGTTCCGTCTAATCAATTGATCCCCCTCACCGGTGCGGTCGATAAGAATTTAATCGTTAGCGACGATTGAGTTTGATGGGTGCCCCAATAATGAACGCCTTCCGCAACCATTAGCGCACGATTCGCCCCTTAAGGTCATGATGCACAAGGCTGAGCTGTGATTTGCTGAAGGGTAATTGTGATGGCGTGATGGCGGCCGGGATTGACGCGCCGTTAGGCAGTCATGAATGGGTCATAAGCGGACATTCTTGGGGGATTGCATGACGTCTGCTTTACCTCCGAAAGCGGACATTACTCGAAGGCACCAGAATGTTTGTTAAGTGCCAGAAGTGGACATCCCGCGTCGGCTCCTGTTGCACCGCGTCATCGCACGAGGTCGGACAGAAACCGTTCATGCTGCTTGCTTTGTCTTCGGCTGACGGCCGCTAATGCCCTCAAAAAGATCGGTCACTTCTTCGGCCCGCTCCACGAACTGATGACTAAGAACAATGGCGTTGTAGCCCTTTATCTTGATTGCACCGCGCCGTTCGAGGTCATGTAAAGTACGAGAAACTGTCTCTATCGTTAATCCCAAATAATCGGCAATATCCTGGCGAGTCATTGGTAAGGAGATACGATCACCCTTTGAGAGTCCATGTTGTGCCATCTCTATAATGAACCCGATCACCCGCTCCTGTGCGGTCCGCGACAGGAGTAGAGCTAGGCTTTGCTTGCGTGCAAGCTCACGGGCTGTAAGCGACAGGAGGCAATCTGCAACTTTGCAATCGGACAACGCTAATGCGCCCAATGTTTGTTTTTTGACAATCCGAACTTTCACATCCGTGATCGCTTGGGCTGCGAGAGTATGTTTGACGGCGGCCTCCAATCCGAAAACATCACCTGCGAAGTAAAAGCCGCCGACCTGCCGGCGTCCGTCTCTGAGCATCTTGGTGGTGCAAACTGTCCCGCTAATGACCTCATAGACGCGCGTGGCAGGATCGTCCTCACGGGTGATTTCCCTTTTGCGGGCATACGACCTGACGACGCCGATACGCTGACTGAATGAACCGAACATTTGTACCGAGCCCTCATTACTGTCACCCCACTCACTGGAATCAGGTCAGCTCGTAGCAGGCGGAGCTGGGCCGGAATAGACGACTGATGAGCCTGCATTGTCGCAGATGCCCCCGTATCGCCGCTGATTTGGTGCGATAAAAATACAAGATTTCGGTTGGGCCAGGGTGCTGGGTTCATGTCCGCTTTGGGTCAAAAGCAGAAATCGGAGCACGTCCAGTCAATGTCCGCTTTACCCCCGAAAGCGGACATGGATCGGCATCGAGAAGTCTGCTTCGTGCCAACACCAACACCCCGGTAGGCGTATTCGGTCACCTCATCGGGCGCGCTGCTGGGGCTGCGGCGACGACCAAGACGCAACCCCGCGCGGCTGTTCAGCGGAAAAATCCTTGATGGGGAAGCAGAGGTCGGGAGATGCACGCCCATCAGCAATTAGGATCATAACGAAATTTCAATAACATAAGTGTTCGCATCTTTATTCTGACTGGCGCGCCATTTTCGTTTACCAATTTGCCAATCTGCGACGTCACCCGCTTCGCGAACCGTGGCTTTCTTGCTGAGATGGCAAGGTCAGCGCGCCGCAATATTGCACGCCACACGCCTGGAGTGTCGCGCTTGGCACCGGCAAACTGCCATGATAGCCTTTTTTATCGCTCAATGCCTTGAGCCAACGATAGTTCTAGCCGGCCGGCGGCGTGGCGAAGGGCGGGCGCTGGCGCGGTGCGGGAACCACAAGACCGGGGTCACGAGAAAGGATATGCCATGGCTCAGAAACCGAATGCCTCCATGAGTTCTGATACCGAGGCCATGGCATCGGCATCCACTGACGTGCCCGAGCAGCGCGACCAAGTCGCATCCAAGTTGGTCGATCGATTTGCCATCTGGTCCGGGGTGGCCGGGCTTGTACCGTTGCCGGTCGTCGATGTGCTGGCGGTGGGCGGCTTGCAATTGCAGCTACTGCGCCGGCTGTCGCAAATCTACGACGTAGAGTTTTCGGAGAACCGCGGTAAGGCGCTGATCGCGGCGCTTGCCGGTTGCATGATCCCTGCGACCAGCGGCATGGGTGCGGCGAGCGCGCTCAAGGCGATCCCGGTGGTCAACATACTGGCCGCCGGCTTCGTCATGCCGGTGCTCTCGGCCGGCGCCACCTATGCGATCGGCAAAGCTTTCATCCAGCATTTTGAATCCGGCGGCACGCTGCTCGATTTCAATCCGCCGGATTATCGCGAGTTCGTCAAAGCACAGAAAGAAATGTGGGAGTCGCGAACAAAGGGCCGTAGCACCAGTTCGACGACCGCGACCTCGTCGCCATAACTTTCTGACTGTGCGAATGATGAGGGTGTGTTTAGACAAGCGAGGGGCTGTCGCGTCCGTCAGGCGCAACTTCTCGTGACAACAGCTACCGGGTCCTAAGCGACCGCGTCCTGGTTCGTGGCGCTCGTTGAACGCTTGACCCGTGGCGCAACGCTTCGCGGCAGCGAGGGATATACAGGGGACTTGGTCCGGCAAGCTCGGCCAGTAAACGCGTGACAGTTCATTCGTGGCAGTCAAGTCATGGCAGCAGCCGTTCTCGCCTATATCGTCGCCTGCCTGTTTACAGGATATTGTGGCGCCCATCGGCGGATGGGTTTTTGGGGGACATTCTTTCTCGCGCTATTCACCACTCCCTTGATAGTGTTGCCGGTGCTTTTCATTACCGGCCCATCCCGTCGTTTTGAATGGCGTTCCCGCGAATAGATTGGCTGCATTGCCGCCGGCTGTCGGGTCCGCCAACGATTCCATTTCAGCCATCGCTACCCGCGTTAACGTAGAACGGACGAGCGTACGATCATGTCCTTCTTGCAGCTCGTTCGGCGCGAAATGCACGGCTCGATGCCGAAGCTCCTGCTCATGTCGAGCCTCGGCGG
>Ga0126379_10003071_pt1 | contig 10738 bp, 7 predicted proteins | sample PanSoiMetPlot_24_FD_92640 | JGI IMG/M metagenome (GOLD analysis project Ga0126379, IMG submission 92640) | Tropical forest soil microbial communities from Panama - MetaG Plot_24 | ecosystem: Environmental > Terrestrial > Soil > Tropical forest > Bulk soil | place: Panama | collected 2016-02-17 | reverse complement strand
GAGTTCTGGACTAATATCTTCACTCCCTATCCCGGCTCTCCCATTTTTAACCAGGCGGAGCAGCTTGGGATTCAGGTGCCCAAAACGTTTGAGGGTTGGATTGATTACTTCCCGCGTTATACCGTCTTGCCGTGGCTTAAGGGCAGGGATCACCCCCGTGTGCAAGTGATGCGCGATTATCTAAGGATCGCGTTTGATCGTGCCCCCATTGCCTTGAACGGGCCGGGGAGGTTCGCGAAGTCGGTTCAACATGTGACCGCGTATCCTGCGCGGTGGCGATTGGATCACGATTTCTATGGCTTCCCGATTGAGCTCTGGGTTAACCGGAAACTGAAGAACATCGTAAAACTGCCCAAGCCTAGCGTCGATGCGAAACCGATGGGACCGAAAACGGCTCCCAGTTGCCCATAAGATATGTCGACGAAGACCGCGGCGATCGCCCAAGAGAACCAATTTTCTATGGAAGAGTAGACAATCTTATCCCCTGCTCGCAGTTACGAGATGTGTGGGGCAGCGACTAGTTCCGCTGAAGAAGAAGCTAGCCCCAAGCCATAGCCGCTTGCCAGCCAGTATCGGGAAGCAAGGGACGCATGCCTGCCAATCGCGGTCGCTGATCTATTCAGATATATGCATGGTCGGAAGCTGGTTTGGAGAACTGCCACTTGCAGGAGCTGTCATCGCATATGCAGCAGTGAAGATCCTTCGCTGATTCGTGATTGTGCTCAAATGCACTGCCCGCGGCGGCAACAACACAATTTGGATTTATGTTATTTCACACGAGTCTCTACTGAGAAACAACTCTTGAAAAGCCGTCGACATAGAGCCCTTATGTTCTTTGTTCCAGTGGACCTTGCCCAGTAAACGTGAACCTATCCGTCAGATAGTGACACAGGGACATATTTATGGTGTAGACCCTTACCCACGATCAGGCCGGCATCGGTGACTAACTTTCAACGGACCGTGGAGATGAGGTTAAGTTCTTATTTCCCGTAACCCACGTCTTCCATCATATTTATAGTTACTGAATTCGGTTGTCTCGGCTATTCGAAATCGCGTACTTCACGCAAGGGGTGCCCCACCGCGACAAAGCCATAGGCACGGATCGAGCACTTCCTGGCGAGCGACACCTGTATGCCACGACTTCTCGGCGCAGACGGCTATAATGGCACATCTTTTTAGGTTCGGGCAGCGTTCCCGACCTTTCCGGTCCCATTATTTCGAAATCACGAAATCAGGTCTCATCCGATCGAGTAATCCCGTCACTGTCAGACTGCTCGGAACTTGTGGCGAGTACCAGGTCGCGCATCAGACGTCGCCGATCAGTTAGCAGCAGTTTGATTTTTCCAAGGCCGTCTCTCCTGCTCGACACTGTGCCATAACAGCACGAGAAACAAAGCTTCAAAAAGCGAGATGCGGAATGCGAGTGAGTACCGGATAGCTTCAGTTTCGTATCAGCATTCAGTACTATGAAGTACTATTCTCAGTATTCCTAGTTTGACCTTACGAAATTTACATCTCGATGACATCTTTCAGTAGAAACGGTCGCACTATTAGGCCTCACTAAGGAAGCGTGCTGCTTCGAGCACCAGAACAAATGAATCCAATGGGTCGCGGTGAGCAATGTTCGCTTTCGCCGGAAGGAGCTGCTCCCCACAATCGAACTACTGATGGGGTGATTCTGATCGTAGATCTCGATTTTCAGAATGACACCACGCACCTAGTAGAAACCCTCGCAGCTGCCGGGTACGGTGTTTCCTCCGCTTCGCAGTTGAATATCGCGCTGAACCTTTTGAAGACATCGGAGTTCGCCGTCGCGCTGGTGAACTCCGAGCAGATCGGTGCATCAATTGAAGGTGTCTGTTTCGACATTGCGCAACTTGCACCGGCACTGTCGATTATCGTATTGGGCCCACGGGTTGCTCCTGCAAGTAAAGTTCGTCTTTTGGAGCTTGGAGCAGATGACTATATCCCTAAGCCGTTTGACGCACGCGAACTGCTCGCACGACTCGCTTCAGCTATTCGCAGAGCAAGACGACGTCCCCCGCACGACGATTGAACGATGCGTCGCAGTTTCAGAGGCCAAGGCCGCGTGTTTGGTGACCAATAAGGTCTCTAACGAGCAAAGCTTCGGGTTCGCCGACAACCGAAGCCGCGTTCGTTCGAGAGTCGGGATATTCGCATGATCAGTAATCGAGTGAAGTTTTCGCACTCAGAAAACTCTCCGCCGGCACTCGTCCTGGTTACTGGCGACAAGTGCCTCACAAGCAGCTTGAAACAGCACTTTGAATCGGAAGGCTACCCCATAAAGATATCGCGTAACGCACTTTCAGGGCTCAGGCTGTGCAGTGAGCTCCCCGAGTGTGTACTGCTGGTGGACTTGCTTCTCCCTTACCAGTCTGGCTACAAGCTCTGCCGTCGGCTCCTAGATATGAATCCTAGGTTTCCCATCGTCGCCCTCGGCCCACGGTCCGACGTACTAAACAAAATCGTGTTGCTAGAACTCGGAGTCTATGACTACGTAAACATGCCCGTCGATGCAAGAGAACTGCTTGCCCGTGTGCGCGGCGTACTGAGGTGGTCCGACCGGGTCAGGGTGGACCGCGTTTTTGTTTTTTCTGATGTGAGTGTTGATTTTCTCAGAATGGATGTGCGACGAAACGGTAAAACGGTCGTGCTTGGGAAAAAGGCGTTTGACGTTCTGAAGTTTATGATAACCAACCGGGAAAGGGTAATCCCGAGGCAGGAATTTCTCGAGAAAATCTGGAACCATCACGACGGTCTTTCCACTCGCGCTGTGGACCAACAAATCGTAAGACTGCGGCAGAAACTGGAAGAGGATCCTGCCAAGCCCACCCATTTTCGAACAATACACAGCGTCGGCTACAAATTCATGCCGTGATTATGGGTGCCGACGATCGGAACTTTGGACAAGTAAACCTTTGTGCATGGTGCACTGATCTCTGGCGGCAACCGATACCTTCCCCGCGACGGATACCTATATACGCCCTGGGTCCTCGTCAGTTCAAGCAAGCGGATTGCCAACAGGGCGCGAGTTGCGCAAAACCATGGCCCTAGTGTTGTCAAATTTTTGTCAGCTCAAGGTAAATGTAACGTTACCGTTTTGTGACAAATTTTTGACAATCCTGGTGAGGAGCAAATTGCATCTACTTGCGTGCGAGCGTCTGGGGGGACGTTATGTTCATAGCTAACCGGTCTCACCAAAAAAGAGGCAATAGTGGAAGATATTGCAAGACACCACAATTGATCAATCAACCTGCTGATAACAACACAACCAGTCAGAATTATCCTGGCTCTCACAATTATCCCCTTCCCGGTGGCCGGAATGATACCCAATTTGAAGAGCAGGCCCCGGAACCTACTATGCTCTGCGTAGAGTGTCCGTACTGCGATGGGGATAATTTAGTGCGGCTTTCCGGCTCTGACCCCGGTGTATTTACTTCGGAAGACCGCGAGATTGCATGCGGATATTGCCAAAGCCTTTTTCGCCTGTTGGAGTGCAAGCGTGCGCACACGCTAATCTAAGGCTTCCTGGAGAGTAAATTCAGACGGAGCCCTTGATTAGTCAGCAAATAGTGCTCCAGAACTTCGGAAAAGCGACCTGCCCTCGAAAGACACCATTGAAATTGAGGGCGTAGCGTCACGATCGTGCGAGAGCCGTGCCCATTTCTCGGCCCATGGCACCCGTGTTGATACGGCCATCGTACTCACAAACACTCAAGCGCCAAGATAGGTGGTCTTCCGCCTTCAAAGGTAACCGCCTCGCCATGGCCGTTTTAATGGTGCCACCAAACTGATCACGAAGGGGAGAGGGGGGAGGAAGGTGGTATTCGTGGATGACAGCGATATCGGACCGCTTAATGGTCTGGTGTTGGTCCCCTGGAGCGAATACGTTGAAGTTGTTGGCCCAACCTGTGTCGCGCCGAACTCTACAACACCGTGACGGCATCCACGACGTGGCACAGTCTTGCTTGTGTAGACTGGGTGCTGGGCGAACCCATAGCGAGCAACCTCTGGTTTTGCCATACGTTAACCCCGCTTCGCTAGTGACCTGGGCCGCTAGCGAAAGCAAAACTGCCCAGAGCAATGCCAGTATCCGCATCCACTCTGCAGGAATTGTGGTGCGATACTGGAATGCCGAGTGCCGAGCTCCTAGGCGAGAGCGGATGGTGGCGATTCGAATGAGGAAAAATCGGCTCACGCCAGTGACTGAGCACACTCATATTAATTACTGACATGAGCCGTTTTTCGGCTTTGAGAGGGGATCCAGCCGAAAATCAACGCATCCCAGATCTTAAGAAGCCGACGAGAGGAGTTTTGTCATTGCTATGTCATCTTTTGGTGACAGCTTTATTTCAGGTGAAGGAGTGAACGTAAAACGACAGCGGGACCATCAGATGGTTCGTTATCGAAACGGAAAAGTAGCGTTTGCGCTAAGGGCGGAACCTGGCGTGAGCGATTCTGCGAGTGTCTTTCACCCTCGCCATTGATGTTGCCTGTCGCGAGGCCTGGCCGGTGGGTTTAAAGAAGACCAGCGTACTTCCGAGGAGGATCAGTCATTGCTGCCATCCAGGTTTCCGCCAAGCGTGCACCTCCATCGCTCAGAAAAATTTTCCTCCTGGGACTTCGTCGACCGTTTACCTTGTCAACTTTGGCTAACTCACATCTGACACAGTTAGATTCCAACCTATCTGCTGGTTGCGCCGGCAGACACACCTTCCTTGAGCAAGCTGTCAAGCATGTTGCGTAGAAAGTCCTCATCTTCCAAGTTGGTGGTTCCATCGCGCCCGCCCGACTGGGCCCGTATCATTCCGGCGCGGTCAATAATGACCACCTGGGGTATCCTTAAGACTTCGCTCTGCGCGCGACTGAGATACTGATCTACCTCATTCTTATCGGCGTAGCCTACCGGGTAGCTGAGTTTGAAGTAGTCAGCCATGTAACCGACTAGTGGGCCGGTCGCGCCAGAGCCTGGCGCGGGAAAGGCCACGGCAATAGGCTGAAAACCACGCGCTCCTAGGTCAACACCGAGCTTGTTCATTGTCCTGGCCAGGTTCAGGCATTTGGGGGACTTTAGAAAGAGGAATTCGATCATCACCACTTTGCCCTTGAAGCTGGAGAGCGGTACCCTTTTGCCCGAAGACTCGGTGATAATGAATTCCGGAGACTTACGCGGTATCGAAGTGGATGAGACAGCTGCTGTAGAGGCAACGATCAGAAATAGTAGGATTAGAGATGTGCACTTCTGTATCACCATACTACGCCGCCACCTTCGATAAGTTGGTGTCTTCTTTTGGTTGGTCACGATCAACTCACTTGGTTCCATTTTTCACAGATGCGCTGTATTTCTTCCCTCCCGGCGGCAGCTGCATCTTCCGGACTCTGTTCACCATTCAGGACTCGTGCTACCACTTTGGGAACTACGGAGCTGTTGAAAATCTCCATGTAGGCCGGCGTGGCAATTCCCGGCACCCCGAGGTTCGGTGTCCAATGCAGTGCATCTTGAAGCTCCGCATATTTGTATGGAGGATCCGCGCGAAGATCTTTCGCAATGCGGAGCACGAAGTCAGGAAGCGTTTTGGGATAAATCGGGAGATTGCAGCCTTTTGAACGCTCGTAGCCGGTGCGCGAGCTGTCGATCAGGTCGCCAGCGAATTTCTTGGCTAATTCCTGATTCTTGGCAAATTTCCAAATCGCCGAACAGTTGGTGACATGAGGCAACGCTGTTACTCCCATCCCATTGTTTCCGATCAAAGGTGGTTGAATCCTGATCTTTTTGGCGGTTTCCGGACTTTCCCTTTCGGCCATGCGCAAGAGACTTATGCCATTGATGCTTGAGGAAGCCTTGTGGGCCAGCATAGCGCGCACATTGCCTCCCGAGCTCCACGTGAGCTGCTCGGGGCTTCCCGAAGACTGATAGAGAGACTGAATGTATTTGAGCGCGTTTACCGCAAAAGCGTTCTTGCCGAAAACAACATTTCCGCTTCGATCAAATATCCAGGCGCGAAACGCGTAAAGGATGGTGTGCAAAGTTACATTTCCCTCGAGGGTCGGGGAGAACGCTAGACCGGAGGGAACACCGAACTTGTCCCTTATCTTCTGCCCGCCACCAAGCAAACTGCCGTAATGCACGGGACCCAGTGGCATGCCAATTTCGCCCCAGTAGTCCTCAAAAAAATGCACCGGCGAAGGAATCCAGAAATCCGCGAAGCCGAAGTGTGTTTTTGTCTTGCTGTTAAAGGTTGACCGAAACGCGAGCTGCTGTATGGCACCGTACCGTGTGGCAACGGTCTGATAGATCTCGCCATGATCAATCACAGACTGGCAAAACTCTGCGGGAGGCCATGGGAATATAAACAGGTCGTGCCCTGTGCCGGCCTTGACCTCCGCGAAGGCGTGGTCGCGAATTTGCTCTACTGGAATGACGTCAACCGTAACTTTTGTGTCATTCCGGTTGCCCCAGTTGAGGGCTAGGTCTCTCACAAACCATTCATCAAACTCAGGCAGAAAGTGGGCCCACTTTGCGATCTTGAGGGTTTTTTGACCGGCACGTGCGCGCTCAGGAAAGAGGAAGAAAGGGCCGAAGGCGGTAGCGCCAGCCGCCAGTCTGAGAAAATCACGTCGCGAGCTCGTGCTGGCTACCGTCCTACTCACGGTTGATACCCTGGTTTGACCAAGAAATTATTACCCCTGCGCTAGAAAGCACACCCTTGGCTGGACGCGCCAGCCAAGGGCAAAGATCGAGAGTACCAATTCCTCCATCTACTGCCCCGGAGCACTCTCGAAACAGAACTTCCCGGTGTTCTGCAGGCAGCTGTATTGATTCATTACGTACTTATCCTGCGGGTTGCCGTTGGAGAGACGAACCACGTCCAGAAACGCGTCGCTAGCTATGCCTCCGTTGCGTGGGTCGGCAATCGCCGGACATATAAGCCAGGCAGCTCCTCCGTCGCTCCCGTCGACCGCCTCCTTGCCTTCGGCGCCGCAGTTATTGGCCTCAATCTGGTTGTTGAGTTCGTCGGCGGTCAAAATAATGGGAGTTCCATCGAGGTTAAAGCCATTCTTTGCTCCGATGGACTGGAAGATGGGGGCACAGACCGGGTCGGTAGTATTGGGAGGTTGTGTGAACCAAAAATAGGTGATCACCCACATGCCCAGCAGATCGTCGCAGAAATAACCATACGGGCTGTCGCTGAAGCTGGCGCATACAGTGGAATCTGTGCTGATGCAGTTGTTGTCGCTGCCGTCCATGGCGTTGCGATTAGTCGCGAACCTCCAGTTCTGCCTCAAGTTGGGGGTAAACACACTCTGGACCGTGCCAAGATCGAAGCAAGGGGTGGTGGGGAAGCCTGGCGCTTGCATATCGGCCTGACACGGATTGGCGGCGAAGCCCTGGGGCGTCATTTGTTTCACCGCCGCGTAAGCCTCAAAGTTACTGACGATGTACTGCATGCTAATCCCGCGAGGATTTAAGCCAGTTGCGTCGCCCGCTGCGTCGGTACCGGGAGTAATCGAAATATTCTCGCCCGCGTTCTGCTGAACACCATCGAGACCACCATTAATGGCGCCAACTGTGCGCGAGTAACTGTTTTCAAACGCGGTTTGGCTGGTCAGGAAGGCCAGGATGGAGATGAACTCAGCAGTTTCCTGCTTCCCGTTGGTGAAGGGGCTGTTACCATCGTCCGCGTTGCCTCCGGTAGTCGCCAATATGCGAAAATTCCGGCGTGTGGGATCGTTACTGCTGCAGTTGCTGTCGGCCACATAATTGACCTGGTTGCCTGCAGCTGGAGGACCGGTCAGTCGAGTGGTGCCGTTATTGTCCCCAAACCGGAGGACCAACTGGCTCACATCGATGCCGTTGTCGTTATAGAACTGGTCACTGAAATCACACGGTGGGGGGTTGATTTGAGTGAAGCTCCTTACGCCGCTACCTGTCGCGGCCCTCTGGGCAGACATGTGCCCGACCAGGACGACGATGCCAATGCAAACCAAAACGCTCTTTAATATGCTTTTCACAACTCTATCCTCCCTGCGAACCGTCATTCCGCGGCCCCAGAATGAAGAAACTGTTTGATAACCAGCCCTATCTCTCTCCAACAAACGATCAGGGCGCTTGTACCCGACTGCGTTCGGGATGAATCATCCACTCAAAGGTTTCAGCCACCCATTTCGCATGCGCCATCCCAGGACAGGCCGACCAGTACATCAGTGGTTCATTGCCGTATCGAACGTTGCCGATGTGCTGCGTCTTGTCTTTGTCGACCGCCGGATCCGGATACGTAAACCCAATCGCCTTGCGGAGCCTCTCCATATCCTCCGGCTTGGCGGTAAAGAACGTCCAGCCGGGCTTGGCGCCGAACTTTTTTCGGTAATCGCCGATCACTGCCACTGTGTCCTCTTCCGGTTTCAACGTGAAGGAATACATGTGAATGTCCCGGCCTACCTGATCACCCAACAGCCTCTGTACCTTCGCCAGGTTGGCGGTGACCATTGGGCAAATCTCGTCACATTTGGCGAAGAAGAAGTTAAGGGTAACGACCTTGTCCTTGACCAGATCGTTATAGAACATCACTTGTTTGCCCTCGTGGGTGATCAATGGAAGATTAGGCAGATGCTGCTGCTGGATGCGCTTGCGCGCAGTCTCTTGCGTAACCGGAGCAAACTTGCGAGCCTCACCAGCGACTGCCGTGGTGCCCAGAACTCCCGCCGCCAAGGGTCCGGCCGTCGTAAGGCTAAGGAACTTTCGTCTGGAAATGTCCGTCATGATCGAACCTCCTCCGCCCCACACTCAGTGGTGTGGGGCGCAGCTTGTTTGCCTTAAGGTACTGCCACATTGTCACCGTTCGGCGCAACGTGCCACAGTGCCATCATGGCGTGGTCCTCGTGCACTACGTTATGGCAGTGGATCGGGTACTTGCCCAGCCAATCGCGGAAGCGGAAGAAAAGTTCCACTCTCTCGTTGGGGTGGAGTTGAGTCACGTCCTTCCGTCCCAAATCGGTGGGCACGTTTGGCGCCGCCCGGTTGCGGTTCATGATCTGGTGCTCCTCCAGATGGATGTGAACAGGGTGCGTCCAGTCGCCGGTGAGATTGGTCAAAAGCCAGTGCTCTACGCTGTTCTGCTGCACAGTAAAACGGAAGGTGTTGCAGTCCATGAATTGGCCGTTGATGGACCACTGACCATTCAGGCGGTCGAACTTGAAGGTGCGGACGATTCTAGCCGGAGCTCTTTGGCTCGGCAACGAGTAGAACCGCTGCTGGCTCGGAGGCAAGCTGTTGTCGGCGACCCTGGAGCCAACTCGGAACTGCAGGACCATATCGCCAGCTCCAGCCGGCTTGATGGCGCCCTGACTTGAATCGTTAAGAACCAGGCCGCACTCGGTCGAAGAACTATTCTGCGGAGCAACCTGGCTGTCGACGGCTACTGGGCCCAAGCCGTTAATCTGGTTGAGGCGATTCTCCAGGTACAGTGTCTGCCCGGCGAAATTGGTGAAGTCAATGATGATGTCCACTCGCTCGGCGGGTCCAATGCGGACGCTATTGACTTGGACAGGGGCGGGAATAAGGTTACCGTCCGTGCCAATCAGGAAGAAGGGATTGGTCGTAGCCGAGCCCTGCCCTCCAACATTGCCGGTCAGAAAAAACTCATAGAACCGAGACGGCCCCGTGTCCAGTAGACGGAACCGGTAGCGGCGTGCCGAAACTTGAAGAAAGGGCTGGATCACTCCATTTACCAGGAACTTATCCCCTAAAATGCCATCCAGGTTGAATAGATCGAACGCTAACTGGCCGGTAGTCGGATCAAAGACTTTGTCGTTAAAGGCCAGCGGAATATCGAACTGCGGGAAGCTGGGAAGACGGAACCCAGTGGTTTCATTGCCCGTATCAAACTGGTTGAAGAGGCAATAGAATCCGAACAGCCCCTTATAGGTGTTCTGCGAGGTGAAGTCCACACGGTGATCGTGATACCACAACGTGCTCAGCGACTCGTTGACGTCGCCGTTGGGCTGGTTGGTGGAGTTAAATCCTGCCAACACGTTGGGGTAGTACTGGTCGCAGAAGTGTCCGGCGGGATAAAAGTCGCACGGATTGCCGTCGCTTTCTGAAGGGTTGTGCGCATTGTGCAGATGCGTCGATACCGAGGCCATACCGAAGCCGGTGTTGTTGACTTGCGAGATCGAAGGCAGTGAATTGATGTTGCGCGTAATCTGCGGTTGGCCGTAAAAAGCTTGGTAAGTAGGTCCCGGGCTGCGTGGGCCCGTACCGTCGTCGAACCCCCACATTGTCTGACTCGGCAGGTCAGGGGAGAAACTGGTTGTGAACTGCCTCTGGTTGAATTGATAAAGCGTACCTGGAACTACCGGGAAACGTGTACCATCGATCTGCGGCGCCTGGAACGCGGCCGCCCGCACTTCGCCAGCAGCTGTGTTCGACGCTAGCGTCGGCGCGGGAGTCAATGATGAGACCTTCGCTGCGATTGGCATGATCGGCAACGGCTGGATAAATGCCCGGGTCGGCGGACTTTGTGTTTGGTTGCCAGGTACGCAGTTCTGATTGGTCCCCGGGCTAGTGTTTTGGCCCGAGCTCGCAGGGTTGTTCGTCTGGACCGTTGTCTGGGCCCGAGCGCTCAAGCCGGCCTTGGCCGCCAGCATGCCGCCCGCAGTCAACAACCCCATCTTGAAGAGGTCGCGCCGGCTAGTTAATCCTGCGGCGATCAGTTCG
>Ga0126379_10003070_pt1 | contig 10739 bp, 5 predicted proteins | sample PanSoiMetPlot_24_FD_92640 | JGI IMG/M metagenome (GOLD analysis project Ga0126379, IMG submission 92640) | Tropical forest soil microbial communities from Panama - MetaG Plot_24 | ecosystem: Environmental > Terrestrial > Soil > Tropical forest > Bulk soil | place: Panama | collected 2016-02-17 | reverse complement strand
TCCCGATGTTGTTCCCAGCCGCCGCCTCTACGAACAGGTCGAAATCTGCGTCGGGCGGCTCCCCGACGTCGGGCTGGTTGGGCGCATTCTCCTCCACGATGCTGTCGGTCAAGGCGGTGTACACGCGCGTCAGACTGGCGTGGTTGTCGTTCATGACATTCTCCTTCCTGGGGGCTTGATGGGGTACCAAGCGCCGTTGAAGTGAGCATGGAGCGGCCCCGGTGCCAATGTCAGTGCCAGGACGGTACCAATTTCACTGAGACATCCGGTGCCTTGTGGCCCCGCTGCTCAGGAATATACGAACTGATCCCGTTGTCCCGGCGCAGAGGTACCACCTGGAGTTGTGACCGTCACGTCTACAGTGCCAGGGCGGCCGGCAGGGCTGACAGCGCTGATATAGGTGTCAGACCCGACGGTGAAGCTGCTCGCCGCATTATCCCCGAAGCAGACGTTGGTGGCCCCCGTGAAGCCCCTTCCGCTGATCACGACTCTGGTGCCCCCGGCCGCACTGCCTTTGGCCGGATCAAGGCCCACAACGATGGGGACTGGCAGGTCTGTGACTGCTAGGTATGTGAACAGGTCCGCTCTGCCTGTCGCTGAGATGCCGCCGGAGGTCGTGACTCTCACAGCCACAGTGCCGTCACCGGGAGGACTTACTGCGCTGATCCTGGTGTCGGAGTCGACAGTGAAGCTGCTGGCCGCCGCCTTCCCAAAGGACACGCTCGTAGCTCCCGTCATGGCCCTTCCACTGATCACGACTCTGGTGCCCCCGGCCGGGCTGCCGGTGGCCGGATCAAGGCATGCAACGACAGGGACCGGCACGTATGTGAAGAGGTCGGCTCCGCCAGTCGTTGAGACGCCGTCCGGTGTCCTGACGGTCACATTCACGGTGCCGTTGCCAGGAGGGCTTACAGCGCTGATCTGGGTGTCAGCGTCGACATTGAACGTGGTCGCCGCCGTCCTTCCGAAAGACACGTCCGTGGTTCGAGCAAAACCGCTCCCGCTTATCACCACTTTCGTCCCTCCGACCTGCGGGCCGCTGACCGGTGTGATGCGGGTGACAGCCACGATTCTCGCCGTAGCTGACGGCGGCGCGGAAACGCTCGAGTGGGTGGGCGAAGGCGACCGGTCAGGCGGTCGAGTGGGCGACCCGGCAGGAGTCGGGGTCAGTACGCCTGAACTCGGCGACGTGGAGGGGGCAGGGACGACATTGTGTGGCTGTTGGGATCGTGCTGTGGCGACCACACCGGCACCGCCCGCAATTGTTGCAGCGGCCGCCGCAGCCATCGCCGCCGACCTGGCCAGCGGCCAGCCCCGCGGTCGCACCGACCTGAGGTTGTGCACTGTCACACGGCGTGCTCTGGAAAACGGGGGCCGCAGTGACCTCGCCTCTTCCAGCAACTGCATCGCCTGGTCGTTGAACCCCAGGCACAGCGCTCGGCTGCCGAGTTGGTGCAGGTGATAGGCGCTCTGGAGATCGTCGTTGAGCTGCTCGGCGGCGTGCAGCCCAGCCTCCGCGGCGTACCGCCACTGCTCCCACCGACCACTCATGGCCAGGATCCGTTCGACCACGCGGACGATGTCGAGGACGCTGTACCACTCGCCGTATTCAGCCGCGACCTCGATTAACGTCAGCAGGCTGTGGCTGAGTGACAGTATGTCGTCCGGGGACGTGCTCGGATGCTGGAGCCACTGAACGAGACCGTGGAGGGCGATGCCCCTTTCCAGTGATTCGCGTACGAGCTCCCTCGGCTCGCCTATGGAGCAGACAGGTAGGCCGAACCGGTCGGTGCGCCCGTCGACCACGTGACGATAGCGAAGCTCGCGCAGCTTGTGAACAACATCGCTGATCGTGCACATCTGCTCGACCAGATCGGTAGGCAGAAACGCGCCAGCCGCCAGCGCAAGCGCGGCGACGAGCCGGCGCTGGTCGGGGCTCAGGGCACTGCGGCACTCGCGAGCCAGGAGCGCCGCCGGGTCGCCGTGTTCGAGGCTGCGCACCAGGTCCGGTAAGCTCTGGCGTCCTGCGCGAACGAGCGCGGCCGCCTGGAGGAGGCGGAGCGGATGGCCGTAGAGAATCCCGCACAGCCGGGGCAGGTAATCGAGCTCGTCGTCGTGCAGGTCATGGGGGCCCATCCCTCTTCGGACCAGCTCGACTGCAGCAGGCTCGTCGAGACCGCCCAGCTCGACGGATCGGCACGCTTGACAACGGGGAGCGGCCGAAGTGAGCACTACCCGCGACTCCTGCAGCGAGCGCAGGAGGTCCGCCAGGTCGGTCGTCGACAAAGCCACGTCGTCGAGCAGCAGAATGGATTGTGAGCGCCGCAGTTCTCGACGAACAGCTGCAGCGCCGAGCTTCACCTGATTGCGCGACTGGTAGAGGCAGGTGTGGATTTCCTGAAGGAGATCATCGATGGGCTGGCCGGCGGCTGAGAGATAGACGATCGGCCAGTCAGCAAACTCCGTCGTCGCCGTGTGTGCCACATGGCGCAGGAGGCTTGTCTTGCCGATTCCGCACTCGCCCCAAACCTCGGTCACCGACTCCGTGCGTAGCCCGTCAAACACTGCGCTGACCTCCCCGACCCGTCCGAGAAGGTGCGTGAAAGGGTCGGGCAGGACGGAAGCGGCGCGCCGCAGCGTCGAAGCCGGCGTCGAGTGACGTGTTCGCGAGACCACCACTCCGTGAGGGCCGAGAACGACCCGCCAATCATTGACGAGTAGCGGCCCGTGTAGGTTGGACAGTCTCGTCTCACTCATGACTCACACCTGAATCGGTGTCTCACCGACGGATGAGGTGAGCATCAAGGGAGTTCGGTGTCAGTGTCAGTACCAGAGTGGTGTCATTCCGCGGGTCCGCTCAAGCGCCTTCACCCCCGAAGTCCTCGGCCAGGGTCGTCTGTCGACTCTCCGAGCTTCGGATCCTTCCAGAGGCCCGAGTCGCGACCTCTTATGCGGCCAGGCTTCTTATATGGTCAGGCTCCCACCACGACGTCGGTCAGGACGCCCAGGCGCTCCGCCATCAATGACCACCCGTGATGCAGCCGGCGGTAGAACGTCGAGCGAGTAAGACCAAGCCGCTCCGCGATCGTCTCGTGTGTCGCCGCCTGGCGCACGTAGTACTCATCGAGCACCACTCCCGCTTCGGCCTCCCTCGGGCGGCTCGATGACGCAAGCTCACGCACGAGGCGCACGAGCACCGTGCGCAGTGCCTCCTCCCTCGTCCCGGCCACGTCCCGGAGGGAACTGAGCGTGATCAGGGGGCTGACAGCAAGCGCGTTTGGCCTGTGCAGCCTCTCGAGTGCGTCCCGCACCATCTCGGCCGTCGCAACCACGGGCAGCCCGAGCTCTGCAAGCTGGTCGCGCACGAGCCTCTCTTCAGTGATCGCACCGCGCTCCCGTGCACTGGCGAGCACTCGGCGCAGTTCATGCACGGCGCCCCCGCGGTCTCCATCGGCTGCCAGCGCCGCTGCCAGCGCGAGGCGGGTCCGTGACTCCTCATGTCGCGCTCCCGCCAGCGCCCAGAGATCGGCCGCAGCGGCAAGCGGCTCCCTCGCCTGTCCAGCCTGGCCCCTGGCAATCAGGATCCTGCCCGCCATCCGCAGCCAGAACGCCCTCTCCGAGCCTGCCGGCCGTGGCGCCGGAGTCTGGGCGCCCACGCGCTCGGCCTCCTCCAGCGCTCCCGCCGCCAGGAAGGTCGCCACGATGGCGTCCTTCATCCAGCCCTGGGTCAGCAGAGGCCAGTCGCTCAGCGGGCCCGCTGCCCTGGCGATGCGGAGCGACCTCTCCAGGTCGCCGGCATCGAGAGTGACGCGCAGGATGCTCACGGTCTCCAACCGGCGCTGTTCAGGACCGCCCACTTCGGTCCTGGGCAGCAGCCGGAGCGCACGGTCAAAGTTCCCGAGCTCGGAATGGACCACGGCGAGGTGGGCTTCGATCCACTCAGCCCAGGCGAGGGCTCCCTGAGCCCGAGCGTCCGACAGCGCGCGCTCCAGCGCGTCAAGCGCCTTAGCTGGTTCACCCAGGCCCCACGTGAGGACCAGTCCCTCCAGCATCTTCTGGCTGAAGCGGAACCACCTGACTACTCGGATCGAGCGCAGCAGCTCCAGGTGGCTGACCGCGTCCCGGACTCTGAAGTCGAACAGCCGCACCATGATGCAGCCGTACAGACAGTCCGCCGCTGTCTCCGTGAGTCCCAGGTCGAGAGCTTCCGCGTAGGCTCGGTCAAGGGCCTCGAGTCCTTCCTCGACGCTGCTTTTCCAGGCCAGGCCCCAGCCCAGGGCTGCCTTGGCCTCAACGCGGGCCTCGTCAGCCTCCACTTGCTCGGCGACTGCGAGTGCTTGTCGACACATCTCGATCGCTTCGTCGGCCTGGTACTGGAGGTTGAAGCTAGCCGCAAGTCGAGAGCAAGCGATGGCAAGGTCGCGGCTCGGGCCAAGCGGTTGCAGCATCTCCCGGGCCTCCAGGTACCGGGCGCGGGACTGCTCAAACGCGGACAGCTCCCAGAGACAGAGACCAAGCATGATCAGGCCGCGGGCAGCCTCTTCGGTCGCTCCGGATGCTTTCAAGATCTGCACGCCATCCTCCAGGTGGGCTCGGCCCCGAGCCGGGTCGCCGCTCAGGTGGTAGGCGTGACCGAGCCGGCACAGGACCGAGCCCTGCTGGCCAGCCTCCTTCAGATGAGGAAGCGCCCGCGCGTACAGTTCGGCGGCGTCGGCGTAGGCATGGACCTTCTCGGCGTCCGCGGCCGCGAGCAGGCACAGCGGCACGGCCTGCTGAGTCAGGCGCGCGGCAAGCATGTGGTGACACAGTTCCATGGCGGGCGTGCCTGGCTCCTGCGCCAGCGACTCCGCGGCCGCCGCGTGCCAGCGCAGGCGGTCAGGAAGGATGAGGTCCTCGTAAATCGCGTCCCTCGTCAGTGCGTGGCGGAAGCGGAAGCGGCCGGTCGCCGGGTCGTCGACCAGGATCTGACGCCGGACGGCCGCGCGCAGCGCTGAGCGAACCTGGGCATCGTCACCACCGGCGGCACCAGCCAGCGTCACGTAGTCGAAGGTGAGCCCGAGCACCGATGCACATCGAAGGACATCCCGCTGACGCTCCTCCAGCTGGTCGACGCGGGAGAGGATGGAGTCGCGCACGGTCTGCGGCAGCCTCGCGGAGAGAAGTTGCGCAGGCCCCAGGGCAGGAGGTCCAGATCCGGCCGAGCGGTCTATCGCTTCACTCAGCATCTCTTCGAGGACGAAGGGGTTGCCTTCGCTGCGAGCACACAGGACTTCGACTGTCTCGAAGTCGGGGGCGGGGCCGACACTGTTCGCCAGAAAGTCCGAGACCTCGGCCGGTGACAGCCGCGGCAGCTCTTGAAGGGTTGCGGTCCCGGATCGGACCCAGCCACCTACGATCGCCAGCAGAGGATGTCCACGCTCCAGGTGGTCGGACCGATAGGTCACGACAAGAAGGACACGCGAGGTGCGGACCCTGCGGGCGAGATACTCGAGCAGTTCCAGCGTGGAGACATCGGCCGAGTGGAGATCCTCGAGCACCAGCAGGCAGCCGTGATCGTCGGCGGCCATGGCGACCAGCTCGGCAACGGCGTCGAAGAGCCTCAGCTTGTGCCGCATGGAGTCGCTGCGCCCTTTCAGGCGCGAACTCTCCGGGCGCTGCGGAAACAGAGGTTCGAGGTCCGCTCGAACCGAGCCGAGACGTGGATCGTTGGTGCGGGATGACAGATAGTTCCCGAGCGCTTCCAGGAAAGGCAGGAAAGGCAGTGCGAGCTCGGCTTCGGAGCAGCTACCCCACATGACCTGGATGCCATGCTGCTCAGCCCGCTTCTTCAGCTCGAGCGCAGTTCGCGTCTTTCCAATGCCTGCCTCCCCTGCCAGCACGGCGACCCTTCCCCCGCCCTCGCGGGCGGTGACGAGGAGATCCTCGAGCCGGCGTACCTGCTCATCCCGCCCAATCAGCACCGGACAGCGGACGCGTCGAATTGGCTTTCCCCCATCAGCCAGCGGGTCAAGGCTGGTTCAGGGCTGCGTCACCCTTCAGACGAATTGGTCCGCCGGCGTGGCTCATCCTAGCACCGGTCGTGCCGCATGCAAAGTACAGGCACCGGGCAACCTTTGCCCGGTGCCTGTAGTCAATGGATCAGGCCGGGATGAAGCGATGCGCTCATCTGAATCCGAAAGCTCTGAGGATCCACAAAAGGATGCAGCACGTGAGCTTCCACTGTCAGTACCAGGTTGGTTTCAAAGTTGCGCGTCTCGCTTAATCGCGTGCGATCTCGACCTCGGTCGCGCCCGGGCAATATCACCTCCAGCCGTGGGTCAGCTCCCAGTCGCAGCAGCCTCCGGCTTCGCGGACACCTCCCGGCGCACTGCGGGAGTGAGCGCGTAGTAGACGACAGCCGTAACGACGAAGCCCACAACGAATGTGATGTCGCCCAGCGCGGGTACGGCTGTCGCCAGCGGCCCCGTGTACAGCGGGTTGTTCCAGAACGGGAAGGACACCAGGATCCCGGCCAGCATGGCGACGACCCCCTGCCACGGCCGCCAGCGTGTGTCGTAGAACAGCCGTTCATCGTAGCTGCCGCGCCGCATCATGTAGTCGAGCAGCACCACGGCCAGGAAAGGCGCAATCCAGTAGCTGATCAGCAGGAGGAAGTCCTCGTACTTGCTGCCTGGGCCGACCTGCGCCTGCAGCGCTATCCCGACGATGTAGCCGACGACGCCGGCGCCCAGCGCGACGAGTGCGCGACGGATCCGGAGTGGCAGCCGGACGCCCAGGACCAGGAACGAAAGGGCGCCGCTGTAGACGTTGATCACGTTGGCGGTCACCGCGCCAAGCGCGATTCCGAGCAGCGCGAGGCCTGCGAGCACCCCGGGCAGAGGCTTGATGAACTGGTCGGTCGGGCTGGCTGGAGCCGTGCCGCTCACAGGGATGGTCACCACCGCGGCCCCCATCACCTCCAGGATCGCACAGGAAACGAACACGCCCAGCCCGGCCCACAGGCCGGTCATCAGGCGGCTCGTGCTGGCAGGCAGGTAGCGCGTGTAGTCGGACGCGTAAGGGTTCCAGCCCACCGCGTATCCGAATGCGGCGGTAAACGTAAGAGTGAACGCTCCTGTCTCGCCGAGTGGGCCCTGCTTCTTCGCGTCGATTCCCGTGCCCAGATGGGCCTGGGCGAAGATCAGGATGGCCGCGATGCCAAACACGATCATCAGGTAGGGGAAGGCGTATTTCTCGAACTCGTGCACGAGGTTGTGGCCGACGAAGGCGACCACCACCTGGGCCAGGACGATCACCAGGAAAGCCACCCAGAAAGGCATGTCGAACCAGTTCAGCAGCCGGGGGCCGAACAGCGTCGTCAGAGCGAAGGCGCCGGCCACACTGTTGACGATGAACCAGCCGACGGTGGCCGTGAAGGTATTCAGCCCGGCCGGCAGGAGATTGCCCAGGTAACCGAAACCGCCACGGGCCTGGACCATCTGAGGCACGCCGTATCTCGGGCCCCAGCTGGACAGGATGGCGTGAGTGATGGAACCCAGCGCCGTGCCGAGGATCAGCGCGACGGCGGCGTCCGCGAAGCCCATCCCAAAGAATGCGACCGGCAGGAAGCCGACGAAGATGGTCGCAAACTCGAGGTTCGCGGACATCCACGTCCAGAAGAGCTGGAGCGGGTTCCCGTGCCGCTCGCGGTCGGGAATGTACTCGATGCCTCCAGGCTCAACGGCGACCACGCGGTCCCCGTACTCACCCTCGCGAATCGGTACGCCCTCGACCCCTGATTCGTACGTGGCCATCGAGCTATTCTCCTCTCCCATCAGGGACGCGATCTGCCGCGTCCATCCCTTCTAATGGTCCCATGTTGGACCTGTTGTTGACTGGAGCGCGGGTCGCCGGTTCACCCGGGCTGCGCGATCTGGCGGTGAGGGACGGCATGCTGGTCGCTCCTGAAGCTGACGCGCGGCAGGTTGTGCACCTGGACGGGGCTCTGGTCACGCCACCCCTGGTCGAGCCGCACATCCACCTGGATGCGGTGCTGACGGTCGGCCAGCCCCGTTACAACCAGTCCGGATCGCTGTTCGAGGGCATCGCGATCTGGGCCGACCGCGTCCGCCGGCTGACCGCCGAGGACGTCAAAGCCCGTGTTCGCAAGGTGCTGGGCTGGCAGCTGGCCTGCGGCGTGCAGCACGTTCGCAGCCACGTAGACGTGTGCGACCCCAGGCTGAGGGCTCTCCGAGCGCTCGTCGAGCTGCGCGACGAGATTGGAGATCAGCTCGACCTCCAGCTGGTTGCGTTTCCGCAGCAGGGCATCCTCTCATTCGACGGCGGCCCCGAGCTTATGCGGAAGGCGGTTGCGATGGGCGCCGACGTGGTCGGCGGAATCCCGCACTTCGAGATGACCCGCGAGATGGGTGTCGAGTCGGTGAGGTTCACGTTCGCGCTCGCCGCCGAGCGTGGACTTCGTGTCGACATCCACTGCGACGAGACCGATGACGATCACTCTCGGTTCGTCGAGGTGATGGCCGCCGAGACGATCCGGTTGGGCATGGCCGGGAGAGTGACCGCCAGCCACACGACGGCCATGCACTCGTACAACAACGCCTACGCGTCCCGGGTGATCAACAACATCGCCCGGGCCGGCGTGCACATGGTGACGAACCCGCTCGACAACTCGGTCCTGCAGGGCCGGTTCGACTCCTATCCGATCCGTCGCGGCCATACCAGGGTCAAAGAGCTGATGGCCGCCGGGGTCAACGTCTGCATCGGCCACGACTCTGTGATGGACCCCTGGTACCCGCTCGGGTACGGCGACCCGCTGCAGGCCGCATTCGTGCTCGCTCACTACGGCCACATGTCAGGTGCCGGGGAGCTGAAACGGCTGATCGACATGATCACGGTCAACCCGGCCCGAACGCTTGGCCTGGACGACTACGGCCTTGCCGAAGGAGCTCCAGCCAGCCTTGTCGTGTTCGACGCACCGAGCGAGATGGACGCGCTCCGCCTGCTGCCGAGGCGGCGACTGGTGCTTCGCCGCGGCGTGGTGGTGGCGCGGAGCGAGCCGGCGCACACGACCGTCGTCTGGGATGGCCGCGAGCAGCGGGTCGACTTCATGCGATAGATGGCCCTACGTAAACGGCCGATCGGGTACCTTCTCCCGAGCCATGTCGAACCGCATCGCGGTCATCGCCGGCGACGGGGTGGGGAGGGAGGTGGTGCCGGAGGGGCTGAAGGTCCTGCGCGCGCTCCGCCTGCCGCTCGAGTTCGAGGAGCTGCCCTGGGGCTGCGATTACCACGAGCGAACCGGTCGCATGATGCCAGGGGACGCGCTGTCGACACTGGCCCGGTTCGACGCCATCTACCTCGGCGCCATCGGCTGGCCCTCCGTGCCCGACCACATCAGCCTCTGGGAGTGCCTGCTCCCCATCCGCAAGACCTTCGAGCAGTACGTCAATCTGCGTCCCGTCCGGCTCCCGCCCGGCATCACCGGCCCTCTCGCGGGCCGTGGCCCCGATGACGTCGACATGCTGTTTGTTCGCGAGAACACCGAGGGGGAGTACTCGGGTACGGGCGGCCGAGTGCATGTGGGCACCGATGCCGAACTGGCCGTCGAGGTGCCCGTCTTCACCCGCCGTGCTATCCAGCGCTGCGCCCGCTTCGCCTTTGAGCGAGCCCGTGAGCGCAGCGGCCGGCTCATCAGCGTGACCAAGTCCAACGCCAGCCGTTACGCGTACGTGCTGTGGGATGAGGTTGTGATGGCGCTCGCCAGCCGGTACGCCGACGTGCAGGTGGAGCGGGTCCATGTGGACGCGATGGCAGCCCGCATGGTGCTCAGGCCGGACAGCGTCGACGTCGTGGTCGCCTCCAACCTGTTCGCCGACATTTTGACCGACCTCGGCGGCGCCCTCCAGGGCAGCCTTGGACTGGCCGCCAGCGCCAACCTGAGCCTCGACGGGCGCGGTCCTTCGATGTTCGAGCCCGTGCATGGCTCGGCGCCGGACATCGCCGGTCAGGCCCGGGCCAATCCGATCGGTGCCGTCTGGTCCGCCGCGCTGATGCTGCGCCATCTCGGCTACGGCCCCGAGGCCGACCGTGTCGAACGCGCCATCGACGCCGTCTGCGAGGACGGCCGCGTACTGACCGGCGACCTCGGGGGTACCGCCTCGACTGCGGAGGTCGGGGACGCGCTCGTCCGAGCTGTGATCCGGTAGCGGCCAGGTGACTTCGATGTACCCCTGGAGCATCGAGTGGGCGGGCCGCCTGGAAGAAGCATGGATAGACAGCAAGGCACTGCGCGGCAACCCGCTGGGTGACCCGGCGCACCGGCCGATCTGGGTCTACCTGCCGCCAGGCTACAACCGCGAGCCGGAGAGGCGGTATCCCGCCGTCTACGTCGTCCAGGGTTTCACCAGTCAGGTCGACATGTGGCGCAACCGCAACGCCTTTCGTCGCAACTTTCCCGAAATGGTCGACGAGCTGATGGCTCGCGGCGAGGCGCCGCGCTGCCTGGTCGTGTTCGTCGACTGCTGGACGTCACTCGGCGGCAGCCAGTACCTGGACTCACCAGCCACCGGTCGCTACCACAGCTACCTGTGCGAGGACGTGGTGCCCTGGGTGGATGCGCGCTACCGGACGCTTGCTGAGCGCGCACACCGCGGGATCATGGGCCACTCCAGTGGCGGATACGGAGCGATGGTCACCCCGATGCTGCGCCCGGACCTGTTCGGCGGCCTGGCCAGTCTTGC
>Ga0126379_10003069_pt1 | contig 10740 bp, 10 predicted proteins | sample PanSoiMetPlot_24_FD_92640 | JGI IMG/M metagenome (GOLD analysis project Ga0126379, IMG submission 92640) | Tropical forest soil microbial communities from Panama - MetaG Plot_24 | ecosystem: Environmental > Terrestrial > Soil > Tropical forest > Bulk soil | place: Panama | collected 2016-02-17 | reverse complement strand
GGTCGGGGCGGGGACGCCGACTTCCTGGCCTTTCGCGGCGATCACGCCATTGATGAAATCGATCTCGGTGCGCCTGCCTTTCAGCATGTCCTGCCCCATCGACGGCCGCGCCAGCTCGCTGCGAGTATTCGAGCGCAACGCGGCAAGAATCGACGATTCGACCTCATCGAGCGCAGCGGGGTCGCCTTCGGCGGCGCGGGCGATAGTCTCGGGTTCATGCATGCGGATATGTTCGAGCTGATAACCGAGCGCCTGGCCGACGCGGACCCCTTCGCCGGCGAGACGAATGCTCAGGCGCCGGATCTTGTCGTCCCGGTTCATGTCGTTGCCCGACAGACCGGTGGCGGCCGCGACGCCATTGGCCATGCCGTTGACGCATAGCTTCGACCAGCGCTCGCCCCAGAGATTGGTCGTCGCCCGGACGCTGTCTATCGTGCCGATCATTGCCGCCAAACCTTCGAGCCGTTTGGTGATGCGGCCGTGGACCTCGCCGACGCGGTAGACCTCGTAGGGCGAGGATCCTTTCGCGGAGGTGCGGCGCACCCGGCCGGGCGCATAGAGTTCGGCGCCGAGTAAAGCAGGGATGGTGCCGACCGTCCGGTCCCAGCCGACGATCCCGGCGATGCGTTCCTCGTTCATACAGTTCTGCAGCGAGACGACATAGCCGTCGGGCGCGAGATATTGGCCAATCAGCATCGTCGCCCATTGCGTGTCATACGACTTGACCGAAACCATCGCGATGTCGATCGGCCTTTGCTTTGCAAGGTCCTGGACCTCGGTCAGGTGCATCGTTTTCGGCCTGGCGAGGATGAACTCTTCCTCGGTGACGCCTTCGATAGCGAGCCCGTCCTTGCGGATCGCCTCGACATGCTCGGGCCAGGGGTCGATCAAAGTGACGTCGAACCCGTTATGCGCGAGATGGCCGCCCGTGTAGCCGCCGATCGCGCCGGCGCCGATCACCGCAATCCGCTTGTCCATGATCACGTTCCCTCGTTGACCAGGTCGCGGCATGATAGGCTGATTGCAGGCGGCGGAAAAAGCTCAAAACCCGGCCTGCCCCTTTCGCTGAGGCTCTGGATTGTCGACCGTACAAAAATTGCTGACCCTTTTGGCTGCCGTCTTGCTCGGTGCCGTTTCTTGCGCTCAACAGCAGCCGCTTCCTGGAAGGCTGCAGCTTAGCAACCCGAATTTCGGGCTGATCAATGTCGAGGCGGTGATCACGGCGAACTCGGACTGCGCAGCGCGCGACGATGGCTACGTCTCGACCCTCGAATTTACGATGCCCGACAACTCGACCAAATTTATCGAGGCGCCGCCGGGCGCGGATGTCTGCTGGCGGAGCGATCGCAACCCGGGCCGGCCGACGCCCGGGCGATGGTCACGCTGGGACCGCGCCTATCTCGCGCCGGGAAAGCTGGTCGATGCGACGCTGTAGGACTTAGCGCCGCAGGCTGAAGCGGATCGTCACCGAGACCTGCATCCGAGGCTGCGGCATCTCCGCCGGGAACGGCGGCAATGTCGCGCCGCGCATCATCTCTTCGACTGAGGCGTCGAGTTCCGGGTAGCCGGAGCTCTTGGTGACGGCATAGTCGATGACACGGCCGTTACGGTCGACCTCGAAACGGAGCACCGCGTTTCCTTCCTCACCTCGCTGACGGGCGGGGTCGGGATAGCGTTTGTGGCTTTCCAGCCACGCGCTCAACAGCGCGCGGTACCCCGCACTCGCCTCGGGTGATGGAACCGGCGCCGGCACCGGCATTGCCGCCGAAGCGGTCTGCGGCGGGGCCGCCGTCGTCGGCGCTGGGGTCGGTGGCACTGGCGGCTGCGCGGACTGGACACTATGCACCACCGGTTTCGGCGGTTTCTTCACGACCGGTTTGCGCGGCGGTGGAGGCGGCGCGGGCTCGATCGCCGCGACCGGCGCTTCAGGAGCCGGCGGCGTGGGCTCGGTTACAACAGGCGGCGGCTCCGGCGGCGGGGGTACGACTTCCGCCTGTGGCTCCGGTGGTGATGGCGATTCGGCAGGCGGCCGCGTTTCGGGCGCCGGCGGCTGGAAGATCACCTCGATCCCGCCTCTGGCGACCGGCTCAGATATCCGAGGCACTTGCTGTGACAGGAAAGCCACCAGCAACGCCAGGCAAACGGCGTGCCCGGCAATCGATAGCGTCAAAGGGAGTTTGATGCCGCTCACTTGGGTCGGGTCGCCTCGGCGATCAGCGACACTTTCGAAAACCCGGCGTGGTTGACGAGACCGAGCGTATCCATCAGTTGCGCGTAGGTGCTGCTCCGATCGCTGCGCACATAGATGATCCGGGTCGGATCCTCGGCGGCGAGCGCTGCCAGGCGCCCTTCGAGCTCATCGGCGCCAACCCGCTCGTCGCCGATGAAGACTTCGCCTTCGCGGTTGAGGCTGAGGATCACCGGCTTTTTCGGCTCGGTAAGCTGCGCCGCCCGCGATTTCGGCAAATCGAGCGGCACACCCACGGTGAGCAGCGGGGCGGTGATCATGAAGATGACGAGCAGCACCAGCATGACATCGACCATCGGCGTCACATTGATCTCGGCGAGCGGCGCGTAGCGGTCGTCACCGGCTTCGCCGGTTGGAGGCAGGGACAGGGCCATGGCTCAGCCCCCCGCGGCGGATCGGGCGAGCAGCCCGCCCGAGCGACCGATCAGAGTCTGCATCCGCCCGGCAAAGCGGCCGAGATCGACGGTGATCTTATTGTAGGCGACAACCGCCGGAATCGCTGCGGCCAAGCCCATCGCCGTGGCAAAGAGGGCCTCGGCGATCCCCGGCGCGACCACGGCCAAGCTTGTATTGTTCGCCGCGGCAATCCCCTCGAAGCTGCGCATGATGCCCCATACCGTGCCGAAGAGGCCGACAAACGGCGCGGCCGAGCCGAGGGTCGCCAAGAACGGGAGCCGTGCCTCGAGACGCCGCAACTCGGCGTTCAGGGCGAGCCGCATCGCGCGCTCGATACGCTCGCGCCGTTCGCCGGGAGTTTCCGGCTGAGGCCGCGGCTCGGCTGTGCTTTCGGCAAAGCCGGCCGAGAGGACATGACCTGCCGGGTCGAGCGTCTCGCCGCGAGCCTCTGTCGCCGCCAGCTCCTGCAGAGAGCGGGCCGCCGCGGCGCGCGCCTCGTGCTCGCGCGCCGCTCGGCTCGCCGCGCCCAATCGCAACAGCTTGTCGATGATCACCGCCCAGCTCCACACAGATGCGGCGAGCAGCAGCAGCAACACGCCCTTCACAACAGGATCGGCATTGATGAACAGCTTGACGATCGAAAGCGATGCGGCGGGGTCGTTCACGATTGGCCTCTGAACTTCACTGGTTAACACCCGACGGAATGGTCGGCTGCGTGGCGCCGCAGATCGCTGCCACTGCAGGTTGCTCGACCCGCCATTTCGCCCGATCACAAAATTCCCTGTTATTCCCGTGAAACCGGGAATTTTGTCGATTGTTCCCGAAAAGTGCTGTGCGAGCACCGAAAATCGCAAGGCAATTCAAGTCCTTGCTGGACAATTCCCGTCGCCCGCTAGCCGGGAATTTATTCGCAGCTAATCGGGAATTAAATCCGCCGAACCGGGAATTGCGGCGGCGAGCGTTTCGCGCGACAGCAGCGCGCCCAAGCAGACCCTGTAACAGACCCATTCGTCCGTCCTGTCGAAATACGATCACACCTAGATCCGGCTAACGATGGGATCCTAGCGCGAAACTTGGCCTTTTGTGAGACCGACCCCCCGACGACATGATGCGCCTCACAGCCCTAGAACCGCTGGGTCAGCCCGGCGAGGAAGGTGCGGCGGGGACCGAATTGCGGGTTGCCGACACCCACCCCTGAGCCGTTGCGGATCTGATAGACCTGATCGAACAGGTTGAGGACGTCGAAGCGCAACTCCATTCCCTTATAGAGGCCGGTATCGATCGGCTGAACCACGCTGAGATTGACCTGCTGGTAGCTGGGCAGGCTGGTCCCATTCGGTGTGCCTCCCGGATTGGTTGCCCTGAGCCCACTTCCCGCGATGAGGTCGGCGGAAAACAAGGTTCGGGTCGTCGGCATTCGATACTTGATTCCCGCAGAGTACGTGTAGGTCTGATCATGATCGGTGTGGATATAGTGATTGGCAATAAAGGCTAACTCATCCGGCATGAAGTTGAATTGCGCCGAGGTGATGTTTTTGCCCAGGTTCTGGGACGCTGCGAAATTGCCGTAAAATGACCAGTTCTCGACATCGTAGGTAACGAGAAACTCGATACCCTTAAGGAGTCCCTTTTGATAGTTGAACGGTGTCAGGATGATCGGCGCACCGAACTGCCCTTCGTCGAGCAGGTTGCTCGCGATTTTGTAATAGGCATCGACCCCGGCCTTGAGGCCAGGCAGGATAATCTGCGTGCCGCCTACATCGAAATAATGGTCTCGTTCGGCCTTGGCGACATTGTCCTGAGTTATGGCGGGCGCGGCCGTCGTATTGGCAAAAAGGCCTATGCTGGGCTGCGCGACAAGCTCGAACGGGGGAGGCACAAAGTAACGCGAATAGCCGGCAGTAAACGTCGTCGTATCGGTCGGTTGCCATACCACGTTAGCGCGCGGACTGAGCTGCCGCTCGCTCACGAACTCGGCAAACTGATCGAAACGGACGCCAAAATTGGCGGTTAATGTTGGAAAGATCTTCCATTCGTCTTGCAGATAATAGCTGTACAGCCATCCGGTCTTGCCGCCCGAATCGAAGATTGAGATCGGTTGGTCAGTGGCTTGCACCCCCATGTCATCGACCGGCAAGACGTTGGAGGTCGTGCTAAAGGGGGAACGCTCTCGCTGGATGTAAAAGCCGCTGCGCAGCGTGTGCTCTGGAGAGATCTTGTAACTGCCATCGCCCTGTACACCTGACGCCCAACTCTGGCGGTAGGCGGTCTGGGCGACGCCGGTGTAGAGAATGGGACCGAGCGGGAACCCCGGCGAGAAGTAGACGCTGCTGTACCGGGAAAATCCCGACAGTTGAAAATCGATGGGACCCGCGCGCTTCTGCAATGTGGCGATCGCATAGTTGTTGATCTGCCGCTGGTTCTGGTTGAAGTCGGCGGAGGGGAAATCAGTCGCGCCGTTGACGGTGAGCCCGAGACCGGGGGTGAGGTTGGGAATGTTGGGGATCTGGAACTGGCTGCGCGAGGCGCCAAGGATCGCGCTAACCCGCGTATTCGAGTCGATGATGCCGGCGACGTACGCAAAGCCACGTGGCTGGTTGCTGAGGTCGTGGATTGCGTTTTTGCTGCCGGTCGGGTTCTCGATGCCGATCGTGTTGTGAAGAAATTCGCCGGTTGCGTAGTAATCGATTTGACCGACGGTGCCGCCGAATTCGACGCTCGGCTGGATCCACGACTGTTGGCCGCCATACAAGGTTACTGAGCCGCCCGGAGCGAGCGTGCCGGTCTTGGTTTGGATGTCGACAATTCCGGCTGTGCGCAATCCGTATTGCGCCGGCAACGCGCCGGTGATCAGCGAGATGGAATTCGCGAGCCGCGTTTCGAGCGCTTGACCGAAGACGTTGATCCCTTCGGGCAGCTGAACCCCATTCAGCCGGTATTGCAGATTGGCGTGGTCGCCGCGGACATGAATTTGTCCGAACGAGTCCTGCGTGACGCCTGGCGCTTGCAACAACAGCTGGTTCAACGCCTGATTGTCGCCTTGCGGCTGGGTTTCGATGGCCTGCCGACCGAAATCGTAGACGGTGGCGCCGAGCCTCGGCTCGATTTGGCTGCGTGCAATATCCAGCTGCTTGGCGATGACCTCGACATCCAGTGAAAGACCCCCTTCAGAGGGCGTGTCCTGCGCCACAGCCGCGCCAGCAGCAAAGCTTGTTGCCAGTATCAATAACAAAATCGCAGGGACACGGCGTGTCTCCGCACAAAACGGGTCGCCCATTGAGTTCCTCTTCTTGAGTTCGGTGTGCCGCGGCGGTGCGCGGCGATCGATCGAGGGGAAGAGCCGAACTCAAGCCCGAGGCGGTGCGCGCGAGCGGAAGAGGAGATAGGAGGGGAGGGGACGCGGGATTGCCGCCGCTGAAAGCAGCGGCACAGGTTCATGATCGTCTAACGGTGGCGCAAAGAAATCGACAGGGGCGGCGGTGTGATGACCAAGCGCAAAACAGATTTCGCAGTCGTCGGCCGATAGCGGGACCGGATCGCCGCTGGCCAACACAAGGGAAGCGGTCGTCGATGCATCGCGCCGCGGGAACAGATGCGTGTGGTGGTGCCAGGCAAAAAGGATTGCCTGCAACAGAAGCGCGGCGATGCCGAGGAGTGCAGTCGCGCGGCGCGGAGCCCGCGAACGCGGCGCAATCCGCAAGCTGGCGGTAAACCCCCGAACCAAGCCTATTCGCTCCCCGCCGCTCTCAGGTGTCCGCCCGACCCTTTGACGACCACCATCGAGGCCGACCAAAACTTTGATACGTTATAACAATTCGTGAGATCTGCGAACCTCTTTCGCGATACCGGGTCTCGTCCTATCCTGAGGACAGCGAATGGGGAGAACGCTTCATGAGACCTGCTTTCGCGGCGATCGCAGTTCTTGCTTTTTTCGGTCTGGTTGGTGAAACGCGCGGCGCCGAGGTCGACCTCGAGGTGATCCTGGCGGCGGATGTGTCGCGCAGCATCGATGACGCCGAATTCGAGTTACAGCGCAAGGGCTACGCCGCCGCACTGACGGATCCGCGGGTTTTGGCGGCGATCCAGGGACGTTCGGGCGCGGCGGTCGGCGTGTGCTTTATTGAATGGTCGGGAGACGAGGACCAACAGGTCGTCGTCGATTGGACCGAAATCCGCGACGAGGAAGATGCGGGCGGCGTCGCGGCAGCGATCCTGGCCGCGCCCCGCTCCTTTATGGGGCGGACGTCGATCAGCGCCGCTATTGACTTTTCAATAGCGCAGTTCGCCAAGTCGAAATGGCTAGCCAAACGGCGCATCATCGACATCTCCGGGGACGGCACCAACAATTCCGGCCGCCCCATCACAGAGGCCCGTGATCAGGCGATCGCCCAAGGAGTCACGATCAATGGTTTGGCAATTATCAACGATAAGCCAAATTTGGGCTATTCGGCCCATACGCAGCCGCCTGGCGGCTTGCCGCTGTACTATAAGCAAAACGTGATCGGCGGACCCAATTCTTTTCTGCTGGTCGTGCAGGACTTCAACTCCTTTGCCGACGCAATGGCCAACAAGCTGGTCAAGGAAATCGACGTTGCCGATGCGGCCGAAAGGCGGATGTCGTCGGTTCGGCGACGCCTGGACTGGCCGAGCGGGGCTCGCCTGGTCGAGTTCGTCCACTGATCGCGCAATGTCGGCCGCAGATTCCGATCGCGGCACGTCTTTCAGGCTGGGGAACCATCGCAGGGCCCCTTAAACTGCCCTGCGATGACCACCCGCCGCGATCTCTTCCCGCCGATCGAGCCCTACCGAACCGGCACTCTTCGTCTCGACGGGCGCCACATGATGTATTGGGAGCAGTCGGGAAATCCGCACGGCGTACCCGCATTGTTTCTGCACGGCGGACCCGGAGCCGGAGCCACCCCGGTCCATCGGCGGTTTTTCGACCCCGAATACTGGCGCGTCGTGATTTTCGACCAGCGCGGCGCGGGCCGCTCGACCCCGCTCGGCGAGACCGCAGACAATTCGCCCGCCCATCTCGTCGCCGATATCGAACGCCTTCGCAGCGCCCTGGGCATCGAAAAATGGCTGGTCTTTGGCGGCTCCTGGGGCTCGACACTGGCTTTACACTATGCCGAGAACTATCCTTTGCGCTGCCTGGGGCTCGTGCTTCGCGGCATTTTTTTGTGCCGGCGCCAGGAAATCGACTGGTTTCTCTATGGCGCGCATAGGGTATTTCCCGAGGCATGGCGGGCCTTCTCGGGCTTTCTGCCCGAAGCCGAACGCGGCGACATTCTGCCCGCCTATTATCGGCGCCTGCTCCATCCCGATCCGCGCATCCACATGCCCGCGGCGCGTGCCTGGAGCATCTACGAGGGGGCCTGCTCGACTTTGCTGCCCAATCCCGAGACGGTGGCGGCCTTTGGCGAAGATCGCCTCGCGCTCGGGCTTGCCCGAATCGAAGCTCACTTCTTCAGCCGCCATCTGTTTGACGGCGAATGCGATCTGATCGCGCGGATCGACCGCGTCCGGCAGCTGCCTGGGGTTATCGTACAAGGCCGCTACGATATGGTGTGCCCGATCCGCAGTGCCGACGAACTCGCGCGCGCCTGGCCGGAAGCGAAATATGTCATCGTTCCCGATGCCGGACACTCGGCGATGGAGCCGGGCATTCGCGAGCAGCTGGTGCTGGCTACAGAAGCAATGAAGCGGTATTGAGCCGGTTGGTCGGGGTTTTACTTGCGCGCAGGGGAATGGCCCTTAGGATGCGCTTAACCGACGCGCGACAAGCTGGGGGACAATGTGAACAAAAAGCGAGGGACCGGCCCGACCGTAATGGCGGTGCTGTTGATGCTTGGCATTGCCATTTCGCAGCCTGCGATCGCGCAAATCACCTTTGGCTCCCCCGGCGATCCGCCGCGCGCCGCGCTCGGCGGCGGTGCGTTCGACGTGCTGCCGAACAATAAGAAGCCGGGCGCAGGAACCACCGGACTTGTTTTGAGCGAGTACCGCTTTGGTGATCTGCTGTGGATTGTGGCGCCGTTCATTGGCGTCATGGGCACGGGCAAAGGCGCCTTTTACGGCTATGGTGGCATTGGCTTCGATATCGTTCTCGCGGGCAAATGGATAATCACCCCTTCCGCTGCGGTCGGGTATTTCAGCCATGGCACTGGCATCGACCTCGGGGCTCATACCGAGTTCCGGACTGGCGCGGAATTCGATTATCGGTTCGACAATCTGGTGCGTGTCGGAGTCGGCTTTTATCACATATCGAATGCAAGCATCGGCAAAGAAAACCCTGGCGTGGAACTGGCCACCCTCGTCTTCACGGTGCCGCTGCGCTGAACCCGGCGTAGAGCGCCCGAAAATGCCGATCGGGCGATATCTCAACGTGACACCGCCACGGCTTACGCCGGTTACCCGCGCCGCGCTGTGGATACTGCTGAGCGGCATCTGTGCAGTCTTGATGAACGTATTGATTCGCATAGCCGCGCAGGGGATGCATCCGTTCGAGGTCGCCTTCTTCCGCTGCTTGTTCGGCCTCGTTTTCATTCTTCCGTGGATTGTCAAAAGCGCGCCGTATCTATTGCGCAGCCGCAACCGCGGCTTTTTTCTGCTGCGCGCCGGGGTGGGCCTGCTCTCGATGCTCACCTGGTTCTATGGGATTACCGTGGTGCCCTTGGCGACGGCTACCGCTGTCAATTTCACTGCCCCGCTCTTTGCCACCGTAGCGGCTGCTCTCGTCCTGCACGAAGATGTCAGATTTCGCCGCTGGAGCGCGGTCGTGCTCGGCTTTCTCGGGGTGCTCGTCATCATGCGGCCCGGCAGCGCTCGGCTCGACGTGAACCTTTTTCTTCTGCTGCTTTCAGCGGCGACCGCGGCGATGAACAACATTACCGTGAAATACCTGGCGCGCAGCGAGCCGCCGAGCCGGATCGTCGCGTTCTTCATGATCTATCTCACGCCATTGTCGCTGATCCCCGCTTTGTTTGTCTGGCAGTGGCCGGATCCATCGACTTTTGGCGCGCTTATCGGGCTCGGCGGCCTCGGCACGATCGCCCATTTTTCCGTGGCGCGGGCGCTCGCTGCGGCGGACGCCAGCGCCTGCGCGCCGTTCGAGTTCGCCCGTCTGCCATTTGCTGCGCTGATCGGCTTCCTCTGGTTTGGCGAAATTACCAACTTGTGGACCTGGATCGGCGCTGCAATCATCGCGGGCTCGTCGATCTATGTCGCCTATCGCGAGGCGCGGCTCGCCCGAGTAGGGCGTCCCGGCGAGCCGCGCGGCCCAGCTTCGCGACATGACAGAAAGGCCGGCGGATGAAGATCGAAGAGCAAGCGGCGATCGTCAGCGGCGGCGCCTCCGGGCTCGGCCGGGCGACGGCAAAGGCGCTCGCCGAGGCGGGGGTCAAGGTCACGATCCTCGACATCAACGAGGCCGCCGCGGCCGAGGCGGCGCGCGAGACGGGCGCCTTTGCGATCGGCGCCGACGTGACCAACGCGACCTCGACCGATGCTGCGTTTGCGGCCGCCCGCCAGCGTCACGGTCCGGCGAGAATCGCCGTCAACTGCGCCGGCATCGGCACTCCCGGGCGCATCGTCGGGCGCGACGGCGCAATGCCGCTCGACGCGTTCCGGCGCGTCATCGAAGTGAACTTGATCGGCAGTTTCAATGTGATGCGGCTCGCTGCAGCCGAGATGAGCGCGCTCGAGCCCCTGGAGGACGGTGAGCGCGGGATCATCGTCTCGACCGCCTCGATCGCGGCCTATGAGGGCCAAATCGGGCAGGCGGCCTACAGCGCCTCAAAGGGCGGCATCGTCTCGTTAACCTTGCCGGCGGCGCGCGAGCTGGCGCGCTACGGCGTGCGGGTGGTGGCGATCGCACCGGGCATTTTCTCGACGCCGATGCTGCACGGCCTGCCGCAGGACGTGCAGGACAGCCTTGCCGCCAGCGTGCCGTTCCCGAGCCGGCTCGGACGGCCCGAAGAATATGCCGCACTCGTGCTGCATCTGTGCCGCAATCCGATGATCAACGGCGAAGTGATCCGGCTCGACGGCGCGCTGCGCATGGCGCCGCGTTGACCCCCTCCCTAGCCCTCCCC